>Ga0315282_10003498_pt1 | contig 28128 bp, 19 predicted proteins | sample YL17G07_20_MG_FD_203693 | JGI IMG/M metagenome (GOLD analysis project Ga0315282, IMG submission 203693) | Sediment microbial communities from Yellowstone Lake, YNP, Wyoming, USA - YL17G07_20 | ecosystem: Environmental > Aquatic > Freshwater > Lake > Sediment | place: USA: Wyoming | collected...
TCAAAGCCACTGGACCATCTCCTTTCGGGGTCAAAGATGGTCAAATTGTGCCTCCTTTTCGAGTAGATTCTTACGTGAGGCAACGGGGCGGCTTCGAGTAGATTTCTGGTGAGGCAACGCGCGGCCTTGACACTCATGGCCGGCAGCGGATACAATTATCAGTTGACTACCCTGGCTCCGGGACAGGCCTTGCGTGCACTGCCGCGGGCGAACGCGGCGGGTAGGTCGTCCCGGCCAGGCCGCAGAAGCGCGACTCTCCCCGGGAGGTACAAATGAAAAAGACGGTCATCCTGGTCGTATTGCTCTTTTCTGCGGTGGCGTTCGCCGAAGACGGCGCTCGCTACCTTGTCATCACGACCGACGCCCTGTACCCGTCCATCCTGCCTCTGGCTCAGTGGAAACAGGCCACCGGCGTTTCCGCACGCGTGGTCACGTTGTCCCAGATAGGCTCGGACACGGCGTCGATAAAGAATTACATCAGAAATGCCTGGAACACGTGGCCGGTCCGGCCCGAATACGTTCTAATCGTCGGCTCGGGCAGCGCTGTCCCGGCCCGCTACTACTACGTCCAGCACGGCTGGTCCTACTACTCGGACAACATCTACGGCGACATGACCGGCGACATCCGCGCCGAAATCCCGGTCGGCAGGTTCCCCGCGCGCTCGACCGCTCAGCTCGACCTGATGGTGGCAAAGACACTGACGTACGAGCGCACGCCCGACCTCACCGACAGCCTGTGGATGCGGCGGATGACGACCATCGTCCGTGAAGCCGACGGCGGCGACCCGGACGACACCATCTACTGGAACAACGTTCGGAACGCTGCGCGCCAGGCCGGGGCCGCGGGCTTCGTGAGCTGCGACTCCTTTGCCTACAGCCGCGGCCATACCGCGAGCAACGTGGTCAACTCGGTCACAAACGGCACGGGCTTAGTCCTCTACCGCGGCAACGCGGGCGGCAACTGGTACCAGCCGTTCGACGTCAACCCGGCCCTGACCAACAACGGCAAGAAACTGCCCATCATCGCCTCCATCACGTGCGAAACCATGACCCTGGCCCCGAACGAATCCATGGTCGGTGACGCCTGGGTGAAAGCCGGCACGCTCACGAGCTTCCGCGGCGCGGTCGCGTTCTTCGGCAACACCCACTCCGCCTCCGATGTCGCCCGGCCGCGCGGCGCGGTGGCGCGCGGCTTCTTCGACGGCCTGTTCGCCGAGAACATCTACAAGCTGGGCAAAGCGGCGCTGCGGGCAAAGCAGCAGCTCTACCAGGAATTCCCGACCAGCACCGGCGACTATCGCGGCTTCAACCTCCTGGGCGACCCTGACCTCTCCATCTGGACCGCGACGCCCAAGGCGCTCACGGTCAGCCACCCGGCCGACATAAGACCCGGCCCTCAAGTCCTCCACGTATCGGTTTGCGCGAGCTCGACCCCGGTCGAAAGCGCGCTCGTCTGCGCGTCCATGGCCACCGACACCACGCTCTACGCTTACGGCCTCACCGACCCCGACGGCGAAATTGACCTGAGCATCAGCCCGGCCGACACCGGCGTCGTGCGCCTGGTCGTCACGGGCCAGAACCTCTACCCGTACGACACGGTGATTCCCATCACCCTTACCGCGGTCGCCGAACCCACGGCGCCGCGCCAGCCCGGGCCTGCCCGGCTGACGGCGACCCCGGCCCTCTTCTCCAATACGACGACCATTCGTTTCTCCGGCCCGTCCCCTGAATCCAATCTCTCCCTCATCATCTACGACGCCGCCGGACGCTCGGTTCGCACCCTTCATTCTTCATCCTGGGATGGCCGGGACGAAACCGGCAAGCCGGTCAACGCCGGCATCTACCTCTGTGTCCTCGAAGACCCGCAGGGCCTGACCTTGAGCGCCGCACGTCTCATCAAGATTCAGTAACTCTCACACATTGCTTGAAGCCGCCTGCGTCTCTGCGGGCGGCTTCTCTTCTCCGGCTTCGGGCTTCGAACTGCTCTTGGCCGCCTATCTCGTGATGACGACCTTCCGGACAGCTTGAGCTTGTGCTTGAGCTTGGGCCCCTCTGACAAAGTACACGCCGGGAGCAAGCCGGCTCACGTCATTCGCGCCGGGGACAACCTCCAGCACCTTCCGGCCTGCCGCATCGAGCAGGACGGGCTTGGGACACAATCCCAATTCCCCGGGCGGAATTGGGTTATGTCCCGCGCCCAGGAACAGCACCCCGCGCACGATGGTGGCCGAGCGCGACGGACAAAGGTCCGCGGGCCTGAAGCCGGGTTCTTCGACCCAGGCCCCGCCGTCTGTGGTCTTGAGCAATACTCCGTTCCGGCCGGCGGCGTATCCAACCCGGTCGTCCACCGGGAAATGCACCGACCGCAGGAAGTCCGAGACGCCCGAGGTCTCGGCACTCCAGCTCGTGCCGCGGTCAGTTGTCTTGAGTATCACGCCTCCGTTGCCGACCGCGTATCCTGCCCCGCTGCCGGGCGGGAAGCTGAGTGAGGCAAGATAGTCATTCACTCCGGTGGGCGTGGCGGCCCAGGAGTCTCCGCCGTCAGTGGTCTTGAGAACCGTGCCTCCTGACCCGGATGCGTAGCCGGTCATCTCGTCGTCCGGAAAATCGACGCTGGCCAGGTCGGCGCTGGTTCCTGAGCTCTCTGGCACCCAGCTCGCTCCGCCGTCAGTGGTCTTGACTACGAGGCCCTGCCACCCAACCGCATAGCCGACCAGGGTTCTTATCGGGAAACAGACCGAGGTGACCGGGTCGCTGAGACCGGATGCCTTGACAACCCAGTCCTGCCCGCCGTTCGTGGTCTTGAGAATGACGCCGTCGGCCGGGTCGCCGCCGGACACGTAGCCGGTCTCGGCGTCCACCGGGAACCAGGCCGAGCGCAGGTCTACGGTCAGTCCGGACGACTGGCGAGACCAGCTCGAGCCGCCGCTGGTCGTCTTGATGATGACGCCGCCCGAAGCGACAGCGTAGCCGGTCTCGGCATCGACCGGAAAGCAAAGCCCGGTTATCCAGTTATGGACGCCGGAAGGCAGGCTCTCCCAACTGCTGCCGGCATCGGTTGTTCTCAGGACCAGGCCGCCACCGCCCGCGGCAAAACCCAGCGCAGTGTCTGCCGGAAAACAGACCGACGACAGCTCAGTGACCGTGCCTGAGTTCAGGGGGAACCAGCCGGCCGTTGCCGGCGCAGCGAACGCCAGCAGTACAGCAGCCAGGGCTGTCAATCTCTCACGTTTCACTTTGTCCTCCTGTGTGGTTGCCATTATCCTGACGCCCGCTGACGGTCAACGGCAAGAACTGAGAGGAAGATGCACGTACGCGCGGGCCCTCAGGGACGTCAACCGAGTCTACCTCTCCCCTGTCGGTAGTCAAGACCTCTGACGAATGGCGCAGACAGGCTGGTTCGCCCGCGAGCGACCCGGCTCTGGCCCGGGTTCTAACGGACCACCAGGGTCTTGCGGAAACGGCCCTGGCCGGTCTTGAGAAAGTACACCCCGGTCTTGGCCCTGCCGGCCGGCACCCGCTGACCGGTCAGGTCAAAAAGGTCGACCGGGCCGGAAGAGTGGCCGAGGAACGTCCCGGCTGGTGACGCGGGCCGTCCCGTCTCGTGTCCGGAAGACTCCTCGATTCCCAAGCCGTAGGCATAGAGTTTGGGCATCCGCTCGGAGTCAAAAAGGCCCCAGTACGGCTGGGTCGGGTCCCAGTTCTTCCACCAGCCGTCAAACGCCTCGCAGCAGAAGTACAGAGTATCGGTGTCGTAAAACCACGACCTGAGTTGACCGAGGAAGACGTCCTGGTTCGTCTCATTGGCCCACGCCCTTTGCGGCGCGCTGTCGCTGCTGGTCGGCCAGCCCGCCTCCTTTATCAGGACGCTCAGAGACTCACCAGCCAGCGCCTTGATGCTATCCAACTGGTCGACCACCCACATGACTCCTGAATCCGGGTCATGTATGCCGTTGTCGGTCGGGTTCAGAATCGGGAACAGGAAATCGCAGTTACGCAGCAGCCAGGGCCCGTAACCGGGACGGAAGTACATTGTCCAGTGCTCGGCCGTGGTCACCGGCTTTCCGGTCGCGGCCCGGATGGTGTCCACCGCCCACTCAAGGTAGCTCGTATCAGCCCGGCCGAAGAAGAGCGCCTCGTTGCCGACGCAGATGGCATCGGCGTCTGCCTGATACTCAATCGCGAGGTCGATGCCCTGACGGTTGGCCGCGGTGTCCTCACTAATCCAGACCCCCATCACAACGTAGTCGAACCCGAGTCTTCGGGCGAGCCTCGGAACAATGCAGAGCGAATCCAGCGTCCCGTACGTGGCGAGGCCGATGAACCCGAAGCCTTGAAGGACTTCCAGGTCGTGCCAGACTAGGCTGCTTTCCGCCACTTGTCCGGGCTGCCAAGAATCAGAAGGGGAATATGCGACCCAGTTCACCATAACCGGGTTCGCGGACAAACTCAAGGGGATGAGCAGAAGGCTCAAGAAGGCAAGACAACACCGGTCAGGTTTGGTCATTTTCTGTGCTCCGCCGCACCAATCATGCGGCCGAATTTCCCCGCTGTCAAGGCCGCGCTATTCCATCTCTTCTTCAACCCTATCTCGTGATGACGACCTTGGTGACGCTCGACGCTTCACGCTCGACGCCAGACGCCTGACGCACGAAGTAGACGCCGGGCGCGAGGCGCGAGACGTCGTTCGCGCCGGGCACAAGGTCCATCACCTTCCGGCCTGCCGCATCGAGCAGGACGGCGCGGGACATAACCCAATCCCGCCCTGGGGATTGGGATTGTGTCCCAAGCCCATCGAGGAACAGTGTCCCGCGGACGATGGTCGGGCCGACGTTCATCGTTCCTCGTTCATCGTTCATCGTTTCCTCAACCCCTGCCCCGTAGAACTCGATAATGCGCAGGCCCGCGGAGCCGTCCGCCACGTAGGCGTAGCTCCCGGACACGGCAACGCCACAGGCATAGTCCGGCGTGACGTAGTACCCGGCTTCATACGGGCTTTGCGGGTTCGAGACGTTGATGATGCGCAGGCCGGAATCGTAGTCCGCCACGTAGGCGTAGTTCCCGGACACGGCAACGCCAACGGCATGGCCCGGCGTGTCGTAGTAACCGGCTTCATACGGGCTTTGAGGATTCGAGACGTTGACGATGCGCAGGCCGGCACTGCCGTCCGCCACGTAGGCGTAGTTCCCGGACACGGCAACGCCACAGGCATAGTCCGGCGTGACGTAGTACCCGGCTTCATACGGGCTTTGAGGGTTCGAGACGTTGATGATGCGCAGGCCGGCACCCCAGTCCGCCACGTAGGCGTAGCTCCCGGACAGGGCAACGCCCCAGGCATAGCCCGGCGTGTCAAAGTACCCGGCTTCATACGGGCTTTGCGGGTTCGAGACGTTGATGATGCGCAGGCCGGCATAGCCGTCCGCCACGTAGGCAAAGCTCCCGGACACGGCAACGCCATAGGCCAAGCCCGGCGTGTCAAAGTACCCGGCCTCATACGGGCTTTGAGGGTTCGAGACGTTGATGATGCGCAGGCCAGCATAGCCGTGCGCCACGTAGGCGTAGCTCCCGGACAGGGCAACGCCATAGGCCCAGTCCGGCGTGACGTAGTACCCGGCCTCATACGGGCTCTGAGGGTTCGAGACGTTGATGATGCGCAGGCCGGCACTGTCGTCCGCCACGTAGGCGTAGCTCCCGGACACGGCAACGCCACAGGCATAGTCCGGCGTGTCAAAGTACCCGGCTTCATACGGGCTTTGAGGGTTCGAGACGTTGATGATGCGCAGGCCGGCACCCTCGTCCGCCACGTAAGCAAAGCTCTCGGACACGGCAACGCCATAGGCATAGCCCGGCGTGGCGCAATGCCCGGCTTCATACGGGCTCTGCGGGTTACTCACGTTGATGATGCGCAGGCCGGCATCGTAGTCCGCCACGTAGGCGTAGCTCCCGGACACGGCAACGCCACAGGCATAGCCCGGCGTGTCAAAGTACCCGGCCTCATACGGGCTTTGAGGGTTCGAGACGTTGATGATGCGCAGGCCCGCATCCCAGTCCGCCACGTAGGCGTAGTTCCCGGACACGGCAACGCCCCAGGCATCGCCCGGCGTGTCAAAGTACCCGGCCTCATACGGGCTTTGCGGGTTTGAGACGTTGATGATGCGCAGGCCCGCATCGTAGTCCGCCACGTAGGCAAAGCTCCCGGACACGGCAACGCCCCAGGCCTCGCCCGGCGTGTCGCAATGCCCGGCTTCATACGGGCTCTGAGGGTTCGAGACGTTGATGATGCGCAGGCCGGCACCCCAGTCCGCCACGTAGGCGTAGCTCCCGGACACGGCAACGCCCCAGGCCCAGCCCGGCGTGTCGCAATGCCCGAGCCTGGCTGGAGCCGCGGGGTTCGTCACGTCCCAGATTTCCAGGCCTGCCTGAGAGGCCGCAATGTACAGCCGGTTTGCTTGATAGCAGAGGCCCTCGACCTCGCCGCGCGTGTGAATCGCCTCTGAGAGTTTCACCGGCTGGGCCGGGTTCGCGACGTCGAGCACATATACCCCGCCGCCTGAACCCATGAACGCCAGATTCCGTACCGGGTCAAGCGCGACCGCATAGCTCGGCCCGAACGGCCAACTGCCCTTTTCCCGGCAGTTCAACGAATCCTGCGCCTGCGCGACGCCTGCCGCCAGCAGGGCGAGCGTCAACAGACATACGTTCTTATTCACTGTTCCTCCTTATCGAAGTACCACGAGCCCTCGGGTACAGTCAACGCGGTGACAGTCCCCTCGCCGGGTCTTGGGGGCACAACACGAAACCCTATGTCCGTCAAGGCCGGGCGGCATGTGGTCTCCATCGCGCACATGATAGCACCGTGGCCGTCCAAGTCAAGCGCCCGACCCGCCGCAGGAGCGGGACGGAACGGGACAGCCACCAGTTTCGCAGGACGAAACTGGATGGCGGTCCCTAACCGGAACGGGACAGCCACCAGTTTCGCAGGACGAAACTGGATGGCAGTCCCTAGGGGAAACTGGATGGCAGTCCCGGCGCGTGCAGACAGGAGCGCGGGCCCCCGGATGCGTCCGGGATACCGTACCGGGGATGCTCCGGGGTACCGTACCGGGGACGCTCCGGGGTACCGTACCGGGGATGCTCCGGGGTACCGTACCGGGGATGCTCCGGGGGACCGTACCCGGGGTGACCCGGGGGGTCGGGGTCGGATTCCGCCCATGCTCTTGAGAATGCGACAGTTAGGGCCGATTTTCGGGGGTTTGGCGAGTTGTCATAGTTGTAATGTCGGGTCGGGTGCGAATTGCCGGTTTGACTAGCTCGGTGACGGGCTTGGGACACAGTCCGAAATCGTCGGAGGGGGACAGTCCCAGCCTTCGGCAGCCCAGGGTACAGTCCCCACGATTTCGGTTATGTCCCGCGCAATTCGGTCATGTCCCCGGAATCGGCTATCCCGCGCCGGGCTCTATCTGGTCAGGATAAGTTTCTCGACGCGGCGCGTCGTTCCGGCGTCCAGCCGGACAAAGAAGACACCCGGGGCCACGCGGCGGCCGCGCGAGTCGGTGCAGTCCCAGACGATGGAGCCGGATACAGTAGACAGAATACAGGATACCGGGAACGAACGGACGCGGCGGCCGGAGACGTCGAACACGGAAAGCGAGAAGGGAGAAGAGAGAGTTGAGGAGAAGTAGACCGTAACAAAGCCGGCGCGGGCCGGGTTGGGCGTGATGCGCAGCGCCGAGAGTGGTCTCGTCGTGTTGGCAGCGACTCCGAGGCCGGTGGCAAGGAGTATGGAGACGCTGTTCGTGTAGTAGTCGGTCGTGGCGAGGTCCAAGGCGCCGTCGCGGTTGAAGTCCGCGGTCTTGATGCGCCAGGGCGTGTTGGATACGCGATATGTCATTGCAGGGAGGAACGTGCCGTCGCCATTGTTCCGCAGTACGGCCACGCTGTCCGTACCGGACGCGGACAGGCACAGGTCGATGCTCGAACGGCCCTGAAAGTCGCCTCCGTCTATCGTGTAGCAGGAGACGCGCGAGGAATAGCGGGCTGCGGGCATGAACCCGCCGGTGCCGTCGTTCAGGAGCACACTCATGCCGGTATCCCCTACCGTTGCCGCTGCCAGGTCCACCCAGCCGTCGTTGTTGACGTCATTGGCGTACACGCCTTCGGGCGCTGAGCCTGTGTTGTAGTTCGCCATCCGGGGGAAAGCGCCGGTGCCGTCGTTCAAGAGCACGCTCACGTTGTTGTTGCCTTCATTCGCCACGCAGATGTCCATGTCCCCGTCATTGTCTACGTCTGTTACCGTCACTCCGCGCGCCCAGGACCCTGCCGAGCAGTTGGTCGGACCGGTGAAGGAGCCGCTGCCGTTGTTCCACATGATGCGGACGTTGTTCTGCGAGCCCCAGCCGTCGGTAAGCACGAGGTCCACGTCGCCGTCTGAGTCGAGGTCCCCGCCGGTTATGTCCTGCCCGAGCACCGCGGGAGCATAGTCGGCCGAGTTCACAAATCCGCCGCTGCCGTTGTTCTTCAGGATTTCGAGGTGGGAGGTGCCGGGCTGGTTGTGGAAGCAGGCAAGGTCGACGTCGCCGTCTGAGTCGAGGTCGGCCCCGAACAGGGTTATCGGGTCTGAGTTCACGCCGGTGTATACCGGCGCGGCAAAGGTGCCGTCGCCGTTGTTGGCGAGCATCGCGACCGACGCAGGTGAGTTGCAGGTTGTGGCGACGTCGATGTCTCCGTCATGGTCGAAATCGGCGCACCAGAGCCCGCGCGGTTCCGCGCCGGTCGGATAGGCGGTCTGCGCCGCGAACGCGCCGGACGAGCCGGTCGGCACTTGGCTGGTGAAGTTCCAGCCGAACCCGCGCAGATTCACGCCGGTCCGCGACTGCACCCGGGTGGTGAGCATCGCCGTTACCTTCTCCCCCGAGGCGAAGTCCTCGCGGGGGTTCAGGGTCGCGGCCAGGGTGGCGCTGTCGTAGGCGATAGGGCCGCGATGGAGCCCGGTCTCGCTGCCGTAGACAAGGAAGCTCGTTGAATCGAGGCTGGCCCGGTTCAGGGGCAGGCTAAAGGTCGGCACGACGTTCGAGGTGTCGGCAGCGCCCACTCCATGCTGGCGTGGGCTGGTCGAGATGACGCGCAGGGCGTTGTCGTTGAGCAGCGTGGTCAGAAGCCCGGACGTGTAGCTGCCCACGACCACGTCCAAGTCGCCATCGCTGTCGAAATCCGCGCAGGTCATGCAGATGGGCCCGACATCTGCGGACGAGCTTGCCGCGGCCCGGAACGTACCGTCGCCATTACCCCGCAGCACCGAAATGCTGTTGCCCAGTCTGTTGACCGTGGCAATGTCGAGCCTGCCGTCTCCATCCAGGTCCGCGACCGCGAGCTGGTGCGGCTCGTCCCCTACCGCGTAATCGGTGCGGTTCACGAACCGGCCCATGCCGTCGCCGCGGAATACCGAGACAGTGCTGGACGACATGCTCACGACCGCGGCATCGAGCACGCCGTCAGCGTTGAAATCACCCAGACGGACAAAGCACGGCACACTGCCGGTCCTGAACCGTGCCAAGCTGTCGAACGTCGCATCGCCCTTGCCAAGAAGCACCATCACGTCGTCGGTCACGGCGTCCGCGACGCAAAGGTCCTGGAAACCGTCCTGATTCAGGTCGCCGATGCCGAGGCTGGCCGGACTACCGGCAAACGGAAACGAATCGACCGAACCGAACGTGCCGTCGCCGTTGCCGGCCAGGACGAACGCGGCTGCCGGGCTCGAGGCGACGCCCACGAGGTCTGGATGACCGTCCAGGTTGACGTCTGATGCGGCCATCTCTATCGGCATGCTCACGCACGGGTAGTTGACCGCGGGCGCAAAGTCACCGTTGCCCAAGCCGATGAAGACCGAGATGTTGTTCGAGCCGCCGTTCCCGACCGCCAGGTCCGGAATCGTGTCCATGTTGAAATCACCGCAGCAGAACGTACGCGAGCTCGTTCCCGCGGCAAGGTCATGACCCGGGCCGAACCTGCCGTTGCCAAGCCCGAGATAGACCGAGACCTGGCCGATGCCGTCCTTGGCCGCAGCCAGGTCCGTGATGCCGTCTGAGTTGAAGTCAGCCCCAGCCACCCAGCAGGGATAGCTGCCCGAGGCCATCTGCAGGGTCTCGGAGAACTGGGCCGAGCCTCCGGCCGCGGCTGCGACGAAATCCCAGGCCAGACCGGGCAGACTCTCGCCGCCGGCCGAGACGATTCCTTTGGCCAGCACTCCGGCTACCGGTTCGCCCGGAGCAAAATCAGCAGCCGGGTCGAGCAGCGCCACGTTCGCCAGCGTGTCATAGCTGACCGCGCCGTAGTGCGTGCCCGAGACCAGCCCGCGCGCCGCAAAGGTCAGGCCGTTGACCGACGCCGGGTTCATCGCCACGTTGAAGCCGGCCGCGACGTTAGCGGCCCGGCTGACGTTCAACGCATTTCGCGCAGGGACCAGGGTCGTGACCTGAGGCCGGCTGGAGACCGCGGCCGGACCTCCGTACGCGCCCATGTCGTTGCGGGTGCCGTCCGGGTCGTTGTACTGGACGGCCGGGTTGCCCGAGTCGATGCAGGGCGAGCCCGAGGCGAGGTGGTAGTCGCCGGCCGAGGTGTCGGCATACAAGGGGTCGTGCGAGATGCTGCCCACGCCCGGAACCGCCTGCTGGTAGTTCGTGGCATTGCCCCACACGTCGTTGTAGGTCAGGGACGGCGGAGTGCCTCCGCTCGGGCCGTAAACGCCGTACTGCGAACAGCCGGTCACGATGTTGTTCATGAACACCGGGCCGTAGCCCGAGTAGTCGTAGAACCCGATGCGGCAGTTGTGAATCGTGTTGTTGACGATTGTCCCGCCCGAGCCCGTGCTGATGCCGTCGTAGACGTTGTTCACGACCACGCAGTTGTGGACATAGGCGGTGCTGCCGTTCCACAGGTCCACGCCCGCGTCGTTGCCCTCGATGCGGCAGTTGCCGATGTCGGGCCGCGCCCCTGAATTGCAGAACACGCCGCCGCCGCCCGGCATGCCGCCGCCGTTGAGCGCGCCGGTGATGGTGAAGCCTTCGAGCTTCGTGTCCGGGCCGATGGCGTTGCCGGTGGCCCTTACCACGTCCCCGGGGTCGTCCTGACCGTCGATGATGGACCGGCCTTCGCCCGCTCCGCGCACGATGACACTCGCTTTGAGCTGAATCTCCTCGGGGTAGCGCCCGGGCGCGACGAGAACGATGTCGCCCGGCTGGGCGGCGTCTATCCCCTGCTGGATTGTCGGGTACTCACCCGGCACGTGGATGATGTCGGCAAGAACCGGAAATGCGACCGCCGCGATAAGAGCCAAAACCAGCTTGTTCATCGAGACCTTCTTTCCTTTGATGCTACCTTTGGACTCTGGCAATCTCACAGCCGCTCAGCTTAAGGCACGAACCCATGCCTGTCAATCATGCTGGGGCCGCCCGCTTCTATCTTGACTTACGCAGGAGAGGAAATAGAATCCCGCTATGCAGCAGGAAACGCTGGTCCGGAACATCGGCTCCTCGTCCGGCAAGGAAGTCACGCTCCAAGGCTGGGTCTACAACACCCGGTCCTCGGGCAAAATCAGGTTCGTCCTGCTCCGCGACGGCACCGGCATCATCCAGTGCGTGTTCCTGAAAGGCCGGGTTCCTGACCCGGCGTTCGACCTGGCCGACACCCTGACCCAGGAATCATCGGTCGAGGTCAAAGGCGAAGTGCGCGAAGAGCAGCGCGCGCCGGGCGGGTACGAACTGACCGCCACCGACCTGAAGCTCATCCAGATGTCCGAGCCCTACCCCATCTCGCCCAAGGAGCACGGCGTGGATTTCCTGATGACGCACCGGCACTTGTGGCTGCGCTCCCGGCGCCAGACCGCGATTCTCCGCATCCGCTCGGAAATCATCAAGGCGATGAGGGATTACCTCGACGACCACGGCTTCGTGCTCGCGGACGCGCCCATCCTCACGCCCGCCTCGGTCGAAGGCACGACCACGCTGTTTCCGGTGGACTACTACGGTGAGCAGGTTTACCTGACGCAGTCGGGCCAACTCTACAACGAACCTCTCTGCGCCGCGGTGCGCAAGACGTACTGCTTCGGCCCCACGTTCCGGGCCGAGAAGTCGAAAACGCGGCGACACCTCACCGAATTCTGGATGCTCGAGCCCGAGGTCGCGTTCCTGGACCTTGACGGTGACATGGAGCTGGCCGAGGACCTTGTCGTCTACACGGTGGAGCGCGTGCTTGACCGGCGCCGTCCCGAGCTGACCGAGCTGGAACGGGACGTCGCGAAGCTTGGAGCGGTGAAGAAGCCTTTCCCGCGCATCTCCTACAAGGAAGCGGTGGAGCTGCTTCAGAAGAAGGGCAAGGAAATCAAGCCGGGCGACGACTTCGGCGGCGACGAGGAAACGATGCTCGGCGAGAGCTTTGACCGGCCGGTAATGATTCACCGTTATCCTGCTGCAATCAAGGCGTTCTACATGAAACGCGACCCGGAGGACTACTCGCTCGCGCTCGCCTTTGACATGATAGGACCGGAAGGCGCGGGCGAACTGGTCGGCGGCAGTCAGCGCGAGGACGACCTTAAGGAGCTGGAAAAACGCATCGCCGAGCACAAACTGCCGCGGGAATCGTATGAGTGGTATCTCGACGTTCGCCGCTACGGCTCGTTCCCGCACTCAGGGTTCGGGCTGGGACTCGAGCGCACCGTGTCGTGGATTTGCGGGGCGAAACACCTCCGCGAGACCATTCCCTTCCCGCGCATGCTGGATAAGGTCTACCCGTAACGAAGGAGTCAGCAATGCCCGAAACAAAGGCAGGAGTCGTAACCCACTACTTCGGGAAGCTCCAAGTGGCAGTAGTCAAAGCGACCGACGGCCCCATCGCGGTCGGCGACAAGATTCACATCAAGGGCCATACTACGGACCACACTCAGGTCATCGAGTCCATGCAGGTCGAGCACCAGCCGGTCCAGCGCATCGAGGTGGGTAATGAAGCCGCGATGAAAGTCGGGGTCCACGCCCACGAACACGACGAGGTGTTCAAGGTCACGGATTAGTACGCCCCGGAGCAGCCCGCAGCCGCGCCGGCCTTCCCGGCCGGTCCGCAATCAGCAAACCAAAGGAGCAATATGGCAAGAAGCAAGATAAAGACCCGCCGCCTGCGCCACCGCTGGGCGCTCAAAGCAAAGCGCCGCAAGGAACGCAAGAAGGCAGAGGCGAAGCAGACCAAGTAGCCGGACTGCCATCATGTTTCCGACCGTGGAAACGGGCGGCCGTCTTTGTCCGGGAGCCCATCCCCCCTGATGCGCAAGCTGTTACTGGCGCCCTTCAACGCGCCCGACGCCACCGAGCGGCTGCTCAAGGAAGCCCTTGCCGCGGGCGTCGAGCCACGCGACATCCTCTACCTCTGCCCCAGCCCGCGCAAACTCCGCGACGCTCAGGCAAGGTTCATCCGCCTCTCGGGCAGGCAGGCCCTTGTCCCCCCGCGGTTTCAGACCCTGCCCGAGCTTGCCCGCGAGCTCCACCAGAGCTGCGGCACGACGCGCCGGTTCCGGTCCGAACTGATGCCTTTGCTCGTGCAGCGCCTGCTCGGCTCAGACGCAGGCGGGAGCCGGAACACGCCGGGCTTTCGGCCGTCAATCGGGTACTGCCGGGCGGTCGCGGGCTTTATCCGCGATGTCAAACGCTACGCAGCGGTTGACGACGAGGCTGCAATCAGAAAGACAGTCGTCGAACTGCTCGACCCCTACGAGAAGCCGAAGGCACGCGCGCTCGAGGCGCTGGACGTACTCGCCCGCTGCAACCGGGTCCTTGCGGATAAGGGCTGGTCCGACGATGAGGACATCCTTTCCTTGGCCGCGCAAAGGGTATCGATTGCTCCTCCGGCTGGTCTCCTCATTCTTGACGGGTTCGTCGCTCCGAACCGCCTGGAGCGGGCCCTGATGACTGCGCTCATCGAACGCACGCCCCAGGCCCTTGCGCTCGGCTACGAGGGCGTTCGGCCGAGCGACCCTTACGGGCCCGGCGCGGCGTTTGTCCAGTTCCTTGCGGCCCAGTCCTTTGCCGTCGAGAGGCTCAAACCCGGCCCGGCACGACCCGAGCCTCTGCTGCTCCGATTCAACTCGCCTGAGGACGAGGTCACCGCGGTCGCACGGCACATCAAGGAGCAGCGCCTTGCCCGCGGCCTGAATCTCTCCCAGACAGTGGTTTGCTTCCCCGAGCTGGAGCCGCTCGCCCCGCTGGCCGCGCGCACCTTCCGCGAGTACGGAATACCGGCAACGTTCTACCCGGCTCAGGACCTCGCCGCCTCGCCGCCGGTGGCAGCCGTGCTCGAATTGCTCCAGGCGCTGGAATCCGGATACGAACGCGTGGCGACAACCGCGGCATTCTCCTCCGAGTTCCTTCCCGGCCTGCTCCGGCTCAGCCGGGATGAGGGCCTGGGCCCGCGCCACGAGGCTGCCCGGTCTCTCAACCACGCCGCGCGTGAGGCCGGAATCATCAATGACAAGAAGAGCTGGGAACACATCGCCAAACGCCTGGAGCCCGAACACGGATTCGCGAGCGACGAAGACAGAGCCTTCGCCCGCGACCTGGAACAGCGCGTACGCCAGGCATTCGGGCTGATTGAGAGAATGATGGCCGGGGCCGCGACCATTGGTGAGCACGCCCGTGCCGTGAAGCAATTGCTCGAGGCCGCTGACTTCTGCCGCAACCTCGAACCGGACGAACCCGAAATCGAGCCGCTGCTGGACGACCGCGGGGAGCTGTACGACATCCTCGATTCGCTGGCCGGCTTTGAGGCCGACTTCGGGCCTTGCCCAGCCAACCTCTCCGAGTTCACGGAGACCCTCGCTTACCTTATCGGTCTGGCCCGGCGTACGTCCGAGCGGCTGCCGCGCGGCCTGCTGGTCATGTCCATGGCTGAAACCCTGGGCCTTGCGCCCGAGCACCTGTACTTCTGCTCCCTGACCGAATCGAGCCTGCCCTCACGCTACCCGGTGGACCCGCTTCTGCCCGACGCGGTTCGGCGGAACCTCGGCATGCCGGACATTGACTGGCACCGCGACCATGAGCGGTTCCACTTTGAGCGCACCCGGCATTGCAGCCGCAACCTGCCCTGGCTGAGCTACCATGCTGCGGCCGAGTCCAGGCTGGTCCTGCCCACGCCGTTCACCGAGCTGGAGCCATCGCCGGCCGAGCCCCTGCCCGGGCTTTTCTCGCCCGCAGAAGAGCAGCACTACGATGGAACCGCGGCGGGCCGGACTCTGGCCGGGCAGTCAACGACGGTCAACTTCAACGGGGACCGGGACGTGCTTAGCGCGCTCGGCCGGCGGTTCGGCCCGAATCGGGAGCTCAGCGTGACCCGGCTCGAAGCGTATCGGACCTGCCCCTACTGCTTCTACGTGACCGAGGTGATGGGGCTCGAAGCGCTTGAGCCGCCCGCACTGGAGATCGAGCCCGGTCAGTGGGGAGTCATCGTCCACCGCGCGCTCGGCCGGCTCTACTCCCGGGGCGTCGTGCCGCTCCCGGAACTGAAGCGGCGGGCGCTGGCGAGCATGGACCAGGTGATGGGCGAGTTCGGTCTGACCGCGTTCTGGGCCGAGGCCACGCGCCGGCTGTTTGAGAACAACCTGAGCGACCTGGTCGAGTGCGAGGCCGCGCTCCGTGCCGAAGGCTTCTCTCCGGCAAAGACCGAGCTCTCCCTGTCCGGCCCTGCCGGGCACGACGTGCTCGTCAAGGGCCGGCTCGACCGGGTCGATGCGAACGCCGAATCCCTGCGCGTGATTGACTACAAGACCGGTCGCTCGCCCTGGGTGCGCCCGGCCGACGTGACGGACAACCGCACCCATGTCCAGTTGCCCCTGTACTGCCATCTGCTCCGCGCCAGCCATCCGGGCAGGGCCATCGACAACATGGGCATCTACTCGACCCGGGAAGCCAGAGTGCGCTGGCTGGCAGACCCCGAACATCCGGTCGAGGTCCTCGTCAGGGCGGCGCTCGAAAACGCGGTGGCGATTGTCTCGTCAATCCGGTCCGGCGACTTCCGGCCGGTGCCGGCCGACGAGCGAGGCTGCGCCAAATGCCCGCTGCACTTCCTCTGCGGCCGGGCCGGAGCAGAGTCCGTCTCTGACGCGCAATGCTGAAGAGCCTCGTCGTCGCAGCGCCGGCCGGCTCAGGCAAGACCGAAGAGCTGAGCCGGCGCTACATCGAGCTGCTCCAGGCCGGAGTGAAGCCGGAGCGCATCCTGACCCTCACGTTCACCGAGAAGGCCGCGGCCGAGATGAAGGAGCGCATCCTCAGGCGCCTGCGTGAGGACCAGCCTGACCTGCACCGCATGGTCAGGGAGAACATCCTGCGGCTGCGGATTTCCACTATCCACGCATTCTGCTTCAGCCTGCTGCGGCGGTTCGCGCCCCACATCGGGCTCGACCCCGCGCTCGAAGCGCTCGATGAAGCCAGCTCAGCCTCACTCTGGAACCAGGCCCTGTACGACACCCTGGCCCGCATCGCCACCGAAACCAGCAAGAGCGGTGACTACCGCACCCTGATGGACCTAGTGACCCAGGACAAGTCCCAAACCTGGGGCAGGCTCACCGAGCTGTTCAGCGTCCTGTACCTCAAGCGTGCCGCGGTCGAGCATGCCCGGCTCGCTGACTCAGGCGATGCGCGGTTTGGAGAACTCGGCCGAGAACTCAGGTCCGACCCCCTGGGCCCTGAGGTTATCCCGGATTACCGAGACCTGTTCCCTTCGGGCAAGGGCCCGGATGCGCTGGCTCGCGCCGCAGACGTGATGCGACAGCACGAGGGTGATTTCCTGACCAAAGCCGGCGAGCCGCGCAAGGCCCGATTCTCGCCCGAGCAGCGGGAATGGGCCGGCCGGCTCGCCGAATACCGGAGTCTGCTCCTCACCAAGCACTGGTACGCGGACTTCGACCGGATGTTCGACCTGTTCCGCCGCCGCTTCCTTGCTACCTACGACGAGTACAAACGCGCAGCCGGCCAGGTGGACTTCACCGACATGGAGCACCGCGCCCTGCGCGTCATCACCGAAGACGACCAGTGGCAGAACGTCCTCTATGCCTTTGACGAGCAGACTGACCATCTGCTCGTGGACGAGTTTCAGGACACGAGCTTTCTACAGTGGGCAATCATCCGCAAGCTGACCGAAGAGTGGCGCTCGGGCGAAGGCGCCAAAACCGCCCAGGGCGTCGAACCGACCATCTTCATCGTCGGCGACGTCAAGCAGTCCATCTATCTGTTCCGCGACGCCAAGGTCGAGGTGTTCGACCAGGCGCGGGACGAGCTGCGCGCCGCGCTCGGTGACCGGCTTGAAGAAAAGCCCATCCGGTACAACTACCGCAGCCTCCGGGCCATCATAGACTTTGCGAACGCCCTGTTCTCGCGCCTGATGGCCCCGCCCGCATCCGGCGCCGCCCCCTGGCGCACCCGGTACGAGCCGTTCGAGCGCGGACGCAGAAACGACTCGCCGGGCCGGGTCGAAATCCTGCTTGAGCGCAACGACGGCAAGATGGATGAACGCCGCACCCTCGAGGCCGACATGGTCGCCCGCCGCATCAAAAGCCTGGTCGGACGGTACGAGGTCTTTGACCGCGCGCCGGGCCGGCCGGAAACGCCCCGGGTCTGCCAGCACGGCGACGTCGCCATTCTCCTGCGCACGCGCAACCATCTCGACTTCTACACCGACGCGCTGCGCCGGCACGCCATCCCGTTCATTGCCGTTGGCGGCACGGGCTTCTACTCCGAGCCGGAAGTCTGCCACTTGAAGAGCCTGCTCTTGTTCCTCGTGGACCCGACCGACGGGCTATCGCTCTACGCGCTCCTGCGCGGCCCGCTTTTCCGGGTGCCGGAACGCGACCTCCTGCTCGCCAACTCAGAGCCGGGTCGGTTCTTCTGGGACCGGTTCCAGGCATACGCGGCCCAGCGCCCGGCGATTGCCCCGGTCGCAACCGCGCTGGCCAATTGGCTCAACAAGGTCAACCGCCTCGGCCTCGCCGCGATACTCGACCAGGCACTATCCGAACGCAAGGCCTGGGAGGTGTTCTGGGAGCCGCAGCGCGTCGCCAACATCCGCAAGTTCCTGCATATCATCGAAGGCATGGAGCGCGAGGGCCGGCACCCGCTGCGCATCGCGGAGTTCCTCGAAAACTCGGGCGTTGACGAGAAGCGGGCCGACGTCAGCGTCGAAACGAGCAGGGCGGTGCAGATTGTCACGATTCACGGCGCTAAGGGACTCCAGTTCCCGGTCGTCTTCTACCCCGGTCTCGACGTGGCCCTCAACTCGAGCCGGACCAAAGACGGCCTGCTCATCGAGGAGCGCGGGCCGGATGAGGCCTGGGTCTCCTTCATTCCCGACTCGCGCATCCGCAACGCCGACCCCTTCCACGCCGAGTTCGCCGAGAAAGAGGCCGAAGAGGAGAAGCGGGTCTGCTATGTGGCCTGCACGCGGGCGAGCGATGCCCTGTTCCTCTCGGGGATTTGGACGCCCCGGCGTCAGAACACGACGCTTGCCTGGCTCGAAGAACACCTGGGCCTTGAGGAAGCCGGCACGGGCTTCCAGTTGAGGCCGGAACTTCCCGGCGTCCATTGCCTGACCGCGGAGGACATCCCGGCGTCTGCCCCGGCCCCGGCCGAGAAGAAGGCCCAAAAACCGCGCGTCATGACCGAGCCCCTGCCTTCCGAACCTGGACCCAGAGTCCGGCCAATCACGCGCAACTTGCCCCACGACCGTAGAAAGCACGACGAACAGACCATCGGACTCGGAGAAGTCGCTCACAGCATCCTGGAGAAGATATCCAAAGGAACGCTGAACCCTGACCCCGAGTCCTTGGTCGCAGAAATAGCCCGGCTTCTGCGCCTTGCCGGCCTCGACCCATCCCTGTCCGCGGATCTGCAATCCACAATCTCCAATCTGCAATCTGAGGTCAGCGTCTGGGAGATAGTCAAACCTCGGCCGGGAGCGCTCGCCGAGCTCCCCATCATGTACTCGGACGGCGAGACCGTTCTCACCGGCCGCATCGACCGCGTAGTCATCTCGGATGACGATGTCCGCATCTACGACTACAAGACCTTCCCGGTCAAGAAGAAAGACATCCCGGCGCTGGCAAAGGAATACCACGACGGCCAGCTCCGCTACTACGCCGATGCCTGCCGCCGCCTCTACCCCGGCAAGAAGGTCTCCACTTTCCTCATCTTCACGGCCCTGCCGGAAGTCGTGAAGACTGGCTGAGGGGTCTCAGCCCGCGCCTGGCGTCCCAGGCCTGCTACGCCCTGCTTCTTGGTCGCTTGCACTCACTAGCCCCCTCAGGCATTATGGGCCTGGGTATGCATCCCGGGGTCTCTCCAAGGAACGGCCCGGGATTAAGCCCGGGGGACGACCCGGTGAATCAGGAGCCGGATAGCCCGGGAAATTCGGCCCCAGACAGTCCGGAAGGCCATATCCGGTGCTATACCACATATAGTGGGGGGAGCCACCCGGGGGATTATCCCCCCTATACTACCGGTAGTGGTTGACGGGATTGCCCGGGGCATATACCCGGGGAGGCATCTCCCCCGCCGCGAGCCCGGGCCGGCCCTGCCCGCGGCGGACCTAGCGCGGGGTCATGGTCGCTATCGGCACGACCATCTCTTCAAGCGACACGCCGCCGTGCTGGAACGTGTATTTGTAGGTCTTCTCGTACTCCCGGGGCTTGGTCGGATAGATGAAGTAGTAGTCCGACTTGGCTATAGCGTACTTGGTTCCGAGATGCTCGCTCGGAAGCATGTAGTCCTCGGGGCGGTTCAGGAGAATCGCGTCCCGTTCTTCGACCCGCAGCGCGGCGCCGTACTTGTAGCGGAGGTTGGCGGAAATCTCGCGGCTGCCGTGAATCAGGGTCGGCCGGCGAACCCGGATGAACCCGTGGTCGCTCGTGACGATGACCTTGCAGTCGTGCCGCGCCAGAGTCTTGAGGAACTCGAACACCGGCGATGAGGAGAACCAGACCCGTGTCATTCCTACCAGCGCCGCGTCGTCAGGGATTATCTCGTCCAGGAGCCGGGTGGTCCTGATTGAGTGTATCAGGAGGTCAAGGAAGTTAATGACCACGGCCACGAACTTCAGGTTCCGGTCGAGCAGTTGGGACTGCGCGCTCGCCAGCTCATCGCCGTGCGCTATCTTCAGAAACGAGTACCGGCCGTCGAACCGCATCCGCTTGAGCTGCTCGGCCAGGAGTTCCTGCTCGTACCGGTTCTGGCCGGTATCGTCATGCACCCAGTAGTTTGGGTATTTTCGGAGAATCTCAAGCGGCAAGAGCCCGCTGAAGATGCCGTTGCGGGCATAGGGCGTGGCGCTCGGCAGCATTGAGCAGTAGTGGCCGCTGTCCACGTCATAGAAGTCCCGCATGAGCGGCAGCAGCGCCTCCCACTGGTCCACGCGCATCGAGTCGAACACAATAAGGTAGGTCGGCTTCGACTCCCAGTGCGGGCGGCAGTACTGCTGGATGACTTGATGCGACATCACCGGGCCCTTGCCCGCAATCCAGCCGCGGTACTCGTCTTCGACGAACCGGCTGAAGTCGTTGTTCGCCTCGCGCCTCCGGTCCATCTGCACCTGTTGAATCGCGGGGTCGGCGTAGCGGCCAAGCAGCCGCTGCCAGTGATTGAGGCGGCGGTAGTAGCTGACCCAGCCCTGCCATGAGTCCAGGTCGCGCTGCTGGTTCATCGCGGACATGTACTCCTGGGCTATGCGGTCGCTTACGAGCCGCTGCTTCTCCAAGAGCCGCTTGAGCGACGCCAGCAGTTGTGCGGGCGTGAATGGCTTGATGATGAAGTCGTCCACGAGCTTGCCGAACGCCTCGTTGATGAGCTCTTCCTGGTCCGACTTCGTGACCATCGCCACCAGCAGGTTGGGGTCGATTTCCTTCATCCTGCGCAGCACCTCGAGCCCGTCCATTCCGGTCATGATTTCGTCCAGGAGGACCAGGTCGAAGTCGCGGCTTTTCACCTGGGCCAGCCCGTCCGGCCCGTTGGTCGCGGTCTCGACTTCATAGCCCTTGTCGCGCAGCGCGTACACAAACGGCCTGAACATGTCTATCTCGTCGTCGATCCAGAGTATCTTCACGTTACCTCCGACTTAGAGAAGCCTGACTGCCAGGACGTTCTATGCGGCTTCGGGCCCTCCGTAGACCGGCAGGAATATCGAGAACGCGGTCCTGCCCGGCTGCGACTCCTTGAGAATGAGCTTCCCGCCATGGTAGTTTTCGACAATCCGGCGCGCCAGGGTCAGGCCGACTCCCCAGCCATGCTTCTTGGTGGTCACGCCCGGCTCAAATATCCGGTCCAGTTTCACGCCTTCGCCGGTGTCGACGACTTCGATCTCCAGGAACCTGCGGTCCGGAATCAGGGCCGCGCGCACCGCGACCTGCCCCGGCTTGGAGCCGATGGCGTCAACGCTGTTCTTCAGCAGGTTCTCCAGCATCCAGCCGAACAGCACCTCGTCCACGCGCACAGGGGCATCGTCAACCACTTCGGTCTTGAACGTCACCGTCTTCGGCGCCCGGCGCTGAACGAATGCGACCGATTTCTCGATGGCCCTGCCAAGTTGCTGCGGGTTCAGCTCGGGCGGCAGCCCAATGCGACTGAACCGGTCGAGAATCTCGCGCATCCGGCCCAGGTCCGTTTCCATCTCCGCCACGACGTCGGCGCCGCCTTTGGACCGCAGCACGTCGAGCCATGCGCTGAATGAGGACAAAGGCGTGGCCATCTGGTGCGCCGTCTCTTTGGCCAGGGCGGTCCAGATGTGCTCCTGCTCGCGGCGCTGGTAGGCCAGAACCCCCCAGATGCCCATGATGACGAACCCCACGAGGAGGAACAACTGCAGCATCGAGAAAACCGTGAGCGAGCGCACGGAATCCGCCAGCCGGTCGCTGATGCTGCGGAGCGTCAGGGTCGATGTGGACAGTCCGTAGTGAATGTCGCCCAGGCGGCGCGAGGAGTCGCTCCCCGGGACGACCAGCGGGACCGGGTCGTGCTGCACGTCCAGCTCGCGCATCATCGCGGCGAGTTGGGTCGAATCCGGCGCATCGACCGGGAGATTACGCCATGACGTGGGCCGGCCCCGGGCATCGGTGATTATCACGGGGAAGTCGAGCTTCTTTATGACCTCATCAAAGATTATGTCGAGTTCCGGCGAGCCGCCTTCCGAAGGTTCGGTGGCCCGGCTCATGAACTTGGCGTACATGCGCGAGCGCAACTGCGTGTCGCTCTCGAGTTGACTGGAAAGCGTCGTAGCGTACGTCTGCCACAGTTTCGACAGCCGAATCAACAGATACTGGGAATAGAAAAACCAGACCCCGGCCAGCCCCAGCAGCCCGAATATGAAGTATAGCTGAAGCAGCCGGGGACCGAATCTGAAGCGGGAGCGAGTCAAAAACGTTGAGTGTCAGGTAATGATAGGACGGGGGGCCGACAAGTCAAGCCCCGCCTCCATCGATTCCTTGACAAGCCGGCTTCGCCTGCTATCCTCGGCAGCGTCAGAAAGGAGCCCGAAATGACCAGAATCGTGCTGACCTCGACCGCCATTCTCGTGGTCGCGGCGCTCGTTGCCTGCGGCAGGCCCGCGCCCAAGCCCGACGCCCGAACCGGCCGGCCGGGCCAACCTGCTGCCCAGACTGCTCAGAAACCCGTAATCCGCGCCGGCCTCTGGATAATCGACCCGGCCGACGGGGCTTCAGTGTCGATGCGGCCGTTCATGGCCGGAACCCTGTCGGACCAGAGCGCCCAGACGGTCTGGCTCGTGGTGCGCGCGGTCAATACACCCGGCTATTGGGTTCAGCCGCCGGCAATGGTTCGGCCCGACAGCATCTGGGTGGCCCAGCCCTATGTCGGCCTGCCCGACACGCCCGCGGGCGTGAAGTTCGAGGTCAGGGCCTTCGCCAACCCCAAAACCGAGCTGAAATCGGGCACTGAGCTAAAGGGCTGGCCCGAGGCCCAGTGGGCTTCGAACCTCGTAACGTTCTCGCGCCAGTAGCGACGCGGCAAGGGCATCCGCCGATTCGCCTTGACTTGCGGCGTCACCTTGCTATAATTGCCTAAATGTGTCAATGGCGGCGCCCTGAGGCCACCAATCCAACCGTGCCAGGAGGCGCCTGATGATTCTGGCGGTCGCTGAGCAGCGAGAAAGCAGGCTCAAGAAAGTCACCTTTGAAGCGCTGCTGGCCGGTTACGCAATAGCCGAACGGAAGTCGGACGAACTCGCCGCGGTCATTCTCGGCTCGGGCATCTCTGGTCTTGCGCCCGAGATAGTCAAGTTCGGCGTGAGCAAAGTCTTCACAATCGACGACCCGGCGCTCGAGAACTACACGCCCGACGGCTACGCCGGCGCTGCGGTCGAGCTCTGCCGCCGGCACGGCCCAAGCCACGTCGTCCTGAGCGCAACCGCCCTCGGCAAGGATTTTGCCGCCACTCTGGCCGCGGAACTTGAGGCGGCCATCATCGCCGACTGCACCGCCGTCGCGTTCGACGATTCGGGCAACGTGGTGATGACGCGGCCGATCTACGCCGGCAAAGCCGTCACCCGGGTGAAAGCGCCGTCGGCCAACCCGCTGGTCATTTCCATGCGGCCGCGCTCGGTCGCGCCCCTGCCTGAAACCGACAAAGGCGGCGTGGTCGTGGCCGGCGAGGTGAAGCCGGCCGAATTGCGCACCCACGTGGCCGAGGTCGTGAAGGCAATCACGAAGACGGTCGAGCTGACTGAAGCCGATGTCATCATCTCCGGCGGCCGGGGCATGAGAGGTCCGGAGAACTACGCCATGCTCGAGGAACTGGCCGCCGTGGTCAATGCCGCGGTCGGCGCCTCGCGCGCCGCGGTGGACGCAGGCTGGCGCGACCACCAGTTCCAGGTCGGCCAGACCGGCAAGACCGTTGCGCCGTCGCTCTACATCGCCTGCGGCATCTCGGGCGCCATCCAGCACCTTGTCGGGATGATCAACTCGAAGTGCATCGTCGCGGTCAACAAAGACCCGGAGGCGAACATCCTCAAAGTGGCCGACTACGGCATCGTCGGCGACCTGTTCCAGGTCGTGCCGATGCTCACCGAGGAATTCAGGAAGCTGAAGGCTCTCGCCTAACGCCGCCATTGGTCCCATAGGTCCGATGCTGACCCATGCCAAACGCCAAACAGACTGACATCCAGGACGTGCTCGACGTCCTGGAGCGCATCCTGGACATCTCCGAGCCGCCGGTGGCCCGGTGCCGGCTGCTTTCTTCCGGCTTCGGGCCGTCGCACACGCTGAAGACCGAAGCCGAGCTGACCGGCACGCGCGCGTGCCTGGGCTGCGGCAACTGCGTTGACATCTGCTCCCTGCTCGCCCGGGAGCCGGCGCGGCTGAAGAAGACGGCCCAGCGCACCTCGCTCGCGCTTGAGACCATGGTCGGGACCGACTGCGACCGCTGCTACGCCTGCGTGATGTCCTGCCCGCAGGTCGACACGACCATCAAGCACTACGTCGTCCGGACCCGCACGGTCGAGCAGATAAAGCACCTGCTGGAACGCCTCTCCCCGACCGACGACTACTACCTGGATGCCTTTTTGGAGGAGGCCGAGAATGGCTGACGCAAACATGATTGACATTTACATCACGGGCGAGCGGCACCGCGTGCCTGACTCGCTCACAATCCTGCAGGCATTCGAGTACGCCGGTTACAGGCTCGTGCGCGGGGTCGGATGCCGGGGCGGATTCTGCGGGGCCTGCGCCACGGTCTACCGTATGCCCGGCGACTACCATCTGAAGTTCGCCCTGGCCTGCCAGACCAAGGTCGAACCCGGCATGCAACTGGCGATGATTCCGTTCTACCCCGCCCATCGCTCGCGCTACAGACTCTCCGAGCTCAAGGGCGAGGCAAGAGATGTGCTCGACCTGTACCCGGAGCTCCTGCGCTGCTACGGCTGCAACACCTGCACCAAGTCCTGCCCGCAGGACATCGACGTGCTCGGCTACGTCGCGGCCATGGTTCGAGGCGACATAGCGGCAGCGGCCGACATCTCCTTCGACTGCATCATGTGCGGCCTGTGCGTATCGCGCTGCCCGGCGGAGCTGGTGAAGCACAACGCCGCCCTGCTCTCCCGGCGCATCTACGGCCGGAACATCGCCCCCAGGTCCGCGCACCTGGCCAGACGCCGCGAGGAGGTCAAAGCGGGCCGGTTCAAGGACGAGCTGGCCGCATGCAAGAAGCTCACGAAGGACGAACTGAAGAAACGCTATGCCGCGCGCGACGTCGAGCCCGGAGAATAGGAGGGGGCGATGAGCTATCCATCGACGATGCAGGACTCCCTGAACAGAGTTGTCGCGACGCGCGAGCGCCGGATGTCCGAGCAGTTCCCGCGTGCCACGGCAGAAGAGAAGGAACAGGTACTGAAGGACTTCCACCCTGATTACCGGCCCGAGACGTTCGCCGCGCTTCGCGTCGGGCCCAACGCCGGGGACCGGGCCCCGAAGGAACTGGCGCTCCTCCTCGAGGCGGACAGCCTGCTCGACCCGGCGCACGTGAAGCTCGACAAGCCTGACTACGACACGGATGTGCTCATCATCGGCGGCGGTGGTGCCGGCTGCGCCGCAGCAATCATGGCCGACGATAAGGGCGCGTCCGTGCTCATCGCTACGAAGCTCAGGCTGGGCGATGCCAACACAATGATGGCACAGGGCGGCATCCAGGCCGCGGACAAGGAGAACGACTCGCCGACCACTCATTACCTCGACGTCCTCGGCGGCGGCCACTTTGCCAACAACCCGGACCTCGTCGAGGCGCTCGTCACCGATGCGCCCGAATCGCTCGCCTGGCTTGAGGACCTGGGCGCGATGTTCGACAAGAACCCTGACGGCTCAATGAAGACAATCCACGGCGGCGGGACGTCGCGCCGGAGGATGCACACCGCCCGCGACTACACCGGCGCGGAAATCATGCGCACGCTGCGCGACGAGGTGTACTCCCGCGAGCGCATCAACCTGCTCGAGTTCTGCCCCGCGGTCGAGCTCCTGACCGACGCCAGGGGCAACGTCACCGGCGCCATACTGCAGAATCTCAACCTCGGCAGTTACGCGGTCGTGCGCGCGAAGGCCGTCGTAATCACGACCGGCGGAAGCGGCCGGCTCCACTATCAAAACTTCCCGACGTCGAATCACTATGGCGCTACCGGCGACGGCCTCGTGCTCGCGTACCGGGCGGGCGCGCACCTCTCGTTTATCGACACGATGCAGTACCACCCGACCGGCGCCGCCTTCCCGCAGCAGATACTCGGCCAGCTCGTCACCGAGAAGGTGCGCAGCATCGGCGCGCAACTCGTCAACGCCGAAGGCGAGCAGTTCATCTTCCCGCTCGAGACCCGCGACGTCGTCGCCTCGGCCATCATTCGCGAGTGCAGCCGCGACAAGTGCGTCACGACTCCGACCGCGGTCCAGGGCGTCTGGCTCGACACGCCGATGATTGAAATCAGGCGCGGCGCGGGCACGGTCAAGCGTGAACTGCCCGCGATGGTGCGTCAGTTCGGCCGTCACGGCATCGACATCTCGAAGGAACCGATGCTCGTCTACCCCACGCTCCACTACCAGAACGGCGGCGTGGAGATTAACCCCGACTGCGCCACCAACGTCCCGTACCTGCTTGTGGCCGGCGAGGCTTCGGGCGGCGTTCACGGCCGTAACCGCCTGATGGGCAATTCCTTACTCGACGTTGTGGTGTTCGGCCGCAGGGCCGGCACGGCCGCGGCCAAAGCCGCAAAGGAGCGCAGCGGTGACCCGCAACTCGGGCTGAGCCACGTTGAACGCTGGAGAACCGGACTCAAGTCCCGGGGAATCGGGACTGACGTAAGGTCGCCCCTGCTCCTGCCCGACTACACGCGCAAGGAAGCCTAGATGGACTTCAGCTTCGGCGAGGACGCGGACATCGTGCGCCAGACCGCGCACGAATTCGTGCGCCGGGACCTTCTGCCGCAGGAACCGAGGTTCCTGAACTCGAAGGACCCGGCTGAGCGCGCGACAATCGCCGAAGCCGCGACCGGCAGCCTCAAAGAGATGGGTCTGTATTCGGCCGGCGTACCCGAGGTCTTCGGCGGCGGCGGGCTCGGCCCGATTGAGGCCTGCCTGCTTGCCGGGGAACTCTCAAGGACCATAATACCCGTCGAATGGGGCGAATTGACGCCGGTTCTCTACGAGTGCAGCGACGCCCAGAAGCCCGGGTACTTGACGCCGATTGTGCAGGGCAGCAAACGCTACGCCATCGCCTTCGGCGAGCCGGAGCCGTTCACCGACCCTAGCCGGATGGTCACGACCGCAACCCCGTCACAGGCCGGCTACGTCCTGAACGGCCGAAAACTGCTGTCCTGCCCCGACTTCGACTTCTGCCTGGTCTTCGCCCGCGCGCCCGAAGGCCCGACCTGCTTCATAGTTGACCAGCCAGGAGACGGTAAGACCGAACTGGTGCTCAAGAACCGCAACGTTGGGTTGGAGAAGATGGTCGGCCAGCCTGGCAAGGCCCAGCAGCTTGGCCGCAAGTGGTTTCCGCTCACGCGCATCGTCCGGGCGTCTGCGGTCATGGGCGCGTGCGACCGCCTTCTCGAAGTCAACGCTCAATACGCGCACGACTGGAACTCCCTGGGCCGGCCCATCCACGAACGCGCATCCATCCAGCGTAGCGTGGCGGACATGGCCGGGGACATCGAAGCCCTGCGCTGGCTGGTCTTCCACGCCGCCTGGCTTGCGGCCGAAGGCAAGAAGGTCGAGTACGATTCGATGCTCGTGAAACTGCAGGCGCAGAGGGTCCTCACCGACACGGTCAACCGTTCGGTTCGTATCCACGGCGGCACGATGCCGGCCATCGCTGAATGGCTGGCCAGGTCAGCTTCTCGCAATGGCGCTGCAGACGCGCTCCGATTCGCGGTCAGCCGCGAGACCATCACCCGTCTCCTCCCGTAGACAGCCGCTCACCGCAGCCGTCCCCCTGCCGAGGTGGGCGTTCCAAGGCACATCGTGACCCCCGGTAGTTCCTTGGCGCATACGACATGCTACCTTGAGTGCCAGCACCGTGTCAAGATCAATCACCGGCAGCAGTAGAATCCGTTGGTTGACCTCGGGCG
>Ga0315282_10003499_pt1 | contig 28123 bp, 17 predicted proteins | sample YL17G07_20_MG_FD_203693 | JGI IMG/M metagenome (GOLD analysis project Ga0315282, IMG submission 203693) | Sediment microbial communities from Yellowstone Lake, YNP, Wyoming, USA - YL17G07_20 | ecosystem: Environmental > Aquatic > Freshwater > Lake > Sediment | place: USA: Wyoming | collected...
TTCCAGCATCGCAAGCCCTCCCCTACGATCGTTGCCTAAGCCACAACTAAATCGTCAGGTGGGCTTGTTTGCCTGTATCTCCTCCCTTATCATTACCCCTGAAAACTGCGAAAGTCGAACTTAGAGCGGCGCGGTGGTTTGCTCCTTCTGGGCCTGCGGTCGGACTTCCTCGATCGGTCCGCCGAAGAGCGTCCCGCCGCGTTTCACGTGCCGCGATATTAGCCACGCTGCGATGTGAAGCGCGACAAATGCCACCGCCGCGCCGACATAGAGGTAGTGTCCGCCCGTGAAGAACGCGTGCTGCATGATCCTCACCCCTGCCGCCGCAAGAAACAGCGGAATGTAGGCGATGAGTCTCAGATCACGCGGCAACTCGTTCCCCTTGGCGATGTTGCGGTTGCGCCACGTGAAGCCAAGCCCGGTATCCGGCAGCGGCAGACTGAGCGGCACAAGCATCCATATGCGCTTCTTGTACGCCGTGTACTTTTCGCCGTAGAGGCTTGTGAGGTACTTCTCCTCACCGCGTATCACCGGGATGTAAACTGCGAGCCACCACACGGGAAGGATTATCGCCCACGGCCACCATCCGGACATGACGGCAATCCCGGCGTCGATAAGCGCGTTGGCCGTGTAGAAGGGGTGCCGGACGAATCGGTACGGCCCCGTCGTCGTAACCTCACGGTCCTGGTGCAGGCACCCCTTCGCCCACAGGTGAAGCGCCACGCCGAGGAGCAGAAGCGGTACTCCGTAGAGGACAGTTCGAACCGTAGCATGAATGGCAGGCGTCGCGAACACCGTGATCAGGGCGAAGATCACCAGGTAGAATCTCAGCCCGCCCCTGTTTATCGGAGACTTCATTCAGTCCACCCCCGTCGTTCTGCAAGAGACAAAAGGGAAACGCGGTCAGCACATCTTATCGGGCAACGCGGCAGGAGGCAACGACACGCCTTCTCGACAGGGTCTTTCAATTCTCACGCTGACATGTGGTCGCGGCGAATCATGAACTGCCATTAAGCAAGCCGGGTATGCGAAAATGGCGCGAATTCGGCATTCCAGCCAGGGCGGGTACGGAGCGGCGCCCCTACATGAACACCAGCCCCCAAGCAGTCCATCGAGAATTGAAAGACCCTGCCTTCGCGAAAGCCGCAGTTCACTGCGCCCGTCGCCTCACCTGCGCACGAGCGTCGTGAGAGCCAGCTCGGCGCACCGCCGCCTGAGCGGCTCCTCCCGCCAGCGCTTGAGCATCGGCAGCACGTACGCCGGCCGCCGCTGCGCGATCTGGACGATCGCCGCGGCCGCCGCGCGCCAGACCGCAGGCCGCTCGTCGAGGGCGAAGTCCGCGAGTATAGCAATCGCGTCCTCCGCATACACCCCGCCGAACGGCGTCACCAAGGCCTGCGCCACGTTCCATCGGGTGATCTCGCAGGGCTCATGCGCCCATTCCCTGAGGCGCGAGAAAACCGCCTGCGGCTCGCGCCTGCCAAGCTCCGGAATCGCTCTTGGCCCCAGGTTGTGCCGGACGTCCTTGCGGATATCGGACATCATCGTGGAAAACAGTCTCAGCACCTCCGACACAGGCGCGCTTGACGCGGCCAGGCCCCTCAGGACCGCGGCCGCCAACAGGCCGTCGCCGCTCGCGAGGCACTCCTGCCAGAAGGGCACCGTCTCCCCGAACTGCCCCGACGCGATCCTCGCAATGAGCCTCACCGCCGACTCCCTCACCCGGAGCGAAGAGTCCGATGCCAGCGCCTTCACCGCCTGCACGAGGTCGCGCCATTCCTCTTCAACCGCCGCGTGCGCAAGCGCCGCGGCAAGCATCCGCATCCCCTCAAGCCGCAGGAGCCTCTCCCGCTGCATCGTCCAGCCTGCGACGTCAGGCGCTTCCAGCAAACTCGAAAGGATATCGCCGAGGGTGTCTCGTCCGGCTTCTTCAAAGAGCCGCTCGGCAAGCGCGCGATGCTCCGCCTCGCCCAGTTTCACGAGAAACTCGGCCGCCCGCCAGTGCTCGCCCTCGCAGAGGAGTGTAAAAAGTTCGCCAAAATCCGGCATTAGCGCCCTCGCCCGTACGTCAGCACCTGCCCAATTCTACCAGCGCCCTAACGGCGGGCAAGCGCCGCAAGAGGTCAGCGAGAGCCGCACGCCTCCCGCCAGATATCCATAAGCCTCCTTATCTCCTCGCGCGGCTCCCCCGAGCGGTTCACCGCCCGCACGACCGTGAAGTTCCGTGCACCATGCGCGAGCACATCCGGCAGATTCCCCGCATCGATGCCGCCGATCGCAACCGAGCACACCGGCGCCGTGCGAACGATCCTTTCCATCGCGTCGAGCCCGAGCGTAGGATCCGGCCTCTCCTTGGTGGGAGTTCGAAAAACCGGCCCCACGCCGATATAGTCGGGACCTGAGTCGACCGCCGCTCTCGCCTGCTCCCCGTTATGCGTCGAGAGCCCAAACACCTTCCCCGGGACCTGCCACAGATGTCTCGCCTCCGTGAGCCGCATGTCTTCCTGCCCCACGTGGACGCCGTCCGCATCCACCTCCGTGGCCACGTCCACAAAATCGTTAACAACAAACAGCGTGTTCGTGCCCCTCGTGATCGCGCGCATCGCGTGCGCGGTCTTCACAATCGCTTCCCTCGGAGCGTTCTTCATCCGCAATTGCACAAACCTCAGCCCCTCCGCCACCGCCGCTTCAGTCGCGCGCTCGTAGCCCACGACGGGATCCGTCAGTATGAGGTACAGTCCGAAGGGCTCGATCACTTGAGGTCCTCCAGAATGAGCTGCGCCGCCTTGCGCCCGCTCAAGAACATCCCGCCGAAGATCGGCCCCATCCTGAAACCGCCGCACGCGTTATTTGCGGCCATGCCGGACGCATAGAGGCCGTCGCAGAAGCGCTTCGTGTTCTCCACGGTTGACGCATCGCCGATCTCCATCCACATGGGCTTCTCGCCCATGACGGCGCCCGTGGGCGTGTCGATGGTTACCCCCGCCTTGCGTGCCGCCATCTGGATGACCTCGCACGGGTGCCCCGTGCCGTCGAGCACCGCGCGCGCAGCGATCACGAGCGGATCGACGTGCATAGAGAGGCGGTTGACAGGCGTCCAGTTGATGACGAGGCCTGATACGCGATTGTTCTTGAACACTATGTCCTCGACCGTGACCGAGTTGAATATGAGCGCCCCCGCCTTCCTCGCGCCGAAGATAAGTCCCGCGGCGACTTCCACAGAATCGGCCGCATGGCATCCGTCGCCTATCGCGTGAGCGCTGATGCCGAAGCTACTCACGATGGCGAGCGCGTTTTCCTGAAACACGATTTCGTTGAAGAGCATCCCTCCGCCCCATATGCCGCCGCCGGGAGCGAGCATGCGCTCGAATATGGCAACCGACTTTCCCGCCGCGGCAATGTCCCTCGCCGCGACGAGCCCCGAGGGGCCCGCGCCGACTATAGCGACATCGAGGGACAGTGAGGACTTGAGCTTGTCGAAATACCGCGAGATGATTGCCGACGTGATCTTCTCTTCCATACGCGCCTCCGAATGCAAACGGGACCCGGCAAGGGCCCCGCCTCGAACGCGCGTTCGCAGCCGCGGTTTCCTTCGCCGGCATTACCCGGATCAGGTTCGATGGGTGTGATCTCAGCCCGCCAACTGGCGGGCACCCCAACCGCTGATGAAAATGAATTATGCGCGGGATACGCGAAGGGTCAAGCGGTATGCTTGGTTTGCGGAAATCCAATCATCTTCGTGTAGCCCGGACAACTCGTTGGCCGACCCGCCGCAGGCGCAAGCGCCTTCACAAAGGCCCCCTATCTTGCTTCAGGTCATCCTGGGTGTGCGACGCACGATTCTCGCGCCGGTCATGGCGCCGCCGGCGCCCGTCAAAACCTCACCTTCCCCACCTTTAGCTTCAGATGCCTCTCCGCCTGCCCCATAAGCACCGCGCTCGCGATTGATAGGTACTTCGAATCCGCCGAATCGCTTCGCGACGTAAGGACGACCGGCGCCGCCGCGCCGACGAGTATCCCCGCCAGCCGCGCGCCCGCAAAATACACGAGCGACTTGGCCAGGGCGTTGCCCGTCTCGATATCGTGCGTGATGAGAATATCCGCGCGCCCTGCGACGGGACCGGAAAGCTTCTTGTGCCGCGCCGCCTCCTCGTTAATCGCATTATCGAGAGCAAACGGCCCATCCACTATCGCCGGCGGATCGAATTGATGCCGCATCGACATCGTCTCCAGAACCGACGCGTCAATCGTTGCCTGCATCTTCGGATGCACGATCTCCAGCGCCGCGAGGATCGCGACCCTGGGGTCGGCTACGCCGAAGACCTTCGCGACATGAACGGCGTTGAGCATGATCGCGGCCTTGGCTTCCATGTCGGGTGCGATATTCATTGCGCCGTCGGAGATGAAGATGAGCCGGTCGAACCCCCTGGGCTCCGCGATGAACACGTGGCTCATGATCGCGCCCGTCCGAAGCCCCTTGTCCCTGTCGAGAACCGCCCTTAGAAGATCGTCCGTGTGGATGTACCCCTTCATGAGGATGTCGCACCGGCTCGTCCTCACGAGGTCAACCGCGATGGCCGCAGCCGAGAGTTCGTCCGGCGCCTCGACCATCTCGGCGACTGAAAGGTCGATCCCCTTTTCGGACGCCACGCGCCGTATCTCCGCCGTCGGCCCGACGAGCACGGCGTCCGCCACGTTGTCGGCGTCCGCCTTCACAACCGCTTCCAGCACCGACGCGTCAACCGCATTCGCCACCGCCACCCTCTTCTTCGGCAGCGCCTTCACCGCGGCAAGCATTTCGGAGAAGCTTTTCATCTCGCATCCCCTTCCCCATTGTATCGTTAGGTAACGAAGGGTTTGTTATTCAGCGCACACTCTGCTTGGCGGCAAGAGTGAGCTACTGTTTTGACAACGGCCGGGTCGCGGAATGAACCCTCCACAATCTGCGTAATCTGCGTAATCTGCGGATAATCAATGATTTTCGTGCTTCGGACTTCGGACTGTCTTGCTCCGGCCTTCAGCCTTCAGTCTTCAGCCTTGCTTGCCGGGGAATTTGTCCATTACGCACTTCACGATCCAATCCGCCGCGAAGTTGAATATCTTGTCCCCCGTCTCTTTCGTAGACACAAATGGATCGCCGATGATGCCGGATTTGGTGAGCGACTTGTACCTGTGAAACATGTAATCGCAGTCGGGATTCTGATAGACGTCCTGGGCGGCCTTCGACCAGTTCACCTTGGCGCGCTTCATATCGATGAGCTCCGGATGCATCGCCATGAAGAGCGACGTGTTGTACTCGCCGCCGTGCCCCTCGCCTCCATACCACGGCCGGCTGGATTTGAAGAGTTTCGGCGCGTTCTTGAACACTACCGATATCCAATTGAGGACCATCACCTCCGCGCCCAGTTCCTCATGCGTTTCCCGCGCCGCTATCTTCATCGCCGGAATGTTTCCAACGTGGCCGATGAGCAGGGCCTGCCTCGTGAACCCGTGGGAATGGAGGCTGCGGCATACGTCCTTGATCACAGCGACAAGCGTCTCGTCCCTGAGCGTGATGCTGCCGGGGAATTCCATGTGAACGATGGAGTTGCCGAATGGTATCACCGGCGCAATTGCCACATCGCGCTGCTTCTTCCTGAGTTTCATCGCCACGCGTTTGGCCAGTTCCGTAACCTGCATCGAGTCCGCCCCGAGCGGCAGATGCGGCCCATGCTGCTCCACCGACCCGACGCCTATGAGCACCACATCAGTCTTATTCCTCAGCTCCGCCGCCTCAGCATAGCTCATCTCGAACAGCGTCTTTGGACCCGATAATGAATAGAGCGGTTTCGCCATCGAACTCTCCTTACCGCCATCTCTTGACCTTGCTATGTGCCACTGTCGGCTTGCCCGCCAATGCAGTCCCCTCGCCCTCTGGGAGAGGGGCCAGGGGTGAGGGCCGTGCCACCTTGAATTCTCGCACTCGCCCCGAGCGCCCGTTCACAGGCAAAGCATCGTTGTCAATGCAGTTCCTTCAGTCTTCAGCCTTCGGTCTTCAGCCTGGTTTTGCGCCTCTACTCCAGTCTCCGGTCTTCAGTCTACAATCTCGTTTTACCCCCATCTCTTCAGCTTCGGCGCCAGCCCAAACACCTCTGTAATGCTTCCTCCCGCCTCGATCTCCTTGAGCCGCTGCAGCTCCGACGCAAGATGCTCATCCGCCCCCTTGAGCACCTCCGCGGCCCTGTCAAGCGGCACGCACACGACGCCGTCGTCGTCGCCGACGATGATGTCGCCGGGATTGACCGGAATCCCGCCGCACTGCACAGGCACGTTTATCGCACCCGGCCCGTTCGACCCTACTATCCTCGGGCTGACCGCCTTGCAGAAAGCGGGAAACCTCATGTCGCGGATTCCCTTGGAGTCCCTCACCGCCCCGTCGACAACGACGCCCACCGCGCCCCTGAGCTTCATGTAGTAACACAGCCTCTCGCCGATGCAGCAGATATCCTCGATGCCGCCAGCGTCAATCACCACGACGTCCCCGGGCTGCACCACCTCGATCACCTTCTGCACGTACAGCGCGTCCCCCGGCGCGGTGAGCACCGTCACCGCCGGCCCCGCGACATGCATCCCCTGCTCGATGGGCTTGACACGATAGTTCATCAGCCCGTACCCCGCCATCGCATCGCCGACCTTGCACACCTCGTGCTTTGCGAAGCCGTCCACGATGCTCTTCGGCGGTCTCTTGATTTCGGTGATGATCGTGCCGTGGTACTTGTGCTTTTCCATGAGTGCAGCCCCTCCCCAGTACGTCTGCCACGTGAAATGTTCGCACTTACTTGTAGGGGCGACGCATGCGTCGCCCGCCGGCCGCCAATCATTGCCCGGAACGGCCTCAGTTCCGCAAAGCAATCATCCAAATCACGAGACTATAGCATAGGGATCTAGAATGGAAAGCGAAAAACACCGGAAAGAACACTCGCAGCGCTGACGCGCCCGCTATAATACTTCGTCGAAACGCGCCCATGGCAGTACGACCAAGGGAGGAAAGAGCATGTCCTTTGCCCGGAGAACCATAGCCGTCGCGGCGCTTCTGTCATGCGTCTGTATCGCCGTCATGCCACTCGCATCCCTTTGCCTTGCCGACTCATGGGGCGCGCCTCCCTCCGAACACAAGTCCCCCAACGGCAAGTACGCGCTCAAGGTCCAATGGCCCAAGGGCAACCCCCTTACGCTCGTCGAGAAAGCCTCATCCGAGACAAACAACTGTGGACACGCGGCTTTGTGAACGAGGACTTCCCTCCCCTCGAAGCGTACATCACCGATGACGGCGCGTATGTGGTTCTGCGAGACACTTGGGGCGAAGTCGGCGAAGGCAAGGTCTTGAGCTTCCTCGGCCCCAAGGGCGAAGAGATAAAGAGCTACGAGCTTTCCGACATTTTGAATCAGGAGGAGATACTCGACGCGAGGCTCACAGTTTCTTCCACGTGGTGGAGTGAGAATGGGTGGTTCGGATTTACTCCCGACGGGAAGCGATTCGCGTTCATCACGCAGCGGCGAACGGTCGAATCATTCGACCTCGCGACCGGCAGGATGCTCGACGTTTCACCGGAGGAGAAGGCAGCGCTTTTCGAGCAGGCAAAGCGCGATCTGGCCCATTTGGCATCCAGTTCGGACGCCGATGATCGCTCCTACTGGGCGTCCATGATGGGCGTGCTCGATGCGAAGGATATGGCCCCGCAACTCAGGAAGCTTCTCGGCGACACAACGGTAACCTCTCAGACAGGCAGGGGCCTTGCGCCCCCGGAGGATTGCCGCGGCGTGAGGCTTGCGGCGGCTTCGGCGCTCGCCAGCCTCATCGGTCCACGGGCCGCCGCCGACATAGAGCCTCTCCTGGCGGAAGAGAACGTGAACATGCGAGAGGATCTTCTCAGCGCGATCGAGAGCATTGACTGTGACGACGGCGAGCCAATAGCATCTCCTTACGCTTCGGATATGCTCGCAGTGTGGAAGCGACTGGCGAGCAGTCCTATTGAAGATGTCCGAGTGTCGGCCCAGAAGCAACTCCTCAAAAGGGACAACGGCGAATACCTCCTTGCCCATAGGGAACTGCTGGAGAGCACAGACGAACGCCTGCGCTTTGAGGCCGCCTTCGATCTATCGCAGCACGGCACAATGGCCGAAGCGCCTCTTCTTGAGAAGATGCTGCATGATACATACGAACCGACGCAGTCCTGGGCTCTGCGCGGACTCGTGCGGATCTGGCCGCCGAACATCGATGATATCCTGAAACAGGCTCTGAGCAGCAACAACCTTCGATCTACGGCAATTGCCGCGTCGGCCCGCCGTGGTAACCGGAAAGCCATTGCGATGCTTGTCGCCGACCTGGAGAGGATAAAGGACCCTTCAGCGGATCTCAATGGCTGGGGCCTTAATGAGATCTGCACCCTCGTGGCCGAGTTGAATCTGAAGCAGGCGGAACCTGCGCTGCGGGCAGTGCTCTACAGCTCTGACGAGGAAATCCGGCGGCAGGCGGCAGGGGCGCTCGCCGCGCTCGGCGACGTGGACGCCCTGTTGATGCTCCGTAGATTCGCAGTCGAAGGCGAACCTCTCGACAGAGCCGACTCCATAGAAATGCTCGGGACTATTCGGGACACCGTCTCGGTCCCATTCCTCAAGAAAGCCTGCAACGACCACGAACCCTTCGTCAGCCGCGCGGCAAAGGAAGCGCTCGCAAAGATCGAAAGTACAGCCCCTGCCGCAAGATGAGATGTCTGCGTGATGTTCTTGGTGTTGAACGTTTTTCGGCGGCTCCTTCGGCCTTCAGCCTCGCCTCTCAGTCGCTCCTACTTCACCCCCACCGCCCTGAAAAACGTATAGCAGAACGCCCCTTCCGGATTCTCCGCAATCGCCTCAAGCTCCGCCACGCCGCGATCAAAGGTGCCAGGATCGATTGTCCCAAGTTCAAGCGCCTTCGGCCTCGATCCCTCTACCATCGCCGCGATCGTTTTCTTGACGAACGCATCCATGAGAAGTGGCCGGCTCGCGTCGCAGTAGACCATCCTCGGCGACACGCGCACGTCGCGAAACCCTGCGCCCGCGAGCACCGGATAGAGCCTCCTGCCGATGAGCGAGTCGCCTCCCAGCGCCGCCTGCGCGTCGACAAGCGCCCGCCAGGCCGCAAGCGCGTCTTTCGTTTCAGGATGAAAGTAGCACGACCCGTGATCGCCCTCGATAACCGTGATCGTGCCGCCGGGCTTCAGCACGCGCTTCAAGGACAATAGCGCACGCGCCGGGTCAGAGAGATGCTCCAGAACATAGCACACAAAGACATGGTCGAAGCTCGCATCCGGGTAAGACAGATTATAGACGTCCGCCTGCGCGAACGTGACGTTTGTGAGCCCCTCTCTCGCTACCGCCTCGCGCGCCGCGGCAAGCGATTCCTCGGATATGTCCACCGACACGATCCGCGCTCCCGGGCTCTTGTGCGCGATTGTAACCGTCTGCGCCCCTACCCCGCACCCCGCTTCAAGGACGAGACTCCCCGCCGGAAATCCCGTGTCGTAATGAATCAGTTCCCTTACCGCCCCCGCCTGATCCTGAAGCCTCTCGGCCTCCCTCGTCGAATAGCCATGCACGTACGCGTCCACGCCCGTTGCTCCCCCGGAGTACTGTGATCTCTGTGACTTGCCGAATCACAATACTTACGCGCCCCCCCGCGCGGACGCAAATGAATTTCCCGGGGAAAGGCGAGCGTCTCTATGCGCCACTGGCGGCTTGCCCGCCAGTGCTAAGCGCTGTGCGCCAACGTAGGGGCTCTCTCGGTAAGTCGCCCAATAAGTACAACAGGCATTCCCCTGTCCTTCGTAGCCTTGGCGAAGAAGGATGCCTGTTCACCCTAGCTGCGCGCATGGCTGCGTCGAAGCCTCCTCGCCTTCTGGGAGAGGGGCGGGGGGTGAGGGAGCGCTCCAAGCCAAGCTCTGTATGCGAGATTCGGTCTCGCCGCCAGACTGTGCCCTTGCTCGCACCCATCTGTGTTCATCGGTGTGCATCGATGGCTATTTCTGTTTTCAGGGTTTCTGCACCCTTCCCACTTTTCCCACCGCGCGCTGTTGGCGCGGTCTTTCGCCGCTACTCCTTCGCGCCTGCCGCGATCGGCTCCATCGTCACATACAGTTTCGGCGCGTTGTACTCGCTGAGAAACACAGTCGCGAGATAGTCCTTGTATCCCTGGCTCTTGAGAACGATCTTGTGCTCGCCCGCCGGCGCCCTCAGGTCTATGTCGCGGCCGGGCCTGAGCTCTCCATAGGGGCGACCGTCGACATAGAGCGAGACTGTTGAGTCGACCGATATGTAGAACTGCCCGGCCTGCCCAGGCCGGTACGCGACTGTCGCGGCTTCGCGCTCTTTCCTCGCCTCGTCGCCGGGAATGGGCTTGAGCCGCACCAGTAGATAGTGGTTGTTGCCCCTGGCGATCTCTATAGTCTCCGCATATGGCTCGTAGCCCGGGCTCGACACCTCTATCTGATGGCTGCCTGCGCTCAGAGTGAATAGTTGCCCCGGAGCGTTCGACATCTGCCACCCTGCCGGCACCGTCCCCCAGAACGCCCCGTCTACACGCAGTTGAGCCCCTTCTACGTTGCAGTTTATGCTCAACTGCCCCGTGTTCGACAATGAGGTTGGCTTGCCCGTAACCGGCTTCTGCCCCTCCATCGTCGTACAGCCCGCAACCATAACCAGCATCGCCAGGATTACCGCGATTCTTGTAACCATAGCCCCTTCCTCCAATCCGGGTTCTGACGTGTCACGCGCCTCTGCCAACTGTACGACACCCGCCCGCCCCTACCGCCGGAAAATCACACTTTCCCGGACACGCGAACTCCCGCGCTTGTAGGGGCGACGCACGCGTCGCCCGCCCTCCTGCGCGAGATGCCTCGCGCGAATCCCCCCTCCCTCTGGGAGAGGGCAGGGTGAGGGAGCACTCCAAGCACGCCCTGTCAGGGATCTCCAGCCTCGCCACCGGACTGTGACTCTTAGCTGCCCCATTCGCACCTTTCGCACCCTTCACACTTTTCGCACCTGCGTCCGCGGGCCGCGCCTCTACGCGCTCGGCGCAAGCGGCTTGAGCGTAGCCGTCACCCTCGTGCTTCCATTGGCCGGAACGTTGACCGTCGTATGGTAGTTCTCGAACTGCGGCTTCTGCACGACAAGGTCGTGGCTGCCGGCGTCGAGTATGAACCGCCGCGTATGGAATGCCCTGTCGGTCAGACCGCACAGGTCGCCGTCGATATACACCTCGGCGCCCTCCACGTTGGACGTTAGCTCGAGCGTCCCGTGCGTCTCGCCGACTATCGTACCCACGCGAGGCGTTTGGTGATCCGTGATGCTGACGATGCATCCCGCAAGAAGTGCCGTAACCGCCAGAACAACGATCGCTCTCAAGTACATCGAATACCCCCTTTCCAAACCCTTCTGTCCTGACTACTGACTCCCACACGCCGAATATTTGTCTTAGTATCCCGAACGCTCGAAAAATTCACTCAAAAAGCCACAAGGAGAACCATGTCGCAGGCGGAGCTCGTTTTTTTCTTGAATCACCGCACGGGACACGTCAGTATAGTAGCGGCAGCGCGGGATTCCCTCACCACGCCTGGCACCCCGACTGCGTCAAGAGCGCCTACCCGGGCGCGCCTGCGCTACTGCACCCTTTCTTCGGGCCGGAAGGAGGTGGTGGCACTGGGGCGCCCTCCCCACGCCAAACCGCGTGTGCAGTTCCCGAACAGTTATCTTTTGAGGAGGCATTCCCATGAGGCGACTCTTAGCTTGGTTTGCGATCGCGGCAATTGTCGTATTGGCGCCCGCTGTGTCTCTTGGCGCCACCTACTACGTCGCGACCAACGGCAACGACACCACCGGAAACGGCTCTTCCGGCAACCCCTGGGCGACGCTCCAGAAGGGCGTTGACTCGATGGTGGCCGGCGACACGACGATAGTCCTGCCCGGAACCTACGCGGGCTGCAGGGTCGAGAACATGCTCGGCGCCTCCGGCGCCCCAATTACGCTCATGGCCCAGACGCCCGGCACGGTATTCCTCACCTCGCTTAACTCGCGCGTAAAGCACAGCCGCATTCTCGAGATCGAGAACTACAGCGGCGCGATCAACTATGTCGTCATCGACGGTTTCGTGGTCGACGGCGCCAACACTATCGGCGGCATCGACACTCGCAGCGGCGAGACGCAGATGAACAGCCATATCACGATTCAGAACTGCACCGTGCACAATGCCAGGTACGGCGCCTCGGTATGCACGGGCATTTTCGCCGCCTTCACCAACTATCCCTTGATTCAGAACAACACGTCCTACAGCAACACCGAGCACGGCTGCTACACGAATAACTCCTCCGATAACGGCACGGTCAGGCACAACATCTTCTACTCCAACGCCTCGCTCGGCCACCACATGAACGGCGACGCCTCCATGGGCGGCGACGGCATCCTGAGCGGCTGGACGGTCGAAAGGAACACCAGTTACTCCAACGGCTCCAACGGCTTCGATGCCGACGGCGTCGAGACCACCACGTGGAAGAATAACCTCGCCTACGGTAACGTCTCCAAGGGCATCCACCTTACCGGCGTGGACGGAGCCATCACCTCGCGCAACGACAACATCTACAACAACACTCTCATCTGCCCCTCGGGCGGCTTCTACTGCCTCAACATCCTCGACAACGGCCTCCCCGCCCCTGTGGGCAACCAGGTGTTCAACAATATCCTCTACCACTACAACGACGTGGCCGGAAGAGGCAGCATCTGCATTTCATCTACCGGCTTCACGGGCTTCGCCTCGGACTACAACGTCGTCATGAGCTATTTCGGCATCGACGACAACTCCACTACCGAGACGCTCGCCCAGTGGCGCACGCGCGGCTACGACACGCATTCGATCCAGGCCGCGGACACCGCGCTCTTCATCAACCCGGCGGCGAGCGAATACCATCTCCTGTCCACTTCGCCGGCCAGGGACACCGGCACCACGCTCGCGAGCGTTACCGACGACCTTGACGGCGTTTCCAGGCCGGTAAACAGCGTGTATGATATGGGCTGCTTCGAGTATACCGGCTCAGCGCCGACCCTCGTTATTACCACGGCCGCCCTACCGACCGCGTCTCAAGGGCTGCTCTATTCTCAGCCCCTGGCAGCCACCGGCGGCACCAAGCCCTACACCTGGGCGGTGAGCGGCGGCTCCCTGCCGTCGGGCCTCAGTCTCGGATCGTCGACCGGCGTCATCTCCGGCACGCCGGCGACCGTCGGCACGTCGAATTTCACCATCCGCGTGACCGATAGCCAGGGCACGCCTGCCACGGCGACCAAGGCGCTGTCCATCACGGTCAATCCTCCCCCGCCGCTCTCGATCACGACGGCAAGCCTCCCGGACGGCTACGTGAGCACGGCCTACAGCCAGACGCTCGCGGCGACCGGCGGTCTGCTGCCGTACACGTGGTCGATTTCCTCCGGGAGCCTGCCCGCCGGCCTCTCGCTCGTGGCTTCGACGGGCGCAATAACTGGTACGCCCACGACGTCGGGCACCTCCAGCTTCACAGCGATGGTGGCCGATTCGCAAAGCCCGGCCGTCAGCGCCACCAAGGCGCTTTCCATCGTCGTCATCGTGGGCCAGTCCTTCGTTACCACCTTCGAGGACGGCTATTGCGGCTATGCGGGAACGGCTGACTCCTGGCTCAATCCCGACGGCGCCGACACGAACTACGGCACATATGAAAGCGCCCACCTGCAGTGGGGCACGCCCGACAGGCAAGTGATGAGTTTCGACCTGTCTTCCATACCAACCAACGCGCAGGTCCAGTCGGCCACGCTCAGCCTCTACGTCTACAATGTGACCGGCGGCACGCCCAACGTCAACGCCTACCGCATCCTCAAGCAGTGGGACGAAGCGCAGGTCACGTATAACAGCAGGCTGACCGGCACCGCGTGGGCCGCTCCGGGCCTTTCCTCCACCAGCGACTACAACAACACCGTCATAGGCAGCTCCGGCAACATAAGCGCTGCCGGCTGGGCCAGTTTCACGGTGACGGGCACGGTCGCCGGCTGGGTAAGCGGCGCTTACTCCAACTACGGCGCGGTGCTCATGCTGTCGAGCGCGGGGCACGTCTACACCAGAATGTCCGAATACAGCGACGTCTTGGCGCGCCCGAAACTTGTCGTCACCTACGTGGCGCCCAAGAGCGGCGTCCAGACGCTCCAGATAACGACGAGCAGCCTCCCCGGCGGAAGCGTCGGCATCGCCTATAGCCAGCTCGTGAGCGCGACAGGAGGGGCACAGCCCTACGCGTGGTCGGTTTCCGCGGGCAGCCTCCCGGCGGGACTCTCAATCAACAGTTCCAACGGGCTCATTTCCGGGACACCCACAACAGCCGGCACTTCGAACTTCACGGTTCGGGTGACCGACAACCAGTCCCCGGCGGCAACGGCCACCAAGGCTCTTTCCGTCGCCATAGCCGCGCCGAACCCACTTGTCATAACCACGTCGAGCCTCCCCAACGGCCTGAAGAACGCGGCGTACAACCAGACCCTTGCGGCCACTGGCGGCCTCCTGCCGTATTCGTGGTCGCTGCTCTCGGGGTCGCTCCCCACGGGCCTTTCGCTCACGTCGGCCGGCGTCATCAGCGGCACTCCGACGGTCGTTGGGACGTCGAACTTCACCGTAAAGGTGACCGACTCGCAGGCCAGCCCCGCCACCGCCAGTAAGGCGCTGTCAATAACCGTCGTGGACAGCCAGGTCTACGACGTCACTTTCCAGGACGGCGTAAACGGCTACACGGGCACGACGGATACTTGGATCAACTCGGACTACGCGGACACCAATTTCGGCGCCGACACCGGCGGCCACCTGCAGTACAGCACCGCCGACGGTCAGGTGCACAGGTTCGACGTGTCGAGCATCCCCGCCGGTTCGGTGATCAACTCCGCCACGCTCTACTTCTACGTGTACTCCCTCAGCGGCGGCACGCCAAACGTCAACGCCTGGCGCGTGATCACTCATTGGGTGGAGATGGAAGCCACTTGGAATAACCGCACCGCCTCCAACGCGTGGGGCTCGCCGGGCCTGGCGTCGGGAACCGACTATGATGGCACGGTCGTAGCTTCGGCAAGCGTCACCGCCGTTGGTTGGGCATCGTTCCCTGTCACCAGCCTCGTCCAGGGATGGGTAAGCGGCACGTACGCCAATGAAGGCGTGCTGTACAAGGAAACGTCTGCCGGACATATCCGCAACCGCATGCGCGAGTACACGACCGACACGACACAGCGTCCCAAACTCGTGATCAATTACACCGGCCCTGTCGGCGGCTCGCTGCAGATCACCACTTCCAGCCTGCCCGCGGACACCGTCGGCATAGCATACAACCAGACGCTTTCTGCCAGCGGCGGAACCACGCCCTACACGTGGTCGATAATGTCCGGAAGTCTCCCCGCGGGGTTGTCCCTCGTGGCCTCTACCGGCGCCATAACCGGCACGCCGACCGCGTCGGGAACCTCCAACTTCACCGCGAAGGTCACTGACAACGCCGCTGCCACGGCGTCCAAGGCGCTGTCCATAGTAGTCAACGCCGCGCCGTCGATAACGACCTCGAGCCTGCCCAACGGACAGATCGGCGTCGCGTACAACCAGACCCTCGCGGCCACCGGAGGAACCGCGCCTCTTACCTGGTCGATCTCCTCAGGAAACCTGCCTGCGGGGCTCTCGCTCAATGCTTCGACAGGGGCCATTACAGGGACGCCTTCGGCCTCCGGCACCTCGAGTTTCACCGCCCGGGTGGCTGACACTGTAGGCGCAACGGCCACGAAGGCCCTGTCCATCGCGATACCGGCCGATCTTGCCGTCTCAACGTCGAGTCTCCCCAATGGGCAGATAGGGGTTGCATACAGCCAGACGCTCGCCGCTGCCGGCGGCGTGACCCCGTATGCCTGGTCGGTCGCTTCGGGAACGCTTCCCACGGGACTTTCTCTGACCACGCTCGGCGTGATAAGCGGTACGCCTTCGGCCTCGGGAACCTCCAGCTTCACGGTTCAGGTAACCGATGCGCAAACGCCGGCGGATAGCGCCACAAAGGCCCTCTCGATCATCGTCAATTCCGGCAGCGAGCCGACCTATCAGTTCGCCGCGGCGGACACTGAAACTACAACAACCTCCACGGCATACCAGACCAAGACCACGCTCTCGTTTACGCCTGGCGTGTCCGACGACTGGGTCATCCTCGGCTTCGCCGAGTACAAGGGTTCCAGCACGAGTTACTCAGCGCGTCTACGTATGCAGGTGGACAGCGTGAGCGAGGGCGAAATAACCGTGGAGCCCAAGGCGACCACAGACTACCAGTCCTTCCGCGCCGCCAAGGTCGCAACCCTCTCAGCCGCGGCACACACCATAACCCTCCAGTACTCAAGCGAGAACGCCTCCGCAACCGCTTACATCCGCAGCGCGCGAATCGTGGCGCTGCGCAAGGCTTCGCTTGTGATGTCTTCGGGGGCCTCCGATACGTCTCAGAACCTTACGACCACTCTGACCAACTACGCCACGGTCAGCTTCACCCCGGCTACTGCGGGGGATTATCTGCTCATCGCCAACGCCGAGGCATACGGCAACTCGACGAGTTACTCCACGCAGGTACAGGCCAAGCTCGGAAGCACGGTGCTTGACGAGTGCCTCGTTGAGGCCAAGGACGCCACCGACTGGTGGACGTTCGGCAGCTTCAGCGTTGTGAACTGTCCTGCGAGCGCCCAGACTCTGGCGATTGCTGCTGCCAAGGAGACGGGCTCTTCGGCCACCCACAGCATCAGGAAGACCAGGGTGATAGCGATACGCCTTTCGGAGAGCGGGTTCACCGGTTATCAGTCTGCGGCATCCGATGGCGAATCTACGACGACGTCGACGGCGTTTGTGGAGAAGCTGACGAAGTCGTGGAGCGTGGGCACGGCGGGCAACTGGCTCCTGTTGTCCAGTTTCCGCGTTGCCAACTCTTCGGCGAACCGCAACACCGAGGGGCGAGTGCAGCTTGACGACACGACGACCTCAGCGCAGCCAATGAGACAGCCTCAAGACACGACCGACTACATGAACGACGGCTCGGTTGACGTGAGGAATCTCTCCACCGGCACGAGACGGCTCGACATCGACTACCATTCGAGCAACTCCGCCGGCACTGCCAAGATCAAGTACGCGCATGAGGTAGCCTTGCCGCTGTAGCACGCAACAGACGCGCACATGCGCATGGCAAAACGCCAAGCCCGTCCCAACTCACCTTGGGGCGGGCTTGGTCCCTTTCCAGAGTCTTTCCTATGCCCGGCAGCGGAAAGTACTTACGCGTGGCCGGGCATGGCGCATTGTGGCAGCAACGCATATACTGGTCCTCTGGCAAGCAACGGCTTTGGTTCTCTCGGAGGAACGCCTTCTCCTGCTTGTTCATCCGCCGCATGAGAAAAAACGGTTTTCGACGGTTTTTCCCTTGCCGTTCCGGCGCTATGTGCTATAAGAACAGTCCTATCACCTCGCCATGCACCGTACGGGGCATTGACATTCGTAGTCGCTTGCGCCGCACGGGCTGTTTCGCGTACAACAGACGTCCCGAACGTGGCGCATTTCATAACACGGGCACACTTACAGAAAGGAGGTTGAACGTCGTCTGGTCGGTCGGACACGTTTCACGTAGCAGACATCTTCCTTTTACGGGAGGTACTTTGATGAAAAAGCTGATTGTACTTGCGATGGCCTTTGCAGTGCTTCTCACCGCTCTTGCCCCTGCCCAGGCGGCGCCCCTGCCTCATCCGAGGATCTGGATCAACTCCGCGATCCTCACGCGCATGCAGACGGCGCGGACCAATAACACCGCCGAATGGCAGGCGCTTCAGAGCTACTGCGACAACACGCTCGGCGACAATATCCCGTCAGGTTACCAGTTTCTCGACTGGTACGCGGCCGTGATGAACTACGGCCTTGCGTACCGCGTCAGCGGCAATGCCTCCTACGGCAGCGAAGGCGTGAAGTACCTCACAGCCCTTCTTCGCGACCGTAATACCATTGGCGACGGCGCAGGCGGCGCCGGGGCGATCAGTGTCGACTCCGGTTACGTCGCCCGCGACCTCGGCGTTGGTGTCGCCATCGGCCGTGACTGGCTCGACGGCGCTTCGGGCATGACCACGTCGCTCATCAATGAGTGCAACTCACGCCTCAATGACTGGATCACATGGTATAACTCCAACGGCTACGCCCGCACCGATCCGACTGACAACTATTACGCGGGCTACTTCACGATGGTATATACCGCCTCGATAGCGCTCGAAGGCGATAGCGGATATCAGTCTTCCTGGCAGACCCAGGCCGAAAACATGTGGTCGACGCAGGTCCTTCCCTTCATGCAGACCGGCGCCGGCGCCGGCGGCAACTGGCTGCAGGGCTGGAACTACGGCCCCTGGTCGGTTCGCGAGTACCTCGGCTACCCCTACGCTCTCGAAACCGGCACCACGCGCGATAACCACTGGGACGAGACCACCTGGGCCACCGACCTTGTCATGGACCAGATCCACATGCTCTATCCGTACCGCGGTTTTATTGACGACGCCGGCTGCTGGTCGGGCAACTTCAAGGGCGATCCGAGAAGAAGCGTCTGCCAGATGTGCACGGTCATGAGTCCCAACAGCGCCACCATCAAGGGTTTGGCGAAGTGGTTTACAACTCATCTCACCTGGGAGCCGGGCGGGACGGGGATGCTGCAATGGGAAGCGCTCATGTACACCGATCCCGCCGTAACCGAGGTTGCCCCAACGGTCAGCAATATGGGTGGCTTGAAGTACCTCGTCTACGGGCACGGGGTTGCGCGCTCGGCTGACTGGACGAACCTCAACGCGACCTGGGTCGGTGTCGAGGGTGAGCCCATCGACGGTCAGGGCGAAAGCGGCCTCCACACGGGCGAGGTCAAGATCGGCTCTCGCGGCCACATACTTCTGATTGACGGCCGCACATATGAATACACCTCCGACTTGGCAAGCGTCCCGGACATTACCGGCAGCCACCTCTATGCGCCGCTTCAGGGGTGGTGGCATGACGCCGTGACGTACAACATGGATAACGTCGACAGCGCCTACGCCTATTTCAAGGTCGACAATATGCAGGGCTGCTACGGCAACAACGACGGCACCCTCCCCGACGTGTCGTATATGCGCCGCGACACGGCCTTCCTGAGGCCGGACTTTGTGGCGGTGCTTGACACTGTCACCACCGTATCCACCTCGAACGCCATCACGGAGAAGTGGTACACGGCAGGTCAGCCGACCATTAACGGCGCGACGGCCAGCATCACCCTTGGCGGCGCGAAGCTTTTCACGAATACGGTCAACCCGACCGTATCTGTGACAAGCGCGGCCAATAGCGGAAGTAGAACGCCTGGGTATGACCCGAACGAGGGTTTCAGCGGCGTGTACAAGGTGCTCATAAGCCCGTCGTCGCCGTCGACTTCCAATAGCATCCTACAGCTCTTCGAGACCGCCGATTCAACTCAGGGCTCGATGACTGCTTACGACAAGCTTACGCCCACGGGCTTCCTCGGCGTCAGCATCAAGCACGCGACCAATCCCAGACTTGTGCTCTTTGCGACGGGACAGAGCCCGCACGCGACGAGCTGCTCCTTCGCCTTTACGCCGGTCGCCTCTCCCACCAAAGTCCTCCTCACAGGCATGCAGGCGTCCACGAGCTTCTCCGTGACCGTCACGGACGGCGGCGGCGGTTCAAAGAACGTGACTGTCGCCACAGGCAGCGGTTACACCTCGACCGCCAACGGGGCGCTCTCCTTCGACGTGGTAAGCGGCCCGGCGCCTCTCCAGATCACGACGACAAGCCTGCCCGCCGACACGATCAACATTGCCTACAACCAGACACTTACGGCTACCGGGGGCACGAGCCCCTACACGTGGGCGATTTCCTCGGGCAGTTTGCCGACGGGGCTGTCGCTTGTTGCATCGACTGGGGCGATCACGGGAACGGCGACGGCGGCCGGGACTTCGAGCTTTACGGCAAGGGTAACCGATAACGTCTCGGCGACGGCCACACAGGCGCTTTCAATCGTGATTAACCCGGCTCCCGGCATCACCACGTCGAGCCTCGCCAATGGTCAGGTGGGCGTCTCCTACAACCAGTCGATGGCGGCTACGGGCGGCACGACGCCGTACTCCTGGTCGATTCCCGCGGGCAGTCTGCCTGCGGGGCTGTCGCTTGGGGCCTCATCGGGAGCGATAACGGGCACGCCGACTGCTTCCGGCACGTCCAACTTCACGGCGACCGTGACGGATAGCGTGGGCGCGACGGGGACCAAGGCGCTGTCCATTGTGATAAACAACGGTCCGCCGGTGATAACAACGGCCAGCCTGCCGGGCGACACGATTAACGTAGCGTACAACCAGACCCTGACGGCGACGGGCGGCCAGACGCCGTACACGTGGTCGATTTCCTCAGGTTCGCTGCCGACGGGGCTGTCGCTTAACTCGTCGACGGGAGCGATCACCGGGACTCCGACGGCAACCGGGACATCCGGCTTCACGGCCAGGGTGGCCGATAACGCCGCCGCTACGGCAACCAAGGCGCTGTCCATAGTGGTTAACCCTGCGCCTTCGATCGCCACAGCAACGCTGCCGGGCGGACAGGTAGGCGTGGCATACAGCCAGACGCTCTCCGCTACGGGCGGCACGACACCTCTGACCTGGTCGATCTCGTCAGGGAGTCTGCCGACGGGGTTGAGCCTTGTCGCGTCAACGGGAGCGATTACGGGCACGCCGACGGCGTCGGGGACATCAAACTTTACGGCAAGGGTGACTGATAACGTGGGCGCTACGGCGACGCAGGCATTGTCCATAGCGGTCACGCAGCCTCCGCAGGACCCGACATATCAGCAGGCGGCAAGCGACACCGAGACCTCTACTGCAAGCACCGCGTGGCAGAACAAGACCACGCTTACCTTTACGCCGACCGTGTCCGACACGTGGCTTATCCTCGCCTTCGGCGAGTACAGGGGCAGTTCATCGTCGTATGAGGCGCGCGTGCGCCTGACGGTTGACGGTACCGAAGAGGGCCTCGGCAACATGATGCCGGAGAACGGCAACGAGTACTACAGCTTCGGCGTATCGAAAGTCGCTACCCTGAGCGCGGCGTCGCACACGCTCAACATCGACTACTGCACCTCTAACGCGGCGCAGTCGACGTATCTGCGCAGGGCCAGGATAGTGGCCATCCGCAAGGCGACGCTCGAGATGCACTCCGCCGCCGCCGACGCCACGGTCAATCTTACCACCACGCCGACCGACTTCGCGCCGGTGACCTTTACCCCGGCGACGGCCGGCGATTATCTCCTTGTGTTCAGCGTTGAGTCGATGGGGCAATACAGCGATCGCGCGATCATCCGGCCGACGCTTAACAGCACCATCATAGACGAAGGCGACATCGCGGCCCGCGCGGACGTCAACTTCGACAACTTTGCGAGTTTCTGCGTAGCAACGCTGCCTGCAAGCTCTCAGACCGTGAAGATCACCGCGTACGCGGATTCGGCCAGAATCTTCAATACGCGTCGGTTCCGCGTCACGGTCATAAGGCTCACCGGCGGCCGCTTCGCCGACTACGCCTCGATCGCGGACGACACCCAGAGCAATACGACGTCGACGACTTTCGTCCAGAAGCTCACCAAAACCTGGACCTCCGGAAGCACGGGCAACTGGCTCTTGCTTTCCAGCGCGCGGCTCCAGGGCGCAGGCGGCCAGACCGGCGAAGTACAGGTGAACTACAACACCTCGACAACCCTGGCGCAGCCGCTTCGTACCTTCCAGGCCAGTAACGAATGGAGGAACGAGGACTGCGTAGCGGTTCAGAATATCGTCGCGGGCGGACGGCAGATGGATACCAACTACAGGTCGTCCAGTGCCTCATATACCGTCAGCATCAAGTATGCTCACGAAGTGATGCTGCCGCTTGATTCCGGCGGCACGGCGCTGTCCATAATCACTACGAGCCTGCCTGCGGACACGGTTAACGTCGCGTACAACCAGACGCTTGCTGCAACCGGCGGCGCGACACCGTACACGTGGTCGATACAGTCGGGCAGCCTGCCCGCCGGACTGTCGCTGGTCGCTTCGACAGGGGCCATTACGGGCACGCCTGCGACGGCAGGCACATCCGGCTTCACGGCGAAGGTAACCGACAACGTCAGCGCCACTGCGACACAGGCGCTTTCCATTGCAATCAACCAAGCGGTGAGCATTACGACCTCAAGCCTGCCCGCCGACACGGTGGGTGTTGCCTATAACCAGACTCTCGCGGCCACCGGCGGCACAGGAGTCTTGACGTGGTCAGTGTCCTCGGGCAGCCTGCCCGCCGGGCTCTCTCTGGCGGCGGCGACCGGCGCTATTACCGGCACGCCGACGACGGCCGCAACCTCCAGCTTCACGGTCACGGCGACGGACACGGTAAGCGCCACGGGCACCAGGGCTCTTTCCATTGTGATTAACGCCGCGATCTCCATCACCACTTCGAGCCTGCCCAACGGCCAGATCGGCGTCGCATACAGTCAAACGCTGGCCGCAACGGGAGGCACAACGCCTCTCACGTGGGCAATCGCGTCAGGAACGCTTCCGGCCGGACTGTCCTTGGCCTCCGGCGGTACGATCAGCGGTACGCCGACGGCGTCCGGGACTTCGAGCTTCACGGTTCGGGCTGTGGACGCGGTGAGCGCGACCGCCACGAAGGCGCTCTCGGTAGCGATACCGGCGGATCTCTCGATCACAACGTCCAGCCTGCCGGCCGGAACCTTGAGCGCGGCCTACAGTCAGACCCTCGCGGCTTCCGGCGGAGTCACTCCGTACGCGTGGTCGCTTGCTTCGGGCAGCCTGCCCAACGGACTGTCTCTCACGTCCGGCGGAGTGATAAGCGGCACGCCGACGGCTGCCGGAACCTCCAGCTTCACTGTCCGGGTAACCGACGCCCAGACGCCCGCCGATAGCGCGACGAAGGCCCTCTCGATCGTCGTCAACTCCGGCAGCGAGCCGACCTATCAGTTCGCCGCCAGCGACACCGAGACGTCGACCACTTCGACGGCCTTCCAGACCAAAACAACGCTGACCTTTACCCCGACGGCCGCCGATACGTGGGTCATTCTGGCGTTTGCGGAGTTCAAGGGTTCAAGCGCGAGTTACCAGGTCAAGGCGGAAGTTGCCGTGGACGGCACGACGGAAGCCGACATCATCGTCAGGCCGAAGCAGACGACCGACTACCAGTCGTTCGGGACGTCGAAGGTCGCGACTCTCTCGGCTGCGTCGCATACGATCAACCTGACCTACTGCTCTTCAAGCGCTTCCGCGACGGCGTACATCAGGAACGCTCGCGTAGTAGCGATAAAGAAGGCGTCTCTCGAAGCATGGTCCGGCGCTTCCGACTCGACGACAGCGCTGACTACGACTATGACCAACTATGCGACGGCCACTTTCACGCCCGCGACCGCGGGAGACTATCTCCTTGTCTTCTCGGCAGAGCTCTATGGCAACACCACGAGCTATTCGACCGAGGTACAGGCAATGGTGGGCTCCACGGTGCTCGACGACTGCTTCGTTGAATCCAACTACGCCTCCAACTACTGGCCGTTCGCGAGCTTCACGGTAGCCAACCTGCCCGCGAGCGCGCAGACGGTCGCCGTAGCTGCGGCGAAAGAAAGCGGCTCGTCCGCTACGCACAACATTCGCCGCGCGAGGGTTGTCGCCATCAGGCTTGCTGAGAGCCGTTTCGCCGGCTATCAGACGGCGGTCTCCGACGCCGAATCCACCACGACCTCAACCGCCTTCGTGGAAAAGATGACAAAGTCCTGGAGCGTTTCAACGGCGGGCAACTGGCTCGTGCTCAGCAGCTTCGGCCTGGCCAACTCTTCCGCCAACCGCAACGTTGAGGCGCGCGCGCAACTTGACAATACTACCGCCGAAGCACAGCCTCTGAGACGTCCGCAGGACACCACCGACTACATGAACGGCAACTGCGTCGACGTGAGAAACCTTGCGACAGGCACAAGGCAGGTGGATGTTGATTTCAGGAGTTCCGCGTCAAGCGGCACGGCAAAGATCAAGTACGCGCATCTGGTGGCTCTGCCGCTCTAAGCTTCAAACGCATCTTTGAGGCCCTAACCAGCCGGGCCCGCGAGTCGCCTCGCGGGCCCGGTTCTTTACGAAGCCGCCGCGATCGTGAGAGAACGATCTCTCTTTTTCCGGTTCAGGTCTCCTCTGCGTTCTCTGCATTGCCAAGTCGCGGATGTTTTGTTCTTCAGCAAGCATTCTGCTTCTTGGCAGAGAAAAGTTGTTGCGCCGTAGGAGCTTGAGTAGCAAGACGAGCTTCCCGCAATCTGCGCCTGCCCGACTTGTGGCAGTCGGCGGAGCGGTTCGAAAATCGGCGTAATCTGCGGATAATCATTCCTTCTTGGTTATTGTTTGGTCAAGGCTCCCGGTCGCGCTGAGGGATCTGTGGATGATCATTCTCTGTTTGCTTCAGCCTTCAGCCTTCAGTCATAGGTGCGCTTGGAGCGCACGCGTCCTGTTATGCGGTTTCAGCCTCCGGACTTCAGACTTCGGTCTGGTTTCTTGGTGCTCTTGGCGTCCTTGGTGGCTTGGTGGTGAAATGCCTTTAACCAGTGCGCGTAGTCCCCTGCAAACACTGCAGACTCCGGGTGAGCAAGATGTTGCAGATTCTGTTCCTTCAGTCTTCAGCCTTCAGCCTCGCCTCGTTCAGCCTTCAGCCTGATCTGTAGACTCGGCCCTGACCTCAGGCGCCGCCGGCTCAGCCGGCTCCAGCCGCACGAAAAGTTCAACGGGATTGTTCTGTGTCGCCGTGAACTGTGACACATACGGCTTTGCGCCCTCGCACGTCACCGCTAACATATGATCGCCCAGAGGCACGACAATCGGCTTCTGCTCCCCTTCTGCCAGCACATTGCCCACCATACGTCCGTCGATATAGATCTTCGCTCCCCGAGGGTCAATGCCATTGCCTCCGACGGTGAGGATAACCGTGCCGCTCCAGGGATTCACTGTCTCCCACACTTGCGCCTGTCTCAGCTTCGCCGCCTTTGGTCCCTTTGCTGGCATCAACCTGACAAGAAGCGGCTGCTGATTCCCCGGGACGATCTGCACCGTGGTCTCATAGTTCTTGTAACCTGCGGCCTTCACGGCCACATGGTGTATACCGGCCGGCATTGTATGGTTCAGGCTGAAGCACGCCACCGAAACGTCCCCCGACGGCCTCATAACCGCGTCGGCGACGTGCGTGCCGTCCACGACGACCTGCGCGCCGCAGACATTCGTGAGGACCGTAAGCACTCCCGTAGCCGGCGCAATTTGTGCCGTCGCGGTGCCCGACTGTGCCGCCGCTGCAGTGCAACCGCCCATAATTGAAACCGCTGCCAGGATCGCGATCACTCGTATGTTCATGGCGACTCCTCCAGAAATTCCCGCGCCGAACGCAACCGCACGGCCCCGAAAGGAAATGGCCGCGCGGCCGGTTGGCATACCTTATGACTAGCTCCACCGTGCTATCTGGGTTTGTCTGCTGCAGCCTGCACAAACAATGCGTCCGCGTCCGTCGCGCTCGCGGCGACCGCCGGGCCGTCCTTCTTTTCGGCTTCCTTGCGCGGCTTCGGTGTGGTTGTGTGGAAATCGCACCACTTTATAACGAAGAGCGTTTCCCCCTGGTTCAGCACGCCCCTCTCATAGACGGTCCTGTCCGCAAAGAAGAGCGGCCATGCGTGAAAGCTCTTTTGGGATATCTGTTGCCCCGCGTCCCCCCGGGCTGTGGCCGAATATGACGTGCAGCCGGACACCGCGAAGAGCGCCCCCAGCACCATAATCACCCCAACCGCCGAGATCTTCCGTCTCATTACGTCCCCCTTCCCGCCGCCGTCACGGCCAGGGCACCATGTTGTCCGGTAAACAGATGCACGGCCTGTTACTATATTCACGTTTTTCGCATTCGCCAGAGAAAAACGGCAGACCAGCAACATCCAAGCGCCGTAGCATGGTACCACTGGTGGCCTGCCCGTCAGTGATTCCGTAAGGGTGACTCGATGAGTCGCCGGACCTCTTGCGCGAGGTGCCGCGCGCGAAACCCCTCGCCTGCCAGTGATCACGCAGGGTTCTCTCGGCAAAGCACCCGCTGTTCCAGCAGGTGCTCTCGCGTCCTCTGCGTCTGGGGTGCTCACCGCCCGCGGTTTTTCTCGGCCCAGATGAGAATGCTCTTATCGAGATCCTCGAGCGTCATGTTGTACGCCTTCTTGAGCGCGACGGCCTCCTGCCTCTTCTTGACGCCGCTGACGAACGTGCGGAAGGCGTTGGCGTCCTTCTCGGCAAGGATGCTCGCAATGGCCATGCATTCGGCGTACTCGATATCGGCGGCCTCCTTGACGTCGCTCTTGATCTCAAATCGCATGACCTCGGAGGCTGGCAGGATCTTGCCCTCGGCCCTCGGTCCCGTGAGGAACTCGCAATAAAACCGCCTCGTCATCAGGGGCGTCGCTGCCGAGGCAATTCCCTCCTCGAGCCAGAGAGGAACGCGCTTCTCGCGGCCCATAAGAAGCGCCATTCTCACATGGCCGAGCTCGTGCGCGGCGGTCACGTCGAGCATTCCGGGCGCGTCCTGCGCCAGGCACAGCGTGAGGTCGCCGCGCGTCCTGTAGGCGACCGCGTCGAAATAGCCCTCCTGCCATGAGGGGTATTTCGCCGCTTCTGCCATCTCCCGCGAGTTTCTGAAAAGGTAGACGTGGCACGCCACCGGCAACGTGGTGAGCGCCGGCAGGAAGCCGCCGACACCCTCCCGCGACAAGTAGTACTTGAGCGCTCGCGCCGTTCGCTTCGCCAACTCGATGTTGTGATGGTGAACGATGAAGGGCGTATCCTCGTAAGTCGCGAAGTCACCGGCCTCCGCTTTAGCCAGAAGCGGGTGAAGCGGCGTCAGCCCATTGAACTGGTGTGACATGTGGACGGCCTTTGCTGCACGGCAAAGGTCGTCAAGGCCGGAGCTCGCCGGGGATCCTTTCGCTACGTTGCGGTACTCCGCCGCTGCCCTTTCCCGCGCGCCGCTCCATTGGTACGCCAATCCGAGGAAGTAGTGCGCCGCGATGGAATCGGGGGCTATCTCAACTGTAGCCCGGGCGTACTTCGTGATAGCCTCCCAGTCGGCACGTCCGTGCGCCCTGCTGGCAGCCTCGAGTTTGTCGTCGAGGACAAAATCCCGTACGACAACCCACGCGTCGGCAAGCGGCGCGCGCATCTCAGGCCAGATCTCGACCGTCTTGGCGTAGCATTCGTCCGCACGGCGCCAGTCTTGCGCCATGTATGAAGCATACCCTTCTACAAGGTACGCCCACGCATAGTCCGCTGCGAACGATGGGACCTTTTCCGGCGCCATCGAAGCGGCCTTGGCAAAAAGCCGCAACGCCTCTTCAGGCCGCCCCGTGTCGGACGCGGTCTGCCCCTCGCGCACGATCTCGTCAAGGTCGTCCGGGCGCGTGAAGACGGACCTCGAGAACAGCGCGATCGTGAAGACGATAGTGAAAACGAGTGCCGACAACGCTGCTATCAGCAGTCTGCGCGAGATGACGAGTCTGAGTTTCGCCATTCTTCTTGCCCAGCCGGTAAGGATTCCGCAGATCCGCGACACAGATTATGCAGGAAGACGCGGGGCGGAACAAGACAATGCCCTCTTTCCTGCGCCCGATTGGGGCCCTCGGCTGACTGCCGCAAGCGCGCGCATAAGGTAGCCCCGACGACTCCTTGCCCGGGTGCCGTAGGCATACGCAGGTCATGCAACGCGCTCAACTGACTTCGGACTTCAGTCTGGATCTATGGTTCTCCTCCAGCCTCCGGCCTCCCACCACCAGCCTTCCCGACAAAACAAAAAAAAGCCCACACGGTTCTACCCGCATGGGCCCCTTCATTTCGACCCCGGCTGTCTCAATCAGGGCGCTACTGTGCGTCAAGCGGCAGGCCGTAGAACCTGACTCGCTTCACCTTCGCCGTTCCTGCCGCATTCGTCGTCCTCCAGTCCATGTCCACCGTTCTTGGACTCGTA
>Ga0315282_10003501_pt1 | contig 28120 bp, 28 predicted proteins | sample YL17G07_20_MG_FD_203693 | JGI IMG/M metagenome (GOLD analysis project Ga0315282, IMG submission 203693) | Sediment microbial communities from Yellowstone Lake, YNP, Wyoming, USA - YL17G07_20 | ecosystem: Environmental > Aquatic > Freshwater > Lake > Sediment | place: USA: Wyoming | collected...
GTTGGAGTTGATGAGGATCAAATCCTCAAATACGTCCGATGGCAAGGACGCCAGGATGAAGGTCAAGCGAAGCTTGACTTATTTTAAAGTGCCACGGGCTTGCCCGTGGGTATCTACGTTATTTCTTAGCAGCTTTCCTCATTTCCCGATGCCCTGATTTCCTGATATCCTGTTCTTCTGATTCCTCTATCTCCGCGTCACCCTGTCCCCCAATCTCCTTATCTCCCCATCTCCTCAATTTCTTTGTTGACCCTTCTACCCTTTCTCAAGTAAAATTTTATGAGAGGTGAAAAATGAGTATTCTCGATTATTTTAAACCCGTATCCACATGGCCAGCCGAAAAAGTCCGTCAGTTTTTAAACGAGGAAACCCAGGAAGAATACAATCTCGTTGATGTGAGGCAGCCCGAAGAGTATGAGCAAGGTCATCTTCCTGGCGCCAGATTGATTCCGGTGGGAGAGCTGCCGAATCGACTCGGGGAACTCGATCCCAACAAACCCACAATCGTTTACTGAGCTGCAGGGGTGCGCAGCCGTGCTGCTGCCTCGATTTTAACAGGTGCTGGATTCAAAGAGGTTCACAGTATGCAGGGAGGAATCAGAGCCTGGGAGGGTCTTGTTGCAGGAGGAATTCCAGAGGCAGGCATGGCCTATTTTTCTCCAGCCATCCGGCCGGAAGAGATGATCGCCCTCGCGTGGCTGCTCGAAGATGGATCTTGCAAATTCTACGAATCGCTTATTGAAACGTTGGACGACCAGGAGGCAAAGGGGCTTTTTCAAAACCTCAAGAGATCTGAGGAGAACCATAAAACAACCCTCTGGAAACTGTTTGAAGAAATTTCAGGAAAGCCCCCCGCCCATGAATTTCCAGATAAGGTGATCCCCGCGGAACCAAGGGGCGACGTAATGGAAGGCGGCATGCTTGTCAGTGACGCATTGAAATGGTCAAAAGCAAAAACGCTGAAAGACATCCTCGAGCTTTGCATATCTTTGGAAACGAACTCTTATGACCTCTATCTCAAAATGGAGCGGAAGGTGGAAAGCCGCAACGCAAAACAGGTCTTTAAGACATTATCTGAAGAAGAAAAAACTCATCTGGATCGGTTGACTTCTCTCTTCAATAAAAGGCTGTAAGGGGTTTCGAGTTGCGGGTTTCGAGTTGCGGGTTGCGAGTTCCGGGTTCTTAACTCTTTATCTCTTTATCTCCCTATCTCCGTGTCACAGCGTCTTCTTATCATGCCATCTCTTTATCTCCGCGTCTCCCCATCTCTCTTTCGGAATCTCCGTGTCACGCTATCGCCCCATCTCCTCATCCCCTTATCCCCTCACTTCCTCAATTTCCTGTTGACCCTTTCGCCCTTTCTCAAGTAAGATCATGGCGTAACTTTGTAGGCCCAATTATAATTGACCTAAGAGTATGATTAAATGAAAGATCGGGATGTCCGAAAACTCCGTCGCCACACTATTTTTGTCAGATCTGCAATTATTCTGGTTTTTATATTTGGACTTATTTCTCTCACCTTGTACTTTAATCCTTCTTTGCTCAACACCCCGGAGGAGCAATACAAGGGTAATCTCGTTTGGCTGTTGGTCGGAATAGTTTTGGTAGCCCTGGCTATCTTCTCCTTCTTTCTCGTAGGACGCTGGTCCCGGCGTCTTCTCTGGATCGTCTACCACACCGTACCCCGGCCGATGCACCTTGTTCTCAAAGTTGAAGAGGATTCCGAAAGTACGCAATATTATGCGCATCTAACTCCTGCTGACAACGACCCACGGAATCAGCGGATATGGCGCATCGCCCTGTGGGGCCCTTCCCATGAAAATATTAAGGCCATCATCGGGCGTGATATCAAGGCACAGGTCTACTTTGATCCGAAATCCGACAGACCGGCTGTGATCGAATCCGAATTCGGCCTGCTCTGGGCAATGGCCGGAAGTGGCGCAGCCGAAGAGAAAAAGTAGGGATGTTTCGATTTGTGAGTTTGCAAAGCTATCTCTTTGACATTCTCGCCTTCTTGCTGACCGCCGCAATGGCATTCACTTTTGAATGGCAGGCCAACGAGCTGTGCTGGGGATTGTGGATCTCAAGCCTTCTTACGGGATGGGCGGTGATCATCTCTTCGGTCTTTCGAACACTGCTCCACTTGGCGGGAATTCCTCTCCTCCGGCGAGAAGACCTGGACGAAAAGGGAGACCCTCTCTCTTCGTTTTTTCGGGCGAAGGCATTCGGCTCAAAAACAGGAGAATCGGGGAAGAATCCTATGGCTTCCTGCTCCTCCCTATTGATGGCTGTCGGAACGATTGCTATCGGGGCATTCACATGGTTTCACTTCACCTTCTTCCATACGATCCACGCCTTGTTAATGTCATTTTTTCTGGAAATGGAACCTAAAACTCTCTTCGGCCCTAATGGTTTTATCAATGCAAACCAATACGACATCTTCAATCATTTGGTGACAAATTATTGGGCGATGATATTGGGAACTTTCATTGCGAGGCGAGGAATTATCCTGGGTGGAAATCCTGGTCTCAACTTAAAAGCAATCTACGGGGGGGGTAATGAGAATTCACTTCTTCATCCTCTTAAGTGCCTTCTTATTCTTCCTGATATATTTTGGGATTGAAGTATATCAACGCATCCTGCTTCTGATCCTTCTCTTTCTTTTCTTCTTTCCAATCAGGGTCTTTCGGCGCCAGCCTTCTTCCTCTTCAGTCGCCTCGTAATTGGACGAGGCTTGAGCAACGGATTGGTTACCTTTGCCCCGCCATCGAACCTTTTTGATGAATTCAATAAGCCAGGACATCTTCGCTGAAAAAAACACACCCTTCTTGACTTAAAGTGGTTTTGGAAATAAAATTAGGTTGTCTTGGAAACTTTATCGCTATGGACGAAATGAGAAAATTAAGCAAATTCAATTTCTTCTTATTCCTTCTCCTTGGGTGGCTCATATTCGTTGCCCTATTTATCACAGAGAACTTAGACGCTGCCCAGCCAGACAAAGGAATATCAGAACAGGTTAAGGTAAGTGAACAACGTCTTGCCCAATTAAACAAGACCATCGAAAAGTTGAAAGCCCTTGTTGACCAGCCCATAACCAAAAAAACAACGGCCTCTGAACAAAAAGAGGTCAGTGCCTATTCGAAGTGGCTAAAAAGTGCAATCGATCACTTTAATAACTTGTCATCCCGCTGGGAGACATATCTTCGAAATAAAAACCTCTCCCCACCCAAAAAGGAAATGAAGTACGATCCCCAAGTTGCAGAGGACTTGAGGCTGCTCAACTTACAATATTTGTTGTTACGAAACAAGATTTACCAGGAGAATAAAGACTTTCAAATTTCATCGAACGCCTTGAAGAAAAAACGTGAAACGGCAAGGGAGCTCATCCTGAACTTGAAATAGAGTCATTCATCAGGTTAAGTGCCTTCTTATTCTTCTTAATTTATTTTGGGATTGGAGTTTATCAACGCGTCCTGCTTTTGATTCTCCTCTTCCTCTCTTTCTTTCCGACCAGGGTCTTCTGCCGCCAATGAAGACAGAACTTGTAATAAGAGACGCTTCAACCAGTGATATTCCTCTTCTGACAACACTTGTTCGCAATTCGTTTCGCGATGTGGCTGACCGCTTCGACCTTACTCTCGAAAACTGCCCGACCCATCCCTCCAATTGCACGGCTGTATGGATCGAGTCAGCTCTCAAAAAAGGAATTAAATATTATATCTTGGAGAGACAGAACGTCCCTTGCGGTTGCGTTGCTCTCGAACAAGCACAACCGGACGTCTTTTATCTTGAGAGATTATCCGTCCTTCCGCAGTTACGGAGAAATGGTTTCGGAAAACTATTGGTCGATCATGCCTTAAATGAAGCCAAGAAACTCGGAGCACACCGTATCGAAATAGGTATTATATCCCATCAAACAGAACTGAAAGAGTGGTATAAAAAACTTGGATTCTCGACAAAGAAAGAAAGCCGATTCGAACATCTGCCGTTTGTCGTGGCCTTTATGAGCAAGGAGCTTTGAGTCGCAAGGCGTTTTTCCACCCAGCCCGAGCCTTTATACATTCTAATGTTTGACCCTCATCCGTTTTGAAACAGGACGAGGTCTTAGCAGAACGTAAGTCGCCCCTGCCCCCCCATCGCACTTCCTGGCACTGGAATAAGCTGCCACCCATTTTCGCCAGGGGCCACGAGTAAGCCATTCTACCACCTTTCTCTTCAGGACAGGTTCGGAGGGGGAAGAAAGCCCACGACCATGAATGATCAAAACGCCTGTCTTACCAGTTGTCACCGCCCATTTCAAAAACTTCTCAAAGACCTCTTTCGCATCCTCCACAAGGAGACCGTGAAGGTCAATAAATGCCTGGATGGAATAGTCTCCCCGGTGAAGACGTCTTGCAACCGTAGGATGGACTTGATAATTTGTACCTTCGATATATTCCGGCGTATCAGCGACGTTGAACCCTATCCCATATTTCACAAGATCTTCGAGCTTCCCCAAGATCTCGGCATCCTCTTTATCCCTGCAACCCTCGGGTAACTCCATCTGAAAAATTCGTTCAATAAAGTTCTCTCTTGAGATAGGTTTGACACCCTCCATCGCCTTTTCAAAAAGCTCCTTTTCCAATTTAGGGCTGGACTTGGACTTCTCTTCACTCTTCACGCTTTTCGCCTTGTGGTGCTCGGGAAACGAAAAGGGCTTTTTTTCGAGTAAGGCTTTCAGGTCTTCGAAGGATTTAAAGGTAAAAGACGATTTGGAGGACTTCATAACCCCACCTCCAATCTGCAAAGAGCTTAATGACAGCTAAAGTAATTCTAAATAAAAACCGATCAAATATCAAACAGATTGATCTAAATGTTATTTTTATATAAGATAACGGCACAACGGCTAAATATTAAGCCACCTCCCGTATACACTCTTTGATAGAGAAGGAGTCCAAATTGGTTTGCCACGTTCATCACGTGCATATTTTTGCGTCGGATGTTGAGAAGAGTATCAAGTTCTACGAAGAATTTTTCGGGGGCAAGGTCATTCTCGATTCGGAACTCGCCGGCGCAAGAAACGTATTCATGAAGATCGGCCATGGCCGACTTCACTTCTATGACCAACCACCCAAGAACCCCGGGAGGGGAAGCATTCACCATTTTGGAATCCAGACCGACAATATCGAAGAGGCGGTTGATAAGCTAAGGTCAGGAGGCGTTGTTCTCAGGAAGGGGATTACTGACTTGGGATTCTGGAAGTATGTTATGGTTCCTGCACCCGACGACATCCTGATCGAGCTCTTCCGGGTTGATAAGAGCAAGCTTCCGCCAATATTTGACGAATACTTTGAATAAGAGAACGACGTAAAGCTCGTCTAACTGATGAAGGTAGATTGAGGTCAACGGATCGAGGTCCAATGGAGTGGAAATGGCAGAGATAACGGGAATAGACCGCATAAAAGCTTGCATGAAACGAACGTACGCAGACCGAGTCCCCATCGGAATCATTCTTGGCCCATTCAGGGCGCGAGTCCTTGGGTGTTCTTTGAAAGATTATTGGAGGGATGGCAAGAAATTAGCAGACGGTACGCTGGCCTGCTTCGAACTCTTCAAGCACGACAGTGTAGAGGTCTCTTGGGACATCATGATGGAGGCCGAGGCATCCGGCGCACAATTGGAATTTCCAGAGGATGGTATCCCATGCGTTAGAAAGTATATCCTCTCTCAAAAGTCAGCGCTTGGGTCTTTAGAATTACCCCGGCCTGAGAGCAGCGGTAGATTCCCTTTGTACATCGCGGCGTGCAAGGAAGTCTCCAAAGTCATAAAGGATTCGGTATTGACAGGAACGGTAACCGGACCCTGGACGATCGCCACCGGCCTGAGGAGCGTGCAGGAGCTAATCTTCGATACGGTTGACGACCCAACCTTTGTCGAAGAGCTCATGAAGTTTACTACAGAGGTGACAAAGATATTGGGATCAAAGGTCATTGAAACCGGGTTAAGCCTGACCATGGGCGAGGCTGCGTCTTCATGCAGCTTGATCTCTCCGGCAATCTACGGGCAGTTCATTAAGCCACATCATCAAGAGATCGTCGATTTTTTCAGGCAGAAGAGAGCCGGAGTCTCGATGCACATCTGCGGTTACATCGATCCGATTATGGAAGATTTGATGCGTCTGGGCATCGGGGCATTAAGCTTGGACAGCCCTTCATCCCTGAAACGCATGGTGGAGATTTCTCGTAAGAAGATCGTGCTCGTCGGAAATGTGGCTACCACTCTTTTCGTCAGCGGCACAAAGGAGGAGATGGAGGCGACTGTCAAGGAATGCATCCGTCTGGCCGCTCCGGGCGGAGCTTACATCGTCTCCTCTGGCTGTGAGCTGCCTTACAATGCCACTCTCGACAGAGTTCGATCTTTTGTTAATGCCATCCAAGAGCATGGGCAAACCGAAAAAATTTTGGGACATAGTAATTGATCAAAAAGTTCCTTTCATTGACATTTTTTGCCTCTTTTGACATTTTTAGCATCCCCTAAGCATCAAGCCTTTCCAAATTTTACTCCTTTCATATCTTCTCATGGAATAGAAGGAAGTCCATACTATGCTGGAAACATTGAGTTTTAACGGAAGAATTTAGGATCGCTTCATGGTAGATGGAGACAAATGGAGTAAAGATCGACTAAGAACAGGTCTGGAATGAAACTTGCACATTTCAACCTAACTACCCGAAAAAACAAAGCCAAGAAGGTTTAACAGATGGACTCGATACTGATCATCCAGGATAGTCCTTCGGTAAACGCCATGTTGAGGTTTCGACTCGAAAGAGCAGGTTTTGCAATCGATACAGCCGAAACGGGCGAGGAAGGTATTGAGAAAACAAGAATATCTCAGTATCACCTGATTTTACTCGATTACAATCTCCCCGGGATTAACGGAAGCCAGGTCTGTCAGGTGCTAAAGAAAAGAGATGACACCAAAAACATTCCCATCCTGTTCATATCTGCCAAAGACGAGGACAAGCTATCACAAATCACAACGGAAGCAGGTGCTGATGGTTACATCGGCCTACCCTTTGAGGGAAAGAAGTTTATTGAGAAGATAACGAACGTGTTGAAAATACGGAAGTCGTAAAACCACCGTCTTATGGAGGCACCACGGGCTTTGCCCGCGGTACCTCCATTGCAATACCCTCCCATACTAACCTCCTACGCCAAGGCTATGGAGGTCAAGAGGCTTCGGAGGGTTATCCACCGGTGGCGAAATCCACCGAAGCAAGAAGCTTTGAGCACATGAATAACCTAGCTACCTCTTACGTATCCATCCACGGGCAGAGCCCGTGCCTGCACGCCGAAGTGCGTTTCGGCACGCAGGCGTGGCCTTCTGCGTAGGTGGATAATCCGGATTTAGAGGATGCCTAACAGGATGAAGAAAGAATTATCCCTCGAGAGAATGGGGAAACTTCCAGCAACCATAGAAGACATGGCCTGCGATGAGGACGACCTCTATGAAAGAGAAGAAGCGGAAGAGGAAACGTTGCAGTTCATCGTCTTCCGATTAGCCCGAGAGTGGTATGGCGTAGAGATTACAAAGGTGAGAGAGATCATAAAAGTCGGCAAGGTGACATATCTCCCTTCCAGTCCGGAACACATCGCAGGAATAGTAAGTTTGAGGGGAAATATCCTATCCGTCACTGATCTGAAGATGATCTTTAGCCTCCCTTACGAACAGCAAACCGAGAAGACGAGGATCGTAGCCGTCGAATCCGGGATTTTGGAGACAGGGCTTTTGGTCGACGAGGTGGTTGAATCAATCGAAGTACCAGTAAGCAAGATTGAAGCTCCGCTCCTCACGCTGCCTGCCGACGCGGGGAGATATATCGAGGGTCAGTGCAGGACGGGCAATAGGTTAGTTGCTCTCCTGAGCGTAGAAAAAATATTGGAAAAGAGGATGTAAAACAGAAGGGGATACAAACGGCTCGGGTCCATACTTTTACGAGCTGAAAGGGGGTTTGGAATGCTTAATTGGGGTCTTTTTTCAAATTTGAAAAACAAGCAGCGGGAAAATGAAAAAAAATACGGGAATATTCTCGATACCATCGAAGAAGGATATTACGAAGCAGATCTCACCGGCAACTTTACCTTTCTCAACGATTCCATGTGCCGAATATTCGGCCGCCCCAGAGAACAATTGTTGGGCATGAATGACCGGCAGTACTTAGATAAAGAAACCGCCCAGAGAGTGTCTCAAGTTTACAATAAGGTCTACCAAACAGGGGAACCGGGCAGAGGGTGTGATTATGAGATTATTAGAAACGACGGGGCCAAAGGATACCTTGAGGCATCCATATCGTTAAGAAAAGATTCGTTGGGCAAACCGATAGGGTTCAGGGGGATCATCCGGGACGTCACCGAGCGAAAACGGGCAGAGCAGGCGCTTCATGAATCGGAGGTTCAGTACCGCACCTTGTTTGACGACTCGAAAGAGCCGTTATTCATCACGACGACGGATGGAAGATTCGTCAACCTGAACGGTGCCATGGTTCAGTTGTTTGGCTACGAAAATAAAGAAGAACTTATGAAAATCAAGGTGGCCCAAACCTATTTCGACCCGGAAGACCGGACTAAGTTTCAGGAGACCATGGCAAGACAAAACTATGTGAAGGATCTGGAACTGGCGCTGAGACGGAAGGACGGGAGCAAGATCGATGCGTTGCTGACCGTAACCACGAGGAAGGATCGTGAGGAAAATATCATTGGCTACAAGGGGGCGATCAAGGACATCACCGAGCGCAAGAAAACAGAAGAGGCGCTGCGCCAGAGCGAGGAAAAATATCGTAACATTCTTGAAAACATCGAGGAGGGTTACTACGAAGTTGACCTCGCGGGTAACTTCACTTTTCTCAATCCTGCGGCGTGCCGAATCCACGGGTACCCCAAAGAGGAATTGATGGGTATGAACGACCGGCAGTATACGGATAAGGAAAACGCAAAAAGAGTGTTTCAAGCTTTCAATAAGGTTTACAGGACGGGGGAGTCCGGTGTCGTCTGTGATTATGAGCTGGTCCGAAAAGATGGAACCAAGAGAGATGTTGAGGTATCGATTTCGTTAAGAAAGGATTCCTCAGGGAAGCCGATCGGATTTAGAGGTATTGTGCGTGACATCACCGACATCAAGCGAGCCTACGAAGAGATGAAACGAATGGTCGAACACATCCGCAACGCAGGCCTCCAAATCAGCACCGCCTCGGCCCAAATTCGCGCTGCCTCTGAAGAGCAGGCAACCGGCGCCTCGGAGCAATCCTCCGGGGTGAGTGAGGTGACGACGACCATTGAGGAACTCAATACCACCGCCACTCATATCGCCAATAATGCTGAAAATGTAGCAAGGTTAGCGGGGGAAACGTTGACAGGGATGCAGGAGATTAATACGAAGGTTAATGATACGGCAACAAAGATTCTCTCCCTTGGGGAGAAGTCTCAGTCCATCGGCAGCATCACCAAGCTGATCGATGATATCGCGGAGCAGACGAATCTCCTCGCTTTAAACGCGGCCATTGAGGCAGCCCGAGCGGGAGAGGTGGGAAGGGGTTTTGCAGTGGTCGCCCAAGAGGTGAGGAAGCTTGCCGAACGCTCCTCCGAATCGACTGAGGAGATCCGTCAAATTATCAACGAAATCCAGGGAGAAACCAACTCTGCGATTATGAGCATCGAGGGCTCAACCAATCGGGTAAAAAAAGGGTTGGCGATGATCGAGGAGACAGCCAAGTCTGCAAAAGAGATTTCGATCGCAACACAACAGCAGAAATTCGCCTCAGAGCAGGTCGTGCAGGCAATGAGGGAGATCGATTCTGTAACAAAACAGTTCGTCGCGTCCACCCAACAGGCGGCCGCCTCTTCCACACAACTCAATGCATTGTCCGAGGAGCTGAAACGCGCGATCGTGGACTTTAAGACAGATACAGAGGAAGTGGGAAAAACGAGGACATTGAAATATGTCTGAGATGAAAGACCTGATCGCGATTTTCAAGGCAGAAACCGAAGATCACCTGGTCAAATTGGAGAACGGACTGGTCAAGTTGGAGAAGGATCCCGACGACCTTGAGCTAGCCCGCAGCCTCAACCGTGAGGTGCACACCCTGAAAGGGGCCGCCCGGGTTTTTGGATTTTCCGAGATTCAGGACGTCGCCCATCGGATCGAAGATATCTTTGAAACGGTTGCCTCCAAACGAGCTGTTTTCAGTTCCTTCATGGCCGAGCGGATATTCAAAGGACTGGATGCCATCCGGACGGTCTTGGAAAAGATCGCCCAGGAGCAGGAGATCGAGGTCGACGTATCGGATCTGTGCGTGGAATTGGAAGCTTGCATTGCTGCAAATCAAGACCGGACGGGGACGAGGACCCACGAACCGCATGAGGAAGAAAAAAACCACGGGCCAGTCCCCTCTCCTGCCAGGGAAGGGCCTTCTCCGCTGGCACAACAAGACGAGTACATTCGCGTTCCCCTGAGCAGGGTTGACAAGCTTCTCTATCTGGTGGGGGAAGTGGTCATCCACAGAATGAAGTCCTCTGCCAAGGTCGCTCAGGCCAAAAGGCTCTCAAAGCTCAGCAAAGATGTGCAGAAGAGCGTGTCCAGCTTAAGCGAAGCGATGAAGAAAGACCACTCTTCTCAGAATGGTGAAATGACCAGGTGGGTCAGTCAATGCGCTGCTCAAATTCAGAAGCTTAGGGAACATACCCTAAGGCTGTATGATCAGGTCTCGATGGAGGCGTTTCGTCTAGACCCCATCGTCGATGAACTGCAGGCAAGGATTAAAGAGGTTAAGATGTTGCCTCTCTCCACCATTTTTCAAGGATTTCCGCGCATGGTCAGGGATATCGCATCCCAGCAAGGGAAAGAGGTCAACTTGGTGATTTCAGGAGAAGAGACGGAACTTGATAAAAAGGTCATGGAGGGAATCAAAACCTCTCTCATCCATCTGTTGCGCAATGGCATCGACCATGGAATCGAGGAGCCGGACCTGAGGGCAGCCCTGGGCAAGCCAAGAGATGGAACCATCAAGGTCTCTGCCTTTCACGAAGGGGATAATGTCATCATCACCGTAGAGGACGATGGAAGGGGAATGGATATTGACCAGATCAAGCAGACCGCCCTGAAGAAAAGGGTGGTATCGATTGACGACCTAGAGGGAATGACAGACAAGGAGGTGCTCAATCTCATATTCATGAACGGTTATTCTACCAGTCCGATCGTCACGGATGTTTCCGGAAGGGGGATGGGACTCGACATCGTCAGACGAGATATCACCCGCCTAAAGGGCCGGGTGATTCTGGACACTCAGAAAAATAGCGGGACAAAATTCACACTGGTTTTGCCATTGACCATTGCGATTATTCACGTCCTTCTGGCAAAGGTGCAGAACATGCTCTTTGCCTTCCCGATGTCCTCCATTACAGAGATTGTGAAAGTGAACATCGAGGTTCTCTCTACCGTCGGAGGGAGGATGGCATTCTCGTTCCGTGATCAGAGTACGCCTCTGGTAAGGTTAAGTGACGTGCTTGGGCTTCCACCCTCAAGGGAGGAAGAGGAAAAGACGAAGGAATCGACGCCGGTGGTCATTGTATCTTCCCTCGACAGACGAGTCGGTTTCATGATTGATGGGATTGTTGGAGAAGAAGAAGTTTTCGTGAAAAGCCTGGGAAAGCATCTGGGCAAGGTGAAGAATGTAAGCGGTGCAATGGTCATGGCAACCGGTGAGGTAGCCATTGTCCTGGATATCGAAGACTTGATGGCCCATAGCGCTCATAGTCTTCAGCAGGTTACCGGAAAGAAGCGAGCTCCCACGGAAAAGCAGAGGGAGAAAAGGATACTCATCGTGGAGGACGCTTTTTCGACGAGGGAGCTTGAGAAAAGCATCTTGGAGACCCATGGCTACCTGGTCGATACAGCCGTGGATGGGTTGGACGCGCTGAAGAGGATAACGGGGAATAAATACGACCTCATTCTCAGCGATATTGAGATGCCGAGGATGGATGGGTTTGAGCTTTGCAGGACTCTCAAGAAGAACGAGGGCTACAGGGATATCCCTTTCGTGATCGTGACCGGCTTACAGAAAGAAGAGGATAAGAGGCAGGGGATTGAGGTGGGCGCAGCCGCCTACATCGTAAAAAGTGCATTTGAGCAGGCTAATCTTTTGGATACCATCGAACGCTTGGTAGGGTGATATATGCATAGCAACATTCGTCATCACGACGTAAGTATTATTCGGTTTGTCATTCCGGACTTGATCCGGAATCCAGTGTTTTTCTGGATTCCCGCTTTCGCGGGAATGACGGGCTCTGGCACGTATAGACCGGGAGCCGAACGATGATACGGGTGTTGGTAGTTGACGATTCTCCGCTGATGTGCAAGCTCCTCACCACGGTGATGAACTCCGATCCGCAGATCCTCGTGGTAGGCATTGCGAATAATGGAAAAGAGGCAGTAGAGCTCGTGCCTTGCCTTCAACCCGATATCATTACGATGGATATGGACATGCCCGTCATGGACGGAGCGGAGGCCACGAAGCAGATCATGGCCTATCACCCCACTCCCATCCTGATCGTCTCCTCTTCCGTTTTCAAACTGGGAATGGAGAAGGTATTCAAGGCCATCTCCCACGGCGCTCTGGACGTCATCGATAAAAGTGAAATCGAGTTTATTGGAGATAAAAAGTCCGGGGAGGCGCTCATTGCAAAAATAAAATTCTTAACGAGTGTTCGAGTCATGGATCAGCCCCTTGTTAAATTTCGTCGAGAAAGGTCGATCGTTGACCTGAAGGTTCCAAAGAAAAAGGTTTCGGATAAGATCGTAGCCATCGTCGCCTCTACCGGGGGGCCGCAGGCCCTTCTCAAGATACTCCAGAGGCTCCCAGAAGATTTCCCCTGCGGCATTGTGATCGTTCAACATATTACGAGTGGCTTTCTGTCAGGCCTGGTGGATTGGCTTGCCAAAGAATGCAAAATTCGTGTGAAGATTGGAGAGGATTCAGAGGAAATACAGCCTGGGGTGGCGTACATTGCTCCGGATAACTTTCACATGAGGGTAAAGGAAGGTGGAAAGATAAGCCTTTCGGATGAGCCGGCGAACAACGGTCATAGGCCTTCGGGAGATATCTTGCTCGAATCGGCGGCTAAGACCTACGGAAAAGGATGTGTGGCGGCCATCCTGACCGGCATGGGCAGAGACGGGGCAATGGGGATGAAGGCGGTCAAACAATCCCAGGGGACGACCGTTGCTCAAAATGAAAAGAGTTGTGTCGTTTTCGGTATGCCCAATGCAGCCATAGAAATGAAGGCGATCGATAAAGTGCTTCCTTTAGAAAAAATAGCAGAAGAGATCGCTTTGATGGTGAGATAGGAATTCGACGAAACGGTTGACGGAGTAATGCAGAATCAAAGCCGAGAGAAAAAAGAAGAGAGGCAGATACTGGTCTTTAAGGTATCGAACGACGAATTGGGGTTGGATATTTCTTGTGTCCGCGAGGTATTAAGGCAACAGGAAATCTATCGTCTCCCCAGGACTCCGGACTTTATTGAGGGAGTGATCAACCTGAGAGGGCATATCGTTCCATTAATCGACTTAGGCAAGAGACTCCATTGCAGACAAGGTGAGCAACCGGGCAAACGAATCATCATCTGCAAGGTGAATAAACTCATCGTCGGGCTGACGGTCGACAGCCTGAAGGAAATTATCGCTTTATCCGAAGAAAATATTAAACCGACGCCCAAAGTGGCGGCCATGCAGATGGAGGTAGATGTGACATCGGGCCTGGCAAAAATAGGAGAAAGGATTATACCCATCTTGGATTTGGCGCACATCGTTACCAAAAAAGAAGCAACCGAACTATCTGGACGTGAACGATGAAAGATATCTTACCTCTCTCCTCCGACGATTTCGCTCTTTTTCAGGAGTTGCTCATCGAAGCATGCGGCCTCTCCTTTGAAGAAGAGAGGAACCAGTCCCTGCATCTCGCTCTCTGGGAGCGCTTACAACAAAGGGGTTATGATTCTTACCTGGAATATTACAACCTTCTAAAATTCCATCCCGAGGGGCGTCTTGAGGTCCGTGAACTCCTCGATTTGATCACGGTTGGCGAGACCTATTTCTTCAGAAACAAGGCTCAGTTCAACGTGCTCACGAGGTCTGTTTTGCCTGAAATCATAAAAAGGAAGATGTCCAAAAGGGATCAGTCGATACGCGTCTGGTCAGCAGGGTGCTCGAGGGGAGACGAGCCCTATTCGATCGCCATTGCGATCAAGGAGGCATTGCCTTCTCATGAAGAGTGGGCCATTTCCATTCTGGGCACAGACATCAATAGAAACGGATTATCTTGTGCGAAGGAAGCCATCTATGGCCAAAAGGATATCGCCCACTTGCCGAAGGAATACCTGGACAAGTATTTCAAGGTCGAGGACTCTACCTACCTATTAAAAAGTGAGTTGAGACGGTTGGTCCAGTTTCACTATCATAACTTAGTCAAGGATCCATTTGCGCACGAAAAGATGCAGAGGATCGATTTGCTCTTCTGCAGGAATGTCACCATCTACTTCGATGATCAGACCACCCGGCGAGTCATTGAGAATTTTTATAACTGCCTTGCCCCGGAGGGCTACCTTTTCCTCGGACATACCGAGACCCTGTGGCAGATAACCGACAAGTTTGAGAGAGTGGAGTTTCCACAGACATTCGTCTATAAAAAGAGGTTAAGCTTGCCTCGGGAAGATGTGATGAGGCCCTTTATGGCCGTCCCCGAGATGAAAATCGAGGACCTGACCCGTTCGATGGCCCCCACCCTGAGCGAGCCTTCGCCCCAGAGTGTCGAAGTCGAAGGGCTAACCTCCGTCCGTTCTCCATCCAACCACCCGGGTGCTGCAGAGAAGAACGACAGACTCACCTCCCTCTCTCAGGCGACCCTCTTGGCGAATGACGCAAAATATAGAGAAGCGGCAGATATCCTTGCTAAGGTCATCGAGGCGGACAATCTCAGTGTGGAGGCCTATTATCTCTTGGGAGTATTATCGTATAAAAGCGGCGACCTCCGGGGGGCGGAGACACAATTCAGAAAAGTGATCTATGTGAACCCTGATTCAATCCTCGCTTATTTCAACCTCGGAAACATCTACCTCTATCAGAAAAAGTTTCGTGAAGCTGCAAGAGAATTTAGGAACGCCATCCTTCTTTCGGAAAAAAGGCCCAAAGATGAACAAATAAAATTTTGCGAAGATCTTACAGTAGAGTTTCTTTTAAGAGCGTGTAGAAATAATCTTCAACAGATCTCCAGGAGAGGTGAACGATATGAATGAGCAGGAAAAAATAGAAGCCTATCTTTCGTCCGTCAGGCACGATCTGCGAAGCCAACTCATGGTCGTTCGGGAGGGAACGAGCATCATTCTGGATAATATCGTCGGCTCAAATTGCGACAACTGCTTCGCCCTCTTAAAACCCGCCCTCGAATCCACCAATGAACTGAACAAACTGATCGGGGAATTCCTCACCACCCCTCGATTCGTTAAAATGTTGGGCCCCCTTCTCTCCAGCAAAGAAGAAGAAATGGCGACAGTCAGAAAGGAACTCCAGAAAAACGGAGAAGAAGTAGAAAGGATAAGGGAACGCCTTCTGGATAAAGAAGAGGAACTGAGGAGCGTAAAAAGGGAACTCCTGAGAAAAGAAGAGGAGCTAAAAAGTCTAAGAAGGGAGCTTCCTGGAAAAGAAGACGGGCCGAGAAGTGTCAAGGAAGAACCTCTGGGACACGAGCTGGAGATCTTGACCTATGAACTCATGGGAATGATATCCCATGTCATCCGAACACCGCTGGCGGTCGCCAAGGAAAGCTTATCCCTGGTGCTGGATGAGATACCCGGAGAGTTGAATGCAAAGCAAAAAGAATTGCTTTCGAATGGGAAAAAGAACGTGGATAGTTTGATCCAATCCGTTGAGGAGTTGTCTCAGGAGTCCTGGGATGAAATCGTCTCCACAGCCAGAAAACATTTTTCTGCGGATGCCATCGCTCGGAAGGATAAGTCACCGAAGAAAAAAAGAGTTTTAATCGTAGAAGACCAGGCCGTCATATCGAACATGCTGCGGATGAGATTGGAAGCGAACCATTACGAGGTCCTGACCGCAGTCGATGGTCAGGAGGGTCTGGAGAAGGCTCATAAAGAGAACCCAAACCTGATTATCCTGGACATCATGCTTCCTAAAATGAACGGATATCAGGTTTGCCAACTTCTTAAGGCTGACCCAAAGTACAAGACGATTCCCATCATCATCTCCTCTGGAAGGACGCCGCAGGAAATCCGAAAGGTGAGTAAGGAGGTGGGTGCTGATGCCTTTGTATCCAAGCCCTTCGAAGCAGAAGAGTTGCTCTCAAAAATGAAGGAGCTTTTAGAAAAACCCGGCAAGTAGAAACACGACCGCGCATTTCCAATTCCTATCTGGATTCCTTGCAACGAAGTCCCCCACGCTCGAAGGCGAAGGGTTCTAAGATGGTGGGGGAAAAAGGACTCCCGCACCCAATCTGTTCCAAAATGTAAAAAAGCTCTTAAAAGTGTTATGATACTTTTGGTCATAGGCTCGATCATGAGTTTGCATTGGAGGTGTTTCATGAACATTGCACGAAAAGAGATCATTTCGGTTTTCGCCATGGGTCTCGTCGCTGCCTTTCTTGGAGCGGGTATTGTTGATGCGGAAGAAAAGACCGCAAGCAAAAAATATCCGATTCCTGAACATGGAGTGCTTGAGTTGAACGTCCCTGCTTCGTGGAAGACAAAAACCCACAAGCCTCAAGAGAATATGCCTCCAACAATGATATTCAATCCGGCAACGGGGAATGATTTCCAAGTCACGGTGATGGTTCTGTGGGGCAAGAAAGAAGAGCCTGACTTCAATCGTCCGGAAAACGTGAAAACCCTCCTCGAAAAAGATGGCCAGAAGCTTCTACCGAGGCCAGTGGAAACTAAAATTGTGCTACAGGAGATCAGGGGGGTTAACCATACCGGTTATTACTTTTCTGTCACGGATAAAAATCCTGAACCCGGGGAGTACCGGTATATGACTCGGGGAGCGATTGGGGTGGGGGACTTGCTGCTGGATACGACGATACTTCACCGGGTCAAGGAATCCGGAGTTGTCAAGGAAGCCCTCTCCATGCTGCGGCAAGCGAGGCAAAGTCAACGATAATTTCAGGAGGAGAAAGGAGGGGCACCTAATGATGACATCAGGCCAGGATCTATTGAACAAATCGATTGAAGCCCATGGGGGTCTCAAACGCTGGGAAACCATAAAGGAAATTGTGGTTAAGATCCGATGCGGCGGTGTCGCCCTTCCCTTACGCTTTAAATTTGGAGTCTTCAAATCTTACGAGGCACGTATATCGACGACTAAACCGTATATCCTATTCTCTCCTTTTGGCGGGAAGGGAAATCGTGGAGTCTTCTTAGGAGATTCGGTTCGTACGGAGTCCAACGATGGCCGGGTCCTTGCCGAGCGACCGGACGCCAAAGGAGCTTTTAGCGATTTACGCCATAAGTTCTACTGGGATCTCCTGGATGCCTTATATTTCGGAGGATATGCAATCTGGAACTATTTCTCGGCCCCTTTCCTTTTTCTCCGTGAAGGTTTTGAAATTGAAGAAATTGAACCCTGGAAAGAAGACGGCCAAACCTGGAGGCGTCTCAAGGTCCTTTTCCCTTCTAACATCCCTACTCATTCCCGTGAACAGGTCTTCTATTTCGATTCGGAGGGACTGCTCATGCGACTTGATTATACAGCAGAGGTCTTCGGAGGCTGGGCTAAAGCAGCTCACTATTGCAAGGGCCATAAGAATTTCTCCGGCCTGATCATCCCAACAAGTCGACAGGTACTACCGAGAAAGCGTGATGGCTCACCCCAAAGATTTCCGACGCTTGTATGGATTGAAGTGGATCAGGTATTCATTCTTGAAAGATAATTCAAATGACGAAGGTTCTCCTCGGTCAAGTTACGGAATTTGACATAATCCCTGCGACATCTTATAAAAACTTTATATGGTAAAAGAATCTGTTGTCAAACTCAGAAAGCTGAGGCCCCTCAAATCCGATCTACATCTTCACACCGCTGAGGATCCCCTTGACCGCATCAGATATTCATCCAAAGAGCTGATCTCAAAAGCTGCCGATGAAGGTTTTGACGTCATCTCCATCACCAATCATCATCAGATCACCTTCAATCAAGACCTTTTCTCCTACGCTCACGAAAGGGGTATCCTTCTCATCCCCGGTGTAGAGTTGACGATTAAGAGGCGGCATGTGCTTGTTCTGAACCCTCCCCCGTTTAAAAAGTGTTCGGATTTTTCTTCCCTTTTGAAATTACGTCGCCCCGAAACCTTGATCATCGCCCCGCATCCTTATTTCCCGGGAACATACTCGCTTAACGGATACCTTTTGAAAAACCGGAATCTCTTCGATGCCCTCGAATACTGTCACTTCTATTCGCCGATCATCAACTTCAACCAAAAGGCGGTGGAGGTATCCCGGCGTTATGGATTCCCGTTAGTTGGAAATTCCGATTCTCATTTTCTATCCCAACTCGGGACGACCTATTCTTTGATTTATGCGGAGAAAACTCTTCAAGCGGTTTTTGCAGCCATTCGCCAGAATAAGGTGAAGGTTGCGACACGGCCTCTCAGAACGTTAGAGATGGGATCCATTCTAAACCGGTTCCTCGGAATGAAGATTCGGGCAAAAATGAGTAAACGCCGGGCAAGGTTAAGTCCTCGATTCAGGAAGGTCTGGGCCGGTTAGGAACGCTCGGATCTCCTCCTCTTGGTCCCCTTCAAAATATTTTTCATCCCGTGAAGAAGATGCTACCATATTTTTATGCGTAAATTCGATCCCAGAAAAAGGTCTATCCTGGACGACCCCAAGAGATTTTTATTTGAGAACCCCGATGCTATTTTATCGGAGATCGGCGTGAAATCAGGACAGGTTGTTGCTGATATCGGGTGCGGAACAGGTTTCTTCACCCTTCCTCTTGCGAGTAATGTGGGTAGGAAGGGAAAAGTCTATGCTCTGGATACCTCCCCTACGATGATCAAAGAGTTAAGAAAGCGTTCAAGACATCTGAACCAGGTGGAGCCGATTCATTCACAGGAGAATTATTTCCCGATTGAAGATGGCAGCCTCGACTTCGCCCTTCTTGTCAACATGATACATGAAATCGAGAATTGGAGACAATTTTTGAGGGAGGTTCACAGGGTTCTGAAGCCTGGAGGAAAAATCTCCGTTATAGACTGGAAAAAAAAGAAGATGGAAATGGGTCCATCTCTCAAAATTCGCTTCACGAAGAAAGGTATTCGGGAGATGCTTCGGCAATCAGGCTACGGCCGGATCAGATCTCTTTCTCCCCTTCCCTTCCATAACGGTCTTGTCGGAATTAAAAAATAATCGATCGGAATATCCTGCACCCTTTGTACCCGTCTAAAAGCTGTGGATAGCAAGTCGTCGTTTCTTCCTCTTCTTGCTGCCACAAGGTCTGATCATCTTCCCACCCGATTGTTTCAAAAATGATGGAACCTTTTTTTCTATCCATTGTCTATACATGTGAAACCGAAACACGGGAAAGGAGGAAACTGAAATGCACCCAATAAGCAAAGTATTCTTGTTCTTTGTCTTCGCAATTCTGGCATTCACCGTTTCTGCTCAAAGCCAACCCATGGAGGAGGCCAACAAGACACTCTCCCCATACTTCTTCGTTAAGTGTGATGATGCCAGCATAGACCAACTCCCCCTCAAATCAACATCTGCTGATGTAAAGGTCGTCGGGGTGATTGCCGATGTTGTCGTGACACAGATCTATAAGAACGAGGGGAAAAAGCCTTTGGAGGCCATCTATATTTTTCCGGCTTCAACGCGTGCTGCGGTTTATGGAATGAAAATGACGATCGGGAAGCGAACGATCATCGCCAAGATTCAGGAACGCAACGAGGCACGGCGTCAATACGAAGAGGCAAAACAGCAGGGGAAAAGTGCCTCCCTGTTGGAACAGCAAAGGCCGAACGTCTTCCAGATGAATGTCGCCAACATCTTGCCGGGCGATTTGATCCAAGTGGAGCTGAAATATACCGAGCTTCTTGTTCCAACGGACGGGATTTATGAATTTGTCTACCCGACAGTCGTAGGACCTCGCTATTCCAACCAGCCGGCAGAGACAGCGCTTCCCTCCCACAAGTGGGTTGAAAATCCTTACTTCCACCAGGGCGAGTCTCCCTCTTACACTTTTGACATTACGGCCGATCTTGCCGCCGGACTCCCGATTCAAAATATCGCCTGCACTTCTCATAAAGTAGATATCCATTATGATGGGCCTTCCCGTGCCACGATTAAACTCGATGTCTCAGGAAAGAGCGGCGGAAACCGTGATTTCATTCTGGGATACCAGCTCGCCGGCGGTAAGATCCAATCCGGACTTCTCCTCTTTGAGGGAGAGAAGGAAAACTTTTTCTTGCTCATGCTCCAACCTCCGAAACGAGTCCATGTGAGCCAGATCCCTGCCCGTGAGTATATCTTTATCGTCGATGTTTCGGGCTCCATGTACGGTTTTCCATTGGATATATCCAAAAAGCTCCTCAAAGATCTGATCGGAAACCTCCGCCCCACAGATAAGTTTAATGTGCTTCTTTTTTCCGGAGGCTCTTCTTTGATGTCAGAACAATCCCTGCCGGCGACTTCTGAAAACATTCGCCGTGCCATAGACGTCATTGAAAAGCAGCGCGGAGGAGGCGGAACCGAGCTCCTGCCTGCGCTGAAACGCGCTCTCTCCTTGGCGAGATCCGAGGGATTCTCACGTTCTGTGGTGATCGCAACGGACGGCTACGTCACGGTTGAAGAGGAAGTCTTTGATTTGATCCGCAAAAATCTTGGCGACGCCAATATGTTCACCTTCGGAATCGGTTCGGCCGTTAATCGCCATCTCCTGGAAGGGATGGCCAGGGTCGGAATGGGTGAGCCATTCGTCATCAGCAAGCCTGAAGAGACTCAAGAAAAGGCAGAGAAATTTAGGAAGATGATTGAATCACCGGTCTTAACAAAGGTCAGAGTGGACTTCGGAAGGTTCAACGTTTATGATGTGGAACCCATCAGCATCCCCGATGTGTTTGCTGAGAGACCCGTTATTGTCTTCGGGAAATGGCGCGGCCGGCCCGCAGGAGAGATCACTCTGAATGGCATGACCAGCAATGGCCCTTATGTTAACAAAATTGATATAAGAAAAGAAAAACCCATAAAATCCAATTCAGCCCTCCAGTACCTCTGGGCCCGTCATCGAATCACCCTTCTCTCCGATTACAATTCCCTTCACAAAGATGATGCGCGGATTAAGGAAGTAACCCAACTGGGTCTCACTTATAACTTGCTGACGGCCTATACATCCTTTGTGGCCATTGATACAGAGGTACGACTCGTCAACGGCGAAGCCGTAACGGTCAAACAACCTCTTCCGCTGCCCGAAGGAGTCTCTGATTATGCTTTAGGAAAAGGAATGGTTGCCCAGAAAGCGATGTCCCCACTTTCCGCCCTGAGATTCAGTGAGGCGAATAAGAGCCAGATTAGAGAAGAAGAACGCAAGGATGAGCGCCTTGCTTCTAAACCAAAACGCGTCTCTGTGGAATTGGGAGAAATGACCATCGATAGCGGCCTATCCAAGGAAGCCATTCAAAATGGTCTCAAGCAACAGCTTCCTTCGATAGAACTCTGTTATCAAAGAGCCTTGGAGAAGAAATCAAATATCCGGGGCGAGGCTACTTTTCGACTGATCATTGACTCCAAAGGTCGCGTGACAAAGGTGAGTCTGGTTTCAAGCAAATTAAATGATAAGAATCTCGAACAATGCGTCATCCAGAAGATTAAGGAACTAACATTCCCCACGCCTCAAGGAGTAGACAAAGTGAACGTTACTGTTTCATTTACCCTCAAGACCTCTTAAGCACCTCGGTTGAATGTAAACCTTAAAAGCCCCTTCATCTATCGAAGGGGCTTTTTTGATGTCCTCATTGACTTTAGTCTATTTCGGAAATAGAATGATTCAACTTTTATGAGAAAGGAAATACTATGAGTATAATCAAAATCATGCCATGCCTCGACATGAAAGAGGGCCGCGTGGTCAAAGGAATACATTTTGTCGATTTGAAGGACGCGGGTGACCCCGTGCAGAACGCGGCCTTTTACGAGAAGGAAGGGGCGGATGAGCTGGCCATGCTCGACATCGCCGCAACCGTCGAAAACAGGAAGACCAGGTTGGAATGGGTAAAGAATGTTTCATCTGTAATTCACATCCCTTTGACTGTGGGAGGTGGCATTTCGACTCTTGAGGACATTGAACTCGTTTTAAAGGCTGGTGCAAATAAAGTTTCAATGAACAGCGCCGCGGTGAAGAGTCCTGATTTGGTGAGGCAGGCATCAAAGAAATTCGGAAAAGAGAAGATTACGATCGCAATCGATGCGAGAAGAAATAAGGCAATGCCATCCGGATTTGAGCTGGTCGTTTCAGGTGGCACCAAGCCTGTGGGTAAGGATGCGACTGCCTGGGCTAAACAGTGCCAGGAACTGGGTGCGGGGGTCATCCTTCCGACCAGCATGGATGGAGATGGAACGCAAGCGGGCTATGATTTGGAATTTACGAAAGCGATCTCAGATGCCGTAAATCTTCCAGTGGTCGCCTCCGGCGGAGCAGGAAAGCTCGAGCATTTTTATGAGGCAGTCATGAAAGGCGGAGCCCAGGTCTTATTGGCCGCCTCGGTTTTCCACTATCGGACCTTAAGCATCAGGGAAGTCAAGGACTATCTCCGGAAAAAAGGACTCAAGGTTAATCTGTAAAACAAGGCGAGTTGCCTCCAAGCACTCAGACGTCAGTATCCCAAGGCACAACCGTCCTTTCTTCGGTCAGAAGCTCCCAGTAGCACGTCCTCATGATGATCCAAGTAGATCGCCTGGCCTCCCCCTGCCTGATTGACAGGTGAGAATTTCCTGATGATTCGATGACCTTTGCCGTCCAGAGCAGCGGCCGTCTCCTCAGGGATACCGTCCTCCAAATAGATCTCCATGTCCTTCAGATGCCGTGCCCTCGGGGCATCGACCGCCTCCTGTAAATTCATCCCAAAGTCAATCAGATTAATGAGAAACTGAACATGCCCCTGGGGTTGCATATCCGCACCCATCACGCCAAAACTCATCAAGAATTCTCCATCCTTGAATAACATTCCTGGAATGATAGTATGAAGCGGCCGTTTGTGAGGCTCGACCTTATTCTTATGTTTCGGATCGAGAGAGAAGGACCTTCCGCGATTCTGTAAGACGACGCCGGTCCCGTCCACGACAACGCCAGAACCAAAAGCCATGAACAAACTGCTGATCAAAGAGACAGCATTCCGGTTCTGATCCACTGCGGTTAGGTAAACTGTTTCTGAACCTCCGTTCTGAGCAGAGAAGGAAGAAGGGGCGTTTGCATTGTCCCTGCTGATTTTATCCCTGATCTTTCTTGCATATTCTTTGGAGAGAAGGCGATCCATTGGAATTTTTTCGAATTCGGGGTCCGCGATAAGCTGATCTCTATCGCTGAAAGCCGCTTTTTTGGCTTCGATGAGAAGATGGAGATACTCCGGACTGTTATGCCCCAAATTTTTGATATCGTACCCTTCCAGAACGTTGAGCATCTCAAGGGCGGTCACTCCCTGCCCGTTTGGAGGAAGTTCATAAACTGTGTAGCCGCGATAATCCGTGGAGATCGGTTGAACCCATGTCGCCGTATGGTCTTTGAAGTCTTGACGAGAGAGAAGTCCTCCGTTTGATTCCGAAACATTGACCACGGCATCGCAGATCTTGCCTTCGTAAAAAGCTTTCGTTCCATCGCGGGCAATCTCTTGATAGGCTCTTGCCAGATCCCTATTGACAAATATCTTCCCGGGTTGCGGTGCCTTCCCATCGATCAAATAAGTTCTGGACGAATTCTCTGATAGCAAAAGAACTTTTTCAGCCTCTTTCCATTCTCCCGCAATCACCTCGGTCACAGGAAATCCCTCCTCTGCAATCCGGATAGCATCTTCGAAAACGAGAGAAAGGTTCATGGTCCCGTATCTTTTTAACGCCTCTGCCCACCCGTGGAGTGCTCCGGGAACGGTGACCGAAAGAATTCCCCTCTCGGGAATCTGTTGCAGACCTCGCTCCTTAAACCATTCGATCCTTGCACGATAGGGAGCTCGACCGCTGGCATTCATGCCGATGGGTTGCTTTTGCCCAGCCAGATAAATCAGAGCAAACGCATCGCCGCCCAATCCGACGCTGTAGGGCTCCACCACGCTCAGCGTGCTCACCATTGCAATGGCTGCATCCACGGCGTTTCCACCCTTCAGTAGAATCTTATAACCGGCAAGGGCGGCAAGAGGCTGACTTGCCGCCGCCATCCCATGCCTTCCCATCATCACGGAACGCTGGGCAGCGCTCTTCCACTCTCTCTTTGGGTTGTAGGTAAATTCCATCCACGGTTCTCCTTTCCCAGATAGGGGACAGTCTATTCATAAACCTTTGTCTCGATCCTGACCTTTGAGACATAAAAAAGCTCACAGGAACCATTGCCGGCATCCGTCCTCGACAGACTCGTATTCCATGTGACTGGCCGCTCTTTGTAAATTCCCTTTAAATTCACCAAAAAACCTTCCAGGATAACCTTATCTTTTTTCTTCACCGTTTTGACGGCCTTACGAATATTCTCATTGGCGGGTATGATATGATTGTTTGAAGAATGGGAGATCACATAAGAATGATCAACAGGACTCTCCGGTTTACATTGATAAAAATACCACCGATACCCCTGGGTGTAGGTGATATACCGATGAGACCCGGGTTCTGCGAGTTTTCCCCAGGCGATGGCTAAATCAACCGGAGAAATCTCTCCGTCCCAATCTGACGAGTAGGTCCCCTTACCGACGACCACTCCAGATATTTTGTACCCCGCTACCGGGGTAATCGTGAAATAACCGTTCTTAACTTCCATAGTAATGGGTTCATCCGTTTCATATGGCATCTGAATGGGATCTTGGGAAGTATCAATTTCATCAGGCTCTAACCCTGTCATCTTGGGCCGGTCGCACGCGGTCAAGAGGCAGAAAAACAGGATCGTTAAAATTAACCAAAAAGGGGACTTTCTATCCATAGAACCAGCCGTCGCCTAAACGGGAGATCGACCTCAATATAGTTTCCCCTTTGTATCGTGTCAACAAAATCCTTCATTCTTAAAATCCCCTGATCTATTTTGCCGATTGTTCGATGGTGCTGAATATGCTAAATTAAGCCTTGATGAAAAAAACCTTCCCCATCCATGGGATGATCGGAATTGCTTCTCTCCTTCTCTCCGAAATCTTCCTCTTCAAGAAGATGGATCCTTTCTACAGTTGGTTCTATTGCTTTGCCTGGTGGTCCTACATCCTCGTTGTTGATGCGGTCATCTATCGATTAAAAGGAAACTCTCTCATCCTGAATCGTACCAGAGAATTCTTCTTGATGATTCCCTGGTCGATCTTCATCTGGCTGATCTTCGAGGCGGCAAATCTTTGGCTAAAAAACTGGTATTACATCAACCTCCCTCATTCCATTGCTGAAAGATGGTTAGGGTATGCCATTGCTTATGGGACGGTTCTCCCTGGATTGTTTGAAACAACCGAATTGTTGGAAGCGTTAGGGCTCTTCAGAAATTCTAAGATTAAAAAGACGATGATTTCCAGTGGAGGGCATTCTCTGCTCATGCTTTTTGGAATCCTCTGCCTCGCCTCTTCTCTGCTCATTCCTGAATACTGTTTCCCTCTCATCTGGGTGGGATTCATCTTTCTCTTAGAACCTTTCAACCACCGATTCGGAGGGAAATCTCTCTTAAGAGATCTTGAAGAGGGAAATCCACGGAAAATATATCTCCTGCTCATTGCCGGACTCATCTGCGGCTTTCTGTGGGAGTTTTGGAACTTTTGGACTCTTTCAAAGTGGGTCTACACAGTCCCCTTATTCGACAAAACAAAAGGGTTTGAAATGCCTTTTCTTGGTTTTTTGGGATTTCCCCCATTTGCTGTTCAGGCCTATGTGATGTATAACTTCATCTCCCTGTTTCGATCTGAAAGGGGATGGGAGGAATCCACTTATCGCCTGAATATGGAGAAAAAAACAAGATCTCTCACCTCGGTCTTAACAGCCATTCTGATCGGAAGCTTTTCTGTCCTCATCTTTAAGGCAATCGACACTAAGACTGTTGACTCCTATTACCCCCGACTCGAAGATGCGTACTGGATCGAACCCCAGTATCAGAATGAGCTTCCGAAAGTGGGGATTACCGCCCTCGAAGACCTCAAATTAAAAACGAGAGACAAAAAAGAAACGGCTGAGCTGGCCCTCCGCCTCCTGATCCCAAAGGAATTACTTATCCAATGGGTGGAAAAAGCTTACCTCGTTCAACTAAAGGGATTAGGGGTTGAAAACCTTCGGCTATTGGAAGGGGTAGGCGTCGATTCGATTTCCGCTCTTGCCAGGGAGGATCCCGATAAACTTTATGATAGGATTGACCAAGATTTCCCAGGAAGAATTTCTCCAAAAGCAAAAATTAGAATCTGGGTAAGAGAAGCTCAAAAGAGAATGCGGAGTGCGGAGTGATGAGTTCGGAGTTAATAGCTTAAGGCTGAAAGCTCAAAGGTCAAAGCTAAACGGCCGGATACGAAACACGATCACGAATCACTAATGACGAAGCCTAGATGAAGCACGACGAATGAATTTTCTTTAGGCGATGCGGGAGGCCCTGTGATTTGGTTTGACATTCTCTTTTCCTTTCTGGTTGCCCTCTTCTGGCTGAAATGGTTCCGTAAAAAGGACAAGTACGAAAAGGAGCCGGAGCGTCTTGTCTATCTCGCCTTTTTCGCCGGGGTGCTTGCAACCATTCCCTCCGTTCTTTTAGAGAGTTTTCTACGCTTCCAGGATCAAGACTCAACGGCTCTTCTCCCAAACCTATTTCTCTCCTTCCTGTGGGTAGGAATGGTGGAGGAGTTTTTCAAATATCTTGCCGTCCGTCTCACGGTCTATCGTTCAAAGGAATTCAACGAGGTGATGGACGGGATGGTCTATATGGTCTCCGCCGCACTCGGTTTTGCAGCCACTGAAAATGTGGGATATATGCTGGGATTTGGATACGCGGTGGGATTTCATCGCGCTATCCTCTCCTATCTGGCTCATATCTCATTCTCTGCCATCCTCGGATTTTATATGGGTAAGTCAAAGATCGAAGGTCAAAAGAACATGATCTGGGCTGGTTTTGCGCTGGCCATTTCCCTTCACTGTCTCTACAACTCATTTCTCGTCGCGGGAACGGTCAGATCTTCAGGAAGTTTTTTTCTCCTGGGCCTTATGGTTTGGGTTTTGGGAATAATTCTTACTCTCATTCTCGTCAAGAAGGCTCAGGGGGTCTCTCCCTTCCGCACCGCCCATATCCTTCCCAGAAGGTTGACCAAGCAATGCCCGGCCTGTCAAAGAACAGTTCCTTCAAAGGCCCTCGTTTGTCATCATTGTGGAGAACCAATTCCCCTTGATGAGGAGGAAGTTACTCTGAAAGCTTGATGAGGACGCCGGTTCTTCTCGCACGGTGAAGCACTGCTTTGAAAAGGAATGCTTCCACAATGATGTAAAGACCCGCTAAGCCGAACCCCCAAGCCAAAACGTTTTTAAACCCTTCGTTGAATCCATAAAAGGACCGAAAGTACGCCAAGAAATACGTCAGCGGAATGGCCTGGGCTATCTGGGGAAAGGGAAAGGGGAGAATGGAGACGGGATAATAGATCCCGCAGATCAAGGAGATCAAGCCGCTGAAGGACCAGGCCGCCACATCCGCCATGTATCCAAACAGGAGAAGCAGGATGCAAACGGTCATCCCCACCGAGGCGGCCGTGAGGAAAAGACCTAAGAGAAAGAGGACAAGAGGACCTATCCCCGGCCGCAAGAAATCGAAGCCGAAGGCAAGACTGCTGAAAACCGAAAGCAGTAAGAAAACGAAGAAAGACCGAACCACTCCAATCAGCCACGAACCCAATATGAGCTGAAAGGAATG
>Ga0315282_10003502_pt1 | contig 28098 bp, 26 predicted proteins | sample YL17G07_20_MG_FD_203693 | JGI IMG/M metagenome (GOLD analysis project Ga0315282, IMG submission 203693) | Sediment microbial communities from Yellowstone Lake, YNP, Wyoming, USA - YL17G07_20 | ecosystem: Environmental > Aquatic > Freshwater > Lake > Sediment | place: USA: Wyoming | collected...
GGGCAATGCGGAAATACAAGAAGCTCAAGCCCCACGTACAGAGGGCGGCCTATTGGTTAGGGCGCATTGCAAAGAGGGAACCCAATCTATTTGCCCATTGGCAAATGGGGATGCGACCGACGGCTGGGCAATAAGAGCCGGATGAATCGAGAGGTTCATGTCCGGATCTGTGAGGGCTTGGGGGTGAAATTCCCCCGCGCTACTCGACTTGGTAAACTTCATTGGCAGGATACAGTTTTGCAAATACCCCGGGAAAGACGTGAGGCTCCGTAGAAATCCCTGCATCGTATAGCTTCTTGGCGTATTCGACGGCTTCATCCCGAGCTGACGACAGAGAGAGGATCCTCGATGCTGGGTTCGGATATCTCGCAACGAGTATGAACCGACCTGATGTGGTTGTTTGGGTCCTCATGACGTATGGGAGGTGTGGTGAGGAGAAGGGGCGAGGGCGCTGATGTCCGTCAAACGCCGTGAGTCCGGTCAGGAGATAGGTAAGCGTTTTTGAGGGGCTGGGTCCTGCTTTTGCGATCGAAAGATGACCCGTCGGCGAGACGCAAGAAACAGAACCCACCCCCCGGCCCTATTTCACTACTGCCTGCTCGGCAAGCACCTCAATCTTCGTCAATAGATCCACTGCAATCGTCCTGGGATAGAGCTGCGTCAGGTAGACGACCGTGAGATTGCGGACAGGATCGACAAAGAACAGCGTGTTGTAGGCGCCACCCCATTGGTAGGAACCCTTTGACACAGGGCTGCCCAAGGCAACAGGGTCAGCGTAGATCCCCAGACCAAGACCGTATTTCATTCCCTTTCCCAAAAACCCGATAGCGAAATCGCCTATCTGGTTCTGAACCATAAGATCGATAGTGACCGGACTCAGGAGACGAGTACCTTCGGAAACCCCGCCGTTGGCAAGCATCTGAGCGAATCGCGTGAAGTCGGCAGCAGTCGAATGAAGACCCGCGCCGCCGGAGAAATAGGTTTTCGGTCCCTCATAACTATAGAGGGAATCATAGATCGTGGACGGAGTTTCGGTGAAGGCGCCGCGGGTGGCCCTTTTGTCGACCTTGTTGAGACCGCCCTTCGACGGTTCATACAGCGCAGCGAGGCGTCCGACCTTTTCGGCCGCTACGAAGAAACTCGTATCCTTCATCTTGAGGGGATCGAAGAGATTCTTCTGAAGGAATTTGTCAAAAGGCATGCCCGATACTACTTCGACAAAGCGGCCCAGTACGTCAAAGCTAAGACTGTATTCAAAGCCTTCGCCCGGCTGAAAGACGAGGGGGCATTTTGCCAGGCGTTTCACGCCGTCGGCGATAGTCCCGTTGGTTATTCTGAAACCATCGGACACATCGTTATCCAGGTAGCACTGGCCTATTACCGGCCGGGCAAAAAAACCGTAGCTGAGGCCTGAGGTGTGAGTAAGAAGCTGGCGGATGGTGATGGGCTTCTTGGCGGGGTCGAGCCTGTACCCCTTCTCCTCGTTCTTATCCATGACCAGGACCTTCATGTCCCTGAATTCGGGGATGTAGTTTGCAATGGGGTCGTCGAGGTTGAAGAGGCCCCTCTCCCACAGCATCATCACCGCGGCGGCCGTAACCGGCTTGCTCATGGAACAGAACCGGAAGATGGCGTCGTTCCTCATGGGTTTCCCCTCATCCATCTCACCAAAGGCCTTTTGATAGGCGACCTTGCCGTTTCTTGTTACCAGAGCCACGGCCCCTTTTATCCGCTGTTCCTTGATTGCACTATTCAGGACCGAATCGATCCTGTTGAGGCGCTCCGTCGACATGCCAAGCGCTTCGGGACCCGTCCTTCCGGTATCTTTGGAGAAAGCTGATGGAGCGCAGAGTAAGAGAAGCAGAAGAACAACAACAAACGACTTCAACCTATTATTCATATTATTCATATTACCCCTCCTTTAGTTAGTCTATTCTTGGACGCCAAACAATTTCTCATGCCCGCCGATGCCGATCCCACGGAGATCCTTTACCCCTTTTAGGGTCTGCGGACAGCCGTACCACGCCACGAACCTCCCCACCTCCTTTCTGCTATCAAATCAAAAGCTGAGGACCACGGGCGTAAGCGGAAGCGTTGTTCCTCTTACTTAATCCTGCTACTTACTAAAGTCTCAACGCCCGACCACTGACCATTTTTTCAAAGGATCGGTACCATTCTGAATATCCTCTCGGGGAGGGCTGAAAAAATCCAGGCTCACAACGTCCTCAAGAGCTTCGCCTCCGCCATGAGGTGTGTTAGGAGGGATGAAGATGAGGTCCCCTGCTTGCAACACCATCTCCCTTTCTTCAATAATAAGGGATAACCGGCCCTGTATAATCAAAGTAGCTTGCTCCACTGAATGGTGGTGTATAGGAGCAGTGCTGCCCTTCTTAAGAAGATATTTGGCCACACTCATGTTCTTACCCACCGCGGTCTGACGAGAGACCTTGTTACTCAACTTTTCTTCTGGCAATTCGTACAATGAAATCTTTTCTACGGGCACCACGATATCCTCCCTTCGCTAGAACCTTTGTTTATGACCCCAACCGGAGTAAAAACGGTTCATGGCCTGCCAAACAATATTTCGGCCGATCGGCACAGGAAATCTTAATCAGTTTTTTGATCCACGATTGGACGATTCCGTTTAGGATTGCAGAAATCCGGATTGTTGTATTCCGGATTCGGGTACGTATAAAATCCGTGCCGAGTTTTGACGCCCAGTTCACCCTGCTTGATCTTTTGCTCCAGGCGCGAGGGAGGGAAATCCTCAGGTTTATTTGAATCTTGGTAATAGACCTTCTCAATGTCATATACCACATCCAGACCTATCGCATCCATCAGACCGAAAGGTCCCATGGGAGTTCCATTCGCAATCATCCAGGCACGATCTATTTCCCGGTAATCAACAAAATCTTCAGCCCACATGAAGAGGGCCTCTTTTTTGATCGCGCGCCAGATACGGTTATAACAAAACCCCAGGAGTTCTCTTTTGACATTCAGGGGTACACACCCAAGCGAAACTACCCACTTTACGGCTGCATCTATAACCTCCGCCCGAGTTGCCGGACTGCCCATCACGTCAACCATGTTAGTAACGATAGTTGGAAAGTAGAAATGAAGATTGAGACATTGTTTGTCCTTATCGGTGGATGGGAGTAGTTGTGAAACAGGAATTGAGGAACTGGTAGTGGCTAGAATTGTATTATCGGACGTCAGTTCATCCATCTGTTTAAACAAATCGCGTTTAACGGCGATATCTTCCGGGCCCGCTTCCATCACCAGATCGGCATCTTTTAATGCCACCTTTAAACTCAAACTTGTCTTTAAGCTCTTTGCTGCATTCATCCACCTCTCCGGTGAGATGATGGGTGCCCGGGAGCTGGATCCTGCAAATCTGACATTTTGAAGTGATTTTTCAAGCTTGCTGTTATCAACATCAAATATGGTAACTTTATACCCAAAACAGAGGGCATGAACCGCAATTTGTGTTCCCATGGTACCCGCGCCGATGACACAAACATTTCTCACCCTGTAACCCATAAATCAACCCTGATAAAACACCTGTACCAGTATGATCTGAGCCAGCCGGTCATGCTGTTGATAAAGCCGACCGACCGGCTCTTGATCCCTGATAAAGTGGTTCGGTTTGTACCTCTATTTAAGGGCAAAAGGTTTACATCTCGCCAGCTTTCCGTTTACAGCCTGTTTCAGACAGAGGGACTAATGCCTCATCAATAGGGATCATTTTTAGGAACTTGCTGCCGGGATAGGAAGGATCCAGCTTGTTTTCACTTTTGGGGATAATTTCAACGACTGGAACTGGGCTTGACAGTTGATGGTCTTCAGCCCGCATGACAACCTCGCCGGTCATGCCGGTGTATTTCAGTCCTTCCCAGGCCTTGATAACTGATTCGGTATCAAAGGTCCCGGCTTTTTTAACCGCTTCAAAAAGCGTTCGAATATAGTAACAGTGAAAGGCAGCCGCGTGCGGCCATTGGTATATCGTATCATCGGATTTAACGAATTGTTTGTAGTTTTTGTGCCAATTCTCAAGCAACTCCTTGTTCTTCGCATGGGGATTGGCCATACTGCCTATATCGGCTTGTACATGACCGACTGCCGCTTGCTGCACATCTCTTAACAGGAATGGTTCTTCAACATAGTATGTTAATAATCTGCCTTTGAGTCCCAGGTTTTCTCCCTGTTTCAGCAGGTTGGTCAGATCGGGACCAAAGTTTGAGGAAAATATCCAGGGAACATTAGCGGCATTAAGCTTGGTTATATAAGGGGCAAAATCTTTAGTCGCCAGGGGATGATAAATTTCAACCGCTATTTCTATGTCCGGACGAAATACTTTCAAGTATTTCTTGAAATCAGCTGAAGCCTCCCTCCCAAAGTTATAGTCCTGCACTATAATGCCAATTCTTTTGACGTCCGGATAAGCAATCAGAAATGCTGCCAGTGCTTTGGAATGGGAGCTTGTATTGAGCGAAACACGAAAATGGTAAGGATTACAATCCTCGCCGGTCAAACTGGCCGCCTCTGCACCGCAATTAACGTATATCACCTTATGTTTTCTTGCGAGTTGGCTTAAGGCCTGGGCGATATTGGAACCGATCTGCGAGCAGAGAACATTGACTTTATCCTCCAGGAGTGCTTTGGTTGCCTCTTTTACCGCAACCTCCGGCTTCATCTGGCTATCGTAAGGAACAATCTCGATTTTCTTTCCCATCAATCCTCCTTCTTCATTGTATTTGCTGGCATGGAACTGTACAGAGGAAACGGCAAGGTCTCCCAGGTACTTAAAAGGTCCGGACATGGGCTCGAATGTAGCGATTTTGAAGGTCTCGGCGGCCTTTAACGGTGATCCGATCAGTCCGATACCTACAATCAGCGTGATCAGGATCATTACCCTTTTAAACATTCTGTTTTCCATTTTGTTCTCCTTTCCTTGGAACGTTGAATTGAGGGTTGATCATACTTCCAGGTACTTACGTCTCACTTCCTCATTTTCGCGTATCTCCTCGCTGCTGCCTGAATAAACGATGCATCCTTTACTCATTAAATAACCCCGTTGCGCCAGGGAAAGCGCAACTTGCATATTTTGTTCAACCAATAAAATCGAAACACGGTGTTGATGAATCTCCCTTAAAATGTCTACAACACTTCTCCGAACCAGTGGAGCCAGACCTTCCGTAGGTTCATCCACCAGCAGCATTACGGGATTTCCCATCAGTGTTCGCGCTATGGTAAGCATTTGCTGCTCACCGCCTGAAAGGGCGATGCCCCTGAGATGACTTCTGGTCCGAAGCGCCGGAAACACATTATAGATGCGGTCCAGATTCCAATAGTCATCCGATCTGGCGCGCCCCTTCATGGCACGCTTGCCCATTAAGAGGTTCTCCCTGGCGGTCAGGCGGGGAAATATGGCCCTCTCTTCAGGAACATAACCAATTCCCAAACGTGCTATCTGGTGTGGCTTGAAGCCGGTGATGTCATTTTCATTCAAGATTAGGCTGCCTTTGCCTGGGGGGACAATCCCTATAATCGTGCGCAGGGTCGTCGTCTTTCCAACGCCATTACGACCCATTAGGGCAACAACCTCACCATCATCAACCTGCAGACTTACATCGCTCAGAATCTTGCTTTTACCGTAGTAGGCATCTATTCCCTCAACCAATAGGCTCATGACTCAATCTCCTCGCCCAAATAGGCCTCCTGAACGCTGGGATTGCTTCTGACCTCCTGTTGGGTTCCGCAGATTAAGACGCGGCCGAAGTGTAAAACCGAGATTCTGTCCGCCAGCATAAAAACCACGTTCATATCGTGCTCAATAATTACCAATGTAATATTTTGCGTAGCTCTTATGATAAGCTCCACCATCTTTTCGGTTTCATCCTTTGTCATTCCAGCGGTCGGTTCGTCCAGAAGAAGAACCTTGGGGGAAAGGGCCAGCGCCAGACCAACCTCCAGGGCACGCTGTTGCCCGTAAGCCAGTTCTCCCGCAGGAACGTCTCTCTGATCCTGCAATCCCAATCGTTCAAGAAGGCTCTCCACCTCTTCTTTCACCGCAGACATTCTGTTCACATGGCGAAGAAAATTCAGCCGGACATTGCGACGTGACAGAAGCGAGGCGCGAAGGGTCTCAAAAGCGGTCAGTTTGGGGAAAATGTTGGTGATTTGAAAAGAACGCACTAGCCCTTCACGTGCCCTCTCGTGGATTGACTTCTTGGTTACGTTCATTTTTTCAAAAAATATTTCACCGGAGCTCGGCTTAAACCCGCCAGTAATGAGATTGAACAGGGTGGTTTTACCCGCCCCGTTAGGACCTAGAATGGCGTGACGTTCACCTCTTTCAACCGATAAATTCACACCCATAAGTACATGTAACCCACTGAAACTGTGCTTTATGTTTCTGGCTTCCAGGACCACGCTCATGACTTTACCTGTTCCTGAATTCTCACATTTCTCACACGGATAGCCTTTAGATTATTCACAAGCCCCTGTATGATTGACACAAGCCCGCCTCGAAAAAATAGCATCATGGCAATGAACACTATGCCGATATAAAACTCCCAGGCATGCGTCAGGTGCGATAACCAGTCACCAACAAAGACAATAAACAAACTGCCCGCCAACGGTCCTAACAGATGGTTCATTCCTCCGATCATCAGCATTATAACGCAGTCCAAAGATTTAACGATATCCAAGGAACCTGTCGATACGAATCCCTGAAACAGGGCAAAAAGACCGCCGGAAACACCTGCCAAAACGCTTGAAATGGTAAACAGCATAAATCGTGTCGAGCTTGTATTATGGCCGATAAATTTAGCCCGGTCCTCGTTTTCACGCAGTAGTATTATGGAGACTCCCAGAGATGTACGGGTAATATGCCAGACCACCAGATAAAGAAGCCCGACAACAGCCATGGTGAACCAGTATAAATTGGAGGTTTTAATGAGCTCGATACTACCCAGAAAAGGAATGTCAATAGGCGGAAGAGCAAAACCTCCAAGTCCGTCATCACCCCTTGTTACGCTGCGCCATTTCAAGGCGACACCATAAACCAGTTGTCCGAACGCCATGGTCAGCATGGCATAGTATGTCCCGGAAACTCTGACCAAAAAAATACTGAAAAAGGCGCCTAATATTCCCGCGACCAATCCGCTCAGAATCAGAGCGGATATAACCCCCATATTCTGAATATGCAGTAAGGCAAGGGCTGTGGTATAAGCCCCTATGCCAAAATAGGCCGCATGACCGAAACTGACCTTGCCCCCGTAACCGGTGACCAGGCCGAGGCTCACTGCAAAAAGGCCATAGTACAAGACTTCCGTCATCAGCCGCATCTTAATGATTCCCATGTACCAGGGAACACAGAAAATGAGGACGATTATAATCAATAGAAAAGTCATCCCTGATTTTTTCATGAGTTATCCCTTTTCGCCGAATAAACCCTGCGGCCTGATAGAAAGGACGACTGCCATAAGCAAAAATATTAAAATGATGCTGAACTCGGGGAAAAAGAAAACTCCAAAGGATTGCAGTTCACCGATAATGAAAGACGCGAAGATAGCACCCATCAAGCTTCCCAGCCCGCCAACCACGACGACCACAAAAACATCCATCCCGACAGTTAATGCCATTCCGGGATAAATTCCCAGTATGGGGCCGGCGATTACTCCGGCGAGGCCTGCCAATCCAGTTCCCAGGGAAAAAACCAGGTTGAATACCAGTGGGGTATTGGTTCCCAGCGCACTGACCATTGCCGGGTGCGTTATCGCCGCCCGTACGATCATGCCGAGGCTGGTTTTATAAAGTATAAGCGCCAGAACAGCAAGTACCGCCAATCCGAAGAAAAAAACAAAAAGACGGTAAACAGGGTAGGTGGAACCCAGGATTTGCACGGCGCCGGACAAAGCTTCCGGGAGCGACACCGGGACCGGCTCTGTTCCCCATACCCATTTAACAATTTCCAGGATCACGAAACTCAGTCCGACCGTGATGATCAACTCAAAAAGGTGCCCGGCATGACGAAGCGGTTTCAGCAAAAAATGCTGACTCAGAGACCCTGCCCCGGCAGTCAGAATCGGCGCGATCACTAAAGACAGCCAGAAATTGCCCGAAAGCTGCAATACACTGACACCGATATAGGCCCCGAACATATAAAACGAAGCATGGGCCAGATTCAGGACTCCCATCATGCCGAATACAATACTCAATCCTGAAGCCACCAGGAAGATCAATACCCCGTATACCAGTCCGTGAAGGCAGATTATCAATAAAGTCGCAAAATCGAGCTGCATCTAAACCTCTTCATTTTCCATCACCAAGTCTTCATTCATCGAGTAGCTAACTAATCTCTTGGCATTTTCCAGGAATCATGTCTGTCTTTTCTCGAGGTCTTTTACCAGGCGTATCAGGGCATAAAGCCCCGCGTCACGAAACCGGGTCCTCTGAGTGGCTTTTCCACTCGGCCAATCATAGAATCCCTTTCCGGTCTTTGCTCCCAGATGCCCCCGTTCAACCATTTTTTTCATAATATCCGGTGCTGATTTTCCACAGGACAGATCGGGAAAGAGTATGTTCTGCACCCGGATTCCGAGATCAATACTGGCCAAGTCCATGAGTTCAAGAGGTCCTGCAAAGGGCAGGCGCATGCCGAAACCATTTCTTACCACCGCGTCGATATCTTCGGGTGCCGCAATGCCCTCTTCAACCATAAATAGGGCCTCTCGCTGTAGGGCCAGTTGCAGACGATTCCCCAGGGAACCGGGTACATCTCTGAGTACTTTGACAGGTTTTTTACCGACTTTACCCAACAGGGATACCGCCGTTTCGAAGACCTGGTCATCCGTATACTGGCTTTTAATTACCTCCACGCAAGGCATTACATTTGATGGATTCCAGAAGTGGGTCCCGAGTACACGATTCTTATGCCTTAATTCCCGGCTGATATTTCCAATGGGGATACTGGAAGTATTGCTGCATAAAATAGTCTCGGGTGAGCAGACGTTTTCAAGCAGGGAGAAGACAACTCTTTTCAGTTCAAGATCCTCGTCAACCGCTTCAATAACAACCTGGCACGATTTGAAGCAAGGCTCCAGATCCTCTTCCGGATAGATGCGGCTGAGACAGACCGGAATATCCTTTTCCTCAATCATCTCCAGATTCAAAAGATCCTTCAGATTGTTTTCAATTCTACCGAGGCTTCCAGAGAGAATCTCTTTATTTTTGTCGTACATGTGAACATCATATCCGGAGACAGCAAATACCTGGGCAATACCATGCCCCATTAAACCAGCACCAACAATACCTACATTTTTTATTTCTTCTACCTTCATAAAAACTGCCTCTCTTAAATTCTATTTCTTCATTAGTATCCTCAGCGGTATCATTCCACGTGCCTATGTTAGGAATTGACCTTGTCGGCCACTTTCAATCCCAGAATTTGTCTGGCTTCCTCAGGCGTTGCAACTTCACGCCCCATCTCTTCAGACATATGCTTCATCTTCGCCACCATCTGCGCATTGCTGTCCGCCAAGATTCCTTTCGTAATATACACACAATCTTCAAATCCCAACCTCACATTTCCGCCTGCACCTATTGCTGCAGGGCACACGGTGTAGATGCCCAACCCTACTGCGCAGACAGACCATGTGGCGTCCTTGGGGATTGAATTCTTTAGAAAGACCAGATTGTCGATAGTCGCCTGCATGCCACCCAGAACTCCGAGGACGAATTGGAAATGGAGCGGCGTTTTCAGTGCATCAAGAGACTCGAGTACCATGACGTTATTAATCATACCCGCTTCATAAATCTCAAGCTCCGGCTTCACGCCACACTGTTTCATTGTATCGGCAAAGTGCAACAGGCTGGCCCATGGATTCATCTGAACATCGTTAAGTATGAATTCCCTTTTCTTTCGATTGAGCATGCCGAAATTGAGGGATCCGCAGTTTAATGAGGCCATCTCGGGTTTCACTTTTGGATCGCCAGAGAGTTCAGGAATAATAGCTATCCTTTCCTCCAGCGTAGTACCCGGTCCTACTCCCGTGGTGGTGTTGATAATCAGGTCACATTCCCCTCTGATGATTTGAATTATTTCCTTGAAGAGCTTAGCCTTGTGAAGGGGCTTACCCGTCAATGGGTCTCTTGCATGGAGATGGACTATAGAGGCCCCTTCTTTCCAGCTCTCGATGGCCGCCCTCGCTATTTCTTCGGGTGTATGAGGTAGATTAGGATTCTGTTGCCTCGTAGTCAAACCACCTGTCACTGCTGCGGTTATAATTGTCTTTTCCGTTTTGTTCTCCTTTATATGTCGGGGTATCGTCTCCGGCATCTACCAGAAAAGCTCCGAAAATATCTTAGCTTGGAGAGTAGATGACCATCATGCATTTACAATCATTGGGTCCAATCACAGCAGCGGAATGTTCGATACCAGAGTCAAAATAGATGCAGTCTCCCTCCTCAAGAATAAATTCCCTGTCGCCGTGAGTAAATTTCATCTTCCCCTCAAGTACAAGGAGTACTTCTTCGCCCTTGTGTTTGAAATAAGGCACTTCCTTGGGATCTATAGGTACGGTTATAATATAGGGTTCCATATTTTTGTTCGGAAATTTGTGTGCAAGAGATTCGTAATAATAACCGAAAACGCTGCCATTTCGTGCCATAACGACTCTTTCATTCTTTTTAACCAGTGAAACAACGTTGGTTCCCTCTGTTTCTCCGAGTATTTCTGAGAGGTTAACCTGCAAAGCCTTAGCAATGATAATTAAGGTAGAAACTGGTGGGGCTTTCTCGCTATTTTCAACTCTTGATAAATATCCTTTAGTAAAACCCGTTTCTTTACCCAAAATCTCTAAAGTCATTCTTTTCGAACTACGAATCTCTCTTATTCTCTTGCCGATTTCTTTTTCTAAAGACATTAACTAAACCTCCAATAACTCGAACATAGAGTGGAACAAATACGGAAAGCTAATTGATCGTAAACTATGCTCAATGCGAAACCATCGGGTCTTGAAACCATATATTTTTATAAGGAAATGTTTATTACAATGAAACAAAAGAGGAGAAATTTAAAAAGTTTTTTCCTATTACGAAACATATGTATAACAAATGAAAAACATTTGTCAAGCTTTTTTTTGCCCTATGAACATTGATCATCTGATATTTTAAAAAATAATGGAAAAGTGCGAAAACATCAGCCCTGATGAAGCCTTCGGGCGACTGTCAGGGGATGGCTAAATCAGCAAGCAATTCCAATGGCTGCATAGCGACGATGAATTCAAGGATGAAAAACTGGAGGATTAGTGACTTACGTCACATTCAGGGGACAATAGAATAAGATGTATGAGAAGGATGGGGATTTTAGAACAACTTAGCTTGAGCATTCTTGGAAAAGCAAGTAACACCAGCTTCCCAAATTAGATAACCCAAACAACAGAAACTGCAAATTCAAGACTCCCACCTATAAACTTACTTCATTGCTTTTGTTTTCTCTTTTAGAATCGGAATCACATTCTGAAAATCGTCCACAATCCCGTAATCGGCTACCCCGAAGATGGGGGCGCGGGAATCCTTATTGATTGCAATGATCGTCTCAGAGCCTTGCATGGCAGTTACGTGCTGAAAGGCACCGCTGATGCCAATGGCAAGATAGACCTTGGGTTTTACGGTCTTTCCTGAAATCCCAACCTGTCTTTCTTTGGGAAGCCAGTTTCTATCTACCACCGGTCGGGAACATGCAATGACGCCGCCCAAGTTCTTCGCTACTTCTTCAATCATGGGAATGTGCTCAGGGCCTCCAATGCCCTGGCCAACAGCAATAATGATCTCTGCCTGAGTAATATCTTCCCCTGTGATTGGAGCTTCAATATATTCGATAAATTTTTTCAAATCAACCGTGCCTTTGATCGGGGAGGGTTCCATAATGATTCTACCCTTTTTTTCACCCGGTGTCCTCGGACTAAAGATGCCTGGCCGAATCGTTGCGATATATCCTTCCGATTCTTTCAAGGATATATTGGCATTTACCTTTCCTCCGTAGATGGAACGAATTCCCTTCAATCGGTTTCCCTCAAGAGAAAGGCCGATACAATCAGTAACCATTGGCAAGCCCATCTCTACCGAAAGACTCGGCGCCAAGTCCATTCCAAAAGCAGTATGTCCAATCAGGGTAAGAAGGGGCTGATATTTCGATATCAGAGAAGAAAGAACTCTTTGATAGCATAGAGAATTGAAGTTTTCCAATTGATCATCTTCAACAACCAGGACCTTCGGCGCCCTTGTCGCCAGGTCGCCGGCAAAAGAGTTGACACCTTTGCCCAGAAGAACCGCTGTCAAGGTTGCTCCCTGCTGAGTGGCTATCTTCTCTCCCAGCCCTAACATCTCATAGCTGATATCACGAAGCTTTCCCTGTCGATGCTCCACCAGTACAAAGATCTCACTCATTTACTCCTCCAAATTAAAGCTTGTCATTTCTGTGAAAACAGGAATCCAGGAGTTTGGATTCCCGCCGGAGTTCACCCCGTGCTTTGACACGGGGCGGGAATGACCAAAAGGGTGCTACCCCTTTTTCTTCTTAATGATTTCAGTCAATTTTCCCACTACTTCGTCGGGATTTCCCTTCAGTATCTCTGCCATCTTCCCCACCGGTGGGAAGAAGACCTGCTCAACGGTTCCTTCTGTGGGTTCGTTAGGGGTAAGTCCCATCTTCTCAAGAGGGACTTCTTCCATCTCTTTCTCTTCAGCTTCTAAAATGGCTGCCAGAGAAACATATTTGGGCTCGTTAATACCGGTCTGAATCGTGAGGACAGCCGGCAGTTTAAGTTCCACACTTTCTTCTATTCCGCCCTCGAGCTCCCTTTTCACCAAGGCCCGATCACCGGTGATTTCAATTTGATTGACAATGGCTGCATGAGGCAGGCCCAACAACTGGGCCAGGCTGACTCCAACCTGTCCGCAACCGTCATCCTCTGCCTGAACACCTGTTAAGATGAGATCAAAGGATTGATCTTCGAGAGCCTGAGCGAGGATCTTTGCAGTCAGATGACCATCCTGAGCAGAGGGCTCCTCGATCCTCAATGCCTTATCCGCGCCCATGGCCAGGCATCTCGTCAAAACTTCTTTTGACTCTTCAGGTCCGATTGAAAGGACGGTTACTGTACCCCCATGTTTCTCCTTAAGAAGGACTGCCTCCCTGACCGCATAGCTATCCCAATCGTTCAGATGGAAGACGAGATTATCTTTCTTTATGTCTTTTCCATCCTTCTCGATGAAGATATCTGCCTCGGCAGTCTTAGGAATTCTTTTGACACAAACAAAGATGTTCATGAGTCCTCCATTCAAATCCTCCCACTCCCCCTCGGTTTCGAGTCGTACCGACTTTTCTAAAGGGGGGTGAGGGGGGATTATCAATGCAGGGTTGAGGATCAGGGCTAAAGCCCTGCGTTACATTGCTTCCGCTACCAATTCCGAAATGTCTTTTATCCCAATTTGGTCGGTGAGGCCAGAGATTTTGACGGCGTCCTCAAAGGTCAAGAGGCAGAAAGGACAGGAAGTGGTCAGGACCTTGGCACCCAAGGAGACGGCCTCTTTGATGCGTATCTCGCCATTTCTCATTCCCTCGGTTCCCCCTTCAGTCCACATCCTTCCACCCCCCCCTTCACAGCAGAGGCTTCTCTCTTTAGCTCTCTCCATGTCAGCATAATCTACTCCCGGGATGGAGGAGAGGATCTTTCTCGGCTCATCGAAGATGTTGTTCTGCTTTCCGAGAAAACAGGGGTCGTGATAGGTGGCAAGGGTGATGTTTTCTTTTGAAGGTTTCAACTTTCCCATCTCGATCAGGTCAACGATCACCTGCGTATAATGTTGAACAGGGATGTCGATATCAGGATAGTCATTTTTGAAGGCATTGAAACAATGAGGGGAGATGGTAATGATTCGCTTAATGCCTGACTTCTTGAATAATGCCGTATTATCTTTGGCCAGTTTTTTGAAGAGGACTTCTTCTCCCATCCTCCTGATCTCGTTTCCACAGCAAGATTCCTTTTTCCCAAAGATGCCAAAGTCGAGACCTGCCTTTTGGAAGATCCTGACCAGCGATGTAGAAACACTCTGGACTCTTGGGTCGTAGGAAGGGGCACACCCTACATAGAGGAGTGTCTCGGAGGTTGCTTCGCCGAGGATCTTTACTCCAAGATCTTTTGCCCAATCAGCCCTTCGATCCCGGAACCTTCCCCATGGATTTCCGTGCAGCAGAGTATACTCAAGGGCATCTCTAATCGTTGAGGGGACTTCGCCTTGCCGGGCAAGAAAATTCCGAATCCCCATAATGAGATCAACGTTCTTCACTCCTGTTGGGCACCGGAGGGTGCAGGTGCTGCAGGTGGTGCATGCCCACAATTCAGGCCTTTTGAAAAGCAAGGAAGGGTTGTCAGTATAAGCTGTTTGTCTAACAAGTCTCCGCATATTGAGGGGAGACCTGAATTTAACTGGACATCCGCCGGTACACGTCCCACACTGGATGCATAGATTGAGATGATAATCCTGAACAAAGGTCTTCGGGTCGATCTTCATTTAGCACCATCCGTCATTCCTGCGAAAACAGGAATCCATTTTTTTATCTTATTGCTCCCTGTTTCCACGGAGACATGCCTGGATTCCCGTTTGCACGGGAATGACAGCCTGGAGGTCTTCTTAAGAATTCAATTTTCATGGTTCTTGAATAGCCATTCGCCCATGGGTAATTAGTTTGATCTTTTACAATCTGAAACCTAAAATTAAGCTACCAGCCCCTCCACTTCAGATAGCACCTGATCCTGGGTGAAATGGTTCTGCCGGGCTGCCTTACTGGGACAAATGGCTGTGCAGGCACCGCAACCTTTGCAAAGGGCTTCGTTCACCACAGAGATTCCCTTAGCATCCAGAAAATCAATGGCCGAGTAGGGGCAGATCTCAATGCACAGTTTACAACCAGCACAAAGGTCAGGATCAATGGTTGCTGTGGTGGGTTCAACCTCGATCTCTCCTTGGTTGGACAGGGATATCGCTTCAGCTGCAGCGGCAGAACCCTGGGCCACCGTGTCTGGAATATCTTTGGGTCCCTGGCAGCATCCTGCCAGAAAGATCCCATCGACATTCGTGGATACGGGTCTCAATTTCGGATGGGCCTCCATAAAAAATCGATCTGCACTCTGGCTGATCCCGAACACGTGCGCAACTTTTTCAGCATCATACCGGGCTGTCAGACCGGCTCCCAGGACCACCATATCGACGGAGATCTCCAGTGGGGTCCCAAGCAGGGTATCCTCTGCCGCCACGACAACACGGCCCTCCCTTTTGAAAATCTCAGAGCCCTTTCCACGAATAAAGTAAATCCCTTCGTCCCGGACCATCTTGTAGAACTCCTGGTACCCTTTTCCGAAGGCATTGATGTCGATATAAAATTCATAAATCTCAGCCCCGGTCTTCTCTTTAGCGAGATGGGCCTGTTTCATTGACGCCATGCAGCAGATTCTAGAGCAATAGAGGTTCGCATTCTCATCCCGACTTCCTATACAATGGAGAAACGCAATCCCTTTCGGAACGGTTCCATCTTTTAGCAAGACCTCTCCTTGGGTGGGACCGGATGGACTTGCAAGTCTTTCAAACTGGAGATTAGTGATGACATTCTCACAAACTCCATATCCATATTGGGGGAGAGCATGGGGATCATAGAGGTCAAATCCCGTAGCAATGATAATGGAACCCACTTCCCTCTCAATAACCTCTTCTTTCTGTTCAAAATCGATGGCCCCTGCCTTACAGGCTTCGACACAGGACTTCTTACATTTCCCTTTGCTTAAAAAAAGGCAACTTTCCTTATCGACCACTGCCTTAAGAGGGACGGCCTGGGGAAAAGCGATGTAGATCGCCCGGCGCCTCACCATACTCTCTTCAAATTCAGAAGGTACTCCTTTTTTCAAAACACAAGCCTCGACACAATCTCCGCAACCCGTGCAACGATTATGATCCACGTAAGTGGGTTGTCTTCTGATCGCCACCTTAAAATTTCCCACATGACCTTTTACCTCGACCACCTCCGAGCAGACGAAGAGTTCAACATTCTTATTTCGAGCTACTTCCACAGTTTTCGGTGTGAAGATACAGGAGGCGCAGTCCAGAGTCGGGAAGGTCTTATCCAGCTGGGCCATGTGGCCTCCGATATAGGGGGCCCTTTCAATAAGAGAGACTTTCATTCCCTCATTGGCCATCGTCAAGGCCGCCTGAATCCCAGCGATCCCAGCTCCCATGACCAAAGCCGAAGGTTTAATCTCAACTTTTCTCGCTGTAAGAGCTTCCTGGCGTAAAACCCTTGCTACGGCGGCCCGGAGGATTTGTTTGGCTTTGTCTGTGGCCTTTTCCCGATCCTTATGAACCCAGGAGCACTGTTCACGGATATTAGCAATGTTGAGGAAATAAGGATTGAGTCCTTCGGATGAGACAGCATTTCGGAAGGTGACTTCGTGCATTCGTGGTGAACAGGCAGCAACGACGACCCGATCAATTGAAAGATCACGAATATCATTTTTGATCAAATCCTGTCCCGGATCAGAGCAGAGGTAACGGTAGTCCCGGGCGACCATTACTCCGGGGAGAGTCCCCGCAAAACGGGCGAGCTCCTCGCAGTCCACAGCTGCCGCGATATTGGTTCCGCAATGACAGATATAAACGCCGATCTTTTGTTTCATAAATAGAAATAAAAAGGTTCTGGGGGTCTAGGGTTCTAGGGGTTAAATGAAAAGAAATAATTTTTTCTAAATTCTTGAACCCTTGGCTCCTTGAATCCTCGGATCCTATTTTCTATGTGATTCCCAAAATGCGGCGGCCAATGGTGAGCTTCTGGATCTCTTTTGTTCCCTCGTAGAGCTCAAGTAGCTTGGCCGCACGGTAGAAACGTTCGATGGGATAGTCATCGAGGTAACCATATCCGCCATGAAGCTGAAGTGCTTCGTCTACCACTTTGACGGCTACCTGGCAAGCCCACCATTTCGCCATCGCGGAGAGTTGACTATCAACATTTCCCCGATCGACATTCCAGCAAGCCTTATAGGTTAGGGATCTGGCCGTTTCGATAAACGTTGCCATCTCAGCAATCTTGAACTGAGTGACCTGAAAAGATGCGATCGTCTTGCCAAATTGTTTTCTCTTCTTTACATAATTGATCGCTTGTTCCATCGCACCCTGCGCAAGGCCTACTCCATCACCCGCTATCATCAACCGAGAATAGTCGAGAAACTTCATCAATTGGATGAATCCATTGCCTTCCACGCCTACCAGGTTTTCCTTTGGGACTCTCACATTATTGAAAAAGACATTAGCGGTATCAGAAGCATGAAGCCCCATCTTTCCATGGATCCTGTCGGCTTTGTATCCCTGACGGTCGGTCTCAACGATAAGGATGCTGTGTCGGTTTGATTTTGAGGTCACTTCGGGATGAGTCAAACAGTAGACTAACAGGAATTTGGCTTCGGTCCCATTGCTGATCATCACTTTATTGCCATTGATCACATATTCATCTCCAACTCTTTCCGCTCTGGTGGTGGCAGAGCCTGCATCGCTTCCAGCCTCAGGCTCGGTGATTGCAAAACCCATAACCCAGTCCCCTTTGACAAGTGGCGGGAGGTATTTCTTCTTCTGTTCCTCAGAACCAAACAGTAACAATTCTTGAGCCCCAAAGGTCGTCTGAGAAAATATTTGGCCAAACCCAGGCTCGGCCCTCCAGAATTCCTCCAGGATGATACTATGTTCAAGAGAACCTAAACCAAGACCGCCATACTCCTTCTTGATATAGACACCGACAAAGCTCAATTGAGCTGCTTTCTTGATGATCTCTCTGGGGTATTCGCCTCTGGCCTCACAATCTTTACCAAGAGGTGCCAATTCGCCTTCGGCGAACTCCCGGGCTGCCAAACGGATCTGCTTTTGACGATTTGTGAGTTCGAAATCCATGGATCATCCCTCTTTTTGGTCGTTTACCGATAGGACTGCTGCCAAACTGGGAACAAAAAATATCATAGGTTAAGCGAAGTACCAAATTCCAAGCACCAAATTACAAATAAGCTCCAATTAAGCAAATTCGAAATTCCAGAGAAAATTGTTTTGGCCATTTGTGCTTGAAAAGTGGAATTTATTTGGCCTGCTGCGCGAAGCCGCCTCGGCGAAGGCAGGGATTTGAAATTTGTCATTTGGAATTTATTAATGAAAGCCTCTTCCTAGTATTTCCCTAACAGCTCCCGGGCAATAATTGTTTTCTCAACCTCTTTGGTTCCTTCGTAGATTTCAACAATCTTGCAATCCCTATAGAAACGCTCGATGTCGTAGTCTCCGATAAACCCGTATCCTCCGTGAAGCTGAAGGGCTTCCTCCGTCACTCTCACCGCCGTCTCGCCTGTGTACCACTTGGCCATGGAGATGAGATGGGGTTCCACTCTTCCCTGGTCAAGTAACCAGGCAGCTTTCTGGTAGAGATTTCGGCCAGCTTCAATTCGGGTGGCCATTTCCGCAATCTTGAACTGGGTGACCTGAAAAGAGGCGAGCGGCTTTCCAAATTGTTGCCGCTTCTGAACGTGCTTAATCGCCTGCTCCATAGCCCCTTGAGCTAACCCTACAGCCTCAGCACAGACATGGAGACGGGTATGATCAAAGAAGACCATGAACTGTTGAAATCCTCGACCCGCAGTCCCGATAACATTCCCCTTGGGAACCCTGACATCGCTGAAGGAGATTTCCGCAGTGTCCGAAGCTCGAAGACCGAGTTTGTTTTTCAGCTTGTTTGCTTCATACCCTTTGCGGTTTGTCTCGACCAGGATGACGCTAAATCGGTCGTGCGGGGATTTCGCATGCGGCTCTGTCTGGCAAAGAACCAAAAGATAATCGGCAATGGTCCCGCCGGTGATGAACGTCTTGGTCCCATTCATGACATATTCGTTGCCCTCCAGAATCGCAGTGGTTCTAACAGATGAAACATCACTTCCGGCATCCGGTTCCGTAATGGCTGCTCCAGTGATGGCCTTAGCCTTCACCAAGGGAGGCACCCATTTCTTCTTTTGCTCCTCCGTACCAAAAAGGAGAATCATTTCCGAGCCAAACGTGCCTGCCAGAATAAAATGCGCAATCCCGGGATCCACCCGCCAGAATTCTTCGTTAATGAGACAGTGCTCCAGGTACCCTAATCCTGCCCCGCCATAAATTTCGGGTATGAAGACCCCAACAAAACCGAGCTCACAGGCCTTTTTCCAGAGATCTTTTGGGGATCTTTCCTCCCGATCACACTCCTTGGAGACACCCGGGAACTCTTTCTCAGCAAATTCTCTCGCCGCTTTTATAATATCCTTCTGTTCGTCGGTCAGATCGAAGTTCATGAATTTGCTCCCTTTAAAGCGCTCCAATTATAAGATGGAGCATCGGTCTTTACAATTATCTTCGCGTTTTAGATTTTTGAGCCGGAAGAGCCTCGTCATGCTCGGATTTCATCAGAGACATTAATTTGCTTAGAGCCAATCGATGTTCCTCCGTCTTCATGGCATCGAAAAAGACGACAGCTTCATGCTGTATGACTTGATCCAGAGTGGATTGCATCCCATGGCGTAGAATTTCTTTTGACTTCTGCACGGCAGTAGGGGGCATGGAGGCAATTTGCTTGGCTATCTTTTTTGCCTCAGGCATGAGTCGGTGGTGTGGAATTACATGGTTAATCGCCCCTATTTCTAATGCTTCACGAGCGTCGAAGGGTCTGGCAGTGAAAATAAGCTCTGCAGCTTTGCCATAGCCTATCAGCCTAGGTAGAAAATAGGTGCTACAAAATTCCGGGGTGACTCCTATCCGGACAAAAGCAAGGCTAAATTTTGCTTTTTCTGAGGCAAGACGAATATCACACGTAAGGGTTACGGTAAAACCAAAACCGTAAGCTGGTCCATTGATGGCTGCGATGATTGGTTTGGGGTACTGTATAAAGACCCTGGGGAAATCGATCGACCCGAATCTTGACTTCTTTTGATCCCCCTTGTCACTTTCTTGAATCTCCACAAATCTGTTAAGATCGGCGCCGGCACAAAAACCTCGACCCCGACCAGTAAGAATCAAAACCCGGATATTATTATCTTCTTCAGTCTCCTTAAGTGCGTGGATGAGTTCATCCTTCATCGTTTCATTGAGAGCGTTCAAAACGTTAGGCCTGTTCAGATAGATGAAAGCGATCTCCTCTTCCTTGATTAACTCGATGGCCTTGTATTCCATTGTTTTCCCCTTTCAAAAAAATCCTGTGGATCGAAATGAGGTTTTGATCTGAATCCCTCGACAAGATGTTTGAGGTAGCGATAGATAATCTCACAAATTTACAATCTTCCCAATATCTGGGCGGCTACTGTATTTCTCTGAATCTGGCCCGTTCCCTCAAGAAGCCAGGTGGCTAAGGCATCTCCAAGATAGCCTGGTAAAAACTGTTCGTCAAATAATCCATATCCTGCAAGGATCTGCATGGCCTTCAGGCAGACGTCAATGGCCGTCAGAGGGCATTTGACCTTTGCCTGCAAGGAGGTGGCGAGGTCCATCTTCTTCTGATCAATGAGCCACACGGCCTTCTAGGCTAATAGGGCGGCCGATTCAATCTCCTCCGACATTTCTACAATCATATGGGAGATGTTCTGAAACTTTCCAATCTTTTGCCCGAACTGCTCCCGGTTCTTTGCATGGAAGAGCGCCCGATCATAGGCCCCTCTCGCCAGGCCAATGGCTTGATTGGCAATTTCTGCTCTTCCTTCGTTTAACGCATCCATAATGTAATTGAACCCATGATTCTCTTTACCTAAGAGGTTTTCTTTAGGAACTTTCACCTCTCTAAATTCAATGCTGCAGGAGGAAGTGGTCTTCAATCCAATCTTATCTCCCAGATCCAATGCCGTGACACCTTCCGTCTCTCTCTCAACAACGAAACCGCTAATCCCCCGATAGGGAGGTGCATCGGGGTCGGTCTGCGCAAAAACGGTGTAAAATTCAGCCATATTCGCATTGGTGATGAATATTTTATTGCCGTTGATGATATATTCATCCCCCTTTTTCACAGCCTTGGTATCAAGGAAGCGGATATCACTTCCATGATTTGGTTCGGTCACAGCAATAGAGGCCACCGTTTCCCCTCTGGTAAGCTTAGGAAGGTATTTCTTCTTCTGTTCTTCATTCCCAAACCTCAGGAGCGTTTTGGCAGGGATCGATCCGAGACTGAGGGCCATCCCCACCCGGTTATCATAGCGAATAATTTCTTCCATGATCAGACAATAATCGAGCAGGGGTATTCCCTGTCCCCCTAATTCTTTTGGGTAGTAGGAAGCCAGGTACCCATTCTCTCCTGCCTTCTTGTAAATCTTCCACGGAAACTCTTTCTTCTTTGCTAACTCGAGCGTGACCGCAGGGTCACACTCACTGACGACGAATTCATGAACGGCCTCTTTAATCAATCGTTGTCGAGGAGTCAGACTGAAATCCATGGGCTCTTCTCCTTTGAAGCAAGGGGAGTTGTCTATATAAAGATTTCGCAGAGAGACGACCTTTCTTTTCTTACCAAGGTATGGAAGTTCATTATGGTTGACCTCCGTATATGGCCTTCACCTTGGCCCGATCAATCTCTCCGCTTTCTGTTTTCGGAAGGGACTCGACAAATTGGACTATTCTCGGTTTCTTGTAGGGGGCAATCCGTTCGGCCACGAAATCGATGATCTCCTTTTCGGTCACCGTGCCGCCTTCCTTTACGACACAAATGGCCTTAATACCCTCCACCCACTTAGGATCGGGGACGCCAATGATTGAGACTTCCTTGATCTTCGGGTGTTTGACAATAACCGATTCCACCTCGGCAGGATAAACGTTCTCTCCTCCTGTCTTGATCAATTCCTTCTCCTGCTTCCTTCCCACGAAGAAGAGAAATCCCTCCTCATCAAGACGGCCAAGATCACCTGTGTGATGCCACCCTTCACGAAAGGCGAAGGAGGTCTCTTCATCCATATTCCAATATCCCTTGAAGACCTGCGGACTCCTGACAGCAATTTCTCCAGGTTGCCCAATACTCAAAGAATGATCTCGATCGTCCACGATTCGAAGATCCGTCAAAGGGAGCGCCCTTCCCACAGAACCAGGCCTTTCATCGTGGCTACAGAGGGTTATAAAACTTGAGGTCTCGGTTTGTCCCCAGACTCTATAGAAAACAGCTCCAGTTTTGGCCTGAAATTCCTTAAAGCAATCGGGATAAGTGATTCCCAGAACCAAACGGACACTTGAAACGTTGTATTCGTTTTCTCTCATCTTTTCTACGATCTGTTGCAACATGGGTGAGAATTCAAAAAGGACCGAGATTCTTTCCCGTTGGATCAGTTCGAGTGCTATTTGAGGATCGAATTGAGGCATGATGATATTAGCCCCACCCGCATGAAACATATTGGATGAAATCAGGAGACCGGCCACGTGGAAGAGAGGTAGAACCCCAAGGTAAATATCATGACAGGTGAGAGAAAGGCCGACCATGATTTGCATATTGGAGGCCAACACATTGGCATGAGTCAGCAAGGCACCGCGAGGACGTCCTCCGATGGCTGCTGTATAGATGAGGATCAATCCGTCATCGCTTCGAACACGAATGGCCTTCATCTTCCCGTTATTATTGAGAAGGGTTTGAAAATCCGAAAAATTCCCCTGTGCATGGTCCATGGAGAAACGCTTCTTGATGGAGCTGATCTTTAAGGTGTCCTCATCCAGCATGGGTTGGAAGGAGGGGTCGGCGAAGAGAAGCTTTGGTTGGCAATCGTTCAGAATATATTTGACCTCCTCTTGGCTTAATCGAGTATTCACTGGAACAAAAATCCCTCCGCAGCGGGTGGCAGCGAAATAGAGGAGGAGATATTCCAGGTTATTTCTGGACATGACGCCAATTCTGTCCCCCCGCCGGATGCCTTCCTTCCATAGACCAACGGCAAGGCGATCCACCCGGTCAAGAAATCCTCCAAAGGTCAACCGTTGGTCATTGTCCACAAAGGCCAGCCGATCTCTAAAGACCTGGCCATTTCTTCTTACTGCCTCATAAAGGGTAAAGTCGTGATTAGGTAAGCCAGTTTTTTTCATCATCAAGATATCCCCGTGAGATTCCTTCCGACAATCAATTTCATGATTTGATTGGTTCCGGTATAAATTTGAGTCAGTTTGGCATCCCGCATCATTCGCTCTGCGGGATAATCCCTCATATATCCGTAACCCCCCATGACCTGAACCGCATCGATCGTGGTCTTCATCGCCACCTCCGATGCCATATACTTTGCCATTGCCGCATGCGTCTCTGCCTTTTTCCATTCCTCTCTGTCAAACAGGAGGGCGGTTTCGTAGGCCAACAGTCTAGCCGATTCAATTCCAGTGGCCATCTCTGCAATCATGTACTGGATGGGAGCATGATGGGAGATGGGTTTATCAAATTGAATCCTTTGGCGCGCATAGGCAATGGACTCCTCCATCCCCCCCTGTGCTAAGCCAACAGCCTGAATGGCTGTAAAGAGTCTACCTGCACTAAGAGTCTTCAGCATATAGGAAAACCCTTCTCCTTCTTTGCCGATTAGATTCTCCTTTGGAACTTCCAAATTTCTTAAAGAAATTTCTGAATAGATGGATCCCCGCATGGAAGGCCGTGACATGAAACGAGGAACCTGAATAAGAAGTCTTCATGAGGACCGGAGCGAACAGGGCAGTTTCATTGTCGAATGGTGATCGGGTTTGCATTATCCAAATCTGTATTGAACGCCAAAACCACTGTGAGGGTATTCCCATTTGACGGAGCCATAGATACAGGCGATCTGGCAGGTGCCGCATTCCAAACACCCAGCATACTCGATCACCATCTCCCCTTTTTCGTTCAGAGAATAGAGATTTGCAGGACAGGCATAAATGCAGAAACGCTCTTTGCAGGGATGGCAGATGTTTTGGTCCAGCGTGATATGGGTTTCTTTATCGTTTTTAAAGGCATCGAGCGCAAGCTTCTCGGTGATCTTCATCTAACACACCTCAGTCTGTCCTGTCATTCCCGTGCAGACGGGAATCCAGGCATAAACATTATAAGAAAAAGAAGTGGATTCCTGCTTCCGCAGGAATGACAAAATAAGTGAACATATCCGTAAGTTCTAGATTTTTCTAAATTGTAGCCAATCCCTAAACGTCTGGAGATTTAAGAGGTTTTCTTTCAACCCTTGAGAGATGGTCCTGTAAAGGCCTTCTTTTGAATGTTCATCAATCCGCATGACCTTCTCGAAGAGGTCCGAAATGGCCTGTGGATATTTCGAGAAGAGCCTTCCATTCTCCAAAATCAACAGGGTATTTTTGAAAGAATTCATTTCTTTCATTATAAAACTTTCGTTTAAAAGTTGCTCGTAATAGGCTAAAGAAGGAGCTGAGAAATCATTCTTCTCTTTTGCCTTTTTAATGGTCCGGCCTGCAAGGACACCCGAAGCCATCGCATATTCCATCCCCCTCACTGTGACCAGCATGTTCAATCCCAGTCCGGCAGCATCTCCAATCAACAACATCCCATCGGTGTAGAGTTTGGGTTTGATGTGAATGCCTCCTTCCGTGATGAGATGAGCCGAGTATTCGACAATATTCCCGCCCTTGATCAGATTCTTGATCTCGGGCCTCTCCTTAAATGCATCCAAGAGTTTATAAACTTCCTCTCGAGGTTCTCGAACATTGAACGAATGGATCCCCACAACGATCCCGAGAGAGAGGCTTCCCTGATTGGTATAAAGAAACCCTCCTCCCAGCATCCCTCTGGTTAAAGATCCGACAAAGAGCTGGGCAGCGCCTTCCCCTTCTGCCAATCTGAATCGATCTTCGATCGTCTGAGAGGGGAGTTCGATCACTTCTTTAAACCCGAGCGCAAAATGTTGGGGTTTAAAAGGTTGGCGGAGATTGGCTTTTTCTGCTAGGAAGGAGAGAATGCCATCGGCAGCCACCACGCAGTCTGCCCCAATTTCTTCATCTCCTGCCCGGATGCCGATCACCTTTCCGTCTTCCTTGATCACATCATTCACATTCTTTTGGGGGATGACAAAGACTCCCTTTTCTGAAACGAGATCAGCGAACCAACGATCGAACTTTGCCCTGAGGATGGTATAGCTGGGATAAGGCTCTTGATTAAATCGTTGGCTATAGAGTTCGAGAGTGGTCGAATTAGCCTCCCCCATGAGCGTAAGGATCTCCTTTGTCACATGGCGCTCCAGAGGGGCATCTTTCCAGAGATCTGGTAAGAGATCCCGAATCGGACTGAGATAGATTCTTCCTCCAGTCACATTCTTACTTCCTGAAAAATCGCCTCGCTCCAGGACAATCACAGTCATTCCGGAATCGGCCAATTCATAGGCACAGGAAAGACCTGCCAATCCTCCACCTACGATGATTACATCCACTTTATCCATTCTTTATCCATTGCAGGGCGCGTAGCGCTAAGCGCAGAGCGCAAGGCCCCTCACCCTTCCCCTCTCCCCAGAGGGGCGAGGGATGGGGTGAGGGGGATCTTTTATCTGTCTGCAGCCAGGACTCTTTTCAATTCTTCTGTGAGGGCTGGGATAATTTGAAAGAGATCTCCGACAATCGCATAGTCTGCATAGTTGAAGATGAGGGCATTTGGGTCTGTATCGACAGCCACCACCGTTTTGCAGGTGCCGATGCCCAGGACATGATGGATGGCACCCGAGATCCCGAAAGCCATATAGAGTGTCGCGGAAATATTTTTCCCGCTTTTCCCTATTTGATCTTTCACGTCCCTCCACCCTTCATCTACGACTGCCCGAGTCGTTCCCACGGAGGCATTCAGAACTTCTGCCAGGTCTTCCATTAGTTTAAAATGTTGTGGTCCCTTAATCCCCCTGCCTGCGGCCACGACGATATCCGCCTCTGTGATATCCAGTCTTGCCCCTGAAGCCTTCTCCAGGCCGATGATTTTCTTCTTCAGTGAGGAAGGATCGGCTTTGGGAGAGACCGAAATGAGCTTTGCAGATTTGGAGAGGTTTGGGTTGACAATAAAAGTGTTATTTCTCACAGTAGCCATCTGGGGCTTGGCCTCTGAGAAAATCATCTCCGCAAATATTTTTCCACCGAAGAGGGGACGCTGGGCTACGAGACGGCCACCCTCTCCGATAGTGAGACCCGTGCAATCAGGAGTGTATCCGGTCTGGAGATGCATCGCCAATCTAGGGAAAAGATCCTTGCCGGTAGACGTAGCTCCGCCCAAAAGGATAGAAGGTTGATGTTCCTTCACCAGGGGGGCCATATTTATCAGGTAGGCATCTGAGGTATAAGACATGAGGGTAGGGTCATCTACACAATAGATTTTATCAACAAAAGGCGTCAAGCTCTTGGCGGCTTCCTGGAGCCCGCCACCTAGAAGGATCGCGGAAACCTCTTGCCCTGTCTTCTTCGAAAGTTCTGCGCACGCCGAGAGAAGTTCAAAAGTGACCTTTCTCACTTTCCCATCCTGTTGTTCCGCAAACACCCAGATTTCATTCGACATGATGCACTCCTCTTTAATTTGCAATTTACAATTTCCGATTTGCGATTTAAAACTCTTGGCCTAAGGAATCAATCGGAAATCGGCAATTTGAAATCGTAAATCTTAGATGACCTTGGCTTCTTCTTTCAGAAGTTTGACCAGAGTCTTAACATTGTCCGGAAAATCTTCTTTGATGACCTTGACGGGTGGTCTCTTCGGTGGAGGAAGATATTTCTGTACCTTCACCTTGGCGGACGAAAGACCCACCTCCGCAGGGCTCAACCCTAAGGCAACGAGATCTACTTTCTTGATCTGAGCCTTCATTGCTTTCATCACATTCATTACCTGAGGGATGCGGGGCGTATTTAAACCTTTTTGGCATGTGAAAAGGGCAGGGAGGGCACAGGAAAGAACCTCCTTTCCATTCTCCACCTCCCGAGTCACCTTCACCTCCTTTTTCGGATCCTCCACGTCGAGCCGCACAACGGCGTTGACGTGGGGTATGCTGAGCAACTCAGCAACAGCAGGTCCAACGATCCCTGCGTCGTCATCCATGGCCTGCCTGCCAGCCAGAATCAGATCAAAAGGTTTATCCTTCAGATAGGAGGCAAGAACCCTGGCAATGGTGAATTGGTCGGACCCTTCTAATGCAGGATCGGCGATTTGGATTGCCTCATCTGCTCCCATAGAAATTCCTCTTCTAAGAGCATCGACCCTCCGGTTGTCAGCCGTTAAGACGGTTACCTTTCCCCCGAACTTTTCCTTTAATTTAAGCCCTGCTTCTATACCAATCTCGTCGAAGAAACTGGTGAAGTACTTATTTTCGATATCAAGCTCAGTGTCCGATTTGACTTTCACAATCGCCTCGGGGTCAGGGACCTGTTTCACTAACACATAGATATCCATGAATTTACCCCCGCCATTTCCAAATCCCTCCCGACCTCCCTTTTACAAAGGGAAGGGCAATAATTCCCACTTTCCTAAAGGGGGATGCAGGGGGATTATGTTAATCTTTACAGTAGATCCTTCCTAAATAGTCACACAGAACTTCATGGGTGCCTCCACCATAGAGCAGGAATTTGGCATCTCTCCAGAATCTCTGCGGAGGGTATTCGGAACAGAATGCATTCCCGCCATAGATCCTCATCGCTTCCTCGACGGCATACATACACATCTCTGTGGAATGATACTTGGCCAGCATGCATTCATTCATGCAAGGAATGTTGTTTTGAATCATCCAGGCACATTTGTAGAGAAAGGTTCGCGAAGCCTCATACCAGGCCCAGAATTTGGCAAATTTTTCCCGAATGAGCTGATATTTGCTGATGGCGTTTCCAAAGGCCATTCGGTTATTGGCATACTGCCTCGCATCCTCCATCGATTCTTTTGCAATAGCCAAGGCGCACATACCAGTCATCACACGAACCTCGTTGAGGATGTTTCCGGCATACTGAACTCCTTTGCCGATTTCCTCTCCTAAGAAATTCTCATCAGGAACAAAGACATTGTCGAACACCAACTCACCTGTCACCGAGCAGCGA
>Ga0315282_10003504_pt1 | contig 28091 bp, 32 predicted proteins | sample YL17G07_20_MG_FD_203693 | JGI IMG/M metagenome (GOLD analysis project Ga0315282, IMG submission 203693) | Sediment microbial communities from Yellowstone Lake, YNP, Wyoming, USA - YL17G07_20 | ecosystem: Environmental > Aquatic > Freshwater > Lake > Sediment | place: USA: Wyoming | collected...
AAGTTCTAGCTTATGTGGGGAGGGCTAGGGGCCCAATGGAGCCTCAGGATCCTGGATGTCGGGTAAATCGTCGCAGGGAGGACCTTTGGTCGGACATGCCCAGCCAGGCGGGTTCCGCTCCCGGGTTTTCCAGCCCCTTGCTCCAGGGCCGGCGACACTCCCCCATTTTAGGTAGATATCTATAAACCCTCGTTTGTTTCTTCATTTATTTGGATGTACGAGAGGATACTCGTTGCTATAGACGGCTCAGGGCAGTCGTGTAAGGCCTTGGACCACGCGGCCGCCATAGCCGAGAAGCTCGGCTCGGAGCTGACGCTGCTGACCGTCGTCCCAAGGGTGACGCTTCCCATCTTACCCAACGCGGGCTTCAGCGCGGTCACAATGACCTCCGCCAAGAACATGATCCATGAACAGGAGAAGATGAGGGACGTCTACCAGGACGTCCTCGCCGATGCCGAGGCAAGGGTCAGGTCGGAGCACCCCGATCTGAACGTCAGCACTACGCTGAGGGAGGGACGCCCATCGGCCACCATCGTCGGTGTGGCGGAGAAAGAAGGATACGATCTCATAGTCATGGGTAGCCGTGGGATCAGGGGTATCACGGGCTGGATCATGGGGAGCACCAGCCGCAGGGTCGTCGATTCCTGCAAAAAGCCCGTCCGTATGTGTTTAGCTCCTCTGAAAAAGAGGCCGGATTTCGTTTTATTTTCATATAGAAAATAATATATGACATACAATATCAGCTATATCTGATTAATATGGGATTGTATGAGGAGCTGGGTATTAGAAAGGTTATCAATGCGAGTGGCACGATGACTCACCTCGGCGGTTCGATACCCGACCCCCGCGTAATGGATGCCATGAAGGAGGCCTCTCAGAGCTTCGTCGTCATGATGGAGCTTATCGAGAGGTCGGGGAAGGTAGTCGCCAAGGTCACGGGTGCGGAGGCGGGGCTGGTAACTTCGGGCTCATCCGCTGCAATGGTTCTCGGGGCCGCGGCGTGCATCATGAAGGGTTGCGAACTGGAGAAGTTCGAGGCCAGACCCTTCGAGCGACTCAACTTCGACCAGGATTGGTGCGATGTCATACAGAAGCTGCCCGACACCTCGTGGGCGAGGAACGAGATCATCATACAGAGGGCGCATCGGAACGCCTACGACCACGCCTACAAGGTCGCTGGAGGCAAGCTGGTCGTCGTCGGCACGAGCGAGGGCTGCTCTCCAGTGGAGCTGGAGGATGCGATCAGCGATAGAACCGCTGCGATCGCCTTCACAGGGAACAACGAGGATATAGGAGTTCCTCTGAGGAAGGTCGTGGAAATCGCATGCAGGCACAACGTTCCTGTCATAGTGGACGCCGCGGCGGAACTCCCACCTAGATCCAATCTAAAAAGGTACATCTCCGAGGGGGCGGACCTCGTCGTCTTCAGCGGCGGTAAGCACATAGGAGGTCCGAACGCGACGGGCATTCTCTGCGGGCGGCGGGATCTGATCAAGCTCGCCACGCTGCAGTCGGCTCCCTATCGCGGGATAGGCAGGGGCATGAAGGTGGATCGAGCATCGATCGTGGGGATGATAACTGCCCTGAGGATCTGGCTAGAAAAGGATGAGAAGGCAGAGTTCGAGGGCTGGAAGGAAAAAGCTAGGTGGATAGCGGACGAGTTGAAGGGTACGAAGGGGGTTGCAAACTCGGAGATCGTCGTCGACAAGCGGGGGAGATACGCACAGGCGCATGTAACCCTAAAGAGGGGAGATCCAGCTACGGCGAATGCCGTACTTAACCTCAGGAAGGGAAACCCCAGCATCTGGGTGAACTACATAAGCCCGAACAAGATCGGCGTTGAACCATCACTCCTGAGGGACGGAGAAGAGAAGATCCTGGTCTCGGCGCTGAAGAGAGCGATATCGGAAGAATCCTGAGAACAGATTCCTGAAACAATCTATCCTTTCACTGGCTGGATCGATCCTGGGGAGCACCAGTTGAAGGGTCGTCGATTCCTGCACAAAGCCCGTTCTAATCATTAAGTAGAGACCTAATGAGAGGTGGTCGGTGTGATAACCCACGGATCAGCCTTTTAATGGTTTTCATCACCATTTAATGGTTATCATCCTTAGAAAAGTATAAAAACATGTCCTTTACTACTTTCCATAGATTTAGAGGGTTCAATTCCTTGGCCAAGATAAACACAAGCGTCAGAATGGATGGAGAAATACTCCTCTGGGTCGATAATAGGATCAAGGACAGAACCTTCGCGAGCAGAACCCACGCCGTCGAGTATGCCCTGAGACAACTTATGAAAAGAGAGGCCCTCCAAAGAAGCTAGTGCGTTACGTTTCAATACAAGATATATAAACAGGAAAATCCAACCCATCAATCGATAGGAATGGTGAGGTTCGAGGATCTGAGCGTAGAACAGATAGACGTGGGAAAGGGAGTAAGGCAGACCATAGAGAAGGAGCCCCTGGAGGAGCTCGCCGCCTCCATCGCCCTTCACGGCGTCCTCCAGCCCATCGTCGTCGAGCCCGGCGTGGAGGGGAGGTACAACCTCCAGATAGGAATGAGGCGGCTCGCCGCCGCGAAGATGGCCGGCCTCGGGAAGGTCCCCGCCATAATCCTCGACGGCCCCCTCGGCGCCGAGGATTCCCTGGCGATGAGGCTCGTGGAGAACATCCACAGGCAGGGCCTGGACCCGATAGACGAGGCCGAGGCCTACGCGGCCCTCAGGGAGATGGGCGTCAAGGTCTCCGACATAGCCAAGAGGGTGGGCAAGGAGAGGACCTACGTCAGCCACTCGATGAGGCTCCTCGGGCTGCACCCCAGGGTGAGGGAGGCCGTCAGGCAGAAGAGCATCCCCAGGGAGCACGCCCTCGCACTCCTCAGGCTGGAGCCGGAGCAGCAGCTGGAGCTTGCGAGGGAGGTCATGGAGGGTGGGCTGACTACGGTGGAGGCGAGGGACAGGGTCAGGGGGCTCCTGGGGAAGGAGCTGAAGTGGCGCCTCGTGCCCATAAGGATCGAGCCGAGCGTGTACGACAGGCTGGTCCAGATCGCCCCCGACGGAGATGTCCCCAAGCTGCTTAAGCAGGCCGTGGAGAAGCTACTCTTCGAGATGAGACAATAATCCCCTTTCGCTCTTCTGTCTGAGCCTACTGATCATATGTTAACGGTGTGTTAAATCATTCATGTTGTCTATAGAGGATTTCCTGCCTTCGGAGGAGAGGTGCGCAGAGGTTCTCAGAGGCGGCCTGCCTGGTCCCGAGGTGTGGTAGCAGCCTAGGAATTGCTGCTGGGCAATGCTTAAGTCGACGTTTTTGAAGAGTGTCTCCAGGGTCTCGTGTTCATCTTGTCCTAAGTGAACTCACCTCCTAGGGTTGGACAGACCATTGGGGGACGAGACCCCAACTGTTGAGATAAGGGTATTCTAAAGCGAATTGAATTTAGGGACAAGGCAGCGCGCAGCTTTTGCATTAAATAACAGAAAAATTTGCTTTGTGGATTAATAAAAATCCGTGTTAATTTTTCAGACTCTTCAATAATGATGAGATTTATTTTTTAACAGTATTATGAAAAGTCTCTGATCATTTTGTTAGTTAGTCCACAAAGCAGAAAAATTTATTTCCTTTTTCACTATACTAAAATCGAGTTCAAATTGGGAGAAAAGAAATTGACTAGAGTTATGTTGGGGGATAGGACCTTTAAGATGATCTCTATTCTTATCGCTGAATACCCTGAACTAGGATACAAGACGGTGGAAGAGTTCGTAAACTACGCGGCATTGGATCTACTGAAAAGGAAGGGCCTGGAGATAGGCGAACTTCAGATATGGATGAAGAAGGGTTCTCCCCCGGCTTAAATCAGGTGATGAGGCGGTGATGAGAATTGGTTAGTTTGGTTGCGGTTGGAGACGTAGAGTTCAGCGGGATGTATTTAGGGAGGTACGAGAACAAAAAGGAACTACCTCCTCTATTGGAGCCCGAGATGAGGCGACACGCTGAGGCAGCTGGCTCAAAGCTGATCTTGGACTGGCTTGGGGAAGCCGATGTCGCCTTCGCGAACCTGGAGACAACCCTCGCTGAAAACAAACCTTACTACCACCCTAGACCCACCACATACAGGTTTAGGGCAGATCCTACGAACGCTGAAGGTCTCAAGAATCTTGGAATAGACGTTGTTTCACTAGCCAACAACCACGTCTTCGACTACGGTGACTCAGCCTTCATCGAGACCTTGAAAGCCTTAGACGACGCAGGGGTGAGACACGTGGGCGCGGGGGTGGACCTAGAGGAAGCTCTGACCCCAGCCATCCTCGACGTGGATGGGCAGAGATTAGCGTTCATTGGGTTCGCGACCGTTTTTCCTGTCACAGGCGTCGCCAGCCCAGAAAGGGCCGGGGTGGCAGCCATCAGGAACAAGATTATCTACGAGTTCGAGTCAGCAAGGCTCCCCACAGACCTTAGGCCGGGTTACGCGGCTCTGCCGAAGATATACGAGTCACCGATGGAGCAGGATGTCCAAAGGATGAAGGATCGTATTAGACGTGCTAAAGAGGAGTCAGACCTCCTGATCGTCTCGGTCCACTGGGGGAGAGAATACGAGGATACACCGAGCGAAGGCCAGCGTAAGCTGGGCCATGAGATGATAGATGCGGGCGCGGACATGGTCATCGGTCACCACCCGCACACGGCCCAGTCGATTGAGATCTATAAAGGCAAATACATCTTCTACAGCCTGGGGAACTTCACCATGCAGGTCGAATGGGACATAGCTAGATGCGAAACGTATCTGAACGAGGCGTTCATGGTGAAGGCCGACTTGGAGGGTGGGGAGGTCTCAGGGGTCGAGATATTGCCGACGAGAACGGACAGAACGGGGTTTCCGATGATCTCCGAGGATTTCCCGAACGTCATCAAGCACCTGAATGACACGTCCTCGCCACTGAACGCAAAGATCGGCCAACGAGGTCGAACTGCGTACGTTAAACCAAAAAGATGCGACGAGCCGATAAAATAGGGTCTAAATGAAGGGTATTTCCTCCAGATACCCTTCAAAACATATTTTCCCGTGGTGGACGGAGGTATCACTTATTGTGGGTTAGGACTCGTCCATTCAGGGAGTCGATGAATTTTCCCTCATCGATGGCAAGCCCGCCATTCACCATGACATATGAGATACCCTCGGGATAGAGTGATGGTTCAGCGTAGGTGGCCTTATTCCGGATTGATTCTGGATCGAGAACAACTACGTCGGCCCAGAAACCCTCTCTTATGAGACCCCTACCATCGAGCCCAAGGAAACCGGCTGGAAGCGATGTCATCTTACGAACGGCCTCCTCCAGGCTCAATATGGGTTCTTCACGGACGTATTTCTCGAAGACCAGGGGATAGGTACCGTAGCCACGGGGATGGAAGGACCTCGGCTCATCCTCAGCCGAGGCGTCGGTGGAGATCGCTGTGAAGGGTGCCTCGAGTATGGCTATAAGATCCTTTTCATCCATGTTGCCCATGGCGACACGCGTCGATCCCTCGTCAGCCAGATACAGCTTCCGCACCGCGTCCCATGGGTCTTCGATACCTATGGCGTGGGCGGCCTCGGTGAAGTTTCTCCCCTCGAACTCGGGATAACTTTTCGAGTAGGTGATTGTATAATAGGTGACAGGGTCCCAAGGAATTCTACCGGGTGTGCCCCTCCTCTTCAGCCTCTTCCTAGTTTCATCGATTCGTTTCCGCTCGTCCTCGTGGCTCATCTTGGCGTTCTGCTTGAGCCTCGACCAGTCAGTTTCGCTTTCCATCGATCTCAGGAGACCATCCCTCTTCGCCTCGAGGGACTCGCCGGGTTCTAGGAAGAAGAGACCGACATTACGGACAGCTACGTAGAGCCAGGGATAGGTGTCACAGATAATTTCTACTCCACTCTTCCTCGCGTCGCTTATCAGTTTCAAGGTCTCCCTAGACTTTCCCCAAACTTTTGGGCTGCAGGCCTTATGGTGGGATATGCAGCCAGGTATGTCCGCCTCCCGACTTATCCTTATGAACTCCCTTACGGCGTCGATGACGAAGTCGTCCTCGGATCTTATATGGGACATATAGCATCCGCTGTGGGCGGATGCGACTTTGGAGAGTTCGATGATCTCCTCGGTGTAAGCGTTGCGTTGAGGCGCGTATTCTAATCCAGATGTCAAGCCGAAGGCGCCCTCGATCATCGCCTCCTCTACGAGGGCCTTCATCTCGTCGAGCTCATCCTTCTCAGGCTCGTTCCTCTCGCCGCCTTCGCCCTCGTCCCCCATAACGCTTCTCCTCACGGTGCCGAACCCGACGAATGGAACTATGTTGACGCCTACCCCCATCCTCTCCAGCTTTCTACGCCACTGAGCCAGCGTATGCCAATCGACCTCGATGTGCTGCCCGGCCATGGATGAAAGCCAGTCACTCACCCTCTCCCTGAGTTCACGGGTGAAGGCGTACGAGGATTGGCCACAGTTGCCCACAACGTCTGTAGTGATGCCCTGCCGTAGCCTGTTTTTTGCCTTGTTGTTCATGGTTATGGTAAAGTCGGTGTGAGAGTGGATGTCCACTATGCCCGGGATCACCGCGAGGCCTCGAACATCTATGATCCTCTCGGCTTCGATGTCGTCTGAACGAGTTATTTTGGAGATGACGCCGTCCTTCACGCCGATATTCGCCCTGAACCAGGGGTTCCCGGTGCCGTCGAATATCCTTCCGTTCTTGATGGCGATGTCGAATCTGCCTTTACCACTCATATTGTAATATCCCGCTCCAGCGGATATAATGATTTTGTGCGTAAACCTTCCCCTCCCTTTCCCAGGTTGCATTCTTCATCTGGGAAAAGCTACGATGAAGGGAGATGCCTACAAGAATTGATAGCGAAAATAGGATTAGGGATCGCAGCGGTGTGCCTCGGTCATTTTCTTTTCAGTATTCTTCCCGGCCTCTCTCCTGTGTGTTTCCCTTCCTTGACCACGATCTTACCGTTGACGATGACATATGGTATTCCCTTAGGGTAATTATGAGATAGTTCAGGTGCCCCTACGATCTCTATGTTCGGAAGATCGACGAGGGTTATATCGGCGTATCCACCCGCCCTGATGGTACCCCTATCCTTGAGATTATAGATCTTCGCTGGCAGCGTGGAGCATTTCTGGACTGCTTCCTCCAAGGTAAGGAAATTGCTGTCTCTCACGTATCGGATTAGGAATTTAGGGTACCCGGCGTAGGTGTCGGGGAGAGGTATACCGTAGGGTGGAACCTTGTGTTCCCACTTGTCATCCATTATGGAGACATCGAGACCCGTCGCGCACATTGGGTGTTTCATGAAGACCTTCATCTGCTCCTCGATGCCGCGGTAATCGGAGTGGGCTCCCCTGGAATCAGGATCCTCCACTATGAGATCGCAGAGCGTGTTCCAGGGGTCTTTCTTTAGCATATCAGCCACCTGGGCCAGCGTCTTTCCCTCGTATTCCTTGTTTCTGTGTTCAACTATCTTGAAGTTTTCACCCCAGTGCGGATTTAGACACGGGTTGATGACGGTCCTCTGGTACAGCTTGCCCGTCTCGATCTCCTCCCAAGCTTTTCTTCTGAACTCGTCTACCTTCAACCACTCGGCGAGCTTTTCACGGGAGTTGAGCAGCCTCAGCCACTGAGCGAAGTGCTGGCTACATAGGTACGGGAACGGCTCCCAGCATGGCCATGGGATCAGGTCGAAGCTCACATTCAAGCCTTCCTTAATGGCCTCATCTATGGGGGTGAGCGTCTCCCTCCCGATGACCTCCCCGATCGTCGGAGACATGGGTGGAACCGTGTGGTAGCCGGGGGCGAGGTGGGCGATGTGGAGCCTTACACCCGTCTTCCTCGCCGTTTCTATTACCTCGACTATGCCTTTTATGGGCTCTTCGAGCCTGGTCCCCATCTTGACGTCTCGACGACGACCCGTCCTTCGCCAGTGGGGGTGATAGATACCGTCATACTCCTTGATGACCGCCACGCATTCATCGATCTCGGATCTGCTGGCGAATACGTCGGGGTCGTAGTCGAGGCCGGTTGTCAACCCTAGGCACCCCTCCTCCATGGCCCCGTGGATCAGCTCCTTCATCTGTTCAATCTCGGCGTTCGATGATTCGCGTTTGTAGTCTTCCCCCATCACCGTGTACCGTATGGCTCCGTGGCCGACGAACGGTGCATAATTCACCGAGATGCCCTTTTTCTCTACGAAATTGAAGTATTCACCCATCGTCCGCCAGGATATGGCCCAACCGTATTTCTTTTTCAGGATCTCGTTGACGGTGTCGAGCTTGAGAAGCTCCGGTAGATGGTAGAGATATGGGCTACGACTGTAGATCTCGTCGTGGATGACGCCCGGTGGGCTCAGGAACTCATTCAAAGGCCCTGGTGAGCCCCCGCACATCCCGGCGACCACGGTTGTGCAGCCCTGCATGACCGCGCTCTCGCAGTTCGGGTACCAAGGCAGGGTCCAGTCGGCGTGGGAATGAGTATCTATGAAGCCTGGCATTGCAATGAGGCCTTCGGCTTCTATGGTTTGCTCGGCATCTCCCGAGATCCTACCGATGGCACTTACGCGCTCACCCTTAACTCCTATCGATCCCTTGAACTTTTTATTTGCTCCATCTATGATGTCGGCGTTCTCGATTAGGATATCAAACTCTTCGACCATCTTGTCTAAAGTCGTAAATTGTCTATCTTTAATACTTTGTGCACATGCATCTCTTTTGAGTTTCTCTATGATCAGTAGATGGAAAAGTAGCTTTATTTTCTGATGTTTTTGTATGTTTTCGGTCTGTTTGTTCATGAGTTTTTAGGCTGGTTCTCGCGTGTAGTGGTCTTTCAACGGGTTGATGATTAGGGTGCCGCTGTTTTTAACTGGATGGTTTAGAGTCTCCTCTACAGCAATAGGTTTCACTGCATAGGCCTCTTGGAAGAGTTTAACGTCGAGGCGGCCCCAACCCGCCAAGTATGAAGGCCTCGAAGTGGGCGGCTAGGCTTCCGAGCTTGATGAGCGGCCTCGTGAAGGGCTTCTTTGCAGCTCTGGCCAGGAGGATGTTAGCGTACTGCCAGATATTGTAGATGAGGACTGAGCTCATGTGGTAGAGGATCCTCAAGGCGTAGTTTCTGCTTGTAGTCTTGGCTTCCACTGTTCCCTGAACCCTGTAGCCTGTCTCTATGCCCCACCTCCGCCTGTACTCCTGGGGGATGAGTGCTGGGAGCTGAGTGACCTTGGCTTTAGGGAGGTTTGTGGCGAATGAGAGGTAACGTTCATGGATGCTCCTCCACTTCCCAGTCAGTGCTTCTTCAGGCCTCGGGTATATGGCGAGGTTGAAGCTGACAGCGCCTTCACCTACGCCCAGAGTGAACCGCTGAACAGAGCCGGTCTTGAACCAGTAATGCCCTTCTATGACGTCTTTGACCTTCTCGTTCTTCACGGCTGGAATGATGAAGCGGACTCCGAGCCTCTTCAAAGCGGATATCACGTCTACCGTGAAGAAGGCTCTGTCCAGGAGCACCAGCCCGATGTGGACTCCTCTCGTCTTGGCTTCTTTGAGCAGCTTCTCCACGGCCGTCGCCTTCTCCGTGAACTGGTTGATGGGCATCGTGTAGAGGGTGAGCCTTCTTCCGGCTTCAACGATGTGGATGGATGCGTAGCAGTAATTCTAGGGTGTCCCCCGGTCGTAGGGGCCTCCGACCACCATCTCCGCGTCGGGGTCTCCGTAGAAGGGTTCACGGTGATAGTCTATAGCGACCACGGCTCTGCGCCTGAAGACGCCGAAGCCTTTCAGGGTGCGGAGGACCTCGTCGTTCGCCTCGGCGAGGGTTCTGCGTATCTCCCGTACCTCAACCCGCTCCACCCTCCCCCTGAAGGTTCTGCCTGTGGGGACCTTGTCTGGGAGGTTGCATCTCAGGGATAGGTTGGTCAATCCGCCCTCGGCGTAGCCTTCCCTCAGGGATAGCTGCAGTAGGCATCCATGTATGTCTCTGGTGCTGTATAGGCTGTTCCTTGCCGCTGGGAACTTCAGATGCTTTGCCATCAGGTCCACTGCAAACTGGAAGACCTTGTGGGAAACCTTACGCTCCAGTGACATGTGCTTCAAAGTCTCGGAACGATATCTCAACGAAGCCACTAAACAATACTATAATGTAGGCCAAATAATCAACTCAAAAAACTACTTTTCCATCTACTGATGATGTACAGTAGTGCTCTCGCTATCGTTGAAACGTACCTGTCTTCCCCTTCGTCCAGACTCTCTAGATCCTCAATCAGGTACTCGTCTACGTGCCTAGACCCATGGGATTCCTCCGTTATCGGAACTGGTTCGCTAACGGGGTCGACTATGCGCGCGTGCGAGAATGAATACGGAATACAAAGGATACAGTCATATAAAAGTACGAAGAATCGATTATCCATGGAATTCACCAAATTGCACAGAAAAACCGAATACGGCAAAAAGACTGAATCCCAGCTTATGGAATCCCTAGTGTAAGTTTCCTGAGGAAAAGTTGGAGCAAGTATGACTGCTGAACCTCCAACCATCCAACCATGCATTGGTAGGAAAATCTATGGGACAAAACGTGGCGATGACGAAGAACTCTCCAAGAAACTCTATACCGATCCGCAAAAAACGCATGCTATGGCACAGAAAACGCGGAATGAGGAGGACGCCTACGGTTGCCGTTTCATCTCCTCGTAGCCGAGGTCGAAGGCCCTCTTGTTCTGCTCGAGGAACCTCCCGGGCAGCGCCTCGCCGAGCGCCCTCCTTATGGATTTGGTGCCGATGACTCCCTCCTCGAGGGCGGCGTACGCACCCAGGACGACGACGTTGAGGCTCGCCGGCGCCTCAGCCCTCACAGCCAGCTTCCTCGCGTCGAGGACGTGGACCCTGCACCCGATCCTACCCAGCGCCGCCGTTATCACGTCTAGCTCCGGGTACGTCTCCTCCTTCAACATCACGGGTATAGGGTAGACTGGCGCCGTGCTCATCACCACCCTCGTCCCTCGCCCGAGGAACTCGGGCGCCCTGACCGACTCCGCCGGCTCGAGGCTCAGCATGACGTCGCATCGCCCAGCCGGCATCTGGGAGCCGTGGACCCTGTCGCCGACCCTGACGTGGCTCTGCACGGGGCCGCCCCTCTGCGCCATCCCCAGCGTCTCGCCGACCCTCACGTTCAGCCCCTCGCCCATCGCCGCGTATGAGAGAACCCTCGCGAGGGTGACGCCTCCCTGGCCGCCGACCGAGGTTACGAGGATGTTGTACTCTCCGACCGTGTCATTCACCTCCCGCGACGACGGCGTCGAAGGCGCAGATCTGGGCGCACATGCCGCAGCCCGTGCAGCTCGCCTGGTCCACGACCATCTTCCCTGCCTCGACGGACATAGCTGGGCAACTGAGCGTCCTGACGCAGAGGAGGCAGCCGGTGCACTTCTCGGCTTCGACCCTCGCCGGAGGCCCGAGGAGACCGCGCCGCCTCGCGACCAGGCTGCACACCCTCCTCAGGACTATCGCTGAGGGACCGTTGTGGCTCAGCGCCTCCTTGAAGGCCTCCTTGCTCTGCTTGAGGTCGTAGGGATCGACGACGACCACCTTCTCGACCCCCGCTGACCTGATCATCTCCTCGATCCTTATCGTCTTCGCCTCGGGCGCCGTCACCGAGTAGCCGGAGCTCGGCGCCGCCTGGTGACCCGTCATCGCGGTGACATTGTTGTCGAGGACGGCTATCACGACAGGTGTGTCGTTCCAGCCGATGTTGACCGTCGGCGGGATACCGGCGTGGAAGAAGGTTGAGTCACCGATGGTGGCTACGACGGGCGCCTTTATGCCGGCGTACTTGAAGCCGGCCGCGTTGGCGACGGAGGCGCCCATGCTCACCTCCATCCAGCAGGAATCCCAGGGCGGGTTCATGCCGAGGATAGTGCAGCCGATGTCTCCGGTCACTATCACCTCGTCCTTCTTGAAGCCGAGTTCCCTGAGCGCCTGGGTCAGCGCCGTGTAGGTCCCCCTGTGGGGGCAGCCGGGGCAGAAGGGAAGGCTCCTCCTCGGCGCGAGTCTCCCAGCCTTGGCCCTGAGGCGGTCAAGCTCAGGCTCCTCGCTGCCTAGCGTCCTTCCCAGCAGCTTCCCGAGGGCCGCCTCGACGATCTTGAAGTCGTACTCGCCGACCCTGGGCAGGGAGCCGTCGAGCTTGCCGACTACATTGACACGCCTCCCCGAGTCTGCTATGAGCGCCTTGATCTGGAGCTCGATCACGGGTTCGAGTTCCTCGAGGACCAGAAGCCTGTCGACGCCGTCGATCAGCCGCTTGACCAACCCCGTGGGAAGGGGATTCACCGTTCCAACCTTGAGGAGTGAGACATCCCTCAGGTCGTGGGCGTCGAGGACGTCCTGCAGGTAGCCCCATGAGGCACCCGAGGCGACGACGCCTGCCACGCGCCCAGGCTTCAGCTCGAGCCGGTTAAGGGGCGAAGAGCTGGCTTCCGCCCTGACAGCCTCGACCCTCCGGTTCAGCACCGCGTGCTGCTCCTTCACCCAGGCCGACGAGGCCCTCGTGAGGCGGGGGAGGTCACGCTTCGCGGGCTCCTTCCTCTCGACCGCCACGACGGGCCCGAACCGCACCGGCGCCTTGCCGTGGGCGACCCTTGATGTGGTTCGTATTATGACCGGGAGCTTGTGCCTCTCGGAGAGGTCGAAGGCGGCTACGACGGCGTCCTTCGACTCCTGCTGGTCGGCGACGTCTATCATCGGCAGGGGGCATGTGAAGGAGAAGTCCCTCGCGTCCTGCTCCTCCATCCCCGCATAGGCGCCCGGGTCGTCCGCGACATAGATCACCAGCCCCCCGACGATGTCGCCGTACGCGACGGACATGATTGAGTCGGAGGCTACGTTGAGCCCGGCACTCTTCATCGTTACGAGGCAGCGTACGCCGCCCAAGCTGGCGCCGGTCGCTACGTCGAAGGCGACTTTCTCGTTCACCGCCCACTCAGCTCTCATCCCTGTCTCCTTAGACCACTGGATGAGGGTCTCAATCACCTCGGTCGAGGGCGTGCCAGGGTAGCCTATCACCAGGGACGCCCCGGCCTCGACGGCTCCCCTAGCGGCCGCCTCGTTCCCCATGAGGAGATGAAGACTATCCTCTCTCATTTCCACTCACCTACAGATGTGGTCTAAACTCACGGCTGGACCGGATATAACAGTAACCACAGCCGTGGAGCAAGAACATCCTAAATCTGAGGAGACCGAGCCAGGCGTAGAGCCGTCATCGAAAAAATAAAAGCCGTCCCAGCTCCATTGAGCGACACTTACGATACGAATCCCAATTTCGCTCTTGAAGTCCGTGACAATTGTGACTCTCAGGTAATCTATGTTCTTCGCAAAAAGTACGACCACAATAATTGCATAGATAAGGAAGATACCCCTCGCTAATGATGAGTGTGAATCAGCCTGTAGATGATTTTCTAAACAGCCAAGCGCGCGTCTCTTCCCAGTCCGATTATGACTCATTACCACCTCTTTCACTCGCCTGTTCTTGAGAACCGCGATGAGGATTGACCCTCAACGCTTTCAGCGTCTCTACGACCGCGCGCTTGAACTTAATTTCTCAATGCCAGGTTGTGGGAAAATGGAAAAATTTGGAGAGCAGCGCGCGTGACTACTATAAATACCAGGCTTTGTAGAAACCCTCTGTCTGGTTTTCATTGATTTATCAGGGGGATGCATGCTCCGATCGACAACCCCCCTCATTTTTGATAAAGTTAGATAATATCCGTGAGGGTTTCTACAGAGCTAAATACCAAAAAAAATTTTAATATTGGTTGAAATATCATTTAGTGGGTTAAAATGTTAACCGCGACTTTGAGTACTGCATTTGTCCTATTGGTGCTTAGTTTCGCTTTGTTCATCTTTTTCATCTACAGAGCCGTAAGAGGAACAGTGCCTACGATCAGGACGATACCTGGTCTCACTGCATTCAACGAAGTCATTGGAAGAGCGGTTGAGACAGGTAGACCTGTATACTTCTCCACGGGTGTTGGGCGTCTGACCGGCGGAGATATGTCGATGACTATGGCTGGCCTGAGTCTCTTGGGACATGCCGCAAAGCTGTCCGCGGATATTGGTGCCGATTTCAACTACATAGCAGCTGTAGCTGCTGAGGCGGTGCCTATCGCTGAAGACATGATTAAGACCGCCTACAGGGAGAAGTATCGGTCTGAACAGGTTACGTTTGTCCCCACTCAACCTGCTTTATTTTCAGCGGTTTCAGGAACATATGAGCGCGAAAAACCAGCTGCTAACTTTGTTCTTGGGGCGCTTTACTGGGAAACCGTTATAGTATGCGAGGCTGGGGCTAGGGCGGGTGCAATGCAGATCGGTGGAACAGGCAGATTGTACCAAGTTCCTTTCATCGCTTCTCTCTGTGACTACTCACTAATAGGTGAAGAGTTGCTTGCTGCCGGAGCATATGTATCTGGGGAACGTGCGTTGTTGGGCTCGATTATGGCGTCTGATGTACTTCGTGCAATCATCGTGGCGCTATCTCTCATCATCATGCTTGGAAGTATCTTCGGCCAAAATGTACCAAAGCTGTTAGGGATGTGAGAGGTGGAAAAAAATGTCTTGGGTTAGAAGAAGGGAAATTCCGATAGCGATATTTGCCATATGTTTCTTCGTATCAGTAATAGGTTACTACTTCAAAGACCCAATAGCTGTAGCATTGAACTCAGAGCTGTCTGGCTGGATCATGATAATGACTAACATCGCATTAGGTACAGGCTTCATCGCGCTGTTTCTGCATCATAGCAAAAAAATATCTCGGAAGGCTAAGGGATTCCCGTTTAGCTTCGTCATTTTCGGAGCCATAGCTGTTATGTTCATAGCTCAGTATTCTGGACCCGCCATCAGGGGATGGCTATACAATGACATATTCTCGAATGTGACGACGGCGGTGATCTGCTTCGCGCTGTTCTACGAGGTCAGCGGAGCCTACCGTGCTTTCCGGATTAGAAACTTGGATGCTCTTCTCTTAATGCTTGCAGGTTTCATCTTGATATTACACTTCGCGCCATTCTACGAGTCCGCTGTACCGAGTTTCGCCGTGATCCCCAATTGGATCTTGGAGGTCCCTGGGATGGGGGCTGGCAGAGGGATCGTGATCGGGGTGGCAATAGGAACTATAGCAATAGCTATACGGATCCTTCTCGGCTACGAGAAGGCCTATACTGGGTGATGAACATGTCATGGAAATTCCTATCTGATAACTATCGCCAAGTAATCTTCATTGTCGTGCTAATCGGGTGCTTCTTACCTGCCTTCCGGCCATTTGGCTTCCCGATATCCGCCTCAGCCCAAACAGAGAAAACCTACGATTTCCTACAGGGGTTTAACAAAGGAGATCTCGTTTTAGTTGACATCGATTATGGGCCAAACGCCTGGGCTGAGATTGGGCCGGGCGTTAACGCCGTCGTTCAACACCTTTTCCTAAAAGAGCTGAAGATAGTATTCGTCAGTTTTGTCGTCGATGGTCCCGCTATGACTGAAAAGTTGTTGAGTGAGATAGATACACGAGGAGCAAAATACGGCGTCGACTACGTGATTCTTGGGTACATACCGGGAGACGAGGTGGGAATGGGGTCCTTCGCCCAAAACCCTCTGGTGATCACCAAGGACTATTATGGCAACGACCTAAACCAGTACGATATATGGAAAGGCGTCAAGATGATAGCTGATTTCAAAGTCTTCATTCCTTGCCATATAACTGGTCCGGAGGCTTGGATACGCCAGTTCTCCGGGAAACTACCGATAGTGATGATCATTTCGCCCGCTGCTCTGTCTCTCGTTCAACCATGGGTTAACTCGGGTCAGCTATACTCCATGATACCCGGAACTAAGGGTGGTGCTGAGTATGAGTTACTTCTCGGGAAGCTTGGTATTGCCTCCTCTATAATGGATGCGACGACATTGACCTTGACGCTTACGATGGTGCTCATAATCATAGGGAACATCGTCTACAGGCAGGAGAAGCCTGGATCGGTTAAGAAGGTGACATGACATGGATATGATAACTTCACTAATAGTCGGGGCATTGACCCTCATGGCATGGAGCATGCTTTACAGGGAGAACAAATTCTATAGTCTGATTGAGAGCCTCCTGATAGGCTTCGGCATGGGGTACCTGCTTTACGTCACAATCAACACGTTGAACAATGTCCTCGTTACGCCGATGGCAGCAGGGAAGTGGATCCTGATCATACCAACTATTGGAGGTCTTCTGCTATTCACAGTTTTTATTGAACGATTCAGGTTCCTAGCTAGGTGGGGGGCAGCGGCGATAACAGGCACTGGACTGGGATTCGCCGTTAGTAGAGCCGTACCAGTACAGATCCTTGGCCAAGTGAATCAGTTCTACATAGACTTCGGTAAAACAGACGCCCTTGGTGTTGCGAACTGGCTCATCATATCCGTCACAGCGATAACTACGATACTATACTTCACATTTACTAGACCGCATAAAGGCGCAATGGGTACAATAGCAAAGATTGGCCGCTGGAGCATGATGATAGCCTTCGGTGCGACGTTCGGGTCAACCATCGGCGGTGACTTAACTTATGTCATTGATCGAAGCCTCTTCCTGTCACAGTACCCGCAAGTGTATCTGCTGATAGTTGCAGCAATCATAGTACTATGGGACATAATGAGAAGACGAAATCAAACCTAATTTTTTTATCTATTGATTGGTTAATTTTTGGTGCTGTCTGCTTATCGGTTAACGGACATTGGCTGCGCCTTTAGAGGCGTAATATTAAGGTTTTTGTCTCGTCGTCCGATCCCAGATCACGGAGGCGTCGGGGTGGCTGATCGACCAAAAGATGGGGTAAGACCTCGACGGTTAACATGGTCTGGGCCTCCCACCCGTTTAGAAGAGTAGGTCTTGAGCCTGTATGGCAACGTGTCCAATAGATGACGAGGAGGCCTCTCCCCGACGCCACCAAAGAAATGGAGGTGAATAAACATGCTTCGCAAGGCTTGCGGCGTAGACGTGCACAGAGACGGCTTCGTAGCTACGATCCTCCACAGCGGTGGCTGCAAGAGTAGAAGCTACGAGAAGACCCTCGACTCGATGGAGGAATTCAAGGACTGGCTCAGGAGGGAAAAGTGTAGGGCAGTTGCCATGGAGTCCACGGGCGTCTACTGGATCCCGCTATACGCGTCCCTGGAAGATGAGTTCACTGTATACCTCGCCAACGCCCAGAGGACTAGGAAGGTGCCGGGGAGGAAGACGGATCAGAGTGATTCAGAGTGGCTCGCGTACCTGCTCAGAGGAGGCCTCATCGAGGCCTGCTACATACCTGACAGGAGCATCCGGGTTCTGAGGGAGCTGACGAGGCTCAGGACGAAGCTGGTGCAGAACCGCACAGACTACAAGAACAGGGTTCACAAGGTGCTGCAGAGGTGTAACATCAGGCTCGGCTCTAAGCTAAAGGTCTTCGGCAAGGCAGGCATGACTCTCCTCGAGGGGTTGATGGCTGGCAGGGACCTGGACGAGGTCGTGAAGGAGAGCGGGGGCAGGACGCTGACCGAGAGGAGAGGAGAGCTTGAGTCCGTCGTCAGGGAAGGGCTGGATGAGGAGGATGTCTTCATACTGAGGCGTTGCCTGGGGATGATGGAGAGCCTAGACGAGGAGATCAGGAGGGTGGATGAACGTATAGCGATGCATATGAAGGCCAGGGAGATGGACGCGAGGAGGATAAGCCGGGTCCCCGGCGTGGCTCAGGTCTCCGCGTCAGCCATCCTGGCTGAGCTGGGTGACCCGAGGCGGTTCTCCAACGGGAAAAAGGCGGCGTCTTTGGCCGGCCTGTGTCCATCTGTCTACCAAAGCGGTGGGAGGAACCTGACTGGCAGGATCAAGCAGGGTTCGAGGGGTCTGCGTCGGCTGATGGTTCAGGTGGCTCACGCGGCCGCCAGAACAAGGGATTCTAGGCTGAGGCTCTTTTATCTGAGGGTCGCGGCGAGGAGGGGTAAGAAGAAGGCGATCGTGGCGTTGGCGCGTAAGATCCTTTGCATCATCCATCACATCCTGGTCATGGGTGAGGAGTACGTGGAGGAGGGTTTCGTCAAGTATCCTAGGCTGCGGTTTAGGGCGGTTGAGCATATGCCGTTGGAGGTGATGGCTGAGACCTTGAGGTGCGCTGGCTACAGTGTTCACGCCCCAGGCTGATCACGGGTTCGAGACAAAAACCTTAACATGGCAACTTTCTCCTACATTATCTTCACCATGATGACAGTGTTCTCATCTTTATAGTACTTCTTCAACGTAGCGTACAGCCTCATGTTACAGTAACGCACCAGCAGAATGTTCAGCAGGTTCTCCAAGCCCTCCGTGCTCCAGTGCATCCACCTGTTCTTCACCCGCTTCGCCACCTCACCCATCAGCCGCTCCATCAGGTTGTTGATGTAGGGCACGCTCACCCCTTTCATGGCTAGCCTGGCGAAGGTCACCATGTAGTTGGCTGAGTTCCTGATGAACTTCGCAGCCCCGGTTAGCCCCTCGTCCAGTAGCTCCCTGGCGAGCCTCCTCAGCTCCCTGAGTGCCCAATCTATCCTCCAGAAGCTGCACGCCTTTATCGCCGTCACGGTTACCCTACGTGCCCATCGAGAAGAAGATAGTCTAAAACCTCTCTTTTTTATTCTTATTAAAAATAATAAGAAAAAAGGGTTTACTCGAACTTCTTGTAGACCTTGTCTATCGGTACGTGCTGGATATCGGACCTGAAGTGAGGGGGGCCGAAGATCTTTAAACCCATCGGAGTCTCCCACTTGTCCTCCATCTTGACGCCGACGACGGCGACCTTGCGTCCTGCCTCCCACTCCGCAGGCCAGAAGTTCGCCAGTCCCCACCCCGTCTCCACGTCGATGACGTTGATTCCGTCGGGGCTGGTAACGTAGGGCTTACCGTCAAGCCATGAGAGGTGGTTCTCGTTCTTGTACCAGATCTTCATGTCGTGGCCGGCGTACGGGCCTGTGCCCTTGATCTTGGCGGTTCCCCAGATGAAGGAGAACTTGCCATCCTGCCAGTAGTCGAAGATCTCGCCCTCGAAGAGCCTGAACCCCCTGGGGCCCAGCGCCTTGAGCATCGCGTCGACGGGGCTCTTGCTCGCCTTCAGGGCTCCCCTGATCGCCTTGCCGACCTTCATCGTGGTCGATGCGGTTCCCGGAAAGACCGCCTTCTTAAGGTCTGAGCCCTTCACTGCGTGAATGCCCCTCGCATTTCCTCCGGAGTACGTCGATATGCCCTCTACGAGCTCCTCCATCCTCTGGAAGCAGAGGGTCTGCTCCAGGACGATGAGGTCGCCCCATTGTGTGGTCCATACGGCCGGCGTGCAGGGGACGTTGGCGAGGTTGAGGGCGTTCTGTGAGATCTCAGGGGCGGCCCTGAGGCCCGCCACGTTCGCGTCGATGTAGGGCTTGTCCTTCCTCGCCAAGCCGCATATCAGCCTCACGAACTCCGGCGCAACCTCGAACTGGATGCGGGAGAACAGCTTCTTGCCGATGATCTCCTCGAGCCTCTTCTCGCCTGCCTCGGTGAAGTTTGGATCCGGGATCTTCGACCAGGTGTTCAGGGGGCACCACTCCCTATCCGCCTGTAGGATCTGGTCCTTTATTCTGGCCGCGGCGTCGAGGGGATGTCTGTAGTCACGGGTTAGCCTCTGCCTGGGGAAGCCGTTGAACTTCTCCATCATCTCGGACTGAATCCCTCCCCCGGTTCCGCAGTCGGAGGAGACGATGGCGTCGTCGGGCACCTCGTCCAGGGATATGAACTTCAGCTTATGGCCCTCATCGAGGACCTCCTTGACTATCTTCTCGACGGCCTCGAGGGATGGTGCCACTCCTCCACCTCCCGTTGAGAGCGTCGTACAGCCGAGCTGGTAGTCCAGGACATCTTCTATATTCAAATACTTCATTTTAAACTTCTCATATCTATCAGTTCAAGGTCTATATATAAAAATTAAGATAGCCATCCCGGAGGATATTTCTAACTTTCTATTAAGCCAAAGTCCAGTTCGTCAGGCAGCTGGCCGATTATATTGTCCTTAAACCCTCTGATTGTTTGAACTGTGAGTTTGTCGCTCAAGTGTATGGACTGAATGTCTTTATCCTCATGCAATAGTGTGTGTTATCTCACTAAACGAAAAACACTTTTATAATCTCTTATTCAATCACTCGTGAAGATGATTATTGAGTTAGTTTTATATGTTTTAATAATATTCTAATGGAGATAGGTATGGGTGAAGTGATGTTCGAGTTGAAGCTGGTCGATGAGGGGTCTGAAATTAGGAGTCACAGAATTACGAGAATCTGAAATGGCTCGCCGATGCTTAGATCTGTGCCATGAGCGACTACTATGGAGATCCTCGTCAACCACATTCGAGGGTTGAACAAGCAGGAAGAATGATTACTAACCCTCTCTATGCCTCTAAAAAATGTTAAATAGACTGAGAACTAATATGGATTTTACTTAGATAACATGTGTTGAAAGAAATGGAAGCCTCTGGGCGCCCCTGGGGGAGGCCGAACCCGCCTAGCCCGAGGATGCGCGGGCTGAAAGAGGTCGAAAAAGGAAAAGGAAAAAACCGAAAATGGTTAACCCACTTTTCCAAGTTCCCGGAATAGTTTCTGGCAGAGCACTCGGAATGATCCTTGTCATAGTTCTAGCAATCCTCGTATATTACTACATGAGTTCTGGAAAGAAGATCTACATCAGGAGGGTGCCGGGCCTCGACGCCATAGAGGAGGCGATCGGGAGGTCAGCTGAGATGGGTAAGCCCGTCGTATGCTCCTTCGGGATAGGTGACTTCAACTACTGGACAATGGCGGGTCTCGCCATACTCTCGCACGTGGCGACTCTCTCCGCGAGGGCCGGCACTAGACTAATAGTCCCCACAGGGGGGTCAGACTCCTCACTCATCGTCAGGCCGGTGGCGGAAGAGATAGTTAGAAACGCTTACCTATTGGAAGGAAAGAAAGAGGCATTCGACTCGAATGACCTGCCCTTCTTGAGCGGCCAACAGTACGCCTACACGGGAGGCTATATAGGGATCCTTCAGAGGACGAGGCCGGCCTCCGTTATCATGACCGGCGATCACTACTCGGAGGCGATGAACATAGCCGAGACCTCCAACGCCATCGGTGCAATCACCATAACCTCGGGCGGTTACATATCGAACGTCGCCGCTCTTGCATGTGCATCAGACTACATCCTGATAGGTGAGGAGGCTCCGGCTGCAGGGGCCTACCTCTCGAAGGAGCCTCCGCTGAGGGCCAGCATACGGGCTCAGGACATCTACAAGGCATTGGCCCTCATCCTCATCATAGGAGGCTTGATACTGATGACAGCGGGGAGCGATATCGTCGTACAGCTTTTGGTTTCGTAGGAGATGAATGAATGTCCTCATTCTTTAAGAGTAAGACTGTGCAGCTAACGATAATGATCCTCTCCTTCCTCGCTGTCTTTGTACCCTACTTCATCGATGTACCCGCAATGACCACCTTCTCAACCGAACTCATAACGATAGCCGCCATAGTCAGTGCCTTCACCTTGCTGTTAGCCCTATACAGCCAGTTCAGGCGCGGCTACACATTCATTCAGAAGAGGAAACGCGGATGGATGTTCAAGGCATACATGATGATATCCATCGTCCTGATGCTGGTCTTCGCGCTTTTCGGCCAGGAGACCGGCCCATATAATTGGGTGATGTACGCCATCATAACCCCGCTGAGCTCAGTGAACTACAGCATACTCGTCTTCTACATGGCATCAACCGGTGCCAGAGCCTTCAGGGCGAGGAATACCAGGGCACTACTCCTCCTGATAACCGGCTTCATAGTCCTGTTCTATCAGGCGCCCCTGACTGGGGCATTCTTCCCCCAGATCACACCGGTCGCTCTGTACTTCACCGGCACATTCGTAGCTGCCGTGGCGAAGATGTTCCTCATTAGCGTCACCGTCGGCGCCATAGTCTTTGGCATGAGGGTACTGATGGGCAAAGAGCCCACGATACTTGGCTTCACAAAGGAGGAGGCGTCCTAGCTTGACGGAACAGAAGACCGAGAAGAGAAGCATCTACAGGATGCTCGTCGAGTACGACCGCAGAATAATTTACCTATTCATCTTCGTCCTCATCCTAGCCCCGTTGATGCAGCCCTTCAGCCTCCCGATACAGGTGAGCCCAGGCACAATGACTTACTACAACGTCCTCAACGGCCTGAAGAAAGACGACGTCGTCCTCGTAGTATTCGACACGGAGTTCAGCGGCTACATGGAGATTCAATCCGGCATCCTCGCCTCGATCAAGATGATGTTCGAGCACGAGGTGAAGGTAGCCATAGCGGTAGCCCATCCAGAGGCGACGGGGATCCCTCAGCTCGTATTCGACCAGCTGAAGGGCGTCATGGATCAGCACCACTACATCTACGGGCAGAACTACATCAACCTAGGATACATTTTCCCGAACTCGGCCTCAGTCGCTTCGACGGCACAGGACTTCCACAGCATCGTGCGGCAGGACGCCTACGGAAGATCAATAGAGGGAACCTTCCTCGACAACGTAAACACCTGGAAGGACTGGACCCTCATCTCAGTCTACACGACAGGCATACAATCTGGCTCCATAATTAATCACTACGGCCTCCGAGGAACCCCCATAATAGTGAACTGCATAGGAGTCATGATATCCACCCAGCAGCCCTACTTGAGCTCCGGAATATACAAGGCTCTCCTCGAAAGCATGAGGGGCGGAGCCGAGCTAGAGTATCTAACCTCAAGCCCAGGACCAGGACTCACAGCCATGAACTCCTTCACCCTAGGCCACTACATGCTCATTATAGCAATAATCCTCGGAAACATCGGCTACTTCGGCTATAGAAGTGAGATGAGTAGAAAGGCAAAGGAGGAAAGATGATGGATATAATCGAGGTATCGATAGTAGGCGTCGGAGCCTTCCTCGCCATATGCATGTTCACGACCCTTTACGGGAAGAGCAACCCACTCTACGCGCTCGCTGAGGAGTCGTACATCGGATTCGGAACCGGCCTCACCATCGTCATAAACCTCCTGTTCATCTACAAGACGGGCATACTCGGCATCCAGGCAGGAGACTGGCTACTCTCCTTCGGGATCATTCTCGGCATAATGGTCCTCGCGAGGATAGTCCCCAAGTACAGCTACATAGCACGAGTCCCAATCGCTATAGCCATCGGAGCCCAGTTCGGCTTGGCTCTGAGAACCGAGATCTTCACCGGCTTCTTGGACCAGATAAGATCCACGATATTCCCCCTGCTCACAGGCGACGCCATGACCCTCCTGAACAGGTGGACCATAGCCCTGTCTGTGATATTCATGCTCAGCTTCTTCTTCTATACCACCGAACTCAAGGGCCCACTACGCTGGAGTGCCAGGATAGGCGAGTACGCGATGTACGTAGCCTTCGGAGGAATCTTCGCCCAGACCTTCATGGGCCGGCTGAGCCTATTCGTAGGCTTCATGCAGAACTACACGGTTCCACCCTGGAAGATACCCTACCTCCTCGGCAGCCTGATAATAGTCTTCGCAGCGGTAATCATCCTAGACAGAGCCAAACTGCTCGAGAAGCTCACGCCAGAAGAGTAACCCCCATTTTTTAAAGGTCAGTAGACCATGAGTGAAAAGGAGTGGAAGCAGTGGGAAGATCTCCCCCCGGAGGAAGAGGAGAGGCTCATAGACAGCCTAGCGAAATACCTGACCAACCGTAAGCTCAACACCCTCTTCCGAATGGTGCTGGAGAGCGGAGGCTCACTGACGACGCTCTTCGCAGAGTTCTGGATGGGCCTCTACGGCCCGTACTTCGACTTCTTCGGTGTGGACAAGTATGGGGCTCTCCTCAGAAAAAGGAAGAACGTAGAGAGGCTGATAGCCAAACTCGAGGAAGCCGAAGAGGAGAGGAAGGAAAAGAGAAAACCGGAGGCTGTTAGCCCTCCTTCTTAGCGGCTGCTCTTTGCATCTTTTCGACTCGTATCCTTTTCTTGTACCTGTAGGAGATGTAGCTCACAGCAACGACTGCAAGGTTCACAACAGTTAAGGTTTGAAGGTCAGGCTCTATCAAGCCCGCGAGAACGGCCAGGTCGAGGGGAGCCAAAACCACCACGAGCATGTTAGCGATGAAAATGAACGCCTCGATCCTCGTGACCGAGTCGAGTTCCCTTCTCAACCGAGGCGCTACTCCTTCTTCAGATCCTCTACAAACTCGGAAAGCTCCTTAACGACTGCCTCGACCATCTCTTCCCCTTTTTCCTCCGAGGCTATCGTGGGGTCGCCCAGAGAGCCGATCTCCGTTACCTCATCGAAGTTCCTCGCAGTCGTCACCTTACGCTGGTATTTCTTCTGGAGATCTGTCAAGCCCCTCGGAGACCTCCATTTCTCGGCCTTGTCCATGAGCACCCGTTGTCCGAGTGCCAGACCAATGCTCGTCTCCAGCTCGCACGCGTGCCCGCCGGACTCCTGTTTGATGACCTTCAACGAACCTGAACCGAAGCCGTTCTCGGTTGGGAACACCATCACGTTGTAGACGACAACCCCTGTGTCGTCCCTGATCTCCCGCAGAGCCTCATTCACGGCGTTCGTGTTCCCGCCGTGCCCGTTCAGGATGACGATCTTCTTGAAGCCATGGTGGATGAGGCTCTCGCAGACCTGTTTGTAGACCTCGACGAGTGTACTGAATTTCAGGGTGATGGAGCCGGCGAAGTTCATGTGGTGGACTGAGTAGCCGAAGGGCATGACCGGCGCGACAAGCACGCCGGTTTTCTCCGCGACCCTCCTGGCGATCTCGAGTGCCGTGAATGCATCGTTGTCGATGGCCATGTGTTTTCCATGCTGTTCCGTTGAGCCGACCGGGAATAGGACAACATCGTCTTTCTTAAGGTACTCCTCTATCTCTGGCCGGGTCAATTTATATAAGAAGAACTCCAAGACAACACACCTTCGATGTAAAATAAACTGTGCGGGTAAATATTAGTTTTGGTCTTTGTGCTACTAGGGATAAAAATTCTCTAAATATTTATCAGATTAATTCGACACACCCATTATCTAAGACTCACTGATTGTATGTCGTCTCACGAAGCATAGATTGACTCTTTAATCACGCGTAATGATCGTTATTAGGTTAGTTTTATATGTTCTAATAATATTCTAATGTAGATAGGTATGGGTGAAGTGAGGTTCGAGTTGAAGCCGGTCGATGAAGGGTCTGAAGTGAGGTTCGAGTTGAAGCCGGTCGATGAGAGGCCTAAAAGGGGTTTCAAGAGGGGGAGCAAGTATGACCCCATAATCGACCGGTTCCTCACGGAGAACCATGATCTGGTTAGGGTTGAGGTCAAGGACAAGGACGCGGACTGCGTGAGGATTAACCTTAACAGGCGGATCATGGCGAGAGGCATGAAAGATAGGGTGAAGGTCTCGGTGGTGGACGGTGGGGTCTACCTCGAGAAGATCGGGAATCCCGACGTTGTAAGTTAAAATTTAAATAAAGTATAACCTATTGAAACTTGGTGACGTCCATGGGAATAGTTTTCGACACTGGTGAGGACGGTTTCAGGACCGTTGTGAAGGACTATCAGGAGATGGCCCTCCGGTTCGTGTGGAGCTCAGGCGAGAGAGGAGTCTCGACTAAGCAAGTTTGGCTGCATGTCAACAAGGAGTTCGGTGGCTCCAAATTCATAAGCAGGGCCTCCATCATCAACTTCCTCAACGCCATGGTCGACGAGGGAGCTCTCAGCTACACAGAGATCACCGGAAGGGAGGCCACAGACGCATCTACTCGCCCCCCCTGGACGAGGAGGGGTTCAAGCGGCACGTGACGAAGAACGTCGTAGCCAAGCTTTTCGAGACGTGGCCAGACGCTACGAGGGAGGCCATAGAGGCCATAATAGGGGAAAATGGCTAAAGGCGCTGTCTCCTGATAGCATCGTTCAACGATCGAGGAGATGATTAGATATGAGTGTTGATAGGCCTTCGGTCAGGCTCATGATCACCGTCATGTGTGCGGCACTTTACGCCGTGGGCTCGTACATGACCGCTTATATTCCGTCGCCCTGGGGCTTCGGCCAGTTCAGGCCGGCCGTCGTTGTTCCAGCCTTCTTCGCAGTGGTCTTCGGTCCGATCCCTGCCGGGGTCGGCGCCGCCCTGGGCACCTTACTGGCTGACTCCGTGAAGCATGGCTACCTCTACCCCGGGAGCCTCATCGCGGCCGTCCCTGGGAACTTCGCCGGCTTCTACCTCATGGGCTGGTTCCTCCGGAGGAGGTTCAGCTGGAACAGGTTCATCATAATAAGCAACCTGGGGCTCCTGGCGGCGAACCTCATCGTCGCGGTGCTCTATGTGTTCGCCTACAAGGTCCTCTACCAGAACCAGTACGTGGGCATCCCCGGCGATGCCCTCGCCGCGTTGGCGGCTGGCCTCACCCTCTTCTGGTTCGTCACAATGCTCCCCTTCGTCCTCCTCGTTACGCCTCCCCTTATCAAGGCGGCTGTCAACGCGTTCCCATCCCTCGCTCACCCTGACCTGGTCGAGGCACTCGGGAGGAAGATACCGGGCAGGGAGCTCGGAGTATCGATGCTGGGGCCAGGAGCCGTCCTCCTCGTCATCGCCCTCTCCGTGAGCTTCACCGGGCTCGGGGGCTGGATGGCCGGCAACCCCGCCTTCGGGGCGACGACGAAGTCTGTAATCGAGGTCCTCTGCTACGTCTGCGGGGCGGTCCTCTTGGCACTCGGCCTCTACTTCCTCATGGGAGAGGCCGGAGGAAAGAGGAGTTACCCCCATTGAAGCCAGCGCCAAGCAAGACTACGAAGCTCGCGGGGACGGCCCTCCTCGCCGCCCTCGTAGTCGTATTTGACTACGCCCTCAAGTTCTCGGGGCTCAAGATACCTTTCCCCTGGATGCCTATGCTCAAGTTCGACTTCACGGGCGTCCCCATAGCCCTCTCCCTGCTCCTCTTCGGCCTCCCCTCCGCGGGGGCCACCTCCCTAGTCGCCGGCGTCGCCATAGTGGCGAGGAGCGGCGACGTCCTGAGCGCGTCGATGAAGGTCATCGCCGAGTTCACGACCGTCCTCGGGATGTGGGCTGGCCTGGCCCTCGTCTCGAGGGTAAGGGCCGGTAGGGGGGCCGGGAAGTCCGTCGCCTACGTCCTCGGCGTCCTACTCAGGGTCGTCTGTATGGGCGCCGCGAACCTGGTCGTGATGCCCTCCTACTACGGTATGCCCTACCCAGTAGTCGTCGGCATGACCCCGCTGATAGCCGCCTTCAACGTCGCCCAGGGCTCCCTCACAATCCTCCTCGGCTACTTCCTACACGAGGCCTACATTCGCCGCGTCGGCGCACAGCCGAAAGCATGAAGAGGACGCCGAACCATCGCGGCGCTGGTTTTATGCCATCAAAGCAATTAGAAATACGCCGAGCCGGAAAACTAGGTTTTAATACAGAGGCTAATCCTGAGATATTCATGCGGCTTCAAGTAATCGGAGTCGAGGGCATGCCCCTTATCAGAGAAGGGGATGATCTCGCCGAACTCGTCGTCAGGACCTCTGAGAAGCAGGGGACGCCTCTCGAGAACGGTGACGTGCTCGTCCTATGCCACGTCGCCGTGTCGAAGGCCGAGGGGCGTACCATCGACTTGACGAAGATCACACCTTCCGAGATAGCCAGCAATTTCTCCTTACTCGTCGGCAAGGACCCGAGGTTAGTCGAGGTGATCCTGAGGGAGTCGAGAGCCGTCAGGAGGATGGCGCCAGGGGTCCTGATCACCGAGACGATGCAGGGCTTCGTCTGCGCCAATGCGGGTGTAGACAAGTCGAACGTCCCCGGCGACGACATGGTTGCCCCACTTCCCGCTGATCCCGATGCCAGCGCCCGGAGGATCAGGGGGAGGCTCGGGGAGGTTGCGGGGGTAAACATCGCGGTGATAATAGCCGACACCCATGGCAGGGCTCATAGGGACGGCGAGGTGAACGTGGCGGTGGGCTCCTCGGGCCTCCATGTGATCAGGGACAGGAGGGGGGA
>Ga0315282_10003505_pt1 | contig 28088 bp, 29 predicted proteins | sample YL17G07_20_MG_FD_203693 | JGI IMG/M metagenome (GOLD analysis project Ga0315282, IMG submission 203693) | Sediment microbial communities from Yellowstone Lake, YNP, Wyoming, USA - YL17G07_20 | ecosystem: Environmental > Aquatic > Freshwater > Lake > Sediment | place: USA: Wyoming | collected...
AATCTTAAACCTTGACTGCACCAAAAACAGAGAATTTTAGATGATATTTCTTATAAAACTACACATTTTATCATTTAGTAAATCCTCTCTTTTTTAGTCTACACTAAATAGCTTGACAGGGCAGGCCTCGCTAGAAACTCTAAACTCCTTAAACAATTTAAGTGAGACTCGCATTTTACTGCTTATCCCTGAGGGTTTGAATTTGGAGAATATTCTTGAAGATATTCGGATTCTGGATCTAACACATGTTTGGATGGGTCCATGGTGTACTATGATGCTCGCTGAAATGGGGGCAGAAGTCATCAAGGTAGAGCCGCCGTGGGGGGCTCTTGGTAGAATAGAGGAACGAGGCCCTATGTATGGTGGAGCTGCTCCGACGTTTCATCATCTAAATCTAGGAAAAAAAGACATAGTTATTAACTTGAAAGAGCCGAAAGGCATTGAACTTGTAAAAAAATTACTTGCTAAGAGTGATGTGATCATAAGCAACTTTGCCCCCGGTACGATGGAGAAAATGGGTCTAGACTATGATGAATGTAAAAAGGTTCGCCCAAACATCATCTATGGCGTAATCAGTGGCTTTGGAGATACTGGACCTTACAGGCCTTACAGCAGTTATGCTCCGGTTGCAGAAGCCATTGCAGGTTTTGCCCGCCAAATGGGAGATACCATCGACCCAGCAGGTCCTCCTAAAGGGCTTGTTGGATTTTTCGGAGATCTTGCACCTGGAACATTGATGGCAATGGCTGTCATTGCGGCTATCCGTTATCGTGATAAGACTGGGAAAGGCCAAAAGATTGATCTCGCCCAATTCGACTCCATGTTTGCCTATAATACAGGCGTCACAACTTTCTGGGTCACAGGCAAGAATGAGGCAGAACGAAAAAAGGATGATGAAGAAAGGAAGAAAAACGCTCCTGATCGGGATCCAATACAACAAATCGGTGGATACCTAAAGGTCAAAGATGGGTATATAATGGTCGCAGGTATGCGTCCAAAGGCCATTGATGCACTTAAAGAGAAGCTCAAAGTCGAGGAGTTAACAAAGGAGCTGGTTCTTGAAACAATCGCAAATATGACGAGAATGGAAGCTTTCCACTTCTTCGCTGAGATGGGTATGCCATGTTCACCCTGTTACTACGCTAGTGAAACCCCGGATGACCCGCAGATTATCGCACGTGAGATGATTACCCAGGTTGACCACCCCATCCTTGGAAAAATGAAGGCTATTAATTTCCCAGTGAAAATGAGTGAGACACCTGGCAAGGTTCTATCTGCTGCACCTCTACTTGGTCAACATCAGAAGGAGATAATCACACAGCTTCTTGGATACAGCCAGGAGGAGTTTGAAGCTCTGGTTCAAGGAGGCATAATCGCTTATCAGCCAGATATTGATAAGCAGATTGAGAATTGGAAAAAGTAACCTATTTATTCTCTTTTAAGAAGCCTTTTTTAATTATAATCTTAAGTATTTTAAGCATTTTATGTAGACTCTAATGGATAGGATATGAAGACAATCCTCGAAGATATCCGTGTAATCGACCTGACACACGTATGGTTCGGTCCATGGTGTACAATGATGCTCGCCGAAATGGGGGCAGAAGTAATCAAGGTAGAGCCGCCGTGGGGGGCACTCGGCAGGATCGAAGAGTTTGGCCCAATGTATGGTGGAGCTGCTCCAACTTTCCATCATTTGAACCTCAACAAGAAAGACATAGCTATCAACCTTAAAGACCCAGAAGGAATTAAGCTAATGAAGGAGCTCATAAAGAAAAGTGATGTGATAATAAGCAACTTCGCCCCGGGGACGATGGAGAAGATGGGGTTCAGCTATGAGGAATGTATAAAGCTGCGACCCAACATCATTTACGCTGTATTATCAGGTTTTGGTGACACGGGCCCTTACAGAACTTACAGCAGCTACGCTGTTGTCGCTGAAGCGTTCGCTGGGTTTGCCCGCGCACAGGGAGATAGAGATGATCCTAATGGACCACCTAAAGGGATGGTTGGGGCTTTTGGCGATTTAGCTCCAGGAACCTTAGCTGCTATGGCGATCCTGGGTGCAATTCGGTATCGTGATAAAACTGGGGAGGGTCAGAAGATTGATTGCGCTCAGTACGACTCGATGTTTGCCTATAACACAAGTGTCACAAACTATTGGCTCAGTGGTAAGACTGAGGCTGAGAGACGTGTTGAGGAGGAGGAGCGGAAAAAACAGAGGCAGCTGGATCCCTTTCAGCAAATTACTGGCTACATAAAGGTAAAGGATGGTTATATAGAGACTTCTGGCCTTCGCGCAAAAGCTGTTGATGCGTTAAAAGCGAAGATGGGTGTTGAAGAAATTACTAAAGAGATGATTCTTCAACGCGTTGAGAATATGACCAGAGATGAAGCTTTCCACTTTTTCGCAGAATTGGGATTACCAACTTCTATAGTCTACTATGCAAGTGAGTCATGGAAAGATCAGCACATTAACTCTAGGGAGATGATCACGGAGGTTGATCACCCGCTTCTTGGTAAGATAAAGGCGATTAACTTTCCATTAAAGATGAGTAAAACCCCTGGTAAAGTCCTATCTGCAGCACCGCTTCTCGGGCAGCATCAGAGGGAGATTGTTATGAGTCTGCTTGGTTATAGTCAGGAGGAGTTTGATAAACTTGTTCAGGGTGGAGTTATTGCGTATCAGCCTGACATCGATAAGCAGCTTGAGAATTGGAAGAGACAATAGGTCGTTTATAAGAAAATAATATAGAGCAGGCGCACATTCTATTTTTGTATACGTAGGAGCGTATTAATTTGCTATATAAACCTAGAACACAAGCGGAGATCGATGAGATTACAGTCAAAGCTGCAAAGCTGATAGAGAAGCATGAACTTGAGGAGGTTGCCATGTTGTTCTTTGAATCAATAAAGCCCGTTTCAAGAATAGGTGGGAAGCTTGGTGGCATGGCTCTTGCATTCTTGATCCCTGTATTTGGATACGGAATAGACGATTATCTAGTCGCTTTACAGGAGCCTGAGCAGATTGAGAAGCTGCTGAAAATGGTTGAAGCTAGCTATGAGAAGCGTAGAGAAAAGGAAAAGCAGGCTAAACTGGAAAGAAAATTAGCAAGAGAGAAGGAAAAGGAAGAAAAGTTGTTGAAAAAAAAGGATTAGGTTTTTTAAACTTAGCTTTCGCTAAAGTAACTGTTTAAAAAAAAGGGAAATTGGTTACCTTTTAGATTGGGATGCCTAATGCTACTTTGAAGAAGTTTACCACTATCGTTGCTGCACCGGTGAAGAGGCTCTGCGACCAGAGAACGTCTTCTGCGTAGAGCATACCAATAGAGCACATTAGGAATAGTCGGCCGATCTTTAGCGAGTAGGCTAGATATCCTTTGTACTCGATTGTGAACAGCCAGTAGCTTAGTGAAAAGATGACTCCGAATACTGTGAGCCACGCACCCAGTTGGTCTTGCCAGAGCGTCGCTGCAAATGGTCTTGTAACTGTGTCGCTGATACGTGTGGTTATGCTTCCTTGAACCATCGTTGTCAAGGTTGCACCGGTTCCCAATCCTAGGAGTATGGCGTAACTGTAGCTTGATACCCATCCATACCCCTTGAATAGTCTTGAGAACATTAGTAGACCTAGTATGATTGGTATAATGTTAAGAAGGTTAGTTCCATCTAGTATTGGTACGATTGCCTGCTGCCAGAGGCTGTTGTAGAAGCTTAAAAAGAAATATACAGTTGAGACCGATATTACTATTTCAGCGGCTGCTTTGCTGAAGAAGTTATCTCTGTATAGATATGACCATGTTGCTAGCACCATCACCATTTGTATAAACATGAAAAGCATGTCAGCCATTTACTTCTCCTCCTTTTTTCCTCGTGTGCCAAAGTAAGATATGTTGCCGATTATGACAATCACGACCAAGCCAATTACACCTAGGTTCTTGGCGTCGTTTGACTTGACACCTTCACCCGCGTATTTCAGGTCGTGGGTTGTCTGGAAGAGGTAAGCCTCCATCATTGCACCCTGTGAAGCACCGCCAGCGTAGCCATATACTGGTCCTTTGACTGGATCGTAGAATGGCGGTACGAAGGGCTGTACGTTTGTTGCGGTTCCCCATACAAGTAGCTTTACATTGTAATTTGGAGTGCCTGCAAGGACGTATCGTCTCGTACAATACTCTGGACTTTCGCAGATGTAAAGGGCAATATCGTGGGCATCATGAATGCTCTGTAGCATAGGTATGCTGTCTACAGAGATTCCTCTGATATCGGTTGTGAAGAATCCATGTACGATGTCTGCTGTCCAAGCTATTTCAGCTGACTCTGTCATTGTCATGTATGGCCAAATGACGTAGTCTGTTCCCTCAGTGTATACTGTATCCCAGCCTAGCTGGGCAAACTCCTGTCGGATCACTGTAGGGGAGTCAACATGGCTCATGAATATCATCACCCTCACTTGCTTCGTCATCAGCATCTTCCATGTGGCTATATAGATCGGTGCAACATCTGGGAGCATCGTCATGTATCCGCTGAAGGATACAAGCACAAGGTCATGGGGCTTAAGCTTGTTGATGGTCTCTACATAGTTGATTACAGGAGGCGCAATTGATTGCGGTACACCTATTGGGTACACTAATGGTAGAGCAACAAGTATCGTCATAATTGCATAGATGATCCTATAGTCAGCTGAACCAAGCTTCTCAAGGAAGCTTTTCTGTTGCGCCATTATGAGGCCACCTCCACAGCGGTTCTCTCCCTACCCATCAACTGTCTCATACTGATGAGTATTGAACCGCATGCCATAACCATGACTGCTGCTGTGGTCGCTGCGTTGTTGGGATAGTTGTATAGCCATTCGCCGATAGCTGTAAGATATGGGTCCAAGTATAGTGTAAAGATTGAAGCACTTTCACAGACGTAGAGAAGACCGGATACTGCTAAAACTGTTGCCTCGAGGCTTCTGAATCTAAGCATACGATACGAGGCTGACATTAAGTATAGGAACATGAGACCGTAGAATGCCCGGCTCTCAGCAGGATAGAATGCCGTATACCACCACTGTACTTGATCGCCTCTGAAACCAAGCTGTCCATGAGCCCAGTCAGCGTAGATTATCGAGCCTCCAACAAGAATCAGCGAGAAGGCTACAAGTACCCCAAACAGGGCCTTTTGTTCCCATCCTGGCTTCATTTGCATCGTGTGCCATTCACCTTGGAAGAGGTATATGACAGCAAGTCCCCAAGCCATCATCGTAATATAGGAAGACCACTGGCCAAGTGCTTTGTTGATAGCATCTAATGTTGCATCTTGAATGTATCTGCTTCCAAGTTGTAGTACAGCTGCGATAACAATCAGTATTAGAGGGAGATCTCTTCTAATGAAATTTCTTGTACTCATATATCATCACATCGTGTAAATCGCTGCTACGTCTAGACCAGCAGCTTTCAATATTACACCCAGAACAATCAGGCCGACTATGACGAACTTCCACCATTCTTCGCTGGCAAGACCCGATATCAGAAATTTGTTTTCACTTAGAGATGCTCCAGCTGCTAGCAATTCCTCGCCAATAAACATGTGGTCACATGCTATAGCGAAAATATAGGTTGCTGTCCAGCGTGGGGTCCCTCCGATGACGATAGCGTCGTTAATCTTAGCTGCCTCCAAAACTGGGAACTCGAAAGTAATGATGGAGCCGGCATGTATGAAGAGGCCGACCTTGTCACGCTTGAAGCTCTCATAAACACCTGGGCTGAATGCTGCGGTGAGGTAGCCGTAATAATGCATGTCTCCACGTTGGAATGCCTCCGGCTTACCCGCCTCAACAAAAGCTTCCTTAATAACACCCTCAATCAGGGGGATTGCTTCACCCTGACTGGGCAGGTGCATTATGAGCCTGACTCCATACTTAGCAACTAGATTTGTTGTGAAACGTAGAACTGCAAGAGAAGCTATTGTGGTACCCATACCAGTCGAATTTAGCGGCGCTCCGTCGCTCCCCATTGTGTAGTGGACAGGCTTACCCATCTCAAGGGAACGACCAACACCTTCTTCAATAGCAAGAGTCGCCGGTATAGTCCTTATCTTCGGCAGGGACTGGTTATGCTGAACCCTATACATGTAATACCATACCGAGACGAACATAAAGACTAACCAACAAAACTCAACAATGCGATTACCGTAAAGTTGCATATTCAATCGCAATATTCACAAGTGCTGATAACCTTTAAAAAATTTTAGGCTATAACCGCTAAATATAAGGTTTTTGACACGAAAAAACATACTTTAGATATACATTTTTAATATGAATTATTATTTTAAACTAAGAAAAACAATGATAAAATTTTTTTAAAAATATTAAAAAATTAATAAAGTATTCACTAGAAAAATAAAGCTTAAGAGCAAACAGTGTATTTTCACAGGGATGGCACTACTCAAACCCATAGGGGAAATGCAATATATTCTAGCAACAGATGTAGGAAGCACTACAACCAAAGCGAGGTTCTTCCAAAAAAAGTCTGAGGGTTGGCGTTTCGTAGTCGCAGGTGAAGCACCCACAACTGTTGAGGCACCATTCGAAGATGTAACGATGGGTGTATTGAATGCATGCAGAGAAGTCGAGGAGATCACGGGACACCAGATTCTTAAGGCTGATAACACAGGCGTATTAATGCCCTACGATGGAAATAAGGGAGTAGACCTCTACGTAACAACTAGTAGCGCAGGAGGGGGACTCCAGATGATGGTTGGAGGGCTCGTAAAAAGCATGACCGCGGAGAGCGCCAACCGAGCCGCTCTTGGAGCTGGCGCTATCGTAATGGATACCTTAGCTATTGATGACGGAAGATTACCCTTCGAGAAGATCAAACGAATTAGAAGCCTCCGCCCAGACATGATACTATTAGCAGGTGGTACTGATGGTGGAGATAAAGAACACGTTATGGAGCTTGCGGAACTCGTCAAAGCTGCAGCACCAAAGCCTCGACTAGGCCTTGGATATGAACTTCCCTTCGTTTTTGCTGGTAACAACGCTGTATCAACTATGATAGAAGATCTCGCAAAAGGCAGCTTTGCTCTTACCATAGTGGAAAATATCCGTCCTACCCTCGAAGTAGAGAATAATGAACCGGCTCGTCGAGCAATACACAAACTATTCATGGAGCACGTTATGAGTCATGCACCCGGCTACAATAAATTAATGAAATGGGCCAGTATCGACATCATGCCAACTCCTGCTGCCGAAGGCATGGCAATACAACTTTTAGCTACAAACTACGGAAAGAATAGTTTAGGCGTTGGATTAGGTGGCGCAACTACAAATGTTTACTCCGTTTGGGATGGCCGATTCGTTCGAAGCGTTTCAGCCAACCTAGGCATGAGCTATAGCATTACCAACGTTCTAAAAGAAGCCGGTATTCAAAATGTTGCCCGCTGGATGCCTTTCGAAATTACAGAGCAAGACCTTAGAAACCGACTTATGAACAAGATGATACGTCCAACAACCATCCCTCAAACCTTAGAGGAGTTAATTATTGAGCACAGCATTGCCCGCGAAGCTCTCCGACTTGGACTCCGTCATCATAAGAGCATCGCTACAAGGCTTAAAGGAATAAAGGAATATCACGATGACTTCAGCTGGATGTTCGATGCAATGATTCAGGAATCTTACATCGACATGATGAAGATTGGTTGTATCGCTGGAACAGGAGGACTCCTCAGTCATGCTCCCGACCGTGTCCAAAGTCTTCAGATATTAACAGATGCCTTCCAACCAGAAGGTATAACCTGGTTATTCCAGGACTCTGTCTTCATGATGCCACATCTTGGAGTACTTTCGACAGTCCACCAGGAGGCCGCTCTTCAAATCTTCGACAAAGATTGCCTTGTTAAACTTGGCACAGTTATAGCTCCAAGAGGAATCGGAAAGGAAGGAGCCCCTTGCATGGACGTCAAAATCACAATGCCTGATAATACAATAATGGATGAACATATAAACTTTGGAGACATTAAAAGAATACCTCTCGGTCAAGGTCAGGAAGCTAAAATCGAAATTAAAACCCAAAGAGACTTCGTAATTAACTATGATGAAAAAGGTAACCCACAAGACAATTTAACTGGTACAGCGATGGGTGGCGAAGTGGGGTTAATCTTAGACGCACGAGGTAGACCCTTGCAGTTACAAACCGAAATTGGACCCCGTCGTAAGCAACTAGTAGATTGGTTCACAAAAACCCGTTTATACCCAGGGATCGATCTGGAAAAGTCATTAAAGGAGGTTTAAAAAATGAGTAAAGACGAAATTCAGGGAGAGAAGAGTAGTGCACAGGCATTCGCATATACACCTGGACTAAAAATAAAAGAAGCTCAAACTGTTGAAAAAGAGAGAAGGCTACCAATCCAAGGAGAAGTTTTAGTAAAACAGAACGATAACGTAGATGATCTCACAAAAATTGCCCAGACTAACATCCCTGGTGACCCATACATGATTGACGCAGCCATGATGTGGGGAGTTCTCCCAGAAACAATACCCGAGTGTATGGAAAAACCTCTAGGCGCTGAAGTGAAGAAAGGAGAAATTATTGCTAAGTATAGCAGCTTTTTTGGGATCTTCAAGAAAACATTAGAATCTCCAGTTGATGGTTCAATTGAAAACGTTTCTAAAATCACTGGTCAAGTCACTATACGCGGATCACCTATCCCAGTTTTTGTGGATGCGTATATTCCAGGAAAAATCAAGGGAGTCATACCAAAAGAAGGGGCAATAATCGAAACAAACGGAGCCTTCATTCAAGGCATCTTTGGCATTGGAGGAGAAACCCATGGCGCAATAAGGGTACCAATTGATAGCCCTAGAAAAATCCTAACAGTCGATAAAATTACTCCAGATATGAAGGGGAATATTATCATAGCTGGGGCATTAATCACTGCAGATGTATTAAAGAAGGCAGTCCAGATTCAAGCAGCTGGCGTTATAGGCGGAGGTATCCATAGCAAAGACCTTGTAGAATTCATGGGGACCGAAATTGGTGTAGCTATTACAGGAGAAGAGGAACTCGGTATCACAATGATTATCACTGAAGGATTCGGTGAACTTGCTATGCACCCGAAAACCTTCGCCGTTCTTAAAAAGTTTGAAGGCTTAAGAGCAAGCATCAGTGGAGAGACACAGATCAGGGCCGGTGTAATTAGGCCAGAGGTCATAATTCCTCATAAAAACGAAGAATTAAAAGTTGGTGAAGCCTTCAGCGACGGTATGATATCAGGGACGCCTATCCGCATTATACGAAATCCATATTTCGGGGCTATTGCCAAAGTCGTTCGTCTTCCAGTTGAGCTTCAAATGATGGAATCCGGTAGCTATGTCCGTGTACTAGAAGCAGAGCTTGAGGATGGCAGAAAAGTCATCGTTCCTAGAGCAAACGTTGAAATAATTGAGGAATAAATCCTCATATTTCTCTTATTTATAGATTATATCTCTCAATCAGCGATTTCTTATTATTTTGAGCATTCGCACAGTTAATACCTGAAGCTTTAAATCTCAAGGTGGCACATCCATACAGAATCGTTACTCTTTTACCTGCATAGGTTTAGATTGTAACGAATCACTGAGGTAATGAATAGTGATCGAAATTAGATTGCATGGCAGAGGCGGTCAAGGAGCCGTCACTGCCTCCCGTATCATCGCAGCGGCAGCCTACGAGGAAGGTAAATACTCGCAGGCTATCCCGATGTATGGTACTGAGAGGCGTGGAGCTCCGTTAACCGCGTTTGTCCGTATTGACAATGTTCGCGTCAGGGAGAGGGAACTCGTCCATTATCCCGACTACAGTATCTGTTTCGATGAGTTCATCAGCATGCAGCAGTACGTTGCTAAAGACGTCAAGCCTGGCGGCATTGTGCTATGTAACACAACCTTTAAGCCAGAGGATTTACCGCTTGCTGGACCCATCAATATCGCTACGGTCGACGCCACTGACATCGCTCTTAAGACCATTGGTAGACCTATCACGAACACCGCTATCCTCGGTGCGTTCTTGAAGATCTGCCCAGAGGTAAGCATGAAGAGCATTGAAAAGGCTATCATGAAGTACTTCCCAGGTAGAGCTGGCGAAATGAACATCAAAGCAGCACATATGAGTTACGATGAAGTAGTTGGACCCGTTCCAGCGAAAAACCAGGTTGCGCCAAAGGAGGTTGCAAGTCTCGAGGTTGGAGGATATGGTGCTCTCAAAGACGTTAGCAGCTGGCGTGTCTTCGAGCCAATTGTCAATGAAGAGAAATGCATTGGCTGTAAGAACTGCTGGATATTCTGCCCTGAAGCCGCTTTGGAATGGAAAGCAAACAACAAACCCGCTATGATCAACCGCTCCTGCAAGGGCTGTGGCGTATGCGCCAATGAATGCCCAGTTAAGGCGATTGAGATGAAGAGGGTGGAGATCAAAAAGTAGGAGTGTATGAAACATGGGTGACTATGAAGTAATGGTTGGCAACAAGGCCTGCGCTGTCGCTTGCAAATTAGCGAGAGTGAAGGTCGCTGCTGCTTTCCCTATAACACCACAGACAACAATCACAGAGTACCTTGCGGAGATCGCAGCATCTGGTGAGATGCCTGGTTTCGAGTTTGTCAACTGTGAGGGTGAGCTCCCCGCTCAAGTAATTGTATCCTCAGCTGCCCGCGTTGGTGCTAGGTCATTCACCTGTACATCTGGTCCAGGTCTTCTTTATATGCACCACCCAATGCAGGAAACTGCAAGCGGTCGTGTGCCAATCGTTATGGCTGTTGTACACCGAGGTGTCAAGAGCATGCAGCCAGACCACTCAGACCTCATGTCTCAGCAATGGCAAGGATGGTTACACCTCTATGTTGAGAACGCACAGGAAATCTTGGACACCATTGTGATGTCTTACAAGATTGCGGAGGATAAGCGTGTCCGTCTACCTGTCGCTGTTGGTTATGATGGTTACGTACTTAGCTACACAGCTGAGCCTGTTGATATACCTGACCAAGCGATCATTGATGGATTCCTACCCCCATACAAACCACCTAGCAGCATGTTCTACGACGACCCTGAAAGCGGAGGTGGACGCCGTAGAGGAGGAGGCGATGGCGAAGACCGAGATGGCAACACAGCTTGGAAGATTCATCACAGCGCAGCTGAAGGAGCCGAGACGGTCATCAAGGAAGTCTTTGCTGAATGGAATAAACTCATTGGCCGAAAGTACGGTAACGGAATGGTGGAAGAATACAGGACTGACGGAGCGGATGTTGTAATGACTGCAATGGGCACTGTCGCCGGAAGTGCAGCAGCAGCGGTAGACAAACTCTGGAAAGACGGTAAGAAAGTCGGCCTTGTAAAGGTCCGTAGCTTCTTACCATTCCCACGGAATGACTTTAAAGCGATTGCGAAAAAAGTTCAGGCAATAGGAGTATTCGACCGCAGCATCCAACCTGGAATGGGTGGACCAGTCTATCACGCATTAAGAACTACACTCTACGACGAAGTACATGTCCCAATCGCCGGATTCGTAGGTGGCCTAAGTGGAAAAGAAGTCAAAGTAGATGACTTCATAAAGGTCGGTGAGAAAACCCTTGCGTATGCGAAAGCCAAGAAGGCCGACGCTCACCCAATCTGGGTTTAAAGAGGTAATGAAAAATGAGTAAACCAATACCAAGACCACAAGTTCCAATGGAGGAACGAGTAATTACACCAGGCAGTACATGTCAAGGCTGTGGTGCCGCAATGGCAGCACGCCTTACCTTTAAAGTAATAGGTCCAAATATTATTCGACACGGCGTACCATGCTGCCCTGACCAAACATCGATGACTCCAAGCACTGGATCAGTCTTTGAAGGTGGAGGCCCTTGCCTAACCGGCACATCACGAGCCCTTAAGGCGTTGGGAAGAACCGATATCAAAGCAGTTGCCTTCTTCGGAGATGGCGGAACTTACGACATCGGTCTCGGAGGCATCATGGCTGCAGCGCAGAGAAACGAGAATGTTTTCGTCATCACTAAGGACAACGAGGCTTACATGAACACCGGTGGACAGCACAGTGGTGGTTCTCCAAAATACGCGGAGACTGCTACCGACCCAGTAGGTCCGGCAAGCCGGGGTAACCCTTCAAATAAGTTCCAGGCTGCACTAGCCTTCGCAGCATTAGGCGTTCCCTATCTTGCAACTGCAAGCGTTGCATTCCCTGAGGACCTGATGGCGAAGGTAAAGTATGCTAAGGACATTATAGGCTTCAGAATGCTTCTTATCGCAACTCCATGTCCAGTTGGCTGGCGTTTCGATCCTGCCAAAACAATCGAAGTTGCCCGTGCAGGTGTCCAGTCAGGACTTTGGCCACTCTATGAGATCGAGAATGGTACAACATTCAAGTTGAACTACAAGCCCAAGGAACTTAAGCCTATCACAGAATACTTGAAACCTCAGGCTCGATTCCGCCACATGACGGAGACTGAGATAAACGAGATTCAGGTCGCCACAACTAAGCGGTGGGAGAAGTTCCTCAAGGCTGATGAAGCCAACCAGGTTCTCCTCTAAACACTCTTCCTTTTTTTTATTTTTAATACAGATCTATACTATCCCTCAGAGGATTTTATATATTCAATTCATATTAAAAATCTTAGAAATTGGTGCTTTTTAAGGTTCATTACTGTTCTCGTTGGCATCCACATCTTAACTTGATTCTAATTAATTTTGTGAATGAATCTAAATAACTGAGTAACGCCTTTATGCTTAAAATAACTATAAAACAGTAAGAAATTATTGGAGGATATGACTAATGCCTTACTGCCCAAAATGCGGTAAAGAAGTTAAAGACGAAGACATACACTGTGCCAACTGTGGTACAACATTAAAGGGAGAAGGTGTCGTCTACCGTCGTCAAGAAGATTGGAGTAGTAGAAACGAAAAAAACGAGAAAACCGAGAAAAACCAGAGAAACGAGAAACACGAGAAAGAGGAAAAAAACGAGCGTGACCGCGTAAGCAGCTCCCTAATGGGCGGCCTCATCATCCTATGGCTTGGTTTAAGTTTCCTCTTACGAGGATGGGGATACATTACAGACAACGATTGGTGGGCCTGGTTCTTAATCGGAATTGGTGTTATCTTAATAATCAGAGGTTTGCTAGCGTTTATTCAAAGCGGTGTCAAAGCGGGTTTAGGTTTCCTAATCGGAGGATTTGTACTCGCAGCAATAGGTGGATCAGAAATATTCAATATACAGAATGGTTGGGCTGTAATTCTCATTATTGGCGGAATAGCAATAATTCTCTCAGGTTTAACCCAGCGAAGTAGTAACCCAAAACCTTAGAGGAACCACCTATAAAGAGACCGGTAAGCAATATGCTCGATTAAAACCTCCAATTTATCCCTTCCAAAAACCCTGAAATAGTTCTTTCCTATCGCTTCAATGAGATCACCAATTCTATATCGGGGAAGCATTCTGGTCGAAACTATTAACCTACCCCACCCCCCTCTTTTAAGTTCATGAAGCATCTTGATACCCGAACTAGTTTCCACTTCAAAAAAATACACATCATAGTTAGGAGAAACATAGGGTAGATCATCATGCTGCTGCGCGAAAGCTCCTTCAGTAGCAGTGTACATTTCAACTAATGGGACTTCACCATACATTCTACGCAATTCGTGAGCATATCGTGTTTGAATCTTCGAAACACTGGTACTATAGATGACTTGGAGTTTCCAAAGATCCCGTGGATAGAGGCCATGTTTCTTTTTGATATACCTGGCGAACCCTGTTTGGACAGGTGCAACCCCTATAACACTGACAATCTTCTCATCTTTTGCTTTCTGAAAAATATATTCATAACGACGTTCCCACCCCTCAGCGGTCAAATCACTTTCCAGAGAATCAATCTCCTCTTGCCTTGGAAAAAGACTCAACCCCATCATCATGGGGTTTAACTTAGCATATGTTCCTGAGCTAAATCCATAAATTATTTCACGGTCACCAGTTTTGATTCTACTCATGTTGCTTGGAAACTGCAGGTTCAATACATCTCCAACGAGAAGAGCAAGCCCTCCGTGGTTAATGCTGAAGTTTAGAACCGCTCTGCTACCACACCGAATTAAATCCTCTAAGTGGTGAGGGGTAACTGGTATGATCTTAGATTCTCCTGTTGTACCCCGAGTCATCACCCAAGTAATAGGCTCAGCGTCGAGGAATACAGAGAAGTCTTCATCTCTAACCTTGCTGAATAACTTTTCCAAGTCTTTATACCTAACAATAGGAAAAACCCGCTGATATTCATCTACATTTCTGATCTCAGGTGAACCCAGAGAATTACCATAATCTGTCTTTGAGTAGCATTTTAACAACTCGGATAAGACTCTATCCTGAGCAGCCTCCGGGTCTCTAAGTCCTTTATTCCATGAGTCCAGATTCTTCTCGATCCTTTCTAATGGATCTTCGGGCATACATCCCAAAATCTACTGTTCTAAAATATAGGTAGCTCGAAATTCCTAAGATACTTTTACTCCGAATGCATGCATTATCATAAATAATCAATGGATGATTCTTGCTATAGGGGTTAAACATTTTTTTGCGCGTTAACAAGACCTTGGTGAAAGACAACTCATTTTAACTATTAGCCTCATCACTTCTCAGTGAACTAATTTGAAAAGAACCGTCGTTCTTACAGTAGCGGAATCGAAAAGACTAATAGCAAAAGGTGTCGCTGCCCTCCCCGAAGTTCAATTCGCAATGGAGAATGGTATGGTCGTAGTGTCAACTGGTACGACCAACGCCTATGTACTCCAAGAAATTAAAGGCGAAAAATTTGATCTTAGACGCTATAGAAGCGGAATAACCACCCCTGACGTTCCGGAGAAGGCAAAAGAGCCTGCAGGTGACCCGATCCCCGACGTCGTCTTTAGAAAAGGTCAAGTCGTTAAAGAGCTTGACCGGTTCAACGCCGTCAAAGAAATGGAAAAGGGTGATGTCTACATTAAAGGGGCAAACGCGCTCAACTACTTAGACCAAATAGCTGGAGTCCTAATAGGCGGAGGTTCCGGTGGAACAGTAGGAGCTGTCCTAGGATCTATTATTGGAAAACATATCATACTCGTTATACCTGTGGGTCTTGAAAAACTAGTATACGAAGACATCAACGACCTTTACCTCCTTAGTATGGAGGATGATTATGAGGGACCAAGTATGTGGCCTATTAGTGGCATTATCGTAACCGAGATTGAAGCCCTTGAACTCCTCTGCGGTGTCTCAGCAACATTATACGCAGCAGGTGGTGTTGCTGGAGCTGAGGGAAGCGTTAGACTCTTGATCGAGGGAGACGATGAGAGTATTAAAGAAGCCCTCGAGATCATAAAGAGCATAAAAGGCGAACCTCGGTACCTCCTTTAAAGAGGCTATAGGATGCTCAAAAAAGAAACTCTTCAATTTATATCTGAAAATAATATACAAATCGACAACGCTTCTGATGAGCATCAACTGATAAATGAGAATATGATCAAACTTCTAGTCAATTCTCTACAAATACAGACTACAGATAATCTTTTAGAGATTGGACCAGGGGCTGGAAATATAACAGTAGAACTTGCTGCAACTGGGGCTCATATTATTGCAATTGAGAAGAATCCAAAATGGCTTTCAATCCTAAAAAAAAGGCTTTACAACTATGGTAACGTAGAAATCCTTCAGGGGGATATTCTCAAATATTACGTACCGCCCTTTGATGCTGCCATTTCTAACCTTCCTTTTTCTATTTCTGAGGCTTTCCTCCAGAGACTTACTCATCTCAAATTTAAATCAGCGTCACTAATTGTGCCAAAAACCATTGGAGAGACATTGGTAGCTCATGAAGGTGAGAGTTATTATAGTAAACTATCTCTAATATCGAGGCTTTTCTTCAATTCGAGGATTATCGCCGAAATTCCATCAGAAGCATATTTCCCTCAACCTAATACTACGACTTGTATTCTGAAAATTGATTCCAAACCCCCTGAAGATGTTGTTGAGGCGGTGCTTGGAAATATTTTGAAGCAGAATGATAAAAAGCTTGGAAACGCTCTTAGAGAAGCATTAATACAATGCTCTAAACAGTATGAGGTCCCTTCAACAAAGAAGAGTGCTACTACTCGATCCAAAATTATCCTCGGGGAACTAAATCCAGAAAGCCGTACAGGTCGATTATCTTTAATAGACCTTATCAAACTAAGGTCTAAATTATCTCTATTTTTGTCAGTTTGATCTTTAAACAGTACTCCCGTTAAGTATAATGCAATTTACAATCCCATCATATAACCTATCAAATTAACATGAAAAGTACTGATAATCAGGATAATTATGGTAAAACTAAATCAGCGATCGGCGGCAAAATAAAAGATAGTGAATAATAATATATCCATCTAGTTGTACAATCAATACGAGAAAATTTGAAAGCATATGTCTTACTCAACACAGAGCTAGGTAAAGAGCCCGATGTCACTAAAGCGATGAAGGGAGTAAAAGAGATTATAGCCGTCTATAGTCTTTATGGGATATATGATATCCTTGTTGAGGTTGAGGCTGAGACAATGGATAAAGTGAAGGAAGTTGTTTTCAATGACATTAGACGTCTTGAGAATGTTAAGAGTACTATCACGCTTATAACTTACGGCGAATCTGTTGTAAATCCTTAAGGTTGCCGCTGTACTCATATTTGACATTATGAAAGGGTAGAACGTAAGTCCTTATTCATTGAGTAATGCCTTTATCATAGATATTCCTCGTCAGTTTTAGTGGAGGTATGATTGAAACGCCCTCATTTGGTTTTGGTGGCTTCCTTCTAGGTCTTGGAGTAGGGTGGCTCATATTTAGCAACATGATTTTCAACTTCAGTACATTTGCACTTTTACTAATAATAATAGGTGGATCTATGTTTTTGTCTGGCTTCCTTCGCTGGGCAAATATGCCCAGAGCCCTCCCCAGCTCAGTAAGTGGTGCTGCTGGAGGTCTAATACTTGCACTCATTCTAACGCAAGGCTTTAGCTTTCTAACCGATTTTGGTGGCTTCTCCACAGGGCTTCTACCTTTTACAAGCGAGGATACCAAGACATTAAGCGGTGCATTAACAGACCCTAGCTTTTTGTTAAAGGTAAAAAACATAAATGGCCCTGTCACGATCGAGACCTGGGATCAGAAAGAATATTCTGTTAAACTTATTATAAAAGCGAGGGGGGCCTCCCAAAAAGAAGCTGATGATCATTTAACTCAATTCAATGTTGAACTAGTAAAACAAGGATCAACACTCGACCTACAATATTCTTATCCAGACACATTAAATCCACCTTACCAGATCTCATTAACAGTTAAGCTCCCCGCGAATACTCTAATAGACTTAGATGTATCATCAAGCAATGGAGCCATTCAAATTAAGGATGTACAGGGAAATTACCTTACCCTAGCCACTAGTAATGGACCATTAACACTTACTAACATCAAAGTAAACATAGTAAAAGCAACGACAAGCAATGGACCAATAGATGGATCTGTTGATGCAATTAGTTGCACAGCTTCAACAAGTAATGGGCCAATTAACTTAACACTGCCTCTCACTCAGATCGGAAAATACGATCTTTCAACAAGTAATGGCCCTATCACCATAATCGGAACGAGACCTGCAGGATACACTATTGATTCCTCAAGCTCTAATGCTAACATAAACCTCAACTTACCAAACCTAAGTTACAGTGATAATTCAAAGAATCACAAATCAGCCCAAACAACTAATATTGATAATTATCCCATAAAAATTGATTTGAATCTCCACACAAGCAACGCAAATATAGAAGTAAGCACACTCGCGTCTGCAACCTACTAGAATAACCACGAATTAATACTCAATCCCCTTTAAGATACAATCAATTAAAAGCAAATAACACTCATTTTTTTCGACAATGTTTATTACACTCCCAAGCTACGATGCTCCGGGAGATTCCGCGTGTCAAGGGAATTCAATTATATTGTTAGGCTACACGGGACCAACCTTGATGGAACTAAGGCGGTACCATTTGCCATCAGTGATATCAAGGGGATCGGCATCCGTATGGCTTTATCCCTCACTAAGGCCGCAGGCGTGGATCCGACTAATAGGTTGGGGAGCCTCTCAGACGCGGAAGTTAAGCGTTTAGAGGACTCGTTAAATAATCCAGAGAGAGTAGGACTCCCTAACTGGATGCTCAACCATCGGAAGGATCCCATAACAGGGAAGGATCTACACCTTCTCTCCAGTGACCTTGATTTGAGGACCAAGGATGAAATAGACCTCATGAAAGAGACTCGAAGCTGGAAGGGCGAACGTCACACCCGAGGAATCAAAGTGCGAGGACAGCACACTAAAACAACAGCCCGAAAAGGCCGTAGTGTTGGAGTCTCAAAGAAGCAATTACAAGCTGCTGCCCCGAAGGAGGGTCAAGTTTAATGGGGGATCCGAAAAAGAGACATAAGTCGTATACAACTCCAAATGTACCTTACGACACTGACATGTTCATCAATGACCTAAAACTCTTAGGAGCTTATGGTCTCAGAAATAAAAAGGAACTTTGGCGAGTTAAGACACTTTTAAGCATTTACAGACGTAGAGCCCGTGAACTACTTGCCATGACTGCGGCGGAGCGTGATGTACTAGGGAGACAGATGATTGATAGGGTATCAAAGATGGGTTTGATCGCGCCAAATGGAACTCTTGACGATATCCTGACTATGAGCGTAGAGGATTTCTTGGAAAGAAGATTCCAGACCTTTATCTATAGAAGGGGGATGGCAAAGAGCCTTTGGCAGGCGCGTCAACTCATCTCCCATGGTCACATCACAATAAAAGGCCGTGAAGTAACTTCACCTAGCTATCATGTAAAAGTCGACGATGAGAAGCTAATTGAATACAACATATTTAGCCCATTCGGAAATAAGGAGCACCCACTCAGAAAAATGCTTCAGGTAGAAGAGCTAACGGATGGTAGAAAGCAATGAGCGAAGAAAAATGGGCAATAGTTCACGTTCTTAGCAGCTTCAATAACACAATAATTCACATGACAGACCTTACAGGCGCTGAAACGCTAGGTTTTGCTACTGGCGGGATGTTCGTGAAGGCCGATCGTCTTAAGCCAAGTCCATATGCAGCTATGAAGGCTGCTCAGCAGATTGCTGATTGGGGTAAGGACAAAGGTGTTACTGGTATACATATTAAAGTCCGCGCTCCAGGGGGTACTGGATCAAAAACACCAGGCCCAGGCGCTCAGGCTGCAATCCGTATCCTCGCCAGAAGTGGCTTCAGGATCGGCAGGATAGAGGAAGTCACTCCTATACCTCACGATGGCACACGCAAACCTGGTGGAAGAAGAGGCAGAAGACCGTAGGCGGAATAAACTTTGAAGATAACTGTGCTAAGTGTTAACGAGGAAACAATCCAATTCATAGTTGATGGCTGTGACGCAGCCTTCGCAAATGCGCTTCGACGTACAATGATGTCAGATGTACCGACAATGGCGGTCGAGGACATATTCTATTTTGACAACACCTCAGTCGTACCAGATGAAGTCTTAGCGCATAGAATAGGATTTACACCGCTAAAAACCGATCTAGATCACTATGTACTACCAACACAATGTGACTGTAACCAGGAGATGGGCTGCCCTAAATGCAGAGTTACACTAAACCTCGCTGTTGAGGCTGGCGAGGATACAAAAAGCGTGCTCAGCGGAGATCTAATTCCGGTTGATCCCGCCATCGCACCAGTGAACCCATACATTCCTCTCGCTAAGATTGCTCCAGGTCAAGCAATAAAACTTGAAGCCTATGCTATGCTCGGTACAGGACGTATTCACAGTAAATGGAGTCCTGTCAGCATGGCAATATTCCAGAATGTCGCTGAAATCAAAACAGATGCTACAACCGCAGCAAAATGTAAAGAAGAGAGCCCTAAAGGAGTGATACTCAAAGGCAAGGACTCTATAAAAATCATAGATATTCAAGCATTCAATAGATCGCCAACCTGCAGAAGCCTAGTTCCTGATGGAATAATGAAACATATGAAGCCCAAAGAATATGTCTTCACCATCGAATCAACTGGCGCTCTCCCACCAGAGAGAATAGTAACTGAAGCAGTTCGGATCCTTAATGAAAAACTGGAAGAATTGAAGTACAAATTAAAGGCAGGAGAAGTTCACGAAGAGATTGTGGATTTTACTGTTCCCACAGAGGTTGGAAGGAGACTCTACTCAATTGGAGCAGGCGACTTTGAAGAGGAAGAGGAAGGAGAAGAAGGAGGAGGAGAAACCAAATTTGAAGAATCCTGAACTTGAAAAAACTATTAAAGAACTAAAAACTGCAGGTAAAACATCTGGTCACGCCTATTTTTCAGCTCTAAGTGAGGAACTTGACAAAGCCAAACGAGCTCGTATAATTGTTAATCTCAGTGCTATCAGCAGACTTACAACCGAGGGCGACATCGCTGCAGTTGCAGGCAAAGTGCTTGCCTCAGGTGAATTAAAACATCCAGTAACAATTGCCGCATTCGCATTCAGTGACACTGCATTGGAGAAGATCAAGGCAGCAGGGGGAGAAGCGAAAACCCTAACTCAGTTAATTGCAGAAACCCCGGAAGGATGTAAGGTCAAAATTATCAAGTAGATGCTCTTTTTCCCCATTTTAAAATACTTTCAGATAAAACCTGAAAGGTTTAAATTTAAACTCTGAGTGAAGAGTTGGCGTAATGGGTTCGTAGCTCAGCAAGGTAGAGCGGCGGCCTCTTAAGCCGTTGGCCGAGGGTCCGAATCCCTCCGAACCCGCCACCATATTTAGATTAAAAACGTTAAAAGAGTTATACCTTGTTTTTCTCTGGATCGTCCTTTATTATCAGAGAGAGTACAATGAAAACAGTTATTGTGCCGAGCACTATGCCCATATTCCAAAGAATAGGTACCTCAATCTCGAAGTAACCTGCAAATGTCTTTAGACCAAGGTACAAGAGAACAATAGCGAGTCCTTTGCTCAAGTACTTTAGTTCTTTCATAGCATGAGCCACAACAAAGTAGAGTGCACGAAGTCCTAAGATCGCCATAATATTACTCGTATAAGCTGTGAAGAAATTCCCTGTGATAGTTAAGACTGCAGGGACCGAGTCGAAAGCAAACATTATATCAGTTGTCTCTACGACAAGCAATACAACAATTAACGGAGTAAAGATGGTGCGTCCGCCAATCTTCGTAAGAAACTTGTCACCATCGAAATCCTCTGAGATTGGAAGGAATCGTTTAGCTAACTTCACGATAGTATTGTCACTTGGGTTCGTCTCTTCAACTTTCCCAATTAATAGTTTGTAACTGCTATAAATCAGAATGGCTCCGAAGATGTATATAACCCAATGAAATTTTTCAATGAGAGTAACACCTGCAAATATGAAAGTTGCTCGGAGAATCGCCGCACCCACGATTCCGTAAAACAATGTTTTATGTTGCTTTTTAAAGGGAACTGAAAAATATGTGAATAGAATAATGAAGACGAAAAGATTGTCTATACTTAGTGCTTCTTCGGTGATATAAGCAGTGATATACCTGATACCTTCTTCTATGCCATATTCAAACCAGACAAAACCTCCAAAAGCAAGACCTAAGCTGATCCATATGGAACTCCAAATTGCGTCTCTACGGAGAGTTAACTTTCCTTCCCCTCTACTAGTGATCAAATCGGTTAGGAGACAGATCACGATTACTGCGTGGAATATTACCCACCATGCAAGGGAGATGTCAGTCATTTCATCTGGCACTAGGTTAAACTGAAAACTAATTATGTATAGCTTAAGGCTTTATGTTAAATAAATAGTCTAGCGAAAAAATTAGAAGTGAAATAATACAATACGGTTGAGTTTCAAACATTTGCAGAAGGCGTTCCTTCTTTTTTAGCCAGTTTTTTGTCTTTATTGAAATGATATTTGTCCTCAAGATTTCACTATAAGTTCTCACTCAATATGTCTAAAAAATTAGTTTGACCCAAAATAAAAATTAGTGTTCCTTTCAGCTAATAAAACTATATACGAAGCGAGGAGTTTTTTTATTTTGTCCTTCGATTCGTCTGTTGACGTATCTTCGGATCTTTCCTTCGATAATTAGTTCATCGAGGACATTGAAGAATGGGTTAACTATGTCGACTCCATCTCTACGTAGTTGCCTCCACTCTTGTTTGGTTACTCCATAAGCGCTGTGAAATCCACTCCAAAAAAGAGCATTACGAAGGTTTTCTATGTCTACATCTCCTTTCGAAACTATGTCTAATATCTCACTTTTGAGTACTTCTTTATTCAAATTAAGTTGAGGTACTTTTCTTTTAGGGTCAAGAATACTTGTCTCAACTTTTCCTGGTGTCAGTTTTAGAAGGCTATTTTTTGGAGGTTCATATACTTTACCTAATTCCTCTCTAATTGAGGAAAGCCCTATTTGGTTGCTGACAAAAATTGTTTCACTATCTCCGATACCTACAACACATGGTTGGTACCAGTTTGCGATCCAGACGGTCTCTGGATCATCAGCATTTATTACACCGAATAGGAAGAATCCTTGAATTTGTTGAGCAATGAGCTTCAGGGCTTCACCTACTTCTTTCCCATCCGCAAGATATTCGCTGAGCATATGAACAGCGACTTCGCTGTCAACTATGTAATCTACGTCGGGTTCATAGCTTGTGAACGTATGTTTAGTTTTAAGCTTATCCCAGTGTTCTTGGAAGTTGTTTATAATACCATTATGCATAAGGGCGAGTTTTTGATCGTCGCTTGTGAAGGGATGTACCATCTTATCTGTATTCATTCGAGGGTCTTCTCTGGCAAGGCTACTGTATCTGCTGTGGCCTAATCCCGCTGAACCTTCAAGCTTAGCTATCTCACCTATTTTCTTTTTCACTTTGGCGACGTTGCCCGATGCTTTTAGGACTGTTATTTTTCCCTCGTGTACGGCTCCAAGCCCAGTGCCTAAGGCTCCATAGTAAGGCTCTTGTATTTCTAAAGCCTCTAACATCAAAGGTGCTAATGGTCGACTTCCAACATATGCTACGAGCTGGCACAATACTGATCTTAGTAACTTGTGCACTCTATCTATTGAACTAGTAGCAAAAATAACCAGCATTAGAATCCTAAAGTTTGAGTTTACCGCGCTCGAGTGCTGTGGCTCCGGTTCGACTGATCTCCTCTATGCCTATACTTTTAACAAGTTCAATGAATTCATCTATCTCATGAGGCTCCCCAGTTATCTCCGCGACGATTGTCTCTGGTTCTATATCGAGTATTAGGCCATGGAATGTATTGATAATTCCAAGTGCATCCATTCTAGCCATTGGGTCTTGGGTGCATAGCTTTACCATGAGTAATTCACGGCTTATTGTCCTGACCGGGTCAAGGCGCTTTACTTTCACAACATCCACCATTTTGTCAAGCTGCTCAACGATTTGGTTGAGTATTCGGCTGTCAGCATCAACCGTGACAGTCATTCGGCTAAGCCCATCTACCTCTGTTGTTCCTACCGTTATGCCGTTGATGTTGTATCCTCGCCGCCTGAATAGGTTTGAGACCTTAAACAGTACACCAGGTTTGTCTTCGACTATGAATGATACGATGTACTTTGTCATCTCAATCACCTACAAGTATGTCCTTTAATCCCATTCCAGGCGGAATCATAGGTAGGACATCATCCTCTGGATCAATTGGCACCTCGATGACGGTTGTGTGTTCAGATTTAACACTCTTTACTATTTCTCTTTCCAGATCCTCAATGCTATCTATGCGAACGCCTTCTGCTCCGTAACTCTTCGCTAATGTAGGTATATCGGGGTATTTTGGTCGCCTTACAGCTGCGTAGCGTCTATCATAAAAAAGACGCTGCCACTGAGCTACCAAGCCAAGCACGCCGTTGTTTAGAACTACTACTGTTATTGGTAAATCCTCATCTACAGCTAATGCGAGATTGTTCTCTGTCATAGCGAAGCTACCATCTCCGCTGATGTTTATGATAGGATTATTGGGTTTAGCTGCCTTTGCACCAATAGCTGCGGGAGTACCAAAACCCATGGTGCCAAGTCCACCGGAGGATATGAATGTGTTAGGCTCGTAGACATCGTAGTGAAGCGCTGCCCACATTTGATGCTGCCCAACGTCAGTCAAACAGATTGTTTCTCTAGGTGTAGAACGTCGGATCGCTTTGATCACTTTTGGACCACTCAATGGTCGATCGCTATCGATTTCACTGGTCTGCTTCCTATACTCCTCAATCCGTTTTAGCCAAATTTCCCCGTTCTTTGCGCTTGTGCGCATCTGCATCACCTTTAGTCTGATTCCTTGTAATGCAATGCGGGCGTCTCCGACAACGCGGGTGATTGAGTCGACGTTCTTATCGATCTCGCTTTTATCTACATCGATATGAATTATTTTCGCGTTAGGGTTGAAGCCTTTAAGGGCACCTGTGGTCCGGTCGCTGAATCGAGCTCCAATGACTAAGAGTACATCCGCCTCAGGCACTATGTAGTTTGCCTCGCATCTACCATGCATACCGCAGAGACCTAGGCATAATGGATGATCGCTTGGTATAGCGCCTTTTCCCATAAGGCTATGAGCTACAGGCGCGATAAGAGTCTCAGCGAGATCTATTAGTTCTAGGCTTGCTCCGGCTGCAATGACTCCTCCACCTGCTATGATTACAGGTTTTTTTGCGTTTGCGAGTAGCGTTGCAGCCCAGTTAAGCTCTTGCTGGTCTGGCTCTATATGTGGATTGTATCCTCGAAAGCTAACTGAATCTGGAAATACCATCTCGGATCTATCTGTCTGAACGTCTCTGGGGAGGTCAACGACAACGGCTCCCTTCCTTCCTGTGTTAGCAATATAGAAAGCTGACTTTACCGCGTAAGGGATCTCCCTAGCATCAAGTACCTGTAAGTTATGTTTGGTGATACTTGCGGTTATGCCTATTATGTCAACCTCCTGGAATGCATCTGTGCCCACCATTTGACGGGGAACTTGACCAGTAAAAGCGACAATTGGAGACGAGTCGAGCTGCGCATTCGCGATTCCAGTGACTATGTTTGTAGCGCCTGGGCCACTTGTGACTTGTACTACCCCAACCTTACCGCTTGCCCGAGCATAGCCTTCGGCCATATGGGTTGATCCTTGTTCATGCACTCCGCCGATGTATCGGATGTTACTATGTAGAAGTTCGTCGTTTACTGGGATCACTGTTGCTCCTGTGATACCAAAAATGATGTCAACGCCTTCTTTCTCAAGGGCCTTCACATATGCTTCAGCTCCAGTTATTTCAGGCATTTATCCATTTTTCCCCTAATCATTGGATGTTTATATTTGTCTGGATATGTTTCCAGATGACTCGATGTTTTTTAGGCTTATATGAGAATATTTTCTCCCGTTTAGTTCTCCCCAAAAAGGGGTTGGACAAAACAATCCCACACTGTTCTTATCCTCCAATATTATGGTACGGATACCTTTCTAGCTGAATTTAAAAACATTTTGAGCAAAAAAATTTGTTTATCCGACTTATTTTTCTAAGCCGCTCATTCTTCGAATCTCCTTACCAATTTTTTCTATTTCGAGAGCATCGACTTCATCCATAAGGGTTTTGAATTGCTTTGATCCTTCCTTGTATTCATTCATCCACTCTTTCGCAAACTTACCACTCTGTACATCCAACAGGGCTTTTCTCATGTTTTTCTCTACATGGCCGTCTACGATCTTGGGTCCTACTGTTAAACCTCCCCACTTAGCAGTGTCACTGACGGCACGGTACATTCCACCTATCCCGCTCTTGTAAATCAGGTCAACGATTAGCTTCAACTCGTTGCAGACTTCAAAGTAGGCTAGTTCTGGTGGGTACCCTGCTTCAATAAGAACTTTGAACCCACGACGGATTAGCTGGTCAGCCCCTCCACATAAGACTGCTTGCTCACCGAATAAGTCCTCCTCTGTCTCATCTTTAAAACTCGCCTCGATGATCCCTGCTTTCCCGCTTCCTAGGGATTTTGCGAGAGCTAGAGCTTTTTCTAGAGCTTTTCCAGATGCATCTTGATGAACTGCAACGAGGCTTGGAACTCCAAACCCCGCTTCGTATTGGCGACGGAGCTCGGCGCCAGGACTCTTTGGCGCTACCATAATTACATCAACATCCATTGGAGGTTTGATGGCTCCAAAATGTATATTAAATCCATGTGCGAACTGGAGGGTTTTCCCTTTGCTCATCGCTAGGCTCACCTCTTCCTTATACACAACCGGCTGAGCCATGTCCGGTACGAGCATAAGAACAATATCAGCTGCTTTAGCTGCCTCTATAACAGTCATAACTTTTAGTCCATCTTCCTCTGCCTTCCTCCAGCTCTTACCTGGACGAAGACCAATGATCACGTTTACTCCACTCTCTTTCATATTGAGTGCTTGAGCTCTGCCTTGACTTCCATAGCCTATGACTGCTACGGTTTTTCCTTTTAGTATCTTTTCATCGATGTCTTTATCGTGGTATACTTTCACCATTTTTCATCAACCTCAAGCTTCAAACGTCCTTTCTCCAAGGCTGTTGCGCCTGTACGGCTCATCTCCTCTATGCCTATACTTTTAACTTGTTCGAGGAATTCATCGATCTTATCTGGTTCGCCTGTGATTTCAGCAATCACCGTCTCAGGACCGATATCAAGGATGAGGCCATGATAGGCGTTTATTATACCTAAGGCTTCTTCGCGGGCCATCGGATCTTGGGCTTGGAGCTTCACCAACAGAAGTTCCCGGAGTATGGTCCGGACTGGTTCTAGACGCTTAACCTCGATAACGTCCACCATCTTGTCAAGCTGTTCAACTATTTGATTTAATGATTTATCATCAGCATCAACTATTATTGTCATCCTTGTAACATCATGATCCATTAGTGTACCAGTACTAATTGTGTGAATATTGAAACCTCTTCTCCTGAATAGGTTTGCAACATTGAATAATACACCTGGTTTATTCTCAACGAGGAAAGCTACAATACTTTTCTGTGACATTAGGCTGCCTCCATTAAAGCATCTTTAAGTCCCATTCCCGGTGGCACGATTGGATATACATTCTCCTCCGGGTCGATGGGAACATCGATCACTGTAGTTACATCGCTCTTGATAGCGCGTTTAATAGCAATCTCCAGCTCTGTTAGGTTATTTACCCTTACTCCTTCTGCGCCGTAAGCTTCTGCTAGCTTAACCATATCTGGGTTTCCTTTAAGTTGTACCGCACTGTATCTGTGATCGTAGAATAACCGTTGCCACTGGGCGACCATGCCGAGCATTTTGTTATTGAGAACCATTACAACTACCGGTAATTTTTCTTCGATACTTGTCGCCATATTATTCTCAGTCATCCCAAAACTTCCATCTCCAGCAATGTCAACAACAGGGACATCCGGACGTGCTGCTTTTGCCCCAATTGCCGCTGGGAATCCCCAGCCCATTGTGCCAAGACCGCCGCTTGTTAAGAAGCTGCGGGGTTGGTATGCATCGAAGTGAAGCGCGGACCACATTTGACATTGACCTACCTCAGTTGTGACTATTGACTCACGTGGTAGAACACTTCGAAGGGTTTTGATGGCCTCAGGCGCTTTAAGGCATCCATCTTTAACAGCGTAGCCATTCTGGTTATATGCGCATCTCATTTCATTGACTTTCTTTGCCCATATGTTCCTTGCATCACCTGCTTTTCTTAGTCTACATACGCTATCTAACAGTCCTATAAGCGCTAATCTGGCGTCTCCGATTACACGGGTTATTGTCTCAACGTTTTTATCTATTTCACTACGGTCAATATCGACATGTATCACCTTTGCATTAGGAGCGAAACTTTTCACTGCTCCTGTTGTTCTGTCACTTAACCTTGCGCCAACGATCAGAAGAACATCGGCGTCAGGTACGATGTTGAGGGAGGCAGGGGTGCCATGCATCCCGCACATTCCTAGACTTAGGGGATGATCCGCTGGTATTGCTCCTTTACCCATTAGCGTGGTAGCTGTGGGGGCCATCAGGTGTTCGCTTAATGCAATAAGTTCACAGGAGGCACCGGAGTT
>Ga0315282_10003506_pt1 | contig 28084 bp, 30 predicted proteins | sample YL17G07_20_MG_FD_203693 | JGI IMG/M metagenome (GOLD analysis project Ga0315282, IMG submission 203693) | Sediment microbial communities from Yellowstone Lake, YNP, Wyoming, USA - YL17G07_20 | ecosystem: Environmental > Aquatic > Freshwater > Lake > Sediment | place: USA: Wyoming | collected...
TTTGTATAGCCGCTTTCGATATATCCCCATTTGTTTTTGCTAGCTTAATAGTTCCCGGTGCTAATCCACTTACTATCCTCATAATGACACTATTATAGTGTCACTCATCTATCTGAACGAGCTCAGTGGAGTTGCGTAAGACATGGTGTGGGGATGCCGAGGTGGGGCTTATGCCTCGCCCAGCGCAGGGATGAGAGCTATATACTTTACACAGGTTAATAGCCTCTAAGCTGTCTCCTTCTGACCATGAAGCCTATGATTATGATTATCAACAGTATTGCGCCCGTGATGCCACTGATAAGCCACCAGTTGATCACAGATGGTTGTCCTGCTACCACAAATTCATCATTTAGGCTAGCCACTTCTACCTGGTGCTTGCCGACAGTATCTCCGCTTATGGTGAAGTTCACCGTCTGGCTTGTGCCGGCGGCAATGGTTACCTGTTTGCTTGATTTGACTATGCCATCGACTTTTAGTTGCACATTGTAATTTGCATCTATGTCGCCGGTATTAGCCACGTTAACGCTGATGATAATTTCCTGGTTGAGCTGAGCCTGGAGTGGGCTGACGGTCAAATTGCTCGCCTCAAATTTGGCTGGTGCTGGTTCTGCAATCTTAGCTAAGACGGCGAAAAGTGAGAGACGACTTACCAGGGCATGAGCCCTGCCGGCCTCAGCGGTGACACCTGGCACTGATGCCAGCGCCAGCCAGCCTTCTTCGGTATGGTAATTGGCGATGAACACTTCCGAGGCGTTCTCGGGCAGTTCATCCGTCTCGTAGGTCAAAATCAGTATGGCGGGCGGTGAGATGGTCATAGGCGATGGCGTTGTCTCGAATGTAGAAGAATAAGCGTTGAGCTCGTAGACTGGCCCGACTATTACAGTGTTTTCGGGAGTTGGCGGTTTAACGGATGTCTCACGGAAGCTCAGTATCAGTGGTACTGTGTTGTTAGCGAGGATTACTCTGGTGCCTTCATCGAGATAAAGCGTACGTTTGCCTGAAGGGTCCTTTGCCAGACAGGCTTTATCGAGCACTCCGTCCTTGGTCATTCTGACTCTGGTTATCTCTCCCTGCATATTTACAGCCAATGTTAGCGGAGAGGCGGCGTATGCTGCGGGTAGGCCACCTCCGCCGCCTCCACCACCCGCCGGCGGACTGTATGCTGGCTGGGCAGTGACAGTAACAGTGGCAGTCTGGCTGTCCCCCTGTCCTACAGCCAGGTCGGCAGAAAAGCCACCAAGGAAAGCCAGCGTTATAATAAGAATTAAGGCGTAAACTACTCTTCGCACTGTCCTAAATCCCCTATTACTTTCTCATTTCTACCAGCCATCTGCAGGCGAGTTCGGTCTGCACCATCCCCGTCTGGGTTACATCCTTGACTGCAATCCAGAACTCCCACTTTGGCGGCGCCTTGGCGGCCTTCGGCATCTCCACCGCTATCAGCACCTGCCTGGTCTCTTTCGCCGCCAGCACCGGTGCCGGGTCAGCGATAATTACCCAGTCTTCAGCCCCGCTCGGTGCCGTGACATAGCCCTCAGCAGTGTTGTCTGCTACCCGGTAGGTAACAGAGAACTTCGCTGGCTCGTCCTTGCCGTTATGTATGCTCAGCAGGTACTCCGCCCTCACCCCGGGGTAGAAATTACCCACTATCACCTTGCCCGGGCTAATCCAGGTCTTGTTGTATAGCTCAGGTGGCGGGCTAGCTTCCTCACCTGTGACTGGAGTCGCTGAAGGCTGGGCACAAGCCGACAGCAGCAGCCCGGCTAACACTATAAGTCCAATCAACTTCTTCACAGCAATTCTCCATCGAGTCTAGGCGTTCCAGACGCTTTCAGACCCAACGCAGGCTTTCCACCTGTCCTACCTTGGCATTACGGCGATTCTGTAGCAGTGCATGTAATGATGCTGGTCATCTGAGTTGCTGACGAGAAGTCACCAGACTTCGTTAGAAGAGCAACACCCCACTTTTTGGTGCCCAGGGCGGCAAGATTGCTAATGAAAGTAGCACTGCCTGAGCTCTGGAAGATTACCGCACCTCCAGGCCAGGCAACGCCTGACGCGTAACCCGAGGCACCAAACGCATTTGCCCCGTTACTGGTGTAGCCGCCGTTGCTGTTGGTCATGGCATCACCACTGGCAAAGTTAGCAAAGTCGCAGGTGATGCCTATTGCCACGTTGCCATTGTTGGTGAACTGGAACCTACAGTTGCCATCAACAACAGGATTAGCGGGAGCTGTAGTGTCACCGCCTGGGTTTGAGTAGTACGTGGTGTTCTTCCTTATCTTGCTGTCCCCGGTAATGCCATTTATAGGCCAGGTATTCACATCAATGGCCAGACTTACGTATGCAGGTGTGGCAGCCACAGTGACAGTCACCGGGTTAGCAGCGAACGCACTGCCAACTGGAATAACCACCAGCGCCAGCGCTAGCAAAATAGCTAACAGGGTCTTTCTCATTACTTTTTACCTCCTCTTATAGTATATATATCTAACAAACGCCTGTCGACCTCAGGGTATAGTTGCTGTCAAGGTTATAGTGCTACTCTTGGGAGCACCATCAGTAAAGGTGCCCGTCTCCAGCTTTATCTCCCACTTTTTACTGAGTCCAGCACCGAGCCCAGCAATAAAGGACAGGTCAGAAGTTGTCAGGGTAACCATGTTAGCCTCAGTGGCATCCCCCGACCTCCCCGCTTTCAGGGTAACGATATTTTGCCCGGGAGAACTGGCTAAAGTCCAGCCATCACCACCTGTGAAGTTTGTCGCCTTTATTGATATATTTACCGGGGCGGAACTATTGTTGGTCACGGTAAAGCAGCACTCGCCATCATATAACGGGAATGTTATGGGTGGTATTGAACCGTGTGACCAGTAGGGGCTATTTTCAGAAACAAAGCCAAAGGCTATACTGGCCGGAGCATTGGAGATGGCTGGCTCCTCACTCCCTACGGTAGCACTCGGCTCTGGGGAGGCGTATTTGCGGACTCTAATATTATCTACTAAAACATAACTGCTCGCAGTAAGATTTACCCCGTGGACGTGTGATACTAAATAATCTGCTGTTAGCTTTGTGTTGTCAGTACCTGAATAAGCACTGCCGCCATCAACATATCCAGTATAAGTTGAGCCCGATACGACTTCCTTAACGGTATGCCAAACATTGCCCGTAGTAGCAGGATAGGCAGTACCGAAAGGAGTCCATGATGCTCTTCCAGTAAACTTTAGATGTCCGCCGTCAGCGGCTGAGTTTTGCAAACGCCAGCAATAACCGTTTTCAAAGTTAAGACTTTGTACTCGGAAGCCAAGCTGATGAATAATTCTCGGAGAGCTAGAGGTCGAGCCAGCGAGATAAACTGAATACTCAATAACACCATCAAGTATTTTATAGTCTGCCGTTCGTATTCTTGTGTCATAGTACGAGTTCTTGGTTTGGCTTGAATCTGGGTCGTGTCTTAAAGCACCATTGTCAATATAAACTTTATCAGTATTTTCAGGGTCAATTGTCCATTTGCTCAGGTCACCACTAAAATCGTCAAAGAAGTCAAATGTGGCATTTCCATTGCTGGCACTGCTGGCAGTGGCATTACCATAATACATATAAATTGTTGAGGCTCCTGAGGTCTTTACCTTAATCCAGATTTTTGAGGTGCCAGTGTTACTCCATGATTCTATCCAATAGTCCTGCAACGTGGTTTCATCTGCGCCGGTGAAGCGAATATCCGAACCATCAGCTTTAACATTAGCGTAAGGATTACCCATTATACTCGTAGTAAGGGTAACCAGAACCTGATAATTAGCGACGGATGTTGCTGGACTCAAGCTTATCGCTCTGCGATATGTCCAACCACTTAGCCAGCCAGGACTGGCGTAGGCAGTCTGCTGTCCAACAGAGAGGGTAACCGTGGTGTCAAAGGACAGCGTGCCAACTCCCTCTATACTCACCTGCCGGGCAGGCATAAACAGGCTGACTAAAGTCAGCACCACCACTACCGGGACAATTATCAGCAATCTCTTAACCACTGACCTTCTCATCGACAGGCTTACCTTTTCCCGAACGAAAAACCGACCCTTCTGGGTCGGTTTCACTACTGGCTCGGTACCAGTCACTTGACTGGTGCTTTCTCGCCTCGCAGGTTTTATCATTTCCGAACTATTTGAAGCTGATCGTCTACCTGTCCGCTCGCGCTACAGCTTGCCTTAAACTTCGCTTAAACTCGCTCAGGCGAAGCTCTTATATATTACTTTATATTCGCATAGAATCGATGGTTTGTCAATAGGTTTGCAAGAGATTTTCATTTAGGAATGATAAACAACCTGGTAGCCACGAGGCTTTAGCCTCGTGGCTACGAACCCAAAGGGTCGCAACTACATGTTTAGCTGTCTACAGGACTAGTCTACTATACCATTCGGTACCTTTGGGTGATTGTATGCTGAGCTAGAGTGAGTTAAAGTTGTTGCAGGATAATCTGGAGTAGTTATGGGGAGTTTTGGCATGGCGTTGCTTGGTCATTCGAACGGTATGTTGACGGTGCGTGAGGTAGCCCGGCTTCTCAATGTGCACATTAATACGGTGCGGCGCTGGAATGGGAAGGGGGTCCTGAAGGCTTACCGCGTCGGTCCACGGGGCGACCGGAGATTCAGCAGGGAGGATATTGCGCTGTTCCTGACGGAGAAGTAGCCGGCTGAAAATATAAACCACCGACGGTCACCAGTAGGTTAGAAACTCTAAATCCTAATATCTAAATCCTAAATAAATTCAAAGCCCAAAATATCAATACACAAACAGCCACGTCCCTAAAGCCTCATGGCTATATGTATTCAGGACTTTAATCCTAGCTCGAAGTGTGACTAAATTGCTACATCAAAACATTACCTAAAGGTGATTTAAAAAGGGGCTATGCCATGTAGACTAAGGCTGAAATGTGCAGGATGAAGTTTACATGGCTATCAGTTTTCCTCCTCTTCTGCTTCTGCTTAATGCCGAGCTTCCTGCCCTTTCAGTCTTTTCCGGACGGTCCTGAGACCATGACGGGCTCTGTGGCTGTCATTGCTTCCCAAACTGAGCCTGCCAGTTATGAATCGGCAATAGCGTCTTCGAATGATGACTATTCCGGTAGGCAGTGGGCTATTCCAAAGACTGAGGTGCCTCAGGCGTGGGAGGTTACATCGGGAAAGGCCAGCGTCGTTATAGCCATCCTTGACACGGGTATCGATAAGAGGCATGAGGACCTGGCCGGCAAGGTGGTAGCCGAGGTCAACTTTACTGATAGCCCGACCACTAATGACATATACGGGCATGGTACGCATGTCGCCGGCATCATTGCCGCTGCGGCTAATAATGGTGCCGGTATCGCCGGCGTGGCGTATGATTGTCGTTTGATGAATGTCAAAGTGGCTGATGACAGTGGTATGTTTTATGGTTCCGTGGCGGCTAAGGGTGTCAGGTGGGCGGTGGAGCATGGCGCTGATGTTATAAACATGAGTCTGTTCGGCATGCAACCGTCACAGGCCCTGGAAGAAGCAATTAACTATGCCTGGAGCAGAGGAGTTGTTGTGGTAGCTGCAGCCGGTAACGGTATAGGCACAAAGCCAGCCTATCCGGCTTATTATTCCAATTGTCTGGCTGTGGCGGCTACCGACGAGGATGACTGTGTGGCTTCGTGGTCGAGTCGTGGTGATTGGGTAGATGTGGCCGCTCCCGGCGTGGACATCTATTCCACATTGCCTGGTGACCAGTATGGCAATAAAAGTGGCACTTCAATGGCTGCGGCTCATGTATCAGGATTGGCTGGTCTCCTTTTTGCCCTGACAAGTGATGGGAATAGTAACGGTTTTGTCAATGACGAGGTGCGAGCAGATATTGAGGGTGGCTGTGATGCAGTTGACATCGGTGGAGTTAAAGGGCGTATCAACGCTTTTCTTGCCGTAAACAAGGCATTAGCCTCAAAATAACCTTTACAATTCAATTGCCCCAAGGTATAATCTGGGGCAATGTCTGACATCAATCAAGACCTGCTCGGTCTTTTGACCAAGGTATCCTCTGTTCTCACCCAGCATAACTGCCCAGCTTATGTAGTCGGTGGCTTTGTCCGCGACTGGCTGCTGGACAGGCAGACAGCAGATATTGATATTGCAGTATGCGGCGATGCCTTGAGTATAGCTCAGGAAGTAGCCGAAGCTGTTGACGGCAGGTATGTGTTGCTGGATGAAGCTAATGGGGTGGCCAGGGTGGTTGTTGCGGATGAACAGATGCGGCATCTGGATTTCTCCTCCTTCTCAGATGCTATCCAAAACGACCTGGCACGGCGTGACTTCACCATCGATGCCATAGCGGTGGAGCTTCAGGGTTTAATTTCGGGCTCTGGGCAGCTCATCGACCCCTTCTCCGGAGAAAGTGATTTGAAGAAGGGGCTGGTGCGGGCAGTGAGCCGGCAAGTTTTCATGGAGGATAGTGCCAGGCTGCTCCGGAGTGTCAGGTTGGCTGGTGAGCTTGGCTTCAAGATTGAGCCTGGAACCGAAACTTTAATTCGAAAAGGCTGCTGGAAGGTTAAGCTGGTTCCCGGAGAGCGACTGCGGGAGGAACTGGTGAGGATACTGGCTTTGCCCGGCTGTGGTGAGATGATACGCTATCTGGATGAGTTGGGCTTGCTCACCGAGATAATCCCGGAGCTGGATGAGATGAAAGATGTGGAGCAGCCGAAAGAGCATTATTGGAACGTTTTTGACCATTCGGTGGAGACGGTGGCTGCTGCCGAGTTTTTGCTCCGTGAGAGCCTGTGGAAATATGGTAAAGAGGATTTGTTGAAGGTAACTCCATGGTCGGAGGAGATAAGACAGCATTTTGATGAGGAGGTGTCCAGCGGCAGCAATCGAAGACTGCTGCTCAAGCTGGGAGCACTTTTGCATGATATTGCCAAACCGGCTACCAAGACAGTTGATGAAACAGGCAGAACACGTTTTTTAGGCCATACTAAGCAGGGGGCAGCTATAGCCGCTGTGATTTTAGAAAGGCTGCGGTTCAGCAGCCGGGAGATAAGGTTGGTGGAGAATTTGGTTTATCATCATCTCCGTCCTGTGCAGATGGCTAACGAGGGTTTGCCTACCAGACGGGCTATTTATCGGTACTTTCGTGATACCGAAGGTGCCGGTATCGACATTTTGTTTTTAGCCTTAGCTGATTATCTGGCTACTCATGGGCCAAAACTTGACATCAAGGAATGGCAGCAGCATAATCAGTTGATTTGTTATATAATGGCCGAAAACTTGAAGCAGGAGGCTGAGGTTTTGCTGGTCAAGCTGCTCGATGGGCATGATTTAATGGCTGTTTTTGGTTTGAGTCCGGGGCGTCTGGTTGGTGAACTTCTGACTGAGGTGCGCGAGGCTCAGGCGGCTGGTGAATTGAGTACGCGGGAGGAGGCGATAGCTCTGGTGCGCAAGGAATTGGAGAAACGACAGTGCGGCATGGCTTGTTGAGATTGTTCGACCAAATCGAATTACCAGGGACAGGTGCTTAATTGAAAAGAGGAAATGCGCCACTTCTCATTTTTATACTGATTATTTTTGGCTTCTGCCTGTGGGTGATATTCCCGGGTAACGGAATATTCGGCAGGGACGAGTTTAAACTGGGGCTTGACCTGAGGGGGGGCAGCCATTTAGTTTACAGCATCGACCTGACCAAGAAAGACCCGGCGCAGACAGATGCTGACGTTATCGAGGGTGTGAAAAACAAAATTGAACGGCGAGTTAATGCCTATGGCGTGACCGAGCCCATAGTTCAGACAATTCGGAACGAACGAGGCAGCTTCGTTCTTGTCCAGCTCCCCGGAGTCAAGGATATCGATGAGGCGTTGAATCTTATCGGCCAGACGGCTGAGCTTGATTTCCGGGAGCTTGTGGTTGATGAGAACGGCAATCCGGTGCTCGATGAGGAAGGCAAGGAGCAGTGGGTCATTGCCAAGGCTAAAGGGAGTGACGGCGAGGAGAGGGAGCTTGCCGGCAAGTACCTGAAGCCGAATGCCCAGGTAGCGTTAACGCCGCAGACAAATGCGCCTGAGGTGGCTTTTGAATGGAACTCGGAAGGCGCCATTCTCTTTGAGCAGATTACTCAACGCAATCTACAAAAACCTCTGGGCATATTCTTAGACAATCAGCTTATCTCGGCGCCAAAGGTGCAAGCCGTGATTAAGGAGAAAGGGGTTATTACCGGTCTGAACCTGGAAGAAGCCAAAACACTAGCCATACAGCTAAACTCGGGCTCTCTCGATGTACCCCTGACTTTAGTTGAACGCAGAGATATCGGGGCTACCTTGGGGGAGGACTCTCTGAGGAAAAGCCTTATGGCAGGGATAATCGGGTCAGCCATGGTGGTGCTGTTCATGATTGCCTATTACCGTTTCTCCGGTTTAATGGCTTGCCTGGCGCTGGTGGTTTTCGTGGTATTGAACCTGGCTATTTTTAAGCTTATTCCCGTGGTTTTAACTCTCCCCGGTATCGCCGGTTTTATCGTATCCATAGGTATGGGGGTGGATGGCAATGTTCTTGTTGCCGAGCGTTTGAAAGAGGAGCTAAGACGCGGGCGTACTCTGGGGGCAGCGATAGAGGAAGGCTTTCGCCAGTCCTGGTCAGCTATTCTCGATGCCAACGTAACTGTATTTATCGCCTGTGCCGTCCTTTATTGGCTTGGAAATACATTCGGCAATTTTTTGGTCATAGGTTTTGCCACCACTCTGTTCATCGGCACGGCTTTGAGTATGTTTACACAGGTTGTGGTTACTAGGACTTTTCTGCGTACATTTGTAGGGCTTGGCATGGCAAAAAGCCCGGGCGCTTATGGAGTATTGAAGCAATGATTGATTTGGTTGGTAAAAGAAACTGGTTTTTCCTTATCTCGGCAATAGTAATCATTCCGGGCATAATTTCACTGGCTGTTTTCGGGCTTAAGCCGGGAGTAGATTTCAGCAGCGGCACGGCTATGACCTTGCACTTTGACAAGGCAGTGGAATTAAGCCAGTTACGTCAGCAACTAATCGATTTGGGTTACGACCAGGCTGTTGTTCAGCCTGCTGGCGAAGGCGATTTCTTCCTTCGTCTCCCGGAGATATCCGCTGAAGAAACCACAAAGCTAAAAGAAAGTCTGGAGACGGGGCTAGATACTACGATTACAATCAGCAGCCTTTACAGCGTTTCGCCGGTTGTAGCCAGGGGGACGGTGCGTAACACTATAATCGCTGTTGTGGTGGCTTCGATAGGCATTTTACTCTATATTTCCTGGGCATTCCGCAAGATGCCCAATCCCTTCCGTTGGGGCACCTGCGCCGTTATTGCCCTGATACACGACTTGGTGGTGGTTATTGCCGTTTTCTCCATTCTGGGCTGGGCAGCCGGTGTGGAGGTCGATGCCTTGTTTGTTACCGGCGTGTTAGCGGTTGTCGGCGTCAGTGTGAATAACATCGTGGTTGTTTTTGACCGCATTAGAGAGAATATGAAGCGAGGTGTGAGTCACGACTTCGAAGTGGTAGTAAATTACGGTATTGTCGAGTCCCTGGGGCGCTCTTTAAATACAGGGCTGGCTACTATTTTCGTTATATTGGCGCTCTACCTGCTCGGTGGAACAACTACGCATACCTTGGTGTTGGCGCTTCTAATCGGCATCGCTACCGGAATCTATTCTTCCCTGTGTATTGCCGGGCAGCTTTTGGTAGTTTGGGAAAAGGGCCTGGCTTCTCGCCAAAAGGCAGCCCCGAGTCCCGCCTAAGTGGAATCGCTGTGAGGCTTTAGCCCCGTCGAGCCGACCCAAACGCTATATCAAGGCTCTATCTGGTGGATATCCTTCGCCATTTTTATGAAGTTACTGAAGTTTGCCGGCTTTGTTCTTGCCTCTTGTTTGCCCAAAGGGTCAGAGATTTGAGGGTTTCCCTGAAGAGCATTGAGCGTGGCGGCTATAGACAGAGCCAATGCCTCAAGGTTGTAGCCGCCTTCCAGGGTAAAGACCATGCGTCCTTGACACAACATGTCGGCCAGGGTCTTTATGATTTCTACCAGGCGGGCGAAGCCGGAGACGCTAACCTGCATTAGGGCCAGGCTGTCAGCCCAGTGGGCATCATAGCCGGCGGAGACCAGGATTAGCTGTGGCTCGAAGTGCTTAGCCACCGGTGCCAGTATGTCCTCGAAGACTGCCTGGTATTCGTCATCTCCCCAGCCGGCCAGCAGGGGCACGTTGACAGTAAAGCCTTCTCCATCTCTGGCTCCAGTCTCATCGATGCTGCCGGTTCCCGGGTAAAATGGGTATTCGTGAGTGGAGAAATAGAGGACGTGCGGGTCGGTGTAGAAGGTGTCCTGTGTACCGTTGCCGTGGTGTACATCGAAATCGACGATAAGTATTCTTTTGATGTCGAAGTTAGCCAGGGCATACTTGGCAGCTATGGCAACATTATTGAATATACAGAAGCCCATGGCTTGCCAGCATGTGGCGTGGTGTCCCGGTGGCCTGACTAAAGCGAAGGTGCTGTTAAGCTGTCTGTTCATCACCGCATCGACCGCTGTCAAAGCGCCACCGGCAGCATGGATAGCCGCATTGTATGAGCCGGGCGATGTCACGGTATCAGAGTCAAGCCAGCCGCCGCCTCTTTCCGCTTGACTTTGGATTCGGGAGATATATTCGGGGGCATGCACCGTCGCCAATTCATCGATTGTGGCGGCGCGTGGCGATAGTAAGATGAGCTTGTCTTTCAGATGGTTCTCCTCGAGATGGGACATGGTGGCTACCAGTCTCTGGGTGTTTTCGACATGTGTCCCGGTATCATGCTCGAGATAGACTGGGTCGTAAATCAAGCCGACTGTCATTATGGCTCTGTCTCTTAATAGCTGCTCAGCAGGGCGTCTGTAAAGAAAAACATCCCTATAATAGCAAAAGCTGGCTCAGGTGAGCAATATGTACCGCACCTTCTGTCATTGTGAGCGAAGCGTGACAATCTCTGAGTGAGCACAACCCTAAAGGGTCGTGGCTATATTATTTGTTTTATTGGGGCATAAGTGTTAAACTCGTAGCCCGGCGAATTATAGGCAAGGGGAGCTGCATGTTTTCAACTGAGAGAGGTGCTGCCAATCTCTTAATCGGGGTTGTTGCCGGCCTGATATTGCTCAAGGTTATCACTGGCTGGATTAGCGGCAGCATCAGTGTGTTTGCCCAGGCGGCGGATAGCTTCCTCGACCTTTTTGCCGGGCTGGTCACATTTTTTACCGTTCGCATTGCCACCAAGCCGGCAGATGAGGAGCATCCTTTTGGACACGGCAAGGTGGAAGATATGGCCGGTGTGGTGCAGGGGATACTTATCTTTATTGCTGCCGGACTGATAGTCTATTCGTCAGTGGGGCGCATAATAAACAATACTCCTATTGAACTGCCTGAAGCAGGCATGGGGGCTATGGTAATCTCCATGGTCGCCAGTATTCTGCTTTCACGCCATCTATTAAAGGTTTCCCGAGCTACTGGCTCGGTGGTGCTGGAGGCTAACGCCCGCAATATAACTGGTGACATCTACTCGACTGCAGCGGTGCTGGTTGGGCTGATAGTGGTACGTCTCACCGGCTTGAGCATTCTGGATCCCATAATTGCCATCGGGATTGCTATTTACATTGCCAAGATAGCCTATGATGCTATAAGCAAACCGCTTCTCGGGCTGGTGGATGCCAGCCTTCCCCGTTCTGAGCAGGCAGTGATAAAATCTTGTTTAGCCGAACAAGGCAACCAGATAGTTGGCTTCCACGAGTTGCGCACCCGCCGTTCTGGAAACCAACGCTATATCGACCTCCATCTGGTAATGGCAAAGGGTATTAGTCTGGAGCGGGCTCATCAGGTGTGCGATTTATTGGAGGTTGATATCAGGTCAAAGTTGCCTCGGACCAATGTTACCATTCATGTTGAGCCATGTGATGGCAAATGCAAGCAGTGCTCTGTGAACTCCTCTGTCTGTAATACGAAGTAGTTGAACTGATAGCTGCTTCTTAGGCTGGTTATTCTTCCAAATAGACATCGCTTAATGTAGGGATACCCTGAATATCCAGCTTATAGTTCTTGACATAAGGTTTAACCAGGAGATAGGTCTTGCCGAACCATAGAGGCAGGCAGGCGGCTTCGTCTACCAGTATCTGCTCGGCTTGTTGGTACAGGTTGAATCTCGTTGTCTCATCAGGTTCTACACCTGCCCGGTCGAGCAGGGCATCTACGTCGGAGTTGCTGTAATTGCCGGTATTGTATTCAGCACCAGTGTGGAACATGACGTCCAGGAAGTTTTGCGGGTCGGGATAGTCAGCAATCCAGCCGGTGATAAACATCTCATCGGCCTCTTCTTTTAAGTGATAATTGAATGTATCTGGTTCAAGCTGTCTTATGGTTACTTCTACTCCGAGATTCTGTTGCCAGTCTTGGACAATGGCTCCGAGGTATGCGGGTATGTCGCCTCCCCAGCCAGTGGTGGTAAGCGTGATAGGTGGCAGATTGGAAGCACTGCCATATTTTGAATTAGCGATGAGTTCCTTTGCTTTAGCCACATCGTAGCCAAGACCCTTTAGGTTTTCGTTGTAGCCGGGCAGTTCCGGCGGCAGAATGCCATCGGCTTTAGTCATCATCCCCTTGAGGGTCAGCTTGATAATTCGCTCTTTGTTTATTGCACAGCAGAAAGCCTGGCGTATGTTGACATCATCAAAGGGAGGCTTCTGGGTGTTGAAGCCTATGTAAAAGAGGCTTAGCTCGGGGAATACAGCTAATTCCTTGTAGAAAGGACCGTTTTCATCCGTTGCAGTATCAATATAATTTTCGTCAACTTCAACCACGTCGATTTCATCCATTTCGTACATTGCCATGGGTATACCGGCCAGGAGATGAAAGGCCACTTTCTTGACGCTGGCAGGCTTACCATAATAAAGCTCATTTGGTTCCAGCACTAATATGTCGTCGGCTTTCCACTCCTTGAGTTTGAAGGGACCGGTCCCGTTTGGCTTCAGCCACCAGTCTTTGCCGGATTCTACATTATCTTTATCAACAACAAAGGCGGTAGGATAAGTCAGTTCGGCCAGAAAATAAGCCTTGGGTGCATCAATGGTGACCTTCAGTGTGTAGTCGCCAACAACCTCGACGCCGCTGATTTCTGTAGCTTTGCCTTCCAGTACCTCTTTGGCGCCGACGATGTCACCTAAATAGGTGGCTGCTGTCTGCGAGCCGGTCTCGGGATGGCAAGCTCTTTCCCAGGAATACTTAAAGTCTTGGGCGGTGACTTCCTTGCCATCATGAAATTTAATTCCTTTGCGCAAATAGAAAGTGTAGGTCTTACCATCATCGCTTGTTTGCCAGCTTTCGGCGATATCCGGTACGGGCTTTGCTTCTTCGCCGAGGCGGACAAGCCCGCTGAAAATTTGCATGACATAGTTGTGTGAGGTCGTCTCGCTGGAGATTGCCGGGTCGAGGGTTACCGGGCCCGTGTCCCACAGGTTGAGCACACCCTTTTCATGGGTGGGTATGGGTGTTTCCCCCTGTGGACATTTAATGATGAAAGGCAAGGCAACCAAAGCGCAAAGAATCGCACCTATTAGCGTAAATTGCCAGGCTTTTTTCATTTGTTTTTATACCTCAAAATAGATTTTTGGCTTTCATGCTCAGGTGGTCTTTATCGCAGACAATTATGTGGTCGAGGACTTCTATGCCTATGATTTCACTGGCTTCAATGAGGCGTTTAGTTAGTTTGATGTCATCTTCGGAGGGCGTAGGGTCGCCAGAAGGATGGTTATGGACGAAGATAACCGAGGCAGCACAGGAAGAGATGGCTTCTTTGAATACCTCCCGTGGATGCACGATGCTACAGTCGAGGCTGCCGATAGAGACCTGGTGAGTGTTTATCAGATGATTTCTGGTGTCCAGGCAGAGCACCAGGAAGTGCTCTTTCTTCTTGCCCTTTAGCTGGCTTCTGGCTGCTTTTATGGCACCCTCCGGAGATTTGACCGTAATTTTCGAGCCTTCATCAAAGGAGTCTTCCAGCCGTTTGCCGAGCTCGAAGGCGGCTTTAATCTGAGCAGCTTTGGCCAGGCCAATGCCTTTTATCTGGGTCAGCTCTTCCACAGAAGCAGAGGCGAGGTTCTTAAGATTGCCAAATTTACTCAGCAATCTCTGTGCGGTGACAATTACCGATTCACCTTTGGTTCCTCGTCCGAGGAGCAAGGCTAGAACCTCCTGGCTGGAGAGGGCTTCGCTGCCCAGCTTTAGTAGCCTCTCTCGAGGCCGTTCAGAAAGAGGCAGGTCGTGAACGGTAAAGGAGTTTTTCAATCAAGGCACTCCTAATAGCATATTTGTTTTTAACAATTTGACCAGCATATCTTTCCATGGAATCGCTTCTGCATTGGCTTCCCGTACTGAGACATACTCGAATTCATGTTGGGACTGTGTTTGCCCAGTTATATATCCTCGCCATAGCTTATCAAGCCCGTCCTGGTCGAAGCCATACACATCGGTCATGGCTTCATCGCAGGAGTTGCCTTCTTTTAATAAATTTAGGAGATGGAGCATTTTATCTTTGCCGTAGTTTTGGATGAGGAACTCGACCAGGCTTTGGCTTTCGGCATAGGAGATGTAGGCTTCTTCTGGTTTAGCTGAGAATGGGCTGGATAGACTGCGTACCGAAATGAGTTTCTGTTGGGTGATTGCCATCTCAAGCACTGACTGGAGATAGGGGTCTGGCTCGCCTTCGGCGTACATGGCTAAGCCTTCATCTAGCCAGGTGGGTAGGAGGATAGCACCGTAAGGGCTGAAAGTTATCTGGTGGGTCACCATGTGGCCCAGTTCATGAGCTAAAGCTCTTTTTCCCCAGTCCAGTTCGTTTGGAGGAACACCGATGGCGATAATGCCGTATTCAGTAAAAGCGACACCACCTGTCCATTCTTGCGGGAAAATCATAGCTCCCTGGAGGTCTCCGGTGCTGGCATAGATGTACAGGTTTATGGGCTTTTCAGGATAAACGCCTGTATCTTTGGCCAACCTTTCTAACGCCTGTTGACATGCGGCCATCAGTTCATCGGCAAAGGACTGATCGCCTTTATACCAGAATAGGCTTAGCTGTCCTGCGGTCAACCTTTGCCATGAATAGCGAAGATCGTCAAAGTGAATTACGTCAGAGTAAGTTACCAGCTTATCACCGGCTTTGGTTTCAATTGTCCACCAGTACTCGACTGTGGCTCCGGCTGGTAGATTGGCTTTTCTCATATCCCATACCCATTCTGTTTCCACTTTCGGTGACGGAGTGAAATCAGGCCAGGCTTCGCTGGTAACTTGAGCATAGTTCATTTTATCAACTTGGTAGTGAAGGCGTATTTTAGTTATGTCGCTCTGACTTTCAGCCTTGATTTTGAAGACTAAGGCAGATGGGAAATATATCTCAGCAGTGCTGTCTATTAGAGAGATTGCGTCTTGGGAATAGGTAATAGTCGGTATAATAATCGGTATAATAAACAGAAGAATAGCCAGGATTAGCGGGATGAACCGTTTAATCATTTTCCCTCTCCCAGTTTATAACGCAGATAGGCGTTGATAAACTCATCGAGCTCTCCATCCAGGACAGCGGTGGTATCACTGGTTTCGTAGTTAGTGCGATGGTCTTTGACCATTTTGTAGGGATGGAGGACATAGCTTCGGATCTGGTTACCCCAGCCGGCTTCTATTCGCTCGCCTTTAAGCTTGACTTTTTCCGCTTCTCTCTTGTCGCGCTCTAGTTGAAGAAGGCGAGCATAAAGTACTTTCAAGGCGCTCTCTTTGTTCTGGCGCTGGGAGCGTTGGCTTTGGCAGGTTACCACCAGACCGGTGGGGAGGTGAGTTATTCTGACAGCACTGCTGGTTTTTTGCATATGTTGCCCACCGGGGCCGCTTGACCTGAAGGTGTCTATTTTCAAGTCAGCAGGATTTATCTTGATATCTATCTCCTTTTCAGCTTCAGGGAGGACTTCAATCAGGACGAACGATGTGTGACGGGCGTGGTCGGCGTCGAAGGGGGACAAGCGAACTAGACGATGAACGCCGTGTTCCGATTTCAGATAGCCATAAGCATAATCCCCCCTGATTTCCACAGTGGCATTCTTTATGCCAGCTTCGTCATCAATGGAGGCATCTAGTATTTCGGCTTTGTATTTGTGCCGCTCTGCCCATCGGAGGTACATCCTTAATAGCATTTCCGCCCAGTCCTGTGATTCGGTGCCGCCAGCACCGGCGTGGACAGTCAATATGGCATCTCTGTTGTCATATTCATCGCTCAAGATTAGTCTGGTTTCCAGCTCGTTGAGATGAGAGGCTATTTTCTCTGTGTCGCGCTGAATTTCCTCTCTGAGGGACTGGTCATTTTCCTCGATGGCCAGAGTTGTGACATCAAGCAGTTCGGTGATTTTCCTCTCCATCTGGCGCCAGGTCTGGACTACATCTTTAGCAGCTACTAATTGACGCATGATGGACTGTGCCTTAGCTGGGTCTAGCCAGAAGTCTGGTTTGGTAGTCTCAGCCTCTAACCTGGCGATTTCCTTTTCTTTAGTAGAAACGTCAAAGACGCACCATTATGTCTGAGATTCGGTGGTGCAGAGATTCTATGGTTTCTTTTTCCTCTTGCATTACTAACTCCTGTTTACTATAGATTGATTAAGTCAAAAGACTAGATTAATAACCTTTGTTGATGATAATGTGGTGATGGTTATTTGTTTGCCGCTAGCTGCGAGGTGGGCTAATCGAGAAGGCTCTGGAAGCCGCCGGCCGCGACAACATTCCAATACCCAATGGATGGCTGTGGGTAGGTCAATTTTATGACCGATGGAAACGTAAATTGGGCTCACATCATCTTTAGTCCGCAGCGCAACACCGATAATTTCGCCGTTGTCAGCAAGCTCAGCATAGTCGCCAGCTTTAGCGGTTACTGGTACATGTGTGCCGCACAGGCGTGACTTAGCACAGCCTATAGTGGGTATGCCAAGAAGCAAACCTATGTGTGAAGCGATGCCAAAGCGTCTGGGGTGAGCAATTCCTTGGCCATCCACTAGAATAAGGTCAGGGTTCATGGATAGTTTTTGACAAGCAGCCAATACCAGAGGAGTCTCTCTAAAAGACAAAAGGCCGGGTATATAAGGGAAATTGAGTTTATCCTCAGCGGTTTCGACCTCAATCACTTCAAGTTTGGGGTAGTTGAGGATGACCGCGGCAGCGCGGGCAATCCCTCTGGAATCCGGTGCTGATATATCAACACCGGCGATAAAGCCAGGTTTAATGGCCTTGCTTTTGCGTGATACTTGGTTAGCCAGCTCACTTTGTATCTGTTTAGCTTGGTATATGCTTATTTCCCAACCGTGCAACTGCTGTATTTTCACATCCTTGATTATAACGTCTGTGTTCACTGGTGGCAACATTGGCAGTGGTGCCATATTGACAGCTGAGGCGGGTTAGTGCATAATAGCCTATAAAAATGCTCAAGGAGGCTTAATTTAAACAGATAGCTCATGGTAAAGATAAGATTACGACGAGTAGGCACCAGAAATAAACCTATGTATCGAGTGGTTGTGGCTGATGTTAGGTCACCACGCGATGGTGATTTTATCGAAATTATCGGGCACTACAATCCAATGACTGAGCCTGAGACTTTTGTTGTTGAAGAAGAAAAGGCGCTGAAGTGGCTTAGGTTAGGTGCCAAACCAACAGATACCACATTACGGTTGCTTTCTAAAGCGGGAGTAATGGATAAGTTTAAGCCAACTGTTGAGAAGAAAGCACGAGCAGCAAAATCGACAAGATCGAAAACCGGAGCCAAAACCAAATCAACTGCTGAGGAGTCATCATGATGAAGGAGCTAATAGAGTATATCGCCAAATCCATCGTTAGCACACCTGAAGATGTAAAGGTGACTGAGGAAACTGATGACAAAAATATGGTGGTGGTGAAGTTGGAAGTTGCTCCAGATGATAAAGGGAGAGTTATTGGGAGGCAGGGCCGCGTTGCTGAGGCGATGCGAACTCTGCTTCGGGTGGTGGCGACAAAGGATGGTGTTCGGGTTAGGCTTGAGATATTATAGGTAGCCCATTAGGTCCGCTGCAAGTTCGAGATCCTGTTGTTATAGATTTCTGTATTCCTGGCATATAGTGAACTGCTTAGCTAAACGGTAACTGCTAGCTTGGTTTCGATTTTCGACGTCTCCTCTCAGCTACTCTGATGCGAATAAGAGAACGTAGAAGAGCAGCTTGCGCTCGTGCTATGTCTAATCCTGGTGGATGAGCTTTGAGCCTTTCTTCAGCTCGATGTTTAGCTTCTTCAGCGCGGGTGATATCGATTTCTTCGGCGCGTTCACAAGCATCGGCAAGGACTATAACTTTATCGGGACGTACTTCGAGGAAACCACCAGAGACAACCAAGTACGTTTCTTCGCCATCTTTTCTGATGAGCAGCTCTCCAGGCTTGAGCATGGTCATTAGGGGAGCGTGATGGGGCAGGATGCCCAGCTCTCCTTCGATGCCCGGGGCGACCACCGCGTTAACATCATCAGCGAAAACTTGACGCTCAGCAGTTATAATCTCAAGTCTTAGGGTTGCCATTGTCATCCCTCGAGTTTCTTGGCTTGGGCTACTGCTTCCTCAATGGTTCCAACCATAAAAAAGGCTGCTTCCGGAAGTTGGTCATGCTTGCCTTCTAGAATTTCCTTAAAGCCGCGGACAGTTTCTTTTATGGGAACATATTTGCCTTCGGTGCCGGTGAAAGCCTCAGCAACGAACATAGGCTGGGAGAGGAACCTTTGAATACGGCGGGCTCTGGCTACGGTAAGTTTATCCTCGTCGCTCAGTTCCTCCATGCCTAATATGGCGATTATATCTTGGAGGTCTTTGTAGCGTTGCAGTACTCGTTGCACACCGCGGGCAACCTCGTAGTGCTCTTCACCGACGAGTTGCGGGTCGAGAATGCGGGAAGTCGAAGTCAAAGGGTCAACCGCAGGATAGATACCAAGTTCGGCTATAGAGCGTTCCAACGAAACTACTCCATCAAGGTGACCGAATGTAGTTACAATTCCGGGATCAGTATAGTCATCAGCGGGCACGTATATGGCTTGGAATGAAGTGATGGAACCTCTCTTAGTAGAAGTAATCCTTTCTTCTAGTTCACCGACGTCAGTAGCCAGTGTAGGTTGATAACCAACTGCAGAGGGCATACGACCAAGGAGTGCTGATACCTCCATGTTAGCAAGGATGTGTCGGTAAATGTTGTCGATGAACAAAAGCACATCCTGACCTTCTGCTTCACGGAAATATTCTGCCATGGTTACGCCAGTCAAACCGATTCGTGCTCGAACTCCAGGAGGCTCGTTCATTTGTCCGAAGACCATCACGGTTTTTTCTATGACGCCAGATTCTTTCATCTCTCGCCAGAGGTCGTTACCTTCTCTTGATCTTTCACCCACACCGGCGAATACAGAGAAGCCGCCGTGTGCAGTAGCAATATTATGAATCAGCTCCATGATGATAACAGTCTTGCCGACTCCAGCGCCGCCATAAGCGCCGATCTTACCACCTCTAGTAAAAGGAGTAATTAAGTCTATTACTTTTAGGCCTGTTTCCAGCATTTGAGTGGTTGTTTCTTGGTCTTCCAATGAGGGTGGGGGGCGATGGATTGGGAGCCGCTCCGTAGCTTCTACGGGTCCAAGGTTATCTAGAGTTTCGCCGAAGACGTTGAATAATCTTCCTAAGGTGGCTTTCCCTACAGGCACAGATACTGGTGCTCCGGTGTCAATCGCCTCAACTCCTCTTTGCAGCCCATCAGTGGGGCATAAAGCGAGACAGCGAACCCAATTATTGCCTGCGTGTTGCTGAACTTCAAGAACGATCTTGCTGCCATCTTGATTAATCTCTATAGCATTATAGATTGCTGGTAATGCTTCTTGGGGGAATTCGACGTCAACTACTGTGCCGATTACTTGAACTACTTTGCCTTTTGCCAAAGTTTCACCTCCTCTAGTGTATGACTTAGACGCCTCCGGTAATGTCAAGGAGTTCTTTGGTAATCATCTCCTGGCGGGCTTTGTTTAAAGTCAGAGTGAGATCTGAAATAACCTCGTTGGCATTTTCGGTGGCGTTTCGCATGGCTACCATTCGAGCCGATTGTTCGCTGGCGATAGCTTCGAGAATGGCATGGTAAATTCTCATCTCTACGAAGCGGGGCAGAAGTTCGTTTAAAACGAATTCGGGGTTAGGCTCATAAATGTATTCTTTACTTTCGGTCCTTGGTATAGCTGCTGGCTCAATGGGAAGCAAAAGCTCTAAAGTGGGATTTTGAGCCATCGTGGTAACAAATTTAGAGTAAGCTAAGTACACTTGGTCGATATACCCGCTGGTATAGTCATCGATGATAACATAAGAGATGGGTAATGTCTCTTGCATAGCAGGACGATCGCTGATTCTGGTAAATTCAGCTCGAATGTTATATTGGTGGCGATACATAAAGTCTCGTCCCTTATGCCCAACGGTGACAAGGGTGACCGGCACATGTTGTTCCAGAATAAATCTGGCTGTAAGGCGATTCATGTTGGCATTAAGCCCACCGCATAAGCCTCTGTCAGCGGTTATATGGATTACAGCTATCCTTTTTATGTCTCTTTTTTCGAGCAATGGATGCACAGCACCGTCTCTTGTAAATTCGGCGGCGAGGTCAGCAATCACCTGGCTTATTTTGTCGCTATAAGGTCGCCCGGCCAGAGCCTGTTCTTGAGATCGTTTCATCTTGGCAGTGGCAATCATTTCCATTGCCCTGGTGATTTTAGCTGTGCTCTGGACACTGCGAATACGTCGGCGAAGAAGACGTGGACTAATCATTTCTTTTTAATAACTTGCGCTTTGTTTAAACTCTGATATCGCTTTCTTTAAAGCCTCTTCAGTTTCTGGCTTGATCTCTTTATCAGCAACGATTCGTTGGCCTAATTCAGGATGGTTTGTTTCCATGAAGTGGTGGAATGCCTGCTCAAAGGCGGCAATTTTCTCGACAGGGACATCATCGAGATAGCCGTTCGTCACAGCATAGAGTATGGTTACCTCCTTCTCTAATGGCATGGGAGCATGTTGAGGTTGTTTCAGTATCTCGGTGATGCGTTGCCCGCGCTCTAGTTGGGCTCGGGTGGCTTTGTCCAAGTCGGCAGTGCCGAATTGAGCGAAGGTAGCTAGCTCACGATATTGGGCCATATCTATCCTTAATCTACCAGCTACCTGCCTCATGGCTCTGGTCTGGGCATTGCCACCTACTCGGGATACCGATAGGCCAGCGTTTAGCGCAGGGCGGACACCGCTATTAAACATATCTGTTTCGAGATAAATCTGCCCGTCGGTAATGGAGATAACGTTGGTTGGAATATAAGCAGCTAAATCACCAGCTTGGATTTCTATGATGGGGAGGGCGGTTAGTGAGCCGCCACCATGTTCTTGGTCCAGCTTAGCAGCTCGTTCCAAAAGTCGGCTGTGAAGATAGAAAACATCACCCGGGTAAGCTTCCCGGCCTGGCGGGCGTCTGAGTATCAAGGATATCTGACGGTAAGCCCAAGCGTGTTTGGTTAAATCATCATAGATAATTAGAGCATCCTTCCCTTGTTCCATGAATTCTTCGCCGATAGCACAGCCAGAGTAAGGGGCTAGATATTGCAGAGACGCTGGGTCAGAAGCATTGGCCGTAACTACTACAGTATGTTCCATAGCTCCGTACTTTTTAAATGTGTCTATTACTTGTGCTACTTTAGACGTTTTCTGACCGATAGCTACATAGATGCAGATAAGGTCACCGCCTTTCTGGCTGATGATAGTGTCTATGGCAATGGCTGATTTGCCTATGGAGCGGTCACCTATAATTAACTCGCGTTGACCTCGCCCGATTGGAATCAGAGCATCTATCGTTTTTATGCCGGTATGTACTGGCGTGTTCACTCGCTGTCTAATTACAACGTTTGGCGCAACTCTTTCCACAGGTCTAGTCTTGGTCGTTTTAACTGGTCCCAGCTCATCTAAGGGGTTGCCTAGTGGGTCGACCACGCGGCCGATGAGATTGTCACCTACAGGTACTTCAACTACCCTGCCAGTGGAGCGTACTTCGTCTCCTTCTTTGATATGGCTGTAATCGCCAAGGACAACAGCAGCGACGTTGTCCTCCTCCAGGTTGAGGGCCAGCCCCATAATGCCATTAGGGAATTCCAACAACTCGTTGTATTTGGCACCGTTAAGTCCATGAATTCGAGCAATGCCATCACCTACCTCAATTACTGTTCCCACATCTACCATGGTCATAGTAGCCCCAAATTGCTTGATTTGCTCCTTAATTACTGAGACTATGTCTCGTCCTCCTGTTGTCATTCTATTCACCCCCCTTATGGGTAGTTATCTTCTACTTTCAGCCAGGCTTTTCTTTAACATCTCTAATTTGTTACGGATGCTACCATCAATAAGGCTGTCATCTATCCTGGCGATAAAACCGCCTAGAATATTCGGGTCAATTTGAGTGTTAATCCTGATTTTCCTTCCAAGAATTGCTTCAAGATAGTGACCAAGTCTTTCTTTTTCTGTAGCATCGATTGCAATGGCAGTGGTAACCTCGGCACTTTTTATCCCGTAGTGGTTATTTAATAGACGTTCATATTCGTCTGCAATTTGCCCGGCATTTTTGAGTTTGCCTTTAGCTATGAGAAGGTACACGAGATTCAGAGCCATAGGATTTATTTTCCCTAGCCTTTCCTGCACTAGCTTTGCCTTCAGTTCAAACGGTAATTTCGGGTTTTCTGCCAAGGCCATGAATTCAGTATCTTGTACTAGTTGAGCGATTTTCCCCAGGTTAGGCTGCCACTCTTTCAGCTTATCGCTTTCCAGTGCAATCTCGAAGACTGCTTGAGCATAGCGTTTGATAGAAGTCGTTACTGGCATTTGACTACTAACCTTCTATGTTTTTTTAAAAGTAGTGCTTTCTTTGAGTACTTCATCAATAAGCTTGCGGTGTTTCTTTTTGTCCACTGTTTCTTTGATTACTTTTTCCGCGGCCAAAATGGCTATATCGGCAAATTCGGTGCGTAGTTCCTCGATGGCTTTATCCCTCTCTCGCTGTATTTCGGTGCGTGCTTTAGAAATCACGGACTCAGCTTCTTGGCGGGCGCTGTCTTTAGTCTCTTCCTTCAGCTTTTCTCCTATTTGTGTCGCCTGGGCTATTATAGCCTGTCCCTCTTTGCGGGCCTTTTCCAACTGAGCTTTAATTTCCTCTTCACTACGTGCCGTTTCTTGCCTGATTTTTTCGGTTTGTTCCATGCTCTCTTTTATCCTGGCCTGTCTCTCGTCAAGCATCTTAAGCACTGGCTTGTACAGAACTATACTCAATGCTACAAACAAAATAACGAAGTTTATAACGAACACTATTAACAGCGGTAGGTTAATTCCTATACCTTCCATCTCATCACCTGATATATTAATTGTTAATTATTCGTAGTGGTAGTTAAGCACAAGATGTAAATCAAGGTCGGGACGATATTAAGCAAACTCAGGCTTTAGCAAGTATAAAGACGAGGATAATCATGCTGAAAGCCACTACAATTCCGACTGTTATAGCTGCGCTTATAAGACCACCTATGAAACCTGGCAAACCGCCATCTTCCATTTCTAATTCTCCTTGCTATACTACCAGAGCCAGTAGGATAGCCACAATTAGTGCGTAAATTCCGACAGCTTCAGCTAAGGCACCAATCAAAATCATGTTAGTCAAGATTGGTCCTCTGGCTTCGGGGTTGCGTCCGATGGCCTGCATGGCACCGAAGCCAATAAGTCCTAGCCCTATACCAGGACCTATCATGCCCAGCCCCGCAGCTAGCCCTGCAGCTAGCATTTTCATAGTTTGTGCGTCCATTTATGTCCTCCTTTTTAAGTTGTGTGCTCTGGCTCCTCAGCATGTGGAGCCATGGCAATAACGCCAAATACAAGTGTTAGCCCAGCGAAGATTAAGGCTTGAAGAACGCCAACAAGCAATTCTAACCCATAGAAGGGGATAGATGCTACTAGCGGTATTAGGAACGAGACGACCAACAACAATATCTCACCGGCAGTCATATTGCCAAAGAGACGGAAAGTGAAACTGATGACCCTGATAAAATGGCTGATAACTTCTAGCCCTCCTATGAATAGGTTAATGAAGCCGAACATAATGCCACTGATGGCAGGGCGGATTTTTCCCTTGAACAAGCTTACAAAACCGTCACGTAGCTGACCGAAATTGAAGAAACTGTCGAGGTAATGGAAGAAACCTAAGGCGCGTAGTCCCCAAAACTCAATGCAGGTAAAGGAAATTAGAGCGATGGAAAGAGGTAGGTTGATATCAGTATTTGCCGCTCGTAGTAAAGGTATAAAAGTGCCGTTGTGCTCGGTAATCCCTATAGTTCCAAAGATTGGTAGAAGAGCCAGGTAGGCATTAGTTAAAACGTAAAGGAAAATAGTGGCTACTATGGGGAAGAAGGTACGAGCACGATTCTCCCCGGCCACACCTTTAACGAAGTTTAATAGCGTTTCTACGATCAATTCAGCTAGGTTTTGAAGCCTTCCTGGTATCAGTTTCATCTTGCGAGTGCAGGCGTAAACTAAGCCAATTAATACGATTATAGTAAGCCACGAAGCAAGAAGAGTATTGGTGATAGTAAAGCCAGAAACGTGAAATATCCCTTCTGAGGGGAGTTCGACATGGGGTTTGGCGACATTTAAGAAGCCAGGGGCTTTGATACCTAGCAGACTGGAGCCCAATGGGCCGACAATCAGTCCGGTTAAAAAGAGCGCCAAAAGGATAATAATTACAAAGGCCAATATCTTGATTGAGCAGCCACAACCCAAGTTCATCGTGCTATTTCGATTCCTTGTCTTTTTCTTGTCCCCTTTGTTCTATATAAAAGCGGCGGAGCATTCGATAAAGACCGTAGAGGGCAATTACTGTACCTATGCCAAATCCAACGAGAGTGTATAGAGGGTGGGTGTCAAATCTTTGTGGGCGGTCAAGCCAGTAACCGATGCCTGTTGGTATAACGAGGCTCAAAGCTACATACCAGCCAACGGTAAAAAGGAACCACAGGGGACGTGTCCATTCCTTATACTTTGGTTTTTCAGGTTTGATTTGCCCCACTATGGTGTAGATTTCCTCTTGAATTAAGGCCATATAATATTTAACATTCTGTCTTTATTAGTATAACTGCAGCTTTTGAGTGACAGTGTTATTTAGGCCATAAACGGCCTCCACATTTTGGCCTCTTCGGCTGACCCCACGCAGTTTGTCAGATAACAAACAGCTACCATTGGCCTTAAGGCGCTCTTAGTTTGCACTAAAAGCGGTCGTCAGCCAGACTCAGCTGATTTTAGTAGCCGGGCCTTCGATTTTAGGATTTATGCTTGCCTATGTCGTCTAGGTCAAGCGTATTAATAAAATCGTAGAAAGCTGACAGCTTCTTTAATTCTTGCTCATCAACCTTACCTTTACCGCCTGGCTTATCAGCACCTTTGTCTATAGGTATAGGCTTTCCTGTTTCTCGGTCGAGTATGATGCCAGCTTTATCCAGCACTGCTTCGTCAACGTATATTGGGATCGTTACTCTTACTGCTAAGGCAATGGCGTCGCTGGGACGAGAATCAAGCTTTATCTTAGTTAATAGCCACTGCTCGATTTTCTTGTCAAATCGAAGTTCAAACATCAGACCGTCGTCATTCATTGCCTCGATGAATCTGTTACCTGATTCTTGCCATTCATTGACTATTTTAAGCTTGTGTTCTTTCTCCTGCCAGGTGAGAGATATCTGCGAACCATTATCGTATCCTCGATGCGAACTGCTGTCATTAGGGAACTTTACGCTGACCGGTTTTGGTTCATCGGTAGATTCAAAAATAATTTGGGCGTAGAATGTGTCGGCACGGAGGTCATTTACAACAATTTTGCTTACTACAGTTCCTGAAGTGGATTCTAGCGCAAAGATTGCGTTTTTCAGCAAATCATGGGTCATCGGTCGTGCTAAATCAACATTCTGCAATTTTATTGATATGGCGTCTGCCTCTGCAGGACCGATCCAGATGGGCAAGTAGCGGTCTGATGCTTTCTCTCTCAGGATTACTACGTGCTGATAATTCATCAAACTTACTCGAATACTGTCAATGGTCATCTCTATCATAATATTCCTCCATACCCTATGCAAAAACATTGTACTCTATCGAATTTTAGCTGTCAATTTGTCTTAAGTAGGCTGCTTTCGTAAAATATCGAGGTAGGTTTTTACTAGTTGGATTAAGAAATTGGAGGCGTTTTGAAAGCGCTAGTGCAGCGGGTCATTAAAGCATCGGTAAGTGTGAGTGGTGAAGTGGTTGGAAAGATAGGGCGGGGTTTAGTTGTCCTCGTTGGTGTAGCTCGGGGGGATATGGAGAGAGACGCTCTTTACTTAGCCGATAAGATAGTAAATCTCCGTATCTTCGCTGATGAAGCCAGCAAGTTCAATCTTTCGGCACTGGAAACCGGGAGCGAGATACTCATTATAAGCCAGTTTACTCTTTTAGCTGACACACGTAAAGGTCGGAGGCCTAGCTTTGAGGAAGCAGCACCGTCGGAGCAGGCTGAAACTTTAGTTAACTTTTTTGTTGACCATGTTCGTGAGAGCAGACTGAAAGTAGAGACAGGACGGTTTCAGCAGCATATGCTGGTGGAGATACATAACGATGGCCCGGTTACCATAGTCCTTGACAGCAAAGACAAGTTTTTATGAGTTTCAATTGGTTGCTAATGCAATTTATTGCAATCACTTCACCGATGTGCTAAAATGTTTTCGTTATGAGTTGTGGCCAGGCGCTTAAAGGGATGGGCTATCGGTTGACACCGCAGCGGATGATGGTGGTTGAAGCTCTACATGGTGCTGATAAGCATGTTAGTGCTGAGGAGATTTATGCTCAAGTCCGTGCCAGGTATCCTTATGCCAACATTTCTACGGTTTACCGGACGCTGGAATTGCTAAAGGAACTTGGGCTGGTTACCGAAATTGCCTTGGGAGATGGGTGTGTTCGTTTTCATCCCGCGGAAAAAGGGCATCACCATCATCTTGTGTGCCAGAAGTGCGGTCGAATAATTGATTTGCCTGAGTCAGCATTGACTCCGTTGGAAGGAGCTTTAGCCGATATGTATCAGTTTAGAGCGGATTTGAAGCATATGGCTGTTTTCGGTCTGTGCTCTCAATGTCAGGGCGGCTAGAAGGTTTTGTTTTGAGGTTTAATGCAACTAGTTGCAGTTGCATTTAATTGAATAACTTTGTTGAGGAGGATTTCGATGCATATTCCAGACGGTTTTATCAGTACGCCGGTGGCAGCAGCCGGAATTGTTGTAGCTGCTGGCAGCGTTGCCTACGCGGTAAAGGCGACGAGCAAGAATATGGGTGAGAAGCAGATACCTCTAATGGGAGTGCTGGCGGCTTTTATCTTTGCCGCCCAGATGTTGAATTTCCCTGTGGCCGGTGGTACCTCTGGGCATCTTATAGGGGCTGCTTTAGCTGCTATCTTACTGGGCCCATGGGCGGGAGTGCTGGTAATGACCTGTGTGCTGATTGTGCAGAGCCTGATTTTTCAAGACGGGGGACTCCTCGCTTTAGGGGCCAACATCTTCAATATGGGCATTGTCCCTTGCTTTGTAGGTTATTATCTCTATAGAGGTATTGCTTTACCTTTCCGTAAGCGAAAGTTAGGCATAATGGTCGGTGGTGGTGTGGCGGCTTGGGTTACAGTGGTAATAGCGTCAGTTGTTTGTGCGGTTGAGTTGGCAATATCAGGTACTGTGCCCTTGCGTGTAGCTTTGCCGGCAATGGCTGGCGTTCATGCTCTTATTGGCATCGGTGAAGGCTTGATAACTGCAGCAGTGCTTGCCTTGGTGTTAGCTACCAGGGCTGATCTGCTGGAACTACAGAAGGCTTGATGGAGGTGAAATCAGAAATGAAATTCAAATGGTGGCATGGAGCTCTGATTTTAGCTTTACTGCTGGCGATATTCTCTCCCCTGGCTTCTTCGTCGCCGGATGGTCTGGA
>Ga0315282_10003507_pt1 | contig 28080 bp, 15 predicted proteins | sample YL17G07_20_MG_FD_203693 | JGI IMG/M metagenome (GOLD analysis project Ga0315282, IMG submission 203693) | Sediment microbial communities from Yellowstone Lake, YNP, Wyoming, USA - YL17G07_20 | ecosystem: Environmental > Aquatic > Freshwater > Lake > Sediment | place: USA: Wyoming | collected...
GCGGTGAGCTTCTCGTGCATGAGTACTTCCTTGCTGTATGATTGAATGACCGTACAATTCCATTCTCCTCATACGCCGTCCAACCGCCCAGAGGCCGTACAATCCCCACGAAAATTAGTCGCACACGAAAGCCGGGCGCGGGGGCCCGGCTTTGTGTTGATGGTCAGCGGCGATGGTCGATTTATTTCGGCAGGTTCTCCGGGGCGACGTCGGCGACGTGCAGATCGCCGTAGATGACTCGCCAGGCCAGTGAGCCCTGCGGCTGGTACCAGAAGATCGGCACGGCGGGGTCGCCGAGGTGGACGTTCTGGCCTGCGTAGCGCCACGTGCCCGCCGGCAGGACGCTGACGAAAGCCAGTCCACGATACATCACCTGCTGGGAACTGAAGTCCCAGCCCGGCTTGAACTTGCCTCCCAGGGCCATCTCCACGACGACCTTGGCGATCTCCGTTCCGGCCACGATCGGCGGGAACGTCCCATCCACTGTCCACTGTGACCAGGCGCGCAGGAACTCCGTGAAGTCCCGCTCGGCGACTCCGGAGGCATCCGCCTGGATCTCGACAGGGACATATCCCTCAGGCGGCTCGAGGCTGAAGAGTGAATCCGCCAGAGGCTCATCGAGCTGGAAGTCACTCATAATCGCATTCATCGCCGGTGCGCTGGGGACCTCCAATTCCACCCGCGCCAGGCGGCCGCTCGCCGGGTCGATCCACACTGTTGTCACGGTGTCCGCCCCACGGACGCGGAAGCCGTCGAGCGTCCGCCCGTCGATCTCCCTGGACCCCAGGACCTCATCCGCCTGCGCCGGCAGGGTCCGAAGCGCCTCGACCATCGCCCACGGGTCTTTGGCGGGGTCGTCCGGCACATTCTCCATCTCGAACTTTGCGTAGTTCTTCGCGACCGGAACGATGCCGATCCCCCTGATCTTGTTGCCGATGGCCTGTGCGACGGTGATGTAGCCGTCGGCGGTGGCCGTGCGGATGAAGCACGTGTCGCCCATGTCCTTGAAGGCGATGTCCATGCGTACCGTAGGCGTGGCCACCATGCCTGTCTTCGTGACCATGCTGTAGGTCAGAGTCCGCGCCTTGTGCAACTGGCTGACCGCGCGGGCATACACTTTGCCGGCACCGCCGCCTCCGAAGAGGCTCAGGCCCAGAACCCCTGCCAAAACCACTCCGGCCGCGACCGCTAATTTCGCCATTCGATTGCTCATGAACGTTCTCCAGAAAATCGCCGCAGAGGATTCAAGCCCGCGGCGCGATGGATCCTTGCTTTGTGTCCCCGCAGCCAGCAGAACCTCACGGTTCGCCGACTGCACCATGTGTTCATCCTCCGGCGCAGCGCTCATGCGGGCAGCACAGTCGAGCAGCGTTTGAAGCCGTCTGACTTCCCGCCCGCATGGCTCGCATTGTCGGAGGTGTGCCTCAATCCCGCCAGCCTGCTCGGCGGGCAGCTCTCCGAGCACGAACTGAACAAGCTGCTCATTGGTCACGTTGTGAGGGCTCATGGCTCACCTTCTTCATTGGTCCAGATACTCGTGTAGGTCGTCGGCCAGCTTCGCCACCGCGCGATGCAGATGGACGCGGACAGTGGACTCGGCACAGCCCATGATTCCGGCGATCTCGGCCGTCTCCAATCGTTCCAGCCGCGAGAGGACGAATGCATCCGCCTCGCGCCGGGGCAGCCGCCCGAGGGCCGCCGCCAATCGCTGCTGCAACTCATCGGCCTGTACCGCGCCGTCAGGCCCGTTTGTAGTGACGCGGTCAGGCATTCCCTTTGATGTCCCTGCGGGCGCACCCCGGCCGATCCGCTGCCGGGCGACTTGCAGTGCCTTGCGCACGGTCACCCGGTACAGATACGCCGGCCAGTTCACGTCGCCGTTGTACCGGTGCCAGCGTCGCCAGACGGCCAGGAAGACCTCCTGGTGCACGTCGTGCGCCAGATTCACGTCGCGCAGGACGCGTGTCGCCGTAGTGAGGACCTGCCGGCCGTGCTCGTTCACCAACTTTTCAAAACTCTGATCCGACACCGTTATGCCGTCCGGCTTCAGAAACGTTTCCAGGCGGGCGCCAGGTCCACGCCGCGCGGACGCACTTCCACGACCGCGAATATGACACCCAAGCCGCATGCCGCCTGAGATCTCTACCCCTATAAAGGGCCCCGCCCTCCCCGGCGTTTACAGGAAATCGCTCCAATTCTACCCCGCGGCCCCGATTTCTGTCATCACCGCTCCCCCCGCGTCACGCACGCCAGCCACGAGAAAAACTTCTCTTCCGATAGATTTTTCATGGATTTTTCACTTGCATGCTTCGCACATGGTCGGCATCATACGCCTCAGAGACACAGAGACGCGCAAAGAGACATCAGAGAGACACCTTGGCAAAGCTACGACCCATTGGCTCTAGCCCGGCGCAGGCCGGATAGATCTAGGTTGAGGCGGTTGGCATTGGGCCTGCCAACGGCACGGCTTTTCCAGTAGGCCTTGAGGGAGTGTGCTCATGTTTTCACGTCGAACTGCAACTATCGTCTGGGGATCGAGTCTTGTTCTTGTGGAACTGCTGGGGGGCTGCGCCAATACGATGCGCGACGAGCAGTTGGCGCGGGTGGCCAAGGACTGGTCACTGGTTGTCCGCGCCAGCCAGGTCATACCGGTGTATCCGCTTACCGAAGACCTTATGCCGGGGGACATGTTCCTGGTGCGGATGTCAATCCCGCAACAGCACCGCGAGTATCAGAGGCGCGGCTTTCTGCCAATGGACATGCACCTTACCCGTCTGCAGGGCTTAGAGTATTCCGACCTTTATCTGGATTCCTATGGCACCAGAGGCATGACCAATACGCCCTATCATTGGCTGTTCCCCCCGGACGGCATGGCGCCGACCGAGGTTGAGGCTCACCAGGTAGACACTAGCAAGCCTCCGAACGAGCAAGGCGGTGGCAGTGGGTCCCGGCCTCGTCGGCATATAGACCCGACCCTCTGGTCCAGCGCGCCGCGGGCCGCCTTTCCTAGCTACACGTTCCAGGTCGACTCGCAAGGCGGCATCCAGACTGCTCTGCCCATCCAGGGTGTCCCGGTAGCCCTGAGTATGTTGCAGACCGACAGGGCCTTTGGCTCGGTGACTCTCTCCGACGCCTATACGTATGGCGTGCCCTACGATAGGCTCATCAAGAGTGTCAGCACATGGGCGGCGGAACCCAATAACAAAGAGATGCTTCGGAAGATTCGCAAGGCCGTCAGTAAAGGTAATACGTGGGCCACCGTCCTTGAGGACGCCGGCAAGTTCATCCTGCGAGACCACAATGAGCGCACGGTGTACCTCCGCGTCATCAGCAGAGTTTACGTTGTCGGCTCCGTCACCGTGGCTCTGATTGACGTTCGGTCCGGTGCGGGCAAAGCACAGGCCGGCGCTACGAGCAGCATTCAACTGCTCAATCCCGCGCTCCAGGCCCCGAAGACGCCGCAAAACGCCGGCCAACCTGCCGACGGCACGACTCCTGCCGACAAGACAACCACAGGCCTAGCCGCTCTCACCGGGGACACGAAGACTGAGGCCAGCAACTTCCAGACGGCATTGAAAACGGTCACTGACAACCTCGGCGGGGCCGTCGAACTCCGGTGGGCCACGGCACGGTCGGTGGCCCTTGATGAGACGTTCCCCCGGCCGTTGGTCATTGGCTACCTCGGCTTTGACTTCCCTGTCAATAACGACGGGTCACTCGGCACCCCTGTCGCCACGCAATACCAGCTTGAACGCGCGAGCGGCACCCTCAAGGATTCGCCTACTGCACCCAAGCAGCGCGATCAAATCACGCGATGGCTTGCGCAGGATCACAAGAACAACGCGAAGAAACTGACGGACTGGCTGAGGTACCGAGGGATCGCCATGCCTGCGGATATGTGGGTCCAGTCAGAAGCTGCCTCACCGGGGGATCTTGACGACGCGATCTGCGAACTGAACATTCCGGAGCCAGTACCGGCTGCAAGCCGAAAACGATGAAATCAGAGGCGTTCCCAACGAGGGAGTCCCCGATCTGATCGCCGACCTGTAGGCCGACTGGTCTTATGTCAGCCATAAGGTGATCCCCGAGGGCGGCGGGAAGAGGACGGTCACCGCCGTCTTCCATAAGTAGAGCGCGCGTCTCACCCTTACGGGCACACTACAACCTTACTGAACTTCTGTCACGAGGATGGCGCCGGCGGCATTCTCTTGCAGCTTGATAGCGACGAGGTCGCCGGGGTGATGGGGCCCATGGGACGGATCGGGCCCGCGAAAAAAAGTGTGCCCGCCGGAATTTTTGGGCGGGTTTTCTATTGACAATCGACCATGCTCGGATACAATCGTGCTCGTTGCGGCCAGTCCCGCAACCGGCCGCCGCGAAGTGAATGGCGGCGGTGAGTGGGCGACACTCAGGTGTCGCCGATTGACAACTGACAGGTGGTGATTGCACCCGCCGGCCCCCATAGGCCATTGAGCCCGGGGGGTCGGTTCAAGCTCCGGCTTGGCTGCCGGACGAAGCGCGTGTCTCGTCTCGATGCCCAGATGTGACGGGCGGCAGCGGCAACGCCGAAGACCTCGCTTGTAGTGACGCCGTAAGGCGTTCCTTGCGATGCCCTCACAGGCACACTACCAACGCTGGCGCCATGCTTACGCTCATGTAGGTATGCCTTGCGTGCCGAGTGAGGCCGGAGCGTTTCGTATGGGTGCGGCCCCGGAGGCGGTCCGGGGTAACAATCGCGCCGGGGGTCTGCGCCCGGCGGGACAATTCATCACGCTGTCCACCCTTCTCACGATCCCGATCCTCACGTCCATGTCCCCAAGTGTTGGCTCCACCTGCATGACAGAAGTGGAGCCCTATCAGAGTCCCAGTCACCCGCAAGCTATTGGAGAAAGGAGAGAACCATGAACAAGCGAAGTTGCAGCAACTGTGCGTATGCGACACGGCCGGTGGGCCGCTGGTATCGCCTGATCCTGTCGCGCTGGCCCGGCCTGCTGACCTGCGTCAACCATCCCGACGCCCCGGGCCAGATGATCGGCATGCCGTGCACCGGATGCTGCGTCAATTGGCGCCCGAGACGCCCGGAGCGGATGCGGACCGACCCGCCTCAGCCGCCGAACGACAAGATTCGCTACATCCCCCTGACCCAGGGCAAGTACGCGATCGTCGACGCCGAGGACTACGAGTGGCTGAGCCAGTATAAGTGGCACGCGATCCGCGACGACGGGACGTACTACGCGCGACGCACGGAAAACGGCCACCATATCGCGATGCACCGCGAGATCATGCAGCCGCCGGAAGGCAAGGTCACGGACCACATGAACGGCAACGGCCTGGACAACCGCCGGGCCAACATGCGCAACTGCTCGCGCGGCGAGAACAGCCAGAACCGCCGCAAGAACAGTCACACCCTCAGCGGCTACAAAGGAGTCTGGCAGGACAAAAAGACCGGCAAATACTGGGCCAGCATCCACCAAAAGCGCCAGGGGTTCTATGATGGCCCATTCGATACGCCCATCGAAGCCGCTCGTGCCTACGACCGCCTGGCCCTCGACCTCTTCGGCCCCTTCGCCAGAATCAACTTCCCCGAAGAGCACGAAGACAGCGACAAGTAACAAGCAATAAAAAGGCAGAGCAGAGCCCGCGACCGGTGGCCCGGTGCTCGGATTGGCATAGGCGTCCTGGGGAGCCTTTACAAGAAGGGCCCCCAGAATGCGCAGGACGGGCGGATTTCCTGCCCAGCAGATCCTGAATGATAACGCCAACGAACGTGTTGGCAACAAGCCCGTTGGCAGTCTGCGGACTGCCGACCTATGAGCGGATTCGCTGTTCCTTCCTTGTGTGAAAAGGAACTGGGAATCCTGAGAGATTCGCCGTATCGTAGAGCCCGTCGGTTTCATGGCGTGCCCCCCGATGCCCGAAATAAGTTTGCAGGGGCTCGTTTTTTTTCCCACTTCCACTTCACAGAGTTTACAATACTGTCCGTGACTGTGAGTATGATGGCCTTGGGCCTCCGATGGCTCTGGATTGCGGAAAGTGATCACGGCTGGCTAACTCTTGTCGCAATCCACCTGCTGGTCCGCCAGCGATGAGAGCCAAGCCCGCGTGGGCGATACGCGACGAGACAGAAACGATAGATCAAAGGAATTCGCTGGTTCCCGACAATGAGCGTAGCGCATCTAGAACCTCTTCCGGACCCACCGCAAGGCTTCGGCTAGTATCGGTCGAAGCGAGACGTCGTTCAGGACAGCACATTGCTTCCCTATCAACATCTGTTGCTTCGAGCATGGAAGGAGATGAAGCTCAATGCTGTCTTGACACTTGACGGGATCCCGACGGTCTATGTGCGCGATGAGAAGCGTCCCCTTGATCCCGCTGAAGCCGCTGAGGTTCATCGGCAGTTCTGGAATCAAGGCGTGGCCACCGTGCTTCTGCTCCGTGACCCGGGGAACGTGCGTGTCTTCTCTTCCATGACCAAGCCGGTCGAGCCATCTGCTGCCAGCAAGGGCGATATTGAAGACCGTCTGGTCGAAGCCATTAAGCTCGCCACACAAGCAAGCTGGGCTGAGAAGTTCTACCTCCGGCTCGCAACGGGCCAATACTACTCAACAGAGAAGAATAAGGACAAGTTCGATCCGCAGCAAGGGGTGGACGCATATCTAATCGAGAACCTTGCCGCTGTGCGTGACAGACTCACGAAAGGAAGCGCCGCCCTGGAACCATCAATGGCTCATGCGTTCCTTGGACGAGTGCTGTTCACCTGCTATCTTTGCGATCGTGGGATCATCAAACTACCAGACTACTTCCATGACCGCCCCTGGAAGTCTCTACGCGACCTCCTGACGACGCAGAGCGACGCGGCCGCTCACTCTGCCGTTTATGGCACGCTCTTCCCCAGACTGAAGCAAGATTTCAACGGTAGCATGTTCGATGATGATCTTGACCGAGAGAAGGGACTGATTCAGCCGATCCACATCGAAGCCGTCCGCCGATTCCTCAATGGCGATGAAGTGCGCAAACACCAGGGCTCACTCGGTTTTTGGGCCTATGACTTCAAGTTCATCCCGGTGGAGACCATCAGCGCCATCTACGAGGATTTCCTCGAGAAGGAAGACGGCGAGAAGAAGCGCAAGAGCGGAGCTTTCCACACGCCGCGATTTCTGGCAGAGATGACGCTCGACCTCGCGTTGGAAGGCAAGCATCCGCTGTGTGGCAAGCAGTATCTCGATCCCGCGTGTGGCTCCGGCATCTTCCTCGTGCTACTCTTTAACCGCTTGGCGGCGGAATGGCGAGCGACCAAGAGAGGCAAACCCTCACCCGAGGCGCAGGCGAAAGACCTGTGTGGTTTGCTCGCCTCTCTCCGCGGCGTGGACAAGAACCTGACAGCCTGCCGCATTGCGTGCTTTAGCCTCTACCTCGCCTTCCTTGACCAGTTCAATCCGCCTGATGTGCAAGCCTATATGACTGCCACAGGCGAGAAACTGCCGAGCCTTCTTCAGTTCGCCGACACGGGGAAGGAGGCCCCCGATCTTCCTGTGGTTTGGGAAGAGGACTTCCTCCGATTGGCGCCGCAATGGAAGGGCCAGTATGACATCGTGGTTGGCAATCCCCCTTGGGCAGGACGTGGACGCAAGCAAATCGCGCACAAGTTCATGAATGCTGCGCCCGACGTGCTGAAGGATTCGGGCCGTGCCTGTCTTCTGTTACCTTCCAAGGTATTCCTCAATCAGACGGACAGTTTTCAGTCTCAGTGGCTTCGTCGGGTGACTCTGGACAAAGTGGTCCAGCTCGCGGACTACAGCTTCATTCTCTTCAAAGAGGCGCTTTGTCCCTGCAATATCGCACGATTCACTAAGCACCCCCCTGATCCTGCCACGCACGAAATCGAGTATGTGACACCCAAGGTTTCTCGTGTGGATTTGCGGGATGGTGTCATTCCGGTCGCCCCACAGGATCGGAAGTGGATTCCCCTCCGGCTCCTGCTGGGAGCGGCGGAACAAAAGGCAACGGCTGTGGTGTGGAAATCACATCTTTGGGGCACCCGCCGCGATTTGAGGTTCCTCGACTTCCTTTTCACGCTGCCAAGGCTGGGAGAACGCGTGGACTTGGTCAGCAGGACAAAGGGCAAGCGTCATAAGCCTTGGGCTGCAGGCCAAGGGTGCAAACCATGGAAGAAGACTTCCAGGGCTAAGCCTGACCGTGCTCTGAAACTGCTCGGGACATGGTCCCCAGAGGATCCTTTCGTGCCGGATTCGCTCATGAAGGGTGTGATGAGTCTGCCTCGGCGCGTCTGCCCAACGCTGGCCCAGCATCTTGAATCGGAGGGCTATCTGACGGATAGGTTGTACAGCAAACCCGACGAAGCCCTGTTCACGCCTCCGCTGGTGCTTTTCAATCAAGGATTTTCCGAGTTCGGCTTTTTCGATTTTACTGTGCGATTCCAGCATGCGCTTCAGTCAATCTCGGGTCCCGACGCGGACGAGCTTCTCTTCTTAACGGCGTATATGCGGTCGAAGCTCGCTCGCTATTTCATTTTTCAAACGAGTGCCAACATTGCCACCGAGCGAGACAAGGCTCATTTGTTTGAGGTTCTCCGTCTTCCTTTCTTTCTCCCTGACTCGGAAGTAGCTCGCAGTGACGCTGCGCCTATACTGACAGAAGTGGCGAGTCGAATTCGGCAGTTGAAAGCGAGCATGGAAGAGAGCGTTTCCGATCTGGTGGAGACCCTTGGAAAGCCAAGGCTCGGCCCATTGTTTGGTGACGACGATAAGAGCGATACGGAAGCACTGTCGGAATGGCTCAAAAACCAGCGCACGAGGACAGCCTCGGTACAGAAAGAATTGGACCAGCTTGTCTACAAGTATCTCGGGCTCAATGAGCAGGAGATTGCCCTTGTCGAGGAGGCTTGCGGTGTTTTCGACGCGAGCGACACACCACCCTCGCTCGAAGCAGCAAAGGATATACCCACGCTACAACCACTTCATGCTGCGGATCTCGAATCTTACGCTGGGATGCTCACCGGAACACTCAATGGCTGGGTGAGCGGCACACTGCGTGTTTCTGCCTCAGGCGGGATAGATGGCGACCTTGGACTCGGCCTTGTCGAACTCAATCAGACGAAATCGGCGAAGAACTTCAGGCCGCGGACTATCAGCGCCGATCTTGCTAGTGCTCTCCAGCACCTCCAGGAAGCCTCAACGGAGCAATCCGGGAGCTTGGCGTACCTTAGAGGCGCGTGGCTCTTTGATGGGACGCGCATTTACATCGTAAAACCGGCATTCAAAGGACAGTGGACACGCACTGCTGCACTGAACGACGCGGCCGACCTCTACACGCACATCGCGGAGGCGAGGAGGTCACGCAAGTGAGCACAGTACATGAGGCCGCAGAGTGGGTTCCACTTTTCCCGAATGACGAGATTCCTTTCATTTTCGCCGCAGTCCTACGATGCACTGTGGGACTCAGGAAGGAACGCTCGACTGAACTCGAGAATGACATCAGCGATCGCCTTCGTGACTTCCTCGACCAAGACACGGAATTGAAGGATCGCCCGGTGGAAGTGTTTCGAGAGGTTCCGCTCTATGATCGAAAGCGGCCCCGAAGAAAGCAACTGGGACGCAGCGATATCATGTTTCTATACTCAACTGGCGTGCGAAAGCCATGGCCTTGCTTCGTCATCGAATCCAAGCGTCTTCATGTGCGGTTCTCCTCTGGATGGAAGTCGCTCGTCTCAGAATACGTTGCTGGTAGGCAAGGGATGATGTGCTTCGTTGAGCAACGTTACGCGAGAGACCTGACCAGTGGGGGGATGCTCGGCTATGTCTTCGACGGGGATGTCGAAAAGGCTCGTCACTCTGTCGGTGCCGAAATTCTGAAGAACCGTGACAAACTCAAATGCACTCCGCCATTCGCCCTGATGGCATCTGAAATCGTGCCTGGGGACTTGCGCATATCCGAGACTATCCATGGTCTCGCAGACGGCGATTTCACTATTTACCATCTGTTTGTCGCAGTCTGAGATGATCGGCTTTTGGTTTGATGCAAGGACTAATCAGAGAAGCGACGCCCATCACTCCTGCAAGTCCGGGTCATGATTCAGCATCGGAGTCCTCAGCCGGCAATCTTCCTACGACCCCATCAATGGCGTTCTTTTCTATTCTGACCGTGACAAGGTCATTGATGGTTGGGGGGTGGGGGGAGGCGGTTATCTGGACCGTGAAGTATCGCTCGGCGTGGCCGGTGGGGTGGGGGGCGGGGGTCTCGATCAGGACTTGAGCGGTCTCGCCTAGGAATTGGGAGCGGAATTCGACCTGGAGGGTTTCGTCGAGGGTGCGGAGGGCGTGGGAGCGGTGCTTCTTGACTTCGGGGGGGACTTTGGGCTGCATTCCGGCGGCGGGGGTGTTTTGACGCGCGGAGAAAGCGAAGACGTGCATCTTGGCGAAGGCTACTTCTTTCGCCAGGGCGACTGTTTGGTCGAAGTCGGCGTCGGTTTCACCTGGGAAACCGACGATAATATCGGTCGTGATGGCGGGGCGGTCCAGGCGGGAGCGGATCAGGGCGACTTTGGCTCGGAAATCGTCGGCAGTGTAGGGCCGGGCCATCCGGCGGAGGATGCTGTCTGAGCCGGACTGCAACGACAGGTGCAGGTGCGGCATAATATTAGGATGGGCGGCGAAGATGTCGAGCAATGTCGGCGTCACGTCGGCGGGGTCCAGCGAGCTTAGGCGAATGCGGGGAAGATTGGGGATTTGGGCAACCTTATCGAGCAGGGCGGGCAGGTGCTTGTTCTCAGCGTCCGGCCAGGTCCGGCGTCGGGCGGTGGCGTAGCCGTAAGCGCCGAGATGAACCCCGGTCAGGACAATTTCCTTATGTCCGGCTGCCACCAGGGCGGCGGCTTCCGCGAGAATTTCTTCGGACTTTTTGAAACGAACAGACGGTCGCACCGTCGGTATAATGCAGTAGGAGCAACACGCGTCACAGCCGTCCTGGACTTTGAGAAAAGCCCGGGTCTGACCTTGAAAACTCGTCAGTGAGGGCAACTCATCGAATGAACATAAGTCGTTTTTGGACTTGACTTTGGCGTCATTCTGTGCTTTAATGGAGGTGCTTGAGTACCTGGAGCATGGTGCATCTGGGGTGGTTGCCTGGGCAGCGATCAGCGAGTGCAGGGTGGCGGCAAGGTCGCGTCGGTCCTTGACCACATGGACGTTCTCACCAGCGGCTTGGAACTCATCGGTCTGGATCGCAGGCAGACAGCCGCAGATCACGACAGCCTCGGGGCGGTGTTTTTGAGCCAGGTGGACGAAGTGCCGGCTCTTGGCGGAGGCGGTGTGCGTCACGCAGCACGTGTTGACGATGAGCAGTTGCGGCGATTGTGTGACCTCAGCGTGCCTCAGCCCGTACCGTTCGAGAAGCTGGCGAATCTGCTGGCTTTCGTACTGATTCACTTTGCAGCCGAGAGTTAATATGGCGAAACTCGTGAGCATATGGTATAATCTTACCTTAATGAGAGCCGTTTACAAGAGTAGCTAACGCAGACCCAATGGCGGGAGGTTCGTCATGGCAGCAGCATCGGATGCGATTTGGGCGGTTGATCTGGGCAATTGCTCGCTCAAGGCGCTCCATTTGGCGGCGGTGGGCGACACGGTCCAGGTCATCGGCTTCGATCATATCCCTCACGGCAAGATTCTGTCCAGCAGCGGGGTCAGCGCCACGGAGCGGGAGGAGCTGATCGCGATCACGCTGCGGCAGTTCGTGCAGCGAAACGAGATCGAGTACGATCCGCTGATCATCTCGGTGCCGAGCCAGAACAGCTTTGCCCGGTTTGTGACGCTGCCGCCGGTGGAGGCCAAGAAGATCCCGGAGATCGTGCAGTTCGAGGCGGCCCAGCAGATCCCGTTCGAGATGAGCGAGATTCAGTGGGACTGGCAGTTGATGACGGAGGAGGACAGCCCGGAGAAGCGGGTCGGCATCTTTGCGATCAAGAATGACGTGGTGAACTCGGCCCTGGAGCACTTTGAGCGGGAGGAGCTGCAAGTCAGCTACGTGCAGATGGCGCCGATGGCGCTGTATAATTACCTGCTGTATGACCGGCCGGACCTGGTCAGCTCGGATAAGAAGGCGACTGTGATCATCAATATCGGCGCCGACAGCACCGATCTGGTGGTTTGCACCGCCTCGGGCGTGTGGCAACGGTGCATCGTCATGGGCGGAAACGCCTTCACTCAGGCGATCGCCGAGGCCTTCAAGCTCAACTTCGAGAAGGCGGAGAAGCTCAAGCGCACCGCCCCAGTCAGCAAATATGCCCGGCAGATTTTCCAGGCCATGAGGCCCGTTTTTACAGACCTTACCGGCGAGATACAAAGGTCATTGGGATTCTATACCAGCTCGAATCCGGATGTGAAGTTGGCGCGCGTGGTGGGGATGGGCGGAGCGACGAAGCTGCGGGGGCTGCTCAAGTACATTCAGCAGACGTTGCAGATTCCGGTGGAGAAGCCGGACGTGTTCAAGCGGCTGGCGATCGCGCCGGGCCTGTCTAGTGCGAAGTTCCACGAGAACGTGTCGGACTTCGGCGTGGTCTACGGCCTGGGCCTGCAGGGCCTCGGCCTGGCACGGATCGAGAGCAACCTGCTGCCCGGGAGCGTCGCTCGCTCGATGGCTTGGGCGGGCAAGACGAAGTTCTTCATCGGTGCGGCGGTCCTGCTGTTGATGATCTCGCTGATGTGCCTGGGCCGGGTCGGCTGGGACCAGGTCAGTTACGCCCGGCAGGAGTCCACGCGAGCCAAGACAAACGCCATCGTGGCCCAGGCCCGCGACGCCACTCAGGGTGTGGACAAGATGACCCAGAAGCAGACCGCGATTCAGGACCAGGTCCGCAAGCAGTTCGAGCAGTTCAAATACCGCGACATCGTGCCGGATCTGTACCGGGTTATCGTCTCGGCCCTGCCCAATGCCAAGAACAACCCGGATCAGCGCGATCTGTACGCCGCGTTTGCCGCCGGCGATATGGAGAAGGTGATGGCGATGCCGCGGAAGGACCGCAAGCAGCTCTTCATCACCGATGTCTCCGTGTACTACTCCGATGATCTGGGCAAGGCCCAATTCGGCAAGACGGCCATGATGCGCAGGGACGCCGCCTCCCGCATGATGGGCACCGAGGACAATAGCGGCTACGACGAGCAGATGAGGGCTGAGCTCGAGTCCATCTACGGCACCGAGTACATGTCGCAGATGATGGGCACCCAGGGCGGCGGGGAAACCAAGGACCCCGGATTCGTCGTGACCATCACCGGCTACAGCCCCTGTGAGGGCTACCTGAACCTGCTGGACCCCATGGGCATCGAGACCGAGCCGGCCAAGTGGGGATTCGTGACCCGCATGGAGCACATCGACAAGTTCCTCGGACTCGACGCTAACAGCGCCCCGTTCGAGTTCTACAGCCGCGAGACCGACCACTTCAAGCTCGAAAAAGGAGTGGTGGACATGTCCCAGGATGTCCCGATGGGCGTCGGGGAGATGGAGTTCATCCCGGACCCGAACGCGCCGAAGACTCCGGCGGCGCCCATGGCCATGATGGGTTACGGCGGCAATACCTCCGGAACGCAGATTCTGGTGGATCCGCTGACGCGCGAGGTCATCAGCGCCGACGAGGTCAAGGACCAGTTCAAGAAGCCGATGCGCGATGCGACGGGCAAGCCCATTCTGCGGGAGCGGGATCACTGGTTCAGCGTGCAGTTCAAGCTGCTGTGGAAGAAGGCCCCCGGTGGCGCGGGCACGGCGGGCGCGGGCACAGCCGGCGCGACTACTGGCGGCGCAGGCGGCAGCGCCGGCCGGAAGGCCGGAACCCGCGGGACCGGAACCGGCGCGACCGGAACCGGTACGACCGCACCCGGTAAAGCCCCCATCTAGCAGCCACGTACAGCAGGCATAGGCAGGTAGGACAACATGAAAACACCCAAAATGAACGCGGCGGATATCTTCAAGAAGCTCAGCTTTCTTAAGAATAACCTCTCGCTGCTCGTGCCCATTCTGATCGCCGTCGTGGCTTTGCTGCTGTTCATTCCAACGCGAATCCTCAGCGGCAAGCTGCGCGACACGGTGACACGGCAGAGCGAGCAGGTCGGAAAGAGCGTCACCTCGCTGATCGGCCAGGTGGAGCAGGCGGCCAAGGCCAAGCAGTTGGAGCCTTTCGTCAACGCGTACGCGAAGGACGCCAACCAGATCGAGAATGAGATGAAGCAGACCACCCTGCGCGAGCTGCTCAGCTACCGGCTCTTCCCCGACACCAACGAGAGGACGCCGCTGCTGTACGAGCAATTCGGCGAGCGTTACCGCAGCGGGATCGACGCGATGCTCAAGAGCGTCAAGGCGGGCCTGCCGCCGACGGACGTGGAGATCCGGGCGGCGCTGGAGCGGACCCCTCAGGCGACGTACGGCGGGGCCTATGGCGCGTACGGCGGCGCGTACGGAGCTCGCAGCCCGTCGCGAATGCCGGGTCCCATGGGGCCGACCGTCCCCGGCCGCGATCGGCAGTTCAGCTCCTTCAGTCTGCCCGAAACCCAGCGCAAGGTCGTCGATAATATCAGCCTGGAGAAAGCCAAGGCCGCCGGCGTCTACCTCAGTCCGGTCGATCTGAGCGGCTACACCTATTGGAGCGACTGGAAATTCGAGAACCGCGAGGCCGCCTATCGCGACTGCTGGTACTACCAGCTCGGCTACTGGGCTATTGAGGACGTGATTACCACCGTCCGCACGATGAATCAGAACGCCACCAGCATCCTGGACGCGCCGGTCAAGCGGGTCATGAACGCCGGCTTCGTATTCGGACGCTCCGGCGGCATGCGCCGCAGCATGCGGCGCCCGGGCATGGGAGGGGTGCGAACCAAGAAGGAGGGGGAGAATCCCACCTACGTCACCAGCGCACGCAACGCCATGTCCGCCTCGTGCACCGGACGGTACTGTAACGATGACATCGACGTCCTCCACTTCGAGGTCCGTACCATCGTCGATGCCAGGTACGTCATGGAATTCATGAAGGAATTGTGCAGCGCCAAGGAGCACAAGTTCCGGGGCTGGAAGGGCACGGAGCCCGAGCAGACGTACAAGCACAATCAGATCACGATCCTCGAAACCAACGTGGCGCCGGTGGACAAGATGGATCTCGATCACGACTTCTACACCTACGGGGACGAGGCGGTGGTCGATCTGGACCTGATCTGCGAGTACGTTCTGAACAAGTCGGCCTATGAGGCGATCAAGCCGCAACAGATCAAGGATGATATCGTCAATGCGAATGCCTCTGACAAGAAGAAGAAAAAATAGACTTCCAGGGTTCGCAAACATGAACGTCAGCCCTGATCTGGGTCTTGGAGAAGTCCGGCAGATTGTCGGGATGGAACAGAGGATTGTGTGATAGCGGGATGAGCTATGCAGGATCTGATTAAGAAATTCGGGCGTTTCATCGAGAACCACGTCGAGAAGATCATCCTGGTGATTGTCGCTGGGGTTTGTGCCGTGCTGTTCTTCCGGAACGTGATCTTCAGTCCCAATGCGGTGACAGTGGACAAGAAGACCTTCAGTCCGGCCAGCGTGGACCGGTACATCAAGACGCAGGCGGACGAGCTGCAGCGGCGGCTCAACAGCTCGACGGCGACCGCTGCGGCGGGTCGGGCGTACAAATCCGTGCGCACCGGCCGGATCGATCCGAACGATCCCATCATTGCCGACATCATCACCCACCCGTTGCCGCAGGGGTTCGAGGGATTGTTCAACTCGCCCCTGGCGTTCCTTCAGGACAAGCCGGTGGCTGCCCGGTCAGGCTCTGCCGTCGCGGCAGGCGGCCGAAAATATAAGCTGCCTCCGCGCATTGGAGAGGTGACCGACGCAGGAATCACCTTCCTTCGCGCCGCCGCCTGGGTGCCCCTCGAACGGCTGACCCCGGAAAAGGGCTACGATAAGGTGCAGACCGAGGCCAACGACGTGGACCTGGTGACGGTGGAAGGGAAATTCGATACGAAGGAGCTGTTTCGTCAGTTCCATGCCTACTTCGCCGGCGAGGAGGTGCAGAGGGCGGACTGGCGGGATCCGTGCCTGGCCGACCCGATTTTTGCGGCGGTCCAGTTGCAGCGGCGCCAGTTGCGAGAGGACGGGACGTGGGGCGACTGGCAGGAAGTGCCTCGCAGCCGCGTCGAGCCGTATGGACAGCTTTTCAAGGTGGTCGAGCGGGTCGAGGACCTGCCTCCGGGCGGCATGGAGGTGCGGATGATGAACTTCAAGCGACGCGATGTCGCCATGGACCTGTTGCAGCCGCAGGCCTACCAGATCGCCTCCTCCGAGGAGGACTGGTTCCCTCCCAGCTTTTATGACAAGTTCAAGATGCAGCAGACCAAGGTGGAGGCGGAGGAGAAGAAGCAGGAACGGGAGAAGAACCGCGATCAGCAGACTCGCGACGACGGCCGATATCGAACGGGAGCCGCCGGCCAGACCAGCGGCAACCGGACGACCAGCCCCGGCGGACGATACCGCAGCAATACCCAGGGCATGGGGACCGGTCAGGCCTACGGCGGCGCCGGCGCCGGCGGTCTGCGCGGCGACCGAAGCACCCGCGGCACCGGCGGCCGGACCCCGCAGAACGACGCGTACAACATGGGCTACGGCGACGAGCAGACCCGCAAACGCGGAGCCAAAACCCAGAGACGCAACCCCGAGGAGTCGATGCTCTACGGCGACATGTACATGCCTCCGGGCACCGGCCCCGGGGGAAAGCCGACCACCGACCAGGTTTATCGCGACTTCGCCCAGGTGCTGGTCAACTATCGCACGAACCTGGCCAAGCTCGAAAAGCCCCTGTTGTTCTGGGCCTTCGACGACAGCATGGCGCCCGGAGCCAGCTACCAGTACCGCATTCGCCTGGGCGTCTTCAATCCCGTGGCCGGGACCAACCAGTTGGCCGAGCAGGATATCGGCAAAAAGAACCAGGTAATCCTGTGGAGCGAATTCTCCCAGGTCACCAACCCCGTCCTGGTGCCGAAGAAGCTGTATTTCTTTGCCAAGGACTCGCAGGAGGCGAAGAGGAGCGCCACGGTCGAGGTCGCGCGCTATTGCCTGGGCTACTGGCGGACGGAGGACTTTGACGTGAAGCTCGGCGAGTCGATCGGCAAGGAGATGGAGCCGAAGGTGGAGAAGAAGAAGCTGCCGCCGCTGCCCGGCGGCCCGCGCATCACGGGCGATCCTGCGTATGCCTATAACATGGGGGGCGGTCCCGGTGGCCTGGGGCCGGGCTCGCCGTACGGACCGGGGCTTGGACCCGGACCCGGCGGGTACGGGCCTGGATATGGTCCCGGGGGCAGTCCGGATAACATCACCCGGCCGGAGATCATCGACTATCGCACGGGCAAGGTCCTGGTCGATGTCGTCGCCGCCGGCGACTGGGGCAGTCCGCCCAACCTGAAGCCCCACCCATACCAGGACATGCTCTACACCGACAATGGAGTCAACATCGAGCACATGCCCGTCGGCACGACGAACTGGCCGAAGGACCTGCTCGAAAGCTATCAATACGTCAAGACGGAGAGCCACAAGGAGCCCCAGCCGTTCCGCAACTTCAAGAAGGGCGGAATCCGCGGGCGCGTCATGCCCGGAGGGCTCGAGGGCTATCAGGATATGGGCGGCATGTACGAGGACATGACGTACATGATGGAAGGCGCCGGCAGCCCCTACAGACGATAAGTCCCCCGGTCCTCTGCCCACGTACAGCCCCAACTCCGGGCGTTATGGTTGCGCTCGTGCAGGCACGATGCGCAGGCGTGCCTGCCACCGCAGCTACTTGATCCCGACAGGGGGGCGTACGTACTTTAGGCCCAAAGGCAGGCAGAAAACCTTACTGCTGTGGTCGGCTTGAGGGCGCAACTCGCGTGGCACTGAAGGTGCTAAGTGATGAAACCCTTGTCAACCATTTCTTGAATCCACGCTTCTCGCTTCATGGGGCACTGTCCCAAAAGAAGGGCATGGTGTGGTCCAACATGTATATCCCCAGGCACATGGTCATGTCCGGAGCCTCTTCGTGACCCGTGGCGTATTCCAAAACGCGCGATCAGTTTGCCCGCGTGTTTGACAAGCGCAACATCATGCGGGCCCTTTCTTGTCATCTCGGCCCCAAGTTTCTCCGCTATCTTGATGGCCAATTCTTTGGTGATAACTGGCATTTATTGGTTACTTTCTGCGGACAAACTCCTCCAGAGTCTTCTTGTCCTGAAGGGGGCCAGGGCCAAGATCGGAATCCTTCGTCTCGGCCAGTATTTCAAAAGTGCCGACTGTCAAAGCTCTCAGATTGAAGATGGCTTCAGCTTGACTATCTCCACCGGTGGTTATGTTTGCATCAAAGAACGAGGCGACGTATTCCCCATCTACGAATTGTATGACTGCCTCAATCGGCTTGATAATCTCATAGGGGTACGGCGCCAGGGACTGGATCGCCACGCGAATGGCAGTTTGCTCTTCAAGTCTCGCGAGGCGATCATTGATAATAGCAATTTCCTTTTGGACCATTTCAAGCGTTGCGACCGCCTGAAACTTCACGCCCAGTTCGCGTACTGCTGAAGTGAGCGATTGGAGCGTCTCATAGACGTCCACCGTGGGAGTGTCCGCCTGTTCTGTGCCGGAATCCTGAAGCCCATATTCTCGGCACTTGTCGATCTGTGGCCAGTTTTCATTCAGGCTTGGAGTTAGAGTCGATTCTTCCGTGCCCCAACACGAAGATAGCGAACTGGTCATGTATCCACCTCCACGCATCAGAAACATAGGCGTCAGAAACTCTAAATTTCTTATGCCCCTTGAGATCTATGTGGACGAGTTTGTCGTCTTCTTTCGTGTTCACAATATGCCACTTCAAGCGACTGATAGGCAAACCGGTCAGTGCAAACGTTGCCTCAGTCATCTGTATTGAAACATCTGCGCCCTTACCATTGCGTAACAGAGGCCGTATAAGGCCAGATTCAGGGAGTTCTGCAATAAGGACGCGGAAGGATGCGCACACAGTGGCGCGCACACTCAGACCATAGGCAGACTCTATTATGCGAAACACGTCTTCCATCTTATCCGTCGTTGTCTTTGGCGGCTTCTCCTTCTTGTTGAAGCAAGCCGAATCGGCCCAATTGACAAAGAGAATCTGCCTCGGCTTCGTGTCGATCCATGCGCGTACGAATATTTGCCCCTGGGGCGTGTTGCACTCTGCAACTTGAGCCTTTTGTTGCTTGAGAGTGCTATCGGTTGCCTCTATCTCACCGCAGACACAGCACGTGAGTCCATACCCATCCTCGAACGTGGGAATGTCAATTGACATAAATTACCTGTGTCTTCTTCTGGCACGACGTGTACAATATAGCCCTTTATCTTCGTCCAAATCGCCGCTCCACTTGATCGCAAAACCAGCAAATACTTAAGTTTAGCGAACGGAATAGGCTCTGTCAACGAGAAAAAACTGCACAAAATCGTGACTTTTGCTTGACGCACCGCGTGCGTTATGTAGTAATACCGCCGACTGGACTATTGGTTCGCCAAAACTCGAAGCACGCAATCCGCGGCAAATCCCAATCAGCCAGAGTCTCAGTGTCTCAAACTCCTGCGACACAGGGCGTTCAGGACTTGGAGTGTTCGAGGTCCCGTGCTTGTTATTGTCCCGCGGAGTCCCTGGAAGGACTTGCCGACCGGCGGTATGATGGCGGGGACAATCGAATCCCTTTTGCAGGAGATGACACATGGCTTCGAGATGGTTTGTTCCGGCCCTCATCCTTGTGATGACAATGGCGGCCGTCGCGGGGGCGAATGAGTACTATGCGAAGTGGAATCACGGGCCCAGCGCCGACAAGAGCTTCTTTCCCATCGCGGTGTGGCTGCAAGACCCCGGCAAGGCGGCGCGGTACCGCGAGGCGGGGTTCAATGTGTACGTGGCCTTGTGGCGGGGGCCGACGGAGGAGCAACTGAAGCAGCTCCAGGCGGCAGGGACGTCCGTCATCTGCCATCAGAACAAGGTGGGCCTGGCACATTTGGACGATCCGACGATCATCGGCTGGATGCACGGGGACGAGCCGGACAACGCACAGTCGCTGGGCGAGGGCAAGGGCTATGGCCCGCCGATCCTGCCGGAGGAGATCGTGAAAGACTACGAGCGTGTCCGTGCAGCCGATCCGAGCCGGCCGGTGATGCTGAACCTGGGCCAGGGCGTGGCGTGGGACGGCTACTATGGCCGGGGTGTCCGCACCAATCATCCGGAGGACTACCCCCTGTACCTCAAGGGCTGTGACATTGCGTCGTTCGACATTTACCCGGTGGTGCACGACAAGCCGGAGATCGCCGGCAAACTGTGGTACGTGGCGAAGGGTGTCGAGCGGCTCAAGCAGTGGACGCAGGACCAGAAGGCGGTCTGGAACTGCATCGAGTGCACGCGTATCGGCAATCCGAAGCAGAAGGCCACGCCGCACCAGGTCCGCTGCGAGGTCTGGATGTCGATCATCCACGGCAGCATGGGCCTGATCTACTTCGTGCACGAGTGGCAGCCCAAGTTCAATGAGTCGGCGCTGCTGAGCGATCCGGAGATGCTTGCCGCCGTCACGCAGATCAATCGCCAGATCGGTGAGCTGGCCCCAATTCTGAATAGCCCGACGATGCGCGATGCCGTCGCGGTCGGCTCTGAGGACCCCAATGTCCCCGTAGCGACAATGGTGAAGCGGCACGAGAACGCGACGTATGTCTTCGCGGTCGCCATGCGCGAAGGCCGGACGAAGGCCCAGTTCACGGTCCAGAACCTCAGCGGTGACCAGCAGATCGAAGTCCTCGGCGAATCGCGCACTCTGGCCGGCAACGGCGAGACATTCAAGGACGACTTCCAGCCCTGGGACGTCCACCTGTATCGCATCGCCGCAAGGAGTGCCGGTCGCTGACCCATTCAATCGCGGATAGCGATTCCGCTTGAGTTCTTCGTATCTCTGGGTGACAGCAGCAAAGTTGAAGACCCCGTTTGTAGTGGCGCCGTAAGGCGTTCCTCTTCATGCCCTTACGGGCACACTGCAAGCGAGGTTGGTACGACGGTACTCCGCAGGTCCGCAAAAAAAACTGCCTGGTTGCCTGGAAAATGCTTGTCTTTTCCGCCTCACCTGCGCATACTGCCGCGCTAGGTGGCACGGGGACAAGATACGGAGATTGCGTGTGTTGGCGGTCCTGTCGCGGCATGGCCCCGAGGCCCCGGAGGATGGAATCTGAGGCCCGCAGACACACGAGGGGATCATGGAGGATGTGATGAAAAGCAGGACGGGGCACACTATCCACATCGTTTCAGCAGTGCTGGTGACAGTCTGCGCTGCTTCGCCGGCGGCCGTTTACTATGTCTCGCCGGACGGTGACAACACCACAGGCCAGAGTTGGGCGACTGCCTTCACGCGGATTCAGACGGCGATCGACGCGGCCGGCACGTCCGGCCTCGACGCCATCCGGATCAAAAAGGGGACCTATGCGATCACCGCCCCAATCCTGGTGGCCAAGCCCATCACTCTCAGCGGAGGCTACAGTGGAGAAGCGGAGGAGCGCAACCCCGCTGTCTTTGTCACGCTCGTCCAGGGCAACGACGGCGTCATCCACTGCTTCCAGGTCACCGCCAACGCGACGTTCGATGGGCTGTGGATCGCGAAGGGTTACGCCTTCGGCAGTCCGCCGAACGATGAGGGCGGCGGCATGTACATCGACGGCTGCGACCCCGTCATCTGCAACTGCACCTTCCAGGACAACTACGCCGAGTACATCGGCGGCGCTGTCTATGCCCGGTCCTCCGGCGCCTCCATCAGCGATTGCTCGTTCGTACAGAACGCGGCGGGCGATCACGGCGGCGCCATCTACGCCTTCCAGAGCGACCTGTCCATCACCGATTGCAGCTTCACCGGCAACAAGGGACAACGCAAGATCACGACGCGCGGCGGGGCCATCTGCAACAAGGACTCGAACCCGATGATCAGCAAGTGCATCTTCTCGGGCAACACCGCCAGCGAAGGGGCGGGCATCTACAACGACACGTCCGACGCGGTGATTGAGGACTGCACGTTCGGCGGCTGCGACCCGACTTCCGAGCGCGGCGGCGGAATCTACAACTACTACGCCGCCCCGCAGATCGCCGATTGCCTGTTCAGCAGCAACCAGGTCGCCATCAGCGGCGGCGCCATCTTCGAGGGCCAGTCCAGCGCCAGCAGCATCGTCGATTGCGTCATCCGCAACAACAGTGCGGCCGTCCAGGGCGGCGGACTCTACTGCGACAGCTCCGCGACGCCCTCGGTGACGAACTGCACGATCTATGGCAACGCCGCCGGAAGCCGCGGCGGGGCCGTCTTCAATTCCTACGGCCGGCCCGCCTTCACCAACAGCATCATCTGGGCCAACACCGCCGCCATGGGCGGAGCGGGCATCTGCAACCAGGATGATTCCGCCGGAAACGCCGCCGTCGTCACGTATAGCGACGTCCAGGGCAGCAGCGTCTATCCGGGCACCGGCAACATCCTCGCCGATCCGAAGTTCGTGTACCCGGCCGGCGACGATCTGCACCTGACCGACGACTCGCCCTGCATTGACGCCGGCTACAACGGAGCGTCGAACGTGGCGTTCGAGGACGTCGAGGACCATCCGCGGGTCGTCGACGGCGACCTGGATGGGACGGCCACGGTGGACATGGGCGCCTACGAGGTGCAGAGGGGCCTTCGCATCTCCGACCGCCTCCGGTGGGTCCACCTGTTCCAGGGGCAGGTATACGACGGGTCGTACGCCGTGACTCCTGACTACCTGTTTCTCCTGGAGCTTGAGACGGACGACACGGTGGACCACATCGAGTTTCTGACGCCGATGGGGTACGCGTACGCGGTCTCGAACGCCCCGTACGCATCGTCGGGCGGCGTTCAGACGCGTCACACGGCCGCCAGCCATACGCAGGGCTGGCTGTACTGGGGCTCGTTCACCGATGCCGTGTCGCTCGGCCGCTACGGCGACGGCAACTATCTCGTCGTCCTCCACTACAACGACGGCTCGACGCAGCAGACGAACGTCTTCTACACTCTGCCCGGCACGTACGACACCATCCTGTTCCCGACGCAAAAGGCGAGTATCGTCGCCCCGCAGGACGGGGGCGGCGTTGCCTCGCCCGTGACTTTTGCCTGGAACACTTGCACTGACACCAGCGTGAAATCGATCTTCCTGGCGATCACGGATGCCGACACGGGCGCCACCGTGACCGGCACGAGTCTTGCTCCCTCAGCCGCAAGCTCCGAGCCCATCAGCCTCGACGAGGGCCGTTATGAGGTTGAGCTGGCATTCCAGAGGTTCTACCACACGACCACAGGCGACGGCATCGACTTCGAGTACGGCAAGTCGCTGGCGGTCCGCCGGCAGTTCCAAGTGCTCTACACGACCGTGTATCGCTTCTGGTCGCCGATCACCGGCAGCCACTTCTACACGGCCAGCGAGGATGAGCGGGCCACGCTGATCGCGGATTACTCCTACGCCTGGACGTATGAGGGTCCGGTGTTCAAGGCTTGTGTCACGGCCTGCCGTCCGGGCCTGGCGCCCGTCTACCGCTTCTGGTCCTCCGTCTCCGGATCGCACTTCTACACGATCAGCGAGGCGGAGAAGAACTACGTGTTGGACAATTACCCGACGATCTGGACCTTTGAGGGCCCCGTATTTTATGCGTATCCGGAGGGAGCCCAGCCGGCGGAGAGCCGGCCCGTCTACCGCTTCTGGTCCGGGGCGACCAGCTCGCACTTCTACACCATGAGCGAGGAGGAGAAGAACTACGTGGTGGACAACTACCCGAGCATCTGGACATTCGAGGGCATCGCGTTTTACGCGTATCCATAAGACAAGTCATCACCCGGGGCCGGGAAGTCCTTGGCGCTCCCGGCCCCTCGCAGCCAGCGAGCGGGCAACGGAATGTCCCATCGCAATCGATGGCCACCCCGATTCCCTTGTTGCAAGCCCTCGCGAATGTTGCTCCGCCGGACTTGGGCAAGCCTGTCAAAAGAGCCGGGAGTGCGCAAAGGAGGCTTTCCCCAGATAGAGGTATGCCAGGGCACACTCCCAGCCTATTGAAGGCGTTTGTCGCCGTCGCAATGTGGATACAAAAACTGCCTCAGACAGATAAATTTTTGTGGTTGGGCGTCGTGGAAGTCAGCCCGGAGCCGGCACAGCCGTAGTAGACGACACCGGCAGGGTTGCACCAACGCTTCGATTGCGTCGCTCGCGGCGCCGCGGTATACCTTCGCGGCGGTGAAGCCCCATCCTCCGAGCCGGCACAACCGGTCTGCCTCTCAAAGCGTCACAAGGCAAGCTCCCCGCCGCCAGCCGTAACGCAATGAACGCCCGCCCGCGAGAGCCCTGCCCGCAGAAATCCATGCGAGAACGGTCATGCGCCTGGTTCCATCGCCGGCGTGGAGAGCGCGGGGCGGGGGTCGCCGCAAAGAAAAGGTTGCAGGAGGGTGGACGGGGCTATACAATTCCGGGTTTGGCAGGGGAATAGAAAGGAGTGATCGATGAAATACGATGTGGCCGATTTGGCATTGGCGCCTGAGGGCAAGAGGAGGATTCTGTGGGCGAACAATGACATGCCGGTCCTGGCGCAGATTCGCGAGCGGTTTGCGCGGAGCAAGCCGTTGAAGGGCAAGAGTATGTCGGCGTGTCTGCACATCACCGCCGAGACGGCCAACCTGGCCCGGACCCTTCAGGCGGGCGGGGCCGACCTCGTCCTGTGCGCATCGAATCCGCTGAGCACGCAGGACGATGTCGCGGCGTCGCTAGTTCGCGATTTTCACATCCCCGTCTTTGCCATCCGCGGCGAGAACCGAAAGGTTTACTACGACCACATCAACGCGGTGATCGATCACGAGCCGGTCGTCACGTTCGACGACGGGGCGGACCTGGTCAACGAGATGCACACCAAGCGAAAGGCTGACGCCCGCCGGATCATCGCCAGCCTGGAGGAGACAACTACCGGCGTCATCCGCCTGCGGGCCATGGACAAAGAGGGCAAGCTGAAGTTTCCCGTGATCGCCGTCAACGACGCCAAGAGCAAACACCTCTTCGACAACCGCTACGGCACGGGCCAGTCCACCGTCGATGGGATCATCCGCGCGACGGACTTCCTGATGGCGGGCACGCGGGTGGTGGTCGCCGGCTACGGGTGGTGCGGCCGGGGCTTCGCCATGCGGGCCCGAGGCATGGGCGCCATCGTCATCGTCACCGAAATCGACCCGATCAAGGCGTTGGAAGCCTCGATGGACGGGTTCCAGGTCATGCCGATGTCCGAGGCGGCCCGGGTCGGCGACGTGTTCGTGACGCTGACGGGGGACAAGCACGTGATCCGGCCGGAGCATTTCCGCGTGATGAAGGACCGTGCCACCGTCGCCAACAGCGGACATTTCAACGTCGAGATCGACATCCCCGGCCTGACGAAGATGAGTCAAAAGGTCAATCGCGGCGTGCGACAACACGTCGATGAATACGTCATCAACAAAAACAAACGGATCTTCCTCCTGGCGGAAGGACGATTGATCAATCTGGCGGCGGCCAAGGGCCATCCCGCCAGCGTGATGGACATGAGCTTCGCCACGCAGGCCCTCCAGGCCGAATGGGTGGTCAAACACGAGGGCCGGCTCGAAGTCAAAGTCCACGACGTCCCGATCGACATCGAGCAGCGCGTCTGCCGGCTCAAGCTGCGGGCCATGGGCATCCGCATCGACGAGTTGACGCCGGAACAGGTCGCCTATCTCGCCACCAGCGGCGAGGGAACATAGGATTTACGATTTGTGATTTACGATTTACGATTTGCAGATGGAGGCGCAGACTCGCAGCGTTGTGCGCTGCACAAAGGCTTTCGGAAGGCGAAGCCAAATCGTAAATCGTAAATGGTCAATGACAAATGGCTTCCGAATCTGAGAAAACGCCCAAGACGCCCAAGTCCTTTCTGACAATCGGGCCAACTCTGCACTACAGCCACCGGAACGTCCAGCGCTCCTGGCTGCTGGCGGCGGTGCTGTTCGCGATTGCCTGCCTGCTCTGGTCCCGCATCGTCACCGGGACGTTCTGGTCGTTCGACTTCCAGGCCCAGGCGGCGCCCGACTTCTTCCGCCTGGGCGATCTGACCGTCGCCGGCGCGAGCATCTTCGAGTACCCCTGGCAGATCATCGTGCTGGGCCTGCTGATGGGGATCATGGCGATGGTGCCCGTGCTGGTCGCCCAGTTGATGAGCTTCGGGCACAGCTTCATTTTCCTGCTGGCGGTGTTCTTCCTGGCGAACCTGCCGGGGTTCGCGACGTTCCTGCTGGTGAGTTGTTTTGCCGTGGCGTCGCGTCCGCTTCGATTCCGGTCCCGGATTATCGCCATTGCGCTGTGCATGGCGCCGCAGCTTGTGTATTGGGGTCTGTTCGGGGCGGCGAAGGGGGTCGAGCCGCTGGCCTGGGGACTGTCGTTCGCGCCGTGGATCTGGGCGTGGCTGGTGGGCATGACGATCGCCGGGATCGTGCTGACCGTCGGCCACTACACCCGCTACAAGCCGGAGTTGATCTGGATCTTCACGACCACCACCCTGCTGCTGGCATTGGGCGTCTTCGAGTGGAAGATCGGGTTCGATGAGCTGGACTATCGGTTCTACGTGGCCGACAACAATCCTGAGGAGGTCCCGGAGTTTCACGAGCACAGCATCCGCGAGGAGCTGGACCGGACGGTGAATATTGCCGTGGCCCTGGACTCGCCGGACAAGGTCCGTCAGAGGCTGTTGAAGCTGCTGTTCGCCTCCACGGACCGTATCTCGCTGCGCGAGGAGATGAAGGGGGCGATCCTGATCGATCTGAGCAAGAATCAATGGCCGACCTCCTGGTTCGATGTGCGCGACGAGTGGCGCTACGAGGACAAGCGGAACCAGCTCATCCGGGAGTACGACCGGTTCATACGCCCGGATAAGCCGCGGTGGATGCCCGACGCGATCTACAAGCGGAACCTCCAGCGGCGGGCCGCGAGCAAACGCATGCCCATCGCCCTGTACTACAAGGCGCTGTTGAACGAGTACAGCCCGGACCTTCGCATGATGAAGCAGAAGGACCTGCTGTGCTTCTACAACGATTTTCCACAGGATGGCGCGCTGCCGCTGTGGAACCGGCTGTGCATCATGGAGGGATACAACCGCAGTCCGGAATCGATCGAGGCGCGTCTGCGGATCGCGCGGCACATGGCGGGCCAGCAGTGGCTCAGCGAAACCGATCTGATCGGCGAGCTGAACAGCGCCGCTGCCCTCCTGGCAGAGGCGAATGAGATGATCGAGCGGGAGCTGTCGCTCACGCAGACGCCGCCGCCCGCGTCGCAGAGCCTGTTCAGCGCGTTCCGCCGACCGGCCCGGACCGCGATCGCCGTCACGAAGCTGAGGGAGCTTCGTCGGCGGGTGCGCGAGCTGGCGACCCTGATCGGTGACGAAAACCGCAAGGGCATGGAAGGTTCGGTTCGCCGGCTGGCGAGATTCGTCAAGCTGAATCCGTACAGCCTGGAGTATGAGCAGGAGATTGACACGCTGCTTGCGAATGCGGGCCCGAACGACGGGCTGCGCGACAATCTGCGGCTGGAGAAGGCCAAGCTGATGCCCGACGAGCAGGGTCGGGCCCGCCGCCTGGAGGAACTGCACAGGCAATATCAGACCGCCGACGGGGGGCCCCAGGCCCTGTACGAGCTGACCCGCCTGAAGATCGAGATTTACCAGCGCGAGCCGAACAAGGAGAGCCTGACGCAGGCGAGGGAAATGCTCACAAGCTTCCTGAGCCTGTACCCGACGAGCTTCTACGCGGAGCAGGTGAAAAGGAATCTCGATGATCTGCCGATGCCCGACTCAGGTTCTGCGGCCAAGTAGGCCGGCCTGGGGTGCGGTCGGAATACGGTGGCAGCGCATAGCCGTGTGCCGACTGCCCCTCTTTCGTCCCTTACGGGACTCGTTTTATCCTTGGCCGCGGTTTGCCCAGCGATAAATCGCTGGGCTAGTCTCTGGTGTGCCGAGCATGCTCGACAGCTTGAGGGTGC
>Ga0315282_10003508_pt1 | contig 28075 bp, 21 predicted proteins | sample YL17G07_20_MG_FD_203693 | JGI IMG/M metagenome (GOLD analysis project Ga0315282, IMG submission 203693) | Sediment microbial communities from Yellowstone Lake, YNP, Wyoming, USA - YL17G07_20 | ecosystem: Environmental > Aquatic > Freshwater > Lake > Sediment | place: USA: Wyoming | collected...
CTCATGGTGATCCTGTCGGACGTGGTCCTCGTGAAGCTCAGCCAGATCATCTTCGGCCAGTGACGGCCACACCCGCCGGTGACGCGTAAGAACAGGCGAACGCCACGCTCCGATACCGCGACTTTCCCTCTGCCGCTGACCCGCAGCGACGACCCGCCGATCATCGGAAACTCGTCCGGGCATCATACCTGAACCGAAAGCCTATTGACGCCCATGGTTATCGCTGCATATGGGGTTCGCATCCCGCCCTAACACGCTGCTAACAATCCCCTGCGCGGAGGAGAAACCATGCGGCACCTGAGGAGGGCATCAATGTGGCGTATCCGACTCCTTGCGTTCTTTGCGCTCATTGTCCTGGCAGCCGCGTTCGATCCGCTCACCCTCTATTCGCGTGAACCTGATCTGGCGACCGCCTCGACAGCGTCTCCCGCCGTCGCCGCTCCGGCTGACGTCCCGTACCGGCTGACGAACGTCTCGTACGCTCAGGGCACGACGCTCGTCGGGGTTGTAGGCCAGACGCTTCCCGGTGCGGTGCGCGTCCGCGTGGAGAACGCGGACGGTGAGCCCGTTGCGGGGGTTCCTGTCCTGTTCGAATTCGCATCTCGACCCAAGGGTGCCGAGGACGACTCGGTCACGTCGCTTGCGGTGAGCGACGCAGAGGGCGTTGCTGCCGCTGACCTGCGCCTGGGCAAGCAGCCTGGTACGTACCTTCTGAGTGCCCGCACCGAGAAGGTGCTTGGCGAGATACCCCACATCACGGCAAATGCGCTGAGAAGCGGGTGGTGGCTGTTCGTTGTGTTCGGCGTCCTCGGCGGAGTCGGCCTGTTCCTCTACGGCATGGAGCTCGGCAGCGGCGGCCTACAGAAGGTGGCGGGCAACCGGATGCGCGACATCCTCGGAAAGCTCACCACGAACCGGTTCATGGGCGTTGCGGCCGGTACCATCATCACCGCCATCGTCCAGTCGAGTACGGCTACGACCGTGATGGTCGTCGGGTTCGTGAGCGTTGCGCTCATGACGCTTAGGCAGGGGCTCGGCGTCATATTGGGGGCGGGCATCGGCACGACGTTCACCGTGCAGCTCATCGCCTTCCAGATCAGCGACTACTCCCTCCTCTTGATCGGCGCCGGCGTCATCCTGACGATGATCACGAAGCGGAAGATGTATATCTACACCGGCGAGATCATCCTGGGATTCGGCATGATCTTCTACGGAATGAGCATGATGGGCTCCGCCGTCACGCCACTCAAGACGATGCCGTGGTTTCGGGACACCATCCTCGCCATCGCCGGCCATCCTATCACGGGCATCTTCGTCTCGGCAGTCCTCGCCACGGTCATGCACAGCGGCGCAGTCGTCGGGTTGGTCGTCGTGCTGGCGAGCGAGAAGCTCATTGACCTGAACGCAGCCATGCCGATCATCTTCGGCGCAAATATCGGCACGACAGTCACAACCCTCATCGTCTCTATCGGAGCTTCGCGCGAAGGTAAGCAGGCTGGCCTTGCGCATTTCCTCTTCAACGCCACCGGCGTGCTGATCTTCTTCCCGCTCTTGCGCTGGTATGTGCCGGCGATACAGGAGATCACCCGTTGGATGGGGTCAGATTCCATCGCACGCCAGGTGGCGAACGGACACATGTTCTTCAATATCTTCGCCATGTTCATCTTCCTGCCGCTCGTGGGTCCGTGGGCATGGGTGGTTGAACGGATATTCCCGTTGAGAAAGGAAGAGGCAGTCGAGCGCGCAATCGCTCCGAAGTATCTGAACAACGACCTGCTCGAGACGCCCGACCTTGCTCTCACGGCGACGTACCAGGAGGTCCTCCGCGTGGGCGGCATCGTCGGCGAGATGCTTCGGAGGATGGTGGATGCGTTTGGGCCCCACGGCGAAAGGGTGAGTCGCGAGCTAGTTCACGAGCACGAAGACGTGGAGACGCTCACGAACGAGCTTCGGAGGTACTTCATCCGGCTTGCCCAGAAGGACATCGGCCTTATGCAATCGCGCGAGAAGCACGGCCAGATGTCCATTGTGGACGACATGCGCCAGATCGCACACTTCGCCGGGACGGAAGTGCCGGAGATGGCCAACTCGCTCCGCGAGAGCGGCGCTCACTTCTCGGAGCAGGGAATGAGCGAACTGCGGGAGTTCCAGCGGTTCGTCCTAGACGTCGACAGGGAAGTCGAGGAGGCCATGCGGGAGCGCAGCTTCGACAAGGCCCAAGCCGTACGCAAACGGAAGGACGAGGGGGAAGACCTGGAGCGGCGGCTCCGCGACACCCACCTTGCGCGGCTCGACGCGGGGCTGAAGGAGAGCGTCGAGACGAGCGCGTACCACATGGACCTATTGAGCGGTATGCGGCAACTTGGGCGGCATCACTTCCGCATCTGCCGCAACCTCGAAGACTTCCTCAAGCCGCCGGGGTAAGCTGCCTTCGGTCGCTCGATCCTGTGCAGGTGGGCGCACGGCGGTGCGCCCACCTGCGTCCTCACAGCCCGTCTCGACGGCGTGCAACGCAACCGTCGCCCCGTTCCTCTTGTGATACCCCGCACACGATTCCCATATTCATTCTGTAGCGTACTCACGTCGTACGGACGTGCCATGCCCCTCGGTCGTATCTCATCGCCGAAGGAGCGCGCACCCCGCCATGCCGCAGGACAACCGCCTCACCCCGGTGCTCGAACAGTACATGGCGTTCAAGCGCCAGCACCGGGACAAGCTCGTCCTGTTCCGCATGGGGGACTTCTACGAGACGTTCTTCGACGACGCGAAGGAGGCGGCGAAGGTCCTCGGCCTCACGCTCACCTCGCGCGACAAGGCGAAGGACGGCAAGGACGAGGTCCCGCTCGCCGGGTTCCCACACCACCAGCTCGCCAGCTACACCGACAAGCTCACGAAGGCGGGAAAGAGCTTCGTAATCGTCGAGCAACTCGAGGACCCAAAGAAGGCGAAGGGCATCGTCAAGCGGGGCATCATCGAGGTCGTCACCCCCGGAACGACCCTTTCCGAGACCACGCTTGACGAGAAGCGGAACAACTTCCTCGTCGGCATTTCGATCAGCGGCTCGACGGCGGGGCTGGCAGAGGCGGACCTATCCACCGGTGAGTTCCGCGTCATGGAGGTGAGCGCGAAGGAGCTCTTCTCCGAACTGCGGCGGATCGGTCCGGCGGAGGTGTTGGCGGCGCGGGCATGGGTCGTCGAGAACCGGCAGACCTTCGCAAGACAGGTCCCCGGCACAGTGTTGACACCGATGGAAGACTGGGCGTTCGGCCTAGCCGTCGCACGGGAGCGGCTCCTCGAGCACTTCAAGGTGAGCTCGCTCAAGGGGTTCGGCGCGGAGGACCTAACCGCTGGGATCGCCGCCGCCGGGGCGGTGCTCAGCTATCTGCAGGACAACCAACTGACCAGCCTGGAGCACATGCGCCGTCTTGCGGTCGTCAACCGGGCGAACCACCTCATCATCGACGAGCCGACGCAGCGGAACCTCGAACTGTTCGCACCCCTCATGCCGGGAAACCCGCGCGCCACGCTCATCGCCATCATCGACGAGACGCGGACACCGATGGGCGGCAGGCTGCTGCGCCAATGGCTGGCGCGACCGCTCAAGGACCTCAGCCGCATCAACGCCCGGCTGGATGCCATCGGCTGGTTCATCGAGAACACGCTCGTCCGGGGCGAGTTCCGAGAGATGCTCGCGAACGTCCGGGACATCGAACGCCTCACCTCGCGCATCTGCTGCGGTCGGGCGACCCCGCGCGAACTAGCCGCCCTCGCAGACAGCCTCGACGCCGCCGAACCGGTGGGCAACCTCCTCAAAGACACGACGGCCGAGTTCATCAGGGGCGCAGTCGGTGACCTCGGAGATCTGAGAGAGATCGTAGACCTCATCCGCCGCCAGATCGTCGAGGACCCGCCGGTGACGCTCACCGAGGGAGGGATCATCCGGGAAGGGGTGAGCGCGGACCTGGACGAACTGAGGGAGATCGGGCGCGGCGGCAAGCAGTGGATCACCCGGCTTCAGGCAACCGAGCGCGAGCGGACAGGTATCCCGTCGCTCAAGGTTGGCTACAACCGCGCCTTCGGCTACTACATCGAGGTCTCAAACACCCATCGCGACAAAGTGCCGGAGGACTACACCCGGAAGCAGACGCTCGTGAACGCCGAACGCTACATCACCCCGGAACTCAAGGAGTGGGAGGCGAAGGTGCTCGGCGCGGAGGAAGAGGCGGCGCGTCTGGAATACGACCTCTTCGTCCGGGTACGGGACAGCGTGGCGTCGAAGGCGCAGGACCTCCTCCGGCAGGCGCACGCCCTCGCGCAGATCGACTGCGTTGCCGGGCTGGCCGAAGTCGCTGCGCGGGAGCGGTACGGTCGTCCGAAGGTGACGCTCGACGACACGATCAGGATCGTGAACGGACGCCACCCCGTCGTCGAGCGGCTCATCGCAAAGGGGACGTTCGTGCCGAACGACGCACGCCTCGACAACGGCGACGAGCAGATCCTCGTCATCACCGGGCCGAACATGGCGGGGAAGTCCACCTATCTCCGGCAGACCGCGCTCATCGTGCTGCTGGCGCACATGGGGTCGTGGGTTCCCGCCGAGAACGCGGAGATCGGCCTCACCGACCGCCTGTTCACCCGCGTCGGGGCGCACGACAACCTCGCCGGGGGCGAAAGCACGTTCCTCGTCGAGATGCACGAGACGGCGAACATCCTCAACAATGCCACGCCGAAGTCGCTCGTCCTGTTCGACGAGGTGGGGCGCGGGACGAGCACGTTCGATGGGCTTTCGCTCGCATGGGCCATCGTCGAGTATCTCCACAACACCCCGCACCGCGCCGCAAAGACGATGTTCGCGACGCACTACCACGAACTCGTCGAATTGGAGGCGCTCCTTTCCCGCGTGAAGAACTACAACGTCTCGGTGCGAGAATGGCAGGACGAGGTCATCTTCTTGCGGAAGATCGTGCCGGGCGGGTGCGACCACAGCTACGGCATCCACGTCGCGCAGATGGCCGGGCTGCCGTCGAACGTCATCCAGCGGGCGCGGGAGGTGCTCAAGACGCTGGAGGAAGAAGACTTGCGCGTCCACAAGGAACTGGGCGAGGGCGAGACCGCGCCGAGGACGAAAAAAGGCGACGATACACTTCCCCTCTTCGCTCCTCTCGTCGAAAGGAAGGAACACCCGATCGTCGAGGAATTGCGCTCGCTCGACCTCATGAACCTCACACCCCTTGAGGTGATGCGCCGGGTGGATGAGTGGCAGAAGAGGCTTAAAGAAGGTAACGGCGGGAAGAAGGGCGGGGAGGTGCGATACAAAGCCGACGAGTAGGGGCGCACGGCTGTGCGCCCCTTGTGCCGCTTCCTGATCCGACTTCGAGGAGCACTGCGATGTCCAGCCAACCGATGAACGGCGAAGTTGCCCACGCGAGGGAATGGTTCGAGCGCCTTTTCGAGAGTGGCGCGGAGGGAGTCCCGTTCTCGTTTCGCTACGGAGGTGGAGCATCCGCTTCGTCGTTGAAAGCGTGGAAGTGTGACATCGCCAAGAGTACGGCAGGCGATGGGATCACGACGTGCAGACTTTCCTTTCGCGACCCGCTCGCATCGCTCGAATGCACATGCGACGCGACCCTCTACGGCGATTTCCCGGCCGTCGAGTGGGTTATCCGGTTTGCCAACCACGGAAACCGGGCAACTCCCATCATCTCAGACATTCAGGCGCTCGACGTGACGATCCCCTGCGAAGGGGAGTCGGTGCGCCTTCATCACGCGAACGGCAGCCTGTGCCAGATCGACGACTTCGCCCCGCACGAGACGGTGCTCGGCAGGAACGGCGCGCACCGGATCACCACGACGGGCGGACGCTCGTCGAACGGCGCGCTCCCGTTCTTCAACCTTGAGCTGGGGCAGAGCGGCGTCATCGGAGGGATTGGCTGGACGGGCAACTGGGCGGCGAGCTTCGAGCGTGATGGCAAAGGACGGGTCCGCGTTCGTGCCGGGATGCACACGACGCACCTCAGGCTCTTCCCCGGGGAGACGATCCGGTCACCGCGCATTCTCCTGCTCTTCTGGGATGGTGAGAGCCTGTATGGGCAGAACCTCCTGCGCCGGTTCATCCTCGCCCACCACACACCAAGGCCCGGCGGTGCGCCGCTCGACGTGCCGCTTTCCTTCGCCGTCTGGGGCGAGAATCGGGCCGAACGGCAGATTGCCAAGGCGCGTTGGTTCGCCGAGCACGATATCCCGATCGACAACTTCTGGATTGACGCGGGCTGGCACGGCGACGGACCGTTCCGCGAGAAGGCGACCGTGTTCAACACGAATTGGGGGGAGCACGTCGGCAACTGGTGGCCGAACAAGGGGAACTACTCCGACGGCCTGGCACCCATCGGGGAAGTCGCACGTGGCTTGGGGATGCGCTTCACCCTCTGGTTCGAGCCGGAGCGCGTCTTTCGAGACACGTACTTCGCCCGGAAGCACCCGGAATGGCTCCTTGGTCCGATCGGCGACAACTTCCTCTTCAACCTCGGCAACCCGGAGGCGCGTGCGGCGCTCACCGATAGCATCTCCTCGGTCATTGCGGAAGGTGGTATCACGGTCTACCGCCAGGACTTCAACATGGACCCGGAGCCATTCTGGCACGCCGCCAATGTGCCCGACCGCATCGGGATAACCGAGATCCGGCATATCGAGGGCCTCTATGCGTTTTGGGACGCGCTCCTCGAACGTCATCAGGGTCTCATCATTGACAACTGTTCGAGCGGCGGACGGCGGATCGACCTTGAGACGATCTCCCGGAGCATCCCCCTCTGGCGGAGCGATTACCAGTGTTTCCCGAACTTCGACCCCATCGGAATGCAGGGGCAAACGCAGGGGCTTTCCCTCTGGGTTCCGCTCAGCACGGGCTGCTGCGACAGGCCGGACACGTACGCTTTCCGCAGTTCGCTCCTGCCCGGCGTCGTCATGGCAACGTCCGTGAGCGGATCCGATGAGCCGGAAGGGTACCGGACTCCGTGGGATGCCTATCCGGTTGACTGGTTGCGGCGTATGGCTTGTGAGCAGCAGGAGGTCAAGAAATACGCCACGGGCGATTTCTACCCGCTCGTGTCGTTCAGCCTCAAGGATGATCTCTGGGCGGCGTGGCAGTTCGACCGGTCCGATCTCGGTGAGGGAGCGGTCGTAGCCCTTCGCCGCCAGAACAGCCCGTTTGTGCGCATCGAAGCGCCCCTGCGCGGCCTCAAGGCCGACGCCCGGTACGAGGTGCGCTCGTTCGACGACGGCGCGACGGCCGTTCAGGACGGAAGCGACCTGCTTACGAGAGGAATTGCCGTTGAGATCCCCGAGAAACCAGGGTCGCGCCTGTTCGTGTACCGACGACTTCACTGAGTCGCTGCCGCAGACTTCCGAAGTCTCCGAGACCGCGCAAGCCTCTCGAACATGCTCCGAGAGCAGCGGCGCATTGCCTCCGACGCAACGCTCGCTCGGCCGCATCTTGGCGAAATGGACGTGCCGGAGGTACCCTTGAATAGCTATGGGTTATGGGCACTATCCTTTCCTCTGCCACGAGGTCCTCACCGTGCCGAAGACGATGCAGGCCGCCGTCTTGGAGGCGCCGGAAAGGCTCACGGTACGCGAGATTCTCGTGCCCAAGATCAATGCCGACGAGCTGCTCGTCGAGGTCGCGTCGTGCGGTATCTGCGGGTCGGACCTGCGCTACTTGGCCGGGGAGAATCCGTGGGCACTTCACACGCTCGGCAGACCACAGCCGAACCCGCCGAACATCGTGCTCGGCCACGAGTTCGGCGGAGTTGTCGTCGAGGCGGGGTCGGATCGGCTCAAGGACTGGCTCGGCGCGCGGGTGGTCGTCGCGCCGTACAACACCTGCGGCGTTTGTCCCGCCTGTCGCACCGGGCGGGAGCACCTCTGCCCGAACACAGTCCATACCGGGCACGGCGCTGGCTGGGGCACGATGGAATACTATCCCGGCGCGATGGCGAGGTACTGCCGCGCGTGGGCCAAAAGGTGCTATCGCATCCCCAATTCGCTCTCCTTCGACGAGGCTGCGCTCCTCGACATCGCGGGCGTTGCGTTCCATGCGCTCCGGCGCGGCGAGATGGAGCCCGGAAAGACCGTCTGCGTCATCGGGACCGGACCGCTCGGCATTTCGGCGGTGCGATTGGCACAGGTCAGCGGCGCGAAAGCGGTGTGCGCGGTGGACCTGTACGATTTCCCGCTTTCCCTCGCACGGAAGTCCGGCGCACGCACTTTCAACGCGACGGCGCAGCCCGATTGGCTCGCGTCGGTCCTCGATCTGACCGACGGATGGGGTGTTGACGTGGTACTCGACACCGTCGGCGCGGAATGCACGCTCGCGCAGGGGAGGAACGTCCTCGCGCCGGGCGGGACGCTCGTCATGCTCGCCGTCCACGCCGATCCGATCACGTTCCCGGTCACCGAACTTGGCAGGGAACGGACGATGCGGTCCTCTGCGAACTATGCATTCGCCGATTTTCAAGCGACGGTCGACCTCGCCGGAGGCGGCCGCCTCCACCTTGGTGACCTTGTGACTCATCGGCTGCCGCTTCCGAAGGTGCGCGAGGGCTTCGACCTGCTCAGGGACAAGCGGGATAACGGTGCACTCAAGGTGCTCATCATCCCGGGGGACACCTGACATGAAGCACCACCTCATCCCACCATCGCACTTCGGGCTATTGCTTGTGCGGAACACCCACCGCCGCCCTCCGTCAGGTCCTTTGGACCGCAGGTAGGACGCACACCGTTTTCCACCGCAGCACGATCCGGAGGCAGACCATGTCAGGGCATTCAAAGTGGGCGACGATCAAGCGGAAGAAGGGCAGGAACGACGCCCAGCGCGGCAAGCTCTTCACGAAACTCATCAAGGAGATCACCGTCTCGGCGCGCGCAGGCGGCGGGGACCCCGAGTCGAACCCCCAGCTGCGCCACGCCATCGACAAGGCGAAGGAAGGCAGCATGCCCGCCGAGAACATCGAACGGGCGATCAAGCGTGGCACGGGCGAGCTTGAGGGAGTGACGTACGAAGAGGTGGTCTACGAGGGCTACGCGCCGGGCGGCGTGGCGATCATCGCCGAGGCGCTCACCGACAACCGCAACCGCACTGTGTCCGAGATTCGGCACGTCTTCGGCAGAAATGGCGGGAATCTCGCGGAAACTGGCGCAGTAGCGTGGGTCTTCCAGAGCAAAGGCCTCATCACGGTCGAGAAGTCCAGCGCAAGTGAGGACGAGGTGTTCATGGTCGCGCTCGACGCCGGCGCGGAGGACATCGACTCTGAGGGCGAAACCCACGAGATCACCACGGCGCTCGCCGACCTCGACAAGGTCCGGACAGCCCTTGAAGAGGCGGGGATCGCGGTTGCCAACGCCGAGCCGAGCCGCGTGCCGACGACGACGGCGAGGGTCGAGGGAAAGCAGGCCGAGCAGGTTATCCGGCTTGTCGAGGCGCTCGAAGACCACGACGACATCCAGAAGGTCTACGGCAACTTCGAGATGGATGAGAAGCTCATGGCCGAGCTGGCAGAGGCGTGAGCCGTTTCCGAACGTGGGACGTGTAGCACAGTAGGCTTGCCTAGGGGCGGTTCGTGAACCGCCCCTAGTGTTGGAGACAAGCGCGTGCCCGCCAGGGTGAGGCGCATACTCGGTGTTGACCCCGGCACGGTGGTGACCGGCTATGGGATCATCGATGCGCGGGGCAGACGCGTCGCCCTGGTCACCTTCGGGGTGATCAGGCCCGGACAGACCGGCGCGATGCCTGACCGCCTGGCCATGATCCACCGCGGGATCGAAGACCTCATCGCCCACTACGACCCCGACGTTCTCGCCGTCGAGGAGGCGTTCTACGGCGACAACCCGAAGACGGCGATCAAACTCGGACAGGCCCGCGGAGTGATCCTCGTCCTCGGTGCGCTCAACGATCTGGAGATCGCCGAATACAGCCCCCGGCTCATCAAGCAGGCCGTCGTCGGCAAGGGCGGCGCGACGAAGGTGCAGGTGCAGTACATGGTCAGGCGCATCCTCAGCCTGCCGGAGGTTCCCGACCCGCCGGACGCCGCCGACGCGCTCGCCGTCGCGCTCTGTTACGCCCTGAGGCCGCGCGAGGTGAAGTTGGACGGGCGGCGGCTCACGAAAGCGCAGAAGCAGTTGAAGGAGCTGGGGGTACTAAAGTAAGGGCGAGACATGCCTCGCCCTTACGCCCTGCCTGTTGAAGAGGTAAGCTGCCCCGAAGGTGAATGTCACATGGGCAAGCGGGTGAAGCTGGTCCATTCGAGGCACAGGTCCAGACTGGAGGAGGTTCTGAGAGACGGACTGAAGGCGACCTCCGAGTTCGATGATCTGGGCTTGGAGATGCGCCGCGGCGTGGTGTATTGCTGGATGCGCAAGGAAGATGACAAGATGTGGGGCCAGAAACCGGACCACGTGTACTTCGAGGTCACGGTGGCCGAGGATAGATGCCGGGTCGCCGAGATGGATTTCGCCTCGATTGCGATGATGTATCTTCAGGGAGATAGGAAGCCGAAGAACGCGGAAGCTGCTGGTTTGCTGGCCCAGGTGTATAAGGTCACGTCCGTGCCGCTCTCCGACTATACCGAAGGGAGGTTCTGGACCCCCGAAGTGTTAGTGAAAGGTGATATTGATCCTGAGTGCATAGGGCTTCCTGGCGAAGACGCGCAGAGCGACGACGTGGTATGAATCCTCCCGCTGCGGTTTTTTCCGCGTCCTTTGCGCCTTTGCGTGAGACTCCTTCTGTCGAGACGGAGCCATGATTGCATACGTTGCGGGGTCACTTGCCGCGAGAGCACCGGGGATCGCGGTTGTTGACGTGCACGGCGTCGGCTACGCGGTCCACATCCCGCTCTCAACCTACAACCGTCTCGGCGAGATCGGTGAGCCGGTCAAGCTCTTCACCTACCTCGCCATCCGGGAGAATGCTCAAGACCTCTTCGGATTCCTCACGAGCGGGGAACGCGAGCTGTTCGAGCGACTCATCGACGTCAACGGCGTCGGGCCGAAACTGGCGCTCTCCGTCCTCTCGACGATGGAACCGCAGGGCTTCTGCCGGGCAATCCTGAGCGCCGACGTGAAGGGGCTCTCCCGCATCCCCGGCGTCGGGAAGAAGACGGCGGAGCGGCTCATCATGGAACTGAGCGACAGCTTCCAGACGAAGGGAGGACTCGCCAAACTCGGCGTACTGACTGGATTGCCCGCCGCGCCGAGCGATCCCCAGACGGAAGCGGTGCTTGCGCTCGTGAGCCTCGGATTCCGCCAGACGGACGCGGCGCAGGCGGTGCGGAACGCTGCGCAGAAGCTCGGCGAGGATACTACCTCCGAGGCGCTGGTCAAGGAGGCGCTCCGGAAGATGTGATGCGGATGGAGCGACGTGGGCAGTGCATTCTAAGCTGGGTCGAACCGGAAACGTTGGAGAAGTTAGCCCGGTTCTTCGGCGAACGTGCACCGGGCGGTCAGCTTCTCAGGGTGGAACGTGGAGGTTCATAGGCGAGGAGAGGCGTGTCTCGCTGCTCGGGGAATTCGAGAGTTGTCGAGTACTCGTACGTGAGAACGGAGTCATCCATGAACGCGGAACGAGTCCTTCAGGTGCGCGAAGTCGTCCGGCAACGGTACGCGAACGTTGCCGAGGAAAGGGAATGCGGCTGCGGGGGGGAGAAGCCATCCTCGTGCTGCGGCGCTGCGGATGCCATCAGCCTGCGGATGGGGTATTCGGAGGCGGAGGTGGCAAGTGTTCCGGAGGGTGCCAACCTCGGCCTCGGCTGCGGCAACCCCGGCGCCATTGCCTCGCTCAAGCCGGGCGAAGTTGTGCTCGACCTCGGCAGCGGCGGCGGACTCGATTGCTTCCTTGCAGCACAACAGGTCGGCGGGAGCGGCTCGGTCATCGGCGTGGACATGACGCCAGAGATGGTTCTACGAGCGCGGAACAACGCACGAAAAGGAGGCTATGCGAACGTGGAGTTTCGCCTCGGTGAGATCGAGCGCCTGCCCGTCGCCGACGAAAGCGTAGATGTGATCATCTCGAACTGCGTCATCAACCTCTCGCCGGACAAGCCCGCCGTCTTCCGCGAGGCATTTCGCGTCCTCAAGCCCGGCGGCAGGCTTGCTATCTCCGACGTGGTCGCTACCGCCGACCTCCCCGAGGAGGCTAGAGCGGACCCCGACTTACTTTCCGGCTGTGTTGCCGGCGCGGAGCGGGTCGATGCGCTCAAGGCCATCATGAAGGATGCCGGTTTTCTGGACGTGCGGATCACGCCCAAGGACGAGAGCCGGGAGTTCATCAAGGAATGGGACCCGAGACGACCTCTCCACGAATACATCGTCTCGGCGACGATCGAAGCGTCAAAGCCAGCCTGACGAGTGTCCGGCAGGATAACGATAGGACCAGGGCCTTTCTCCAGGTTCGGGCACGGAGAGTACACGGCACGAGCATGCCCGGCCCACCTGGACATGAATCCCTCGTGGAACTCTGTCCGTGTGCCAGGCACGAGTGAGCAAGATCGGTTCAGTGCGAATGATACGTCATGTGGCGACATAGCATACTATGCATATAACGACCTCTCAGCCCTGGGTTGGTTTCTCTGACGGTCGTCGGCGAGCTCTCCTGTCCCGCGCGGCCCGGGGCCGACAGCAGGCGAGTTCTGGAGCGCCGACGTCGGGGTGAGAAGCGGTGCCCCGGATGGGCATGCTCACGGCGTGCTCCTGGTCACGGTCCGTTCCGGCTGATGCATAGGCGGTCGAACCGGTCATGCAGCGCAACGGTACGGTTCCTGGCGGATAAGCATGCGCTACAGTCTGATCGCCATGCGTCGCGCCATGGCGACGATGGCTTTCCTAGTGCTGCGGGTGGTATGCACCAGGCGACGGTAGACCTGCCGAGCCTGAGGGAAGCCCATTTCCTCCGAGACCGCGCGCGTTATCTGGCAGACCCACGCGCGAGGTAGCCAGCGCGCAGCTTCTCGTACGTATCCTCGATTGCCTCCGAGATCACCCGCACGTCGCCGATGACGGTCATATAGTTCGCGTCCCCCGCCCACCGCGGAACGACGTGCACGTGAAGATGCGCGTCGATCCCCGCGCCCGCGGTACGGCCCAGATTCATGCCGATGTTGTGCCCGTCGCACCTGAGCACCTCGCGCATCACCTCGACCGCACTCGCCATGCCATTCACGAGTTCGAGGCGCTCCTCATCGGTCAGGTCCGTCAGGTTTGCGACGTGGCGGAATGGCACGACCATGACGTGTCCGTTCGTGTAGGGATAGAGGTTCATGATCGTCATCGTGTGCGCGCCACGATGGAGGATGAGGCTCTCCCGATCATCCGTTCTCTCCGCCGCGTCGCAGAACACACATCCGCCCGGCGTCCCCTCGTTCGCGCCCGTGACGTACTTCATCCGCCACGGAGCCCACAGGCGCTCCATGTTCTCTCCTCGTTCGCTTGCGCCGGTCAGCGCAACACTGCGAGTTTGCCGTGCCAGACCTCCAGATCGTCGATCTGGACACGGCAGATGTACACCCCTGCGGCCACCGGGCGACCGGCCTGCGTCGTCAGGTCCCAGAACGGCTCACCCGGCGAGAGCTTCCGGACGAGGTTCCCTGCCACGTCGTAGAACGAAATCACCAGCGCCGGATGAACGCCGCCGCCCAGCGTCACCCCGGTTCCTTGCCTCGCCGGGTTCGGAGTGAGAAGGTATCGGCTCCCACCCTCGCGCTCGGCAAGGGTGAGAGTGATCGGCTCGCCCTGCGGGATGCTTGCGGAAATGGTCACCGGCTCGTATCCGGGCGCGGTGCAGGCGACGAGGTAACTGCCCGACGGCAGGGGGCTATAGCCGAACCGTCCGAGCCGGTCGGACACCGCCAGCCCTGAGGCCGGTCCGGAAATGCCCACCCTCGCGGATGCAACCGGAATCGCCCGCTCCGCACCGTCCGGGTCGCGATGAAGAGCGATCACGGTACCGAACAGGCCGTCCCGGGTCACCGCGTCGAGCGCCAGGGATACGTCGATGATCCCCCAACCATAGAGGTTGTCCGGTCCCGGCGATCCGAGGTCGTGTGCCGTCCAGTGGAGCGCACGGTCCACCTCCGCCGGGGTCCAGTCCGGGTGCGCCTGGAGAAGGATGGCCGCAGCGCCTGCGACGAGAGGCGTCGCGTACGACGTTCCCTGCGTGGAGCGATACCCGTTCGGGGTTGACGGATCGGCGGCGACGATCTCCGTTCCGGGCGCAACCACGTCGGGTTTGACCCGTCCATCGGCGGTCGGGCCGACAGAACTGAACGAGGCGAGAGCATCGTTCAGGTCTGTCGCGCCGACGGCGAGCACGTGGAAACCGTCGGCGGGCAGGGTGATCCGGCCCTGCCAGGCGGGGCTTGCGCCCGCTCCCCGCTCGTTGCCCGCCGCAACGACGACGACGATACCGTGTTCGACCGCATGGTCGGCGGCGCGGGTGATGAGCGACGAACCGTCCAGCTCGGCAATGGTGTGGTTCGCCGTTGAGTCATCGAACGTGTTGTATCCGAGGCTGGTCGCGACGATGTCCACACCGAGCGAATCCGCCCATTCGACGGCGGCAATCCAGTAGTCCTCCTCGACTCGGACTTCCTTCTCGCGAATCTCCGTCCGGGCGAGGGCGACCTGGGCGCCGTACGCTGGTCCGATGAGCGAACCGCTGCTCCAGCCGACCAGGACGGAGAGGACCTCCGAACCGTGGGCGTCGGGCGTCAGGGCCGCCTGCCCGGTGACGAAGTCCTTCGTTGCGACCGGCCTGAGATGCACCAGCGCCTCGTGACCGAGGTTCTGGAATCCGGCATCAACGACGCAGATCAGGACGCCCGCGCCGTTGAGACCTCGTTCGTGTGCCACGGGAACGCCGATCCGCTTGTTCTGACGAAGACTCGGCCCGTACGCCTCCGGGGAAGGGATGACGATGCCCGGCCGAGCGGGTCTGGGCTGGGGGATCGGCTCGCCGGTGGGCTCCGGCCTTCGAGTGCCGATGAGGACGGGTTGAACCCTCGCAACCTCCGGCCAGCGAGCGATCCGTTCGATCTGCTCACGTGTCGCCTCGACGCTTGCGGCGTTCAGCCACCGCGACACGACGCGCGTGCGCACGGCATTCTCGCTCAACCGCCGGAGATACGGCTCGTACACGGGCAGATCGTCCTCGTTCACAGCGATCTGACCACGCCGCGCTCGCCGTTCATAGGAGCGATCGGAGAGGATGTGAGCCGGCTTCCGCGGCTGGGGTCCTTTGTCCCGGAAGAACACCCATACCGCGACCGGATCCCCGTTCGGTGGCCCTGCATCCAAGTGCGCCGGCACACTGGTGCCGCACAGCGCGGCGAGAAAGGACCAGAGGATGTACCTGCGCGACATCACCGGAGAAGCACCACCCGACGAGTGACGGACGCGTTTCCAAAGGTGACGCGCGCGAGGTACACGCCGCTTGCCACCTCGCGCCCCTGGGCATCGAGACCATCCCACGTGATGAAACCGGACGGTTCCACCGGAACCGATACCTCCCGCACTATCTGTCCGGTGGGCGTGTGGATGCTCAGACACACTCGGTCGCCCGCTGCCTGATCGAATACCCGGAACCGGATCGTCGTCGCCGGGTTCGCGGGATTGGGGAACGGATCGCTCACCCACCACAAGGCCGGTCTCGGACAGTTTGCGACCGTATCAGAAGTCCGGAGGCGCAAATGGATCTCGCGTGGCAGCGTCGGGAGGGTAACGGTCGTTTCCGCACCGGCGCTTCCCCCCGTATTCCGGAACCCTTTCACGTGGTACGTGCCGGGCGGGATTCGTTCCATGCGATACCAACCGTCCGTTGATGTCGGAGAATACGTGACGGGAGCGTTCCGCACATCGTAGAGCTGAACGTACGCGCCGAAGTTCGGTTGCCCGGTTTGATCGACGACGACGCGCCCGAAGATCGCGCTATCCGCCGCCAACGCCCGCAGCCCGTCGATCACCCCCCATCCGCCGAGGGTGTCCGGCGCGAGAGCCTGTGACCCGGAGAGCCGGAGGGCCGTCCTGACCGCGATGGGGTCCCACGACGGATGCGCCTGCAAGAGTTGCGCGACGACACCGGCAATCACGGGTGTGGCGTAGCTGGTGCCGTTGCGCTGCACGTAGCCAGGATACGACGGGTCAGCCACCAACACGCCGAAGCCGAGCGCGGACACGTCCGGCTTGATGCGTCCGTCCGCGGTCGGCCCGGCGGAGGTAAACGACGCGGCGAAACCGTTCGCATAGACCGCTCCGACGGCGATCACCGAGTCCCCGTCCGAGGGCATGAGGAGCTTGCCGTGCCAGTACCAGTTGGACGGGCCGGACTGGTTGCGTTCGTTTCCCGCCGCGTTCACGACGACGACGCCCCGTCCCGCCGCTTTCTGGGCGGCGCGGGTGATGACTGATGTCTTCCCGTCCATCTGAGCGAGGGTGTAGCTGCTGTCGAACCAGTTTCCTTGGGAGTCGTTCTGGAACCAGTTATACCCGACGCTACTCGATATGATGTTCGCGCCCTTCGCGACGGCCCATTCCGCCGCCGCGACCCAGTTATCCTCTTCCACCGGGCGTTCGTAGTCGTCGTTTTCAGTGCGGGCAAGGAGAAACTCCGCGTCGTAGGCTGGACCGATGAGGTTGCCAGGAGCATAGGCCGCGAGGCACGAGAGGACTTCGGTGCCGTGGTCGGTATAGTACGGATCGAAGGCGACGAGCGTGTCTTGGTCGATGAAATCGTATCTGGCGACGATGTGGGGCCGCAGACGGTCAAACGCTGCGTAATCGAGGTAGTTGAACCCGTCATCGAAGACCGCGATGCGAACTCCTGCCCCGGTGAGGCCGAGCAGATGGAGGGAATCGGCCTTGACCATGTGCATCTGGCTGAAGGACACGCCGTAATCGAGCGCGCCGGTCCGACCGGGACGGAGCCTCGAATCGGGGGGTGACGTTGTCTGTTCCGGCGGTCCGCCACGCCACCATTTCCCCACCGGCGTAACATCAAGGACGAACCGCAGGCCGCGCAGCCGCTCGATCTGCGCCTCATCGGCGGTGACGCTCACGCCGTTGAACCAGCGAGTGACGTGATGCACTTCGGTGATCTTCGCCACATCGGCGAGGTACGGCGCGTAGACAGGCGCATCGTCGAACGACCCGGTTGGCGGGTTCGGTCCCTTGTCGGTGAACCACACCCAGTGACGCCCGGTGAGCGGCTGTGCGGCGCCCGCGAGGGTTGCACCGAGAAGGAGAGCCGCAACACAAGCTGGTACGCGGTGCGATCTCATGCATCACCTGTTGAGAGAGAGTTGCGGGGCCTCAGCGCGCGCGGAAATCTACCACGTCGGCCCCACCAGGGATCGAGAAGGCGAACAGCGAGTCGCGCAGGTTCGGGTTGATAATCACCTCTTTCAGCACATACGTGGTGATGTCACGGGCGACGCTTGCATACTCGACTTTTCGCGCCGTCCAGGTGCGGTTGTCAACCCACACGCGCATCGTCTCGATGCCGAGGGTGGAGTCCTGCGGGAGGACGTCGATGATATGGCAATTCGCACCGTCGAGTTGTTCGTCCCGCAGGTACGTGATCTGGCGCTCGTCGGGGAAGGTGAAGAGGAAGTTGTCGGGCCGCAGCGGCATGGTCGAAGGGTCGTAGTCGTTGATGATCACCTGCTTCGTGGCGGGAGAGTAGCTCCACACGGTTCGCCCGTCGGTGACCACCGTCTGCACGTCGGTTTCGATGCGGAAGCGATTCGGTTTCTTCATGAAGAAGCGCCCGTGCATCTGCTGCGTTGTCGCGGCGAGCTTCCACTCGAACGTCTGATCGAATCCCGCCTGGAAGGAGTTGATGCGCTCGTAGGTCCGGCGGATGTTCTGAAGGACCTCGGTTCCGGTGATCGCGAAGCTCGCGGTGACACCCACGAGCGCGGAACAGAGAGCGACCCGGATGATCTGCGCGGCTTTCATGGGACCTTTCTCCCGTGGACAGGACGAACTATGATAAGCTAGAGGCGGTCCGACATCCAGTCAATGCAAAGCTTGTGCCCTGGGCAGGTCCCCTTGAGACACGCGCTCTCGGTCTGACAGGGTACCAGGAGGGGCAGATCCGCCGTTCACTCGGAAGGGGAACCGCGTCGCTCGTCCGGGCGACGGTGGGCCGCATCGGGGGCAACTCATCTCGACGCCAAGGGTATGGCCTTGTGATCCGCGACCTCCGGAGCGTTAACTCTTGAACTGTGGGTAGGTCCGAAGCCCTCTTCTCGGGCCATGGCGTGGGACAGGATGGCTTCCCACCTGTGCGAGGGGGAAACATGCCGCTCGAAGTCGTAATCACCGAGCCGCGCCGTATCGAGGTGCGCGACGTACCGAAGCCGGTTCCCGGACCCGGCAAGGTGCTCCTGAAGACCCTCTACTCCGGCATCAGCCACGGGACGGAGATGAACTGGTATCGTGGCGCGGTGCCGCAACGGACGAAGGTGGTCCGGGACGGGGTGTTCGTCGATGCGGAAGGCGAGGCGCACGCCTATCCGACGGTTCAGGGGTACGAAGAGGTCGGTGAGGTCATCGCCCTGGGGGAAGGGGTGCGGAACGTCGCGGTTGGCGAACGGTACGCGACGGTCTGCGGCCACCGACAGTACGCCGTCGTGGACCCGACCGGTCCGTATTTCCATCGCCTTCCCCAGATGCTCGACCCGAAGCGAGGTGTCTTCCTCGCGCTCGGCGGGGTCGCGCTCGATGCGCTTCTCAGTTCGGGGATACGCTTCGGCGAGAGCGCGGCGATCTTCGGCCAAGGCGTCGTCGGGCTGCTCCTGACGCACTTCTGCCGCCTTGCCGGTCTGCGCCCGATTGTCGCCATCGACCCGATCAGCACGCGCCTTTCCGAGGCGGTTCGCGCAGGAGCGCACCACACGCTCAGCCCGGACCGGCCCGACCTCGCGCAGGTCGTCCGCGGGTGGACGCGAGGCAAGGGGGCGGATGTCGCGTTTGAGATGTCGGGGAACTACCGCGCGCTCCATCAGGCGTTCCGCGTCACAGCCAATCCGACCGGAGTCGTGGTTGCAGGCGGGTTCTATCAGGGTGAGGCGAAGGGGTTGAATCTCGGAGAGGAGTTCCACCACTCCTCTCACGGGGTCGGAGGGGCGACGCGGATGCTCGCCCTCAACGAGCGTATCGAGTCCGATACGGCGAGATGGGGCTTGCGGCGCGTGCTGGAAACCGTGTGGCGGGTCATCATTGACGGTACGCTTCCGGTGGATGGGTTAATCACGCACGTAATCCCGGCCACGCAGGCTCACCAAGCTTCTCGCCTCGTCGAGGAGCACCCGGACCAGTGCCTGAAGGTCGTGCTGGACATGCAGCAATGAACGGGCGCAGGCCATGTGCAGACAATTCACCCAGATGATGTCGTGGAGCGAGTTGTACGAGCTTCTCGACGGCAAGATCACGAACCGGATCGAGCTGCAGAAGCTTTCCAACGTCGCGCCGACGATGACGGTCCTCGTCGCCCTTCCGGAGAAAGACGCTTACCTGCTTAGAGTGTGCAGGGGAAGTGGGTTCGCGCACTGACGGGAGGGTCATGCAGACGGTCAACGTCGTGCAGGTGCGGTTCTGACGGCACACTTCGGGATTCCCCGCCTTGGTTCCTCCGACTGGCGGTGTACCTTAGCGGCTGGTCCGCCGATCCTCGTGAGCATCTCCCCTCAGACAGGAGCCTCCCCATGCCCGTTCGTCTCGGATTCATCGGCGTCGGCGGCATCGCCGGGATACACCTCGACGCAGCGAAGAAGCTCGGCATCCCGGTGACGGCGATGTATGACGTGAGCGCCGACGCGATGAAGGATCGCCAGCAGAAGTACGGCGTCCCCCATATCGCCAAGTCGGCGAGGGAACTTGCCGAGCACCCGGAGGTGGATGCGGTGGTCGTCTGCTCTCCCCAGCACGTGCATCTTGAGGGCATTCGCGCCGCGTGCAAGGTCGGCAAGCCGCTGTTCACAGAAAAGCCGCTCGTCCGGACCTTGAAAGACGCGCAGGAGGCGGTCCGCCTCGTCGAGAGGGCGGGGATCGTGGCGCAGGTCGGCTTCGTCCGACGCTACTGCCCGGAGTGGGGCAAGTTCAAGGAACTCATCGAGCAGGGAGTCATCGGCAGGCCGGTGGTGTGGTGGATGGCGGGCGGCGGACCGGGCCCGGTCCGGTCGTTCTTCACCCAGCACGGTCAGGGCGGCGGACCGATGCTCGACGGGATGGTTCACAACTACGATTTCTGCCGCTACCTGTGGGGCGAGCCGTCGCGGGTCGTCGGCTCGATGGTGCGGCTGCATCCGGTGAACACCGCGCTCGATACCGGCACGGCAATCATCGAGTTCCCCTCCGGCGACCGGACGACGATCCTCAACTCGTGGGGGATGCCGGACGGCGTGCGGTCGGGCGGCTTCCACAATGTGCTCGGCCCGAAGGGGATCCTCTACTTCGGCGACCCGGACAAAGAGCCGCCGGTCGGCCTCAACCCTGACCAGATGGGCTACTTCGTCACGAAGCACGAGGGCGGCAGGCGCGAGGTGCATCCGTTCAAGAAGTGGAACATGTACGAGACGCAGCTCGCCGACTTCGTGAAGGCGGTCGAAGAGAAGCGGAAGAAGACGAAGGCGACGGTCTACGACGGCCTCAAGGCGCAGGAGATCGCCTTGGCAGTGCTCGGAGAGCACAAGATCGGATGATGTTCCGATGGGTGGGTGTAAGCGACGCATGGCCGTGCGTCCTTCCCGACGATTGTTATCCGTCCTGCGGCACGGTACACTCAGGGGTGCACGGGTGGAAGGAGTTGGCCATGATTCGTGTCACGACGTTACAGGAGGCCATGCAGCGGATAGCCGACGGTGAGCGCGTCGTCATGACGGTAGACGGTAAGGACGTTGCGCTCGTGGCCGTTGATGAACTGGAATTGCTCGAAGAGTGGGAAGAGCGCCTTGACCTTGAGGCGTATCGCAAGGCGAAGGCGGAACCCGGTCCGAACATCCCCCTTGAGGATTTCCTCAGGGAGATGGAACAGGAACGCGCCGCACGGCGGAAACGCGCACCGAAGCGAGCGAGGGCACTACGGTAAATGCCGTACCGCGTCGAATTGAAGCCGTCAGTTCGCAAGGAACTGAAGGAGCTTCCCGGCACGGTATACGACCGCGTAATTGCGTGCATTCTCTCCCTTGCGGAAAACCCTCGTCCGTACGGTATGAAGAAGCTCACCGGCGAAGATGCCTACCGCGTTCGTGTCGGTGATCACCGGATCATCTACGAGATACACGACGACGTGCTCCTCGTGTACGTCGTCCGCATAAGACACCGGCGAGAAGCCTACTGACAGAACGCGGCGTTCCTTCTCCCCATTCCCCTTCGTGCTTCATGAAGACGAAGGCGACGCTCTACGACGGCCTCAAGGCGCAGGAAATTGCGCTGGCAGTGCTCGGGGAACACAAGATCGGATAGACTACGAGAACCGAGCGGCGTCGTCCCGGAGCTAGTTGATCCATGACCACGAGGCCGTGTCCCCTCATCCTCGACCCCGAACCAGGTCGCGTGCGGACCCTCCTCTACGGGACGCCGCCGTTCGACTACGTGGCCGACACCGCCGAGGAGTGGGCAGTAAAGGGCTTCGCCGGGTTCATCCGTCCCGACGTGATGCCCGGCTGGCAGGTTGACGTCTGGGAAACAGCGGACGGAACGCGGATCGCTGGCGAGCGGAACCCGAAGCTGCGGGCGTGCAGGCGGATGAACCGGAAACTCCGGGAAGCGGGGGTCTCGGACAACTTCATCGCCGTGCCGTTCTCGAAGCGCCTGCCTGACTGGTTCGACGGAGACGGCTGGCGCGGGCTTTGCGAGAACTTCCGTCAGGCGGCGCGGTTCTGCCGAATAGCGGGCTTCACAGGCGTTGCGCTCGACGACGAGTACATCGAGGAGCAACTTGGCCTCAACTACTCCGCGTACCGCGAGCCGGGCTACCCCTTCGACCGATTGCGCGAACAGGCGCGTCTGCGCGGACGGCAGATTCAGCGGGCGATGCTCGACGAGTTCCCCGACATGGTGACGTTCCACCTGCCGGAGACCTACAGCATCGAAGGCGAACTGGCGAAGGACCTGTTCCTCGGCTACCTCGACATGCTCGCGGAGGCCGACGCGCCGGGCGGGATGCACGTACTGCCGGAGTGCACCTACTTCCAGACCAATGCTCACTGGATCGCCATGTACGGGTATGGTCTCGACCGTGTCCTCATTGACGATCTGACGGCGATGGAGCCCCGTCTCGGTGAGTACTGGAAGCGCCGGTGTGGCATCGCCCTCGGACAGGCCCCGCTCGGCTACCTGCGCTTCATCCGGGACGCGGAAGGCAAGCGCATCGGCTACGGCGGGCGGAAGGAAGTGTTCGGAGACCAGATCATCCGGGCGGGCGAGGACAAGAGCGGCAACTACTCGCCGAAGGTATTCCATGAGACCCATGCCGCCTGCCGGATGGCGAGCAGGCGCTACACGTGGATCTTCAGCGGCGGGCCGGTCTGGTGGCAGATGACCCCCGAGCAGCACACAAAGTACGGAGGGCCGGACACCGCAGTCATCCCGCTCACGCCGGAGTTCGACGAGTACACCGAACCCCTGCAGAACCCCAAGATCATCGACCGCCCCGAATTCCAGAAGATGATGAAGGGGATGCGCGAGCACAGCGTCGTCGATACGCTCGAAGGACTCGGCATGCCGCGCACGTGGTGGGTGAACGGTCCGTATCCGAACCCCGCCGGGAAGGGGTACCACATCGAGCACGAGCCGGAACGGCGCATCGACCTGGGCGCGCGCTCTGAGGGTGCATGGGCCGAGGTCGGGTGGAAACGCGTTGCGACCCCGCCTATGGCGTACGTGGACCTGTCGCGGCTCATCGCCGGCGGCGTTGAGATTCAGGGCTACGCCGCGACATGGGTTGAAACCGATAGTGAAGTGGATGCCGTCATCCGGTTCGGCTCCGACGACACGGGGAAGCTCTGGCTCAACCGTTCCCTCATCCATGAGTCGAACACCGAGCGCATCGCGGTCCCGGACGAGGACACGATCCGTATAGCCCTGCCCGCTGGAAGGTCCGTCTTCCTCCTCAAGATCGGCAACTATCGCGGCGGCTGGGGCTTCTACTTCCGCATCACCGACGAGGACGGAAAGGAGATCCCGTCGCTCCGATGGGTTGACGGGCCAACGGGATGACTGCTGCTGATCACCCTCTCGGCGCGGACGAATCGCTTGGCCGACTGCTCACGGGTCAGTCGCTCAGGATCGCCCTCCTATCGCTGTTTGGCTTGGCGATCCTTCTGCGGATCGTGCTCAAGCTCGGCTTCGGCAGGATTGCGGATCCCCAGCTCTGGGAGTTCGACGACATCGCCCGGACGCTCCTCGAGACGGGCCTGTACACCTACCGGTCGAACGGGGTCCCTGACGCATACATGCCCCCCGGCTACCCGCTTCTCATCGCGCTCCTGTACAGGCTGTTCGGCATCGGCCTCGCCGCACACGCCGTTCTCGCGCTCCTCCTGCTCTGCTTCGAGATCGCCCTCCCCCTGCTCGTCGGATGGGTGGGGATGCTCGTATGGAACCGCACCGTCGGCCTCGTGGCGTTCGTGCTTGCACTGTTCTGGCCGTACTTCCTCAGCATGAGCGGCACGTTCAGCGACGTGCAGATCTGCGCCACGCTGCTCGTCGCGGCGTGCGGCATTCTCTTCACACCGTCCCTTTCGCCGCCGAGGCGCACCCTCCTCAGCGGTCTGGCACTCGGTATGTTCGCCAACTTCCGCTTCGACGCACCGGTGTATGCGCTGCCCTTCCTCTACCACATCGTGCGGAGTCCCGTACCGGGCGGTCGGTGGTGGTCGGCGCGGTCGGTGCGCGTGGCGATCTTCCTCCTCGCCTTCATCGTCCCGCTTTCGCCGTGGCTTGTGAGGAACTACCTCGTGTTCCATACGGCGGTGGTGAGCACCTCCGGCGGCTTCAACCTTCGACGGGGGCATCACGAGTTCGCTTCCGGCACGCCACGCGATCCGGAGCGCGCGAAGACCGCATCCCCTGGTGACACGGTGGGTACGGGGGTTCCGGGCGTCGAACAGGTCCGGGCCATCGTGGAGCGATCCCCCGCGGACGTGCTGAGGGCAGACCGTGTCTACCGGGACCTGGCGCTTCGGTACATTGCGGAGCATCCGGCGCGAGAGATCGAACTGGGTGGTCGAAAGCTCTTCTACTTCCTCGTCGCCGACTTCACCCATCCGGTCGCCCGGCTCGCGCCGGTGTGGCTGCCGTCGTTGGTGGCGCTGCTCCTGGGGTTCTCCTTCTGGGTGAAGACGGGCAGCCGTAGCTTGAACGGACAGATGCTCTGGGTGATCTTCGGAATACAGGCAGGGGTTGCGGTCGTCTTCTTCGTCCTGCCGCGCTACCGCATCGTCGTGGACTTCATCCCCCTCCTGTTCCTCGCGGGATGGATCGGCACGGTCGTACTACCATGGGCGTGTGCGCGGCGGGGAACCTCACGTGTTACGATGGGCTAACGGCCCGTCGCTCCCGCTGACTGCGCCTCCGGTTCGTCTCGGGCCTGCTCGCGATGATCGGCCTTGCTTCGATGAAGCTGAGGTAAGTCCTCGGGCCACTTTCAGCGATCACTTGCGTCAGGCGTCGGCGTATGCGATGCTATCTTTCGTATCGTCACGGCCTTTTTTGCGAACAGTCTCCCGGAGCACGTATATGTCCGACCAACAGAAGCACACGTATCTCGAACGCGCCTTTACCGATGGTATTGTAGAAATCACTGGGGAAGGTAAGGCGGAGCGCATTCGCTACGTAAACGCCGGTCACACCGAACGCTGGTCCGATCCGGAAGAGAAGATTCGCGCCGAGTTCTGGGCTGAACTCATCTACAAATACGAGTACCGCCCCGAACACATCCGGTTCGAGGTGACGGTCCCCCGTCGCACGCCCGCCGACCGCGCGGACATTGTTATCAACGACGACAAAGATCAGAAATCGCCGTACTTCGTATTCGAGTGCAAACGTGCGGATATCTCGGATGCTGAGTTTACCCAAGCGACGGAGCAAGCCTGCGGCAACCGGGCGAGCCTTGGGGCGGTTTTCTGCGGTGTCATCGCCGGTCTCACCCGTCGCCTGTTGCGTTTCGATAGATTCCCGGCGCAGGAACGCGACCGGAACGTCCTTCCGGACATCCCCGTCCACTATGGCAAACCGCCGGAATGGCGCTTCTACAAGAACGTTCCGGGCAGGGATTTGGCCGCGGTTCCCCGCGAGGAACTCCGCGCCGCTATCCGCAAGTGTCATCAAACACTATGGGAAGGTGGAAAGCGAAGTCCAATAATCGCTTTCGGCGAGTTCTGCAAAATCATCTTCATAAAACACCGCGACGAGAAGAACCCCGACCGCAAAGACGGCAGTCCGTACTCCTTTCAGCGCCGAAGCGAGGAGGCCGCCAAGGACTTAGCCCAACGCATACACGGTCTCTACAAGATAGAGAAGGACAAAGAACCCGACGTTTTTACCGAGACCATTAACGTAGACGCCCCCATTCTCGCGCAGTGTGTCGAGCATTTGGAGGGTATTTCGCTCGACCGGACCGAACTCGACACCAAGGGAGTCGCCTTCGAGGAGTTCATGGGTGGCTTCTTCAAGGGTGATTTTGGTCAGTATTTCACCCCGCGCGAACTCATCGCCTTTGCCGTCGAAGTGCTGAATCCCGAACGCACGAACCTGATTCTCGACCCGGCGTGCGGCTCCGGGGGATTTCTCCTCTACGCACTCGATCACGTGCGCCGCGAAGCGGACCGGCGGTATCCCAATTGCAAAACAGACGCGACCCAGAGCCGTGAGCACTGGCAATATTGGCACGACTTCGCCGAAAAGAACCTCTTCGGTATTGAGATCAACGACGAACTGGCCCGCGTCGCGAAAATGAACATGATCATTCACGACGACGGCCATACGAATATCGTCGGGTTCGACGCGCTCGACTTCCACGACAAAATCGAAAAGCGAAAACCGGAACTCAAACGCGATATATTCGACCTCATCCTCACCAACCCGCCATTCGGCAGCGTCGTAAAACGCACGGAGAAGGCCGAAGGATACCTTGAACAGTTCGAGTTACAGGGTTACTTGGCCAAACCGAACGCCGACTATCAGGACGCACAAGGCGTAAAATTGGGAGATGGCGCAGCAAAGAGAGGAGAACGGCAAGGGAAAGCTCGCGCTAGTATCAAGACAGAAATTCTGTTCCTTGAGCGCGTACACTCCTTCCTCAAACCCGGCACCGGACGCGCCGCTATTGTCCTTCCCGACGGCATTCTCACGAATTCGTCGCTTCAAGGTGTGCGCAACTGGCTCTTGGAGCATTTCGAACTGCTCGCGGTTGTGTCATTGCCACAGTTCGCTTTCGCCCACTACGACGCCGGGGTGAAGGCAAGCATCGCCTTCATCCGCCGTCTTGCCGACGATGAAACGGTACCTGACGACCGCCCGATCTTCATGGCGCTCGCCGAGAACATCGGTTACGACGCGACGGGACGGAAAACGTTCGAGATCACCGTGGAGAAAGAAGCGCCGGGTAGGGAGAAGGTCGAAATCCAGCGCAGCGACCTCTTCGACTATCGCGTGTACTATGAATGGAGTACTACCAACCCCAAGAAACCCGATTGGAGCGAACGCCGCCGCGAAATCATTCCCGGTACCGGCCTCGTCGGGCAGTGGGAAGCCTTTCAAAGGGACTCTACACCTTTTTTCGTCTAGGCCTCGCTGAATCTGGGAGCGCGAAAGCGTTCGGGATTCAGCGGGGCGAAGTTACAGGCCGTACAGATGCAAACTATCATCATCCGCGGTACAGGCTTCTTACCGAAAGACTTGATCAAGCCAAATACCCTGCAAAACGTATTAGAGACATTCTTGTCTCAATTGCCGGCGGTGCCACGCCGCTGAAGGGAGATGAAAGCCTCTATGCGGAGGACGGTATAAAGTTTCTCCGAATACTCAATATTGGGGATGGCGAGTTAGTCTTTGATGATCTGAACTATATCGTCTCGGCAGTTCATGAAGGTGAGTTAGCGCGCTCCCGGTTAGCGCCCGATGACGTACTGATGACCATCACAGGAAGGGTTGGGTCCGCGGCACGTGTGACCGATGACGTGCTTCCCGCTAATATCAACCAACACATCGTACGTTTAAGAATCGATCAACGCAAGTGTCTGCCGCAATTTCTCGTCGAATACCTCAATTCCCCCATTGGACTCGTACTCTCAAACCGTCCCGTCTCCGGTGGCACTAGGATAGCCCTTGATTACGAGAGTATCCGCGATCTTCGAGTCCCTTTGCCTGAATCGTTGGAAACACAGGGCCGACTCGTTGCCCACATGTCTGAGACGCGGGCGGCGCGGCGGGCGAAGCTGGCGGAGGCTGACGCGCTGCTCGGTGGTTTGGACGGTTACCTCCTCACTACCCTCGGCCTCACCCCGCCGCCAATACCAAGGACCGTTTTCGGCATTCGAGCCAAAGAGCTAACCGATGCTTTGAACCCTGACCGCTACCGGGGCATGCAGTTGGAGAAGCATCTGCCGTTCACCAACCATGTGAGCGATGTAGGCACTCTGCTTGACGCGCGAACTGCACCTGAAAAGGAAGGACCCAAGGACCTGTGGGACTGGATTCGCATTGACGACCTGCCAAACCAACCTTGGCAGGTCGAGACGCTTAGAACCGAACCAGGTGAGAATATCGGCGGCACTTACTTTGAGGTGCAGGAGAACGATATCCTGATTGCCCGTCTTGGCCCGACCATTATCAACGCCAAGTTCGTTCTTTGCCCGAAGCTTCAACGCCGCACGGTCGCGTCTTCCGAGTTCCTCGTTCTGCGCTGTAACGCGAACTGGCAACCGACGGTAGCGCTCTGGCTTCTCCGCGCCAAGCTCTACCGCGACATCATGTATGCCCGGAGTCGTGGCGCAACGCCCAGCAGGTTTCGGCTTGATGGCGATGACTT
>Ga0315282_10003509_pt1 | contig 28068 bp, 32 predicted proteins | sample YL17G07_20_MG_FD_203693 | JGI IMG/M metagenome (GOLD analysis project Ga0315282, IMG submission 203693) | Sediment microbial communities from Yellowstone Lake, YNP, Wyoming, USA - YL17G07_20 | ecosystem: Environmental > Aquatic > Freshwater > Lake > Sediment | place: USA: Wyoming | collected...
ATGGACGGCATCAAGAGTGTCGCTGAGCTCGGGCTCAATGCAATGGAAATCGAATTCGTCCGCGGGGTGCATATGGGCATTCCTCTGGCAAAGGAGGCGGGGAAGGTTGCGAAGGATGAGGGCATTCTGCTCTCAATACACGCGCCCTATTACATCAACCTGTGCAACCCGGAAAAAGTCGAAGCATCGAAAAAACGCATACTCGATTCATGCGAGCGCGCGCACCATCTCGGCGCATGGGTCGTTGTCTTCCATCCGGGCTATTACGGCAACGCGAAGGAGAGGGCTTTCAATCTCGTCCTTGAGGCCTGCCATGAGATGAACGACAGGATAAAGGCGAGTGGATGGGACGTGAAGCTCGGCCTCGAGACGACAGGTAAAACGGCGCAATTCGGCACGCTCGACGAGAACATCGCGATTCATCACAAAATAAAAAATTGCATCCCCGCCGTCGACTTCTCGCACATCTTTGCGAGGAACGTCGGCAAAATCGACTTCGCCGAAGTGCTGGAAAAAATGGAGGCGCTCGGCCTTGCGCACCATCACTGCCATTTTTCAGGCATAGAATATACGGCGAAAGGCGAGCGCAACCACGTGACGCTAGACCACAAAAAGCCGGACTTCGGTCTGCTGACAAAAAGCCTTTTGAAAACCGGAATGAAAAACATAACCATAATCTCCGAGAGCCCTGTCCTCGAGCAGGACTCGCTGAAGATGAGGAATATTCTTGAAGGAGCGGGATATCCATGGAAAAGGTGATTCGCATTTACACGGATGGCGCCTCGCGCGGCAACCCGGGGCCGGGCGCGATAGCATACATAATAATGGATGAAAGCGGCAACGTGCTCAGGCAGAGCGCAAAATTCATAGGCGCCTGCACCAACAACATCGCAGAGTACAGCGCTCTTATCCTGGCGCTGGAAGAGGCGATGAAGCTTGGAAGCGATGCCTTTTGCTTCTCCGACAGCGAGCTAATGGTGAGCCAGCTGCGGGGGAAATACAAGGTAAAGAAAGGCCACATAAAGGAGCTTTTCGAAAGGGTGAAAACGATAGAAAAGAACTTCAGTAAAATCGAATACAACAGCGTCCGCAGAACAGATGCGATGATACGGAAGGCCGACGGTATGGTGAACTCGGTTCTGGACGATGTTGAAAAACTGCAGGCAATAAGGAGAAAATAATTTCTAAAATTTACTTCTCCACCAGCATCGCGTCATCGATTATGTAGAAGCCTCTCGCGCCGTCCCATTCCTTGTGCGCCCGCAGGATGCGGATTTTCTTTTTCATAATCGGCGCGTCCAGCACGAAGGATTCGTATTCGCCGCCCTCGCCGCCGATGTGTATGCCGTGCTTCTTCTGCAGTTTTTCAAGGTCTTCGACGGTTTCGTGATTTATCTTCCTGCCAAGCCATTTTGGATCGAGGCCCTCGGCAGCGACGGCGGTTATTATGACAACGAAGCCGGAAACTATCATTTCCTCGAGGTAGTCTTTCATGCCGCGGTTCCAGTGCGGCGAAATCGACTCGAAGCCGAGCTCCCTGCACACGTCGTCTATCCTCGTCCTCTGATATCTGCTCGCAAGGGCGCCTGAAACCACGCCGTCTATCTCGTTTTTAAGCGATGCAAGAACATCCCTGAGATCTTCTATTTCCCTGCCCTCCTCGCCTGACGTCTCCTTGATTATCAGCGGGATGCCCATCGCCTCGGAATGCAGTTTCGTCCATTCTATGTTGGGATGATGGAACATGTAAGAATCCCTGTTCTTGGGATCGAGGGTCACCAGGAATTTGACGTGCAAGCCCATGTTCATGGCTTTGTATATGGCGAAGGTTGAATCCTTAGCGCCCGAAAAAAGCACTGCCACGTTTTTCGGCATAATTATCCCGGCCCCTCTTTAACCATTCTGGTGAAGATAATATTAAACTTTTGGTTATAATAAAAACATTTTGCTTTTCATGATGTTTGCATTGCATCAGAATAGATCCTTCAGCTCGCCGAGCAACGTTCCGTCAAGAAGGTAAATTTTTGATGCCTGCATTTTCGCGGACCTGAAAAGCGGGCCGAGGCCCTGATACCTGTCAATTTTTCCGACCGGCATGTTTATTGATATCCCACCAGAAAGTTTGTTGAAAACAGGGACTACTATCAGCTCCGGGAGGTCTGCAGGCAGTTTCCTGTATTTCTTTTTCAGCTTCTCCCTGTCGAATTCCATGCGCATCCAGACAGGCTCGGTGTAGCGATATCCAAGCGGGTCGCGGAATTCTATCTGCGGGTGCTCGTGGCCGATGAAGACGTATTTTTTGCCGAGGAAGTCTGCCGGTGGCCAGGCATGGCCATGGGTGAAATAGCACTCCTTTGCAGAGAAGCCGATGCCTGGATGAAGGCGGACGTTTGCCGGGACGAATTCCTTCAGGCCCGCGTCATGGTTTCCCTGCACGACCTCTACGCTGATTTTGTTACCCAGCGCATAAAGGAAATCGGGAATCTCGCGCAGCTCCTGTCTCGTAACGCCGGGAACCTTATGTTTCACGTCGCCGAGTATGACCAGCCTTTTTGCCTTCGTACGGCCGATGAGGGCCTCGATTTCCCTGCGCATCCCTTCAGTATGCGAAGGGATTTTTATGCCGGATTTGTAGAACTCGAATTCGACCCCGAGATGCAGGTCGGCGATGACGAGCGTATCGCCTACCAAAACCGCAGGATGGCTGGTGACGAATTTAGGCTCCATGGTCATCTATTCACGGTTGGTTTTTAAAATATGACTACAAAAATAAAGCGATGTCCAGGGAAAAAGAGCTGAAGGAAGAGGTCGAAGCCGCGAGGGGAAAACTCCGCGAGGAAATAAAAGCGAAGGAAAGGGAGGCGGACGAGAGGCTCGACACGCTGCTTTCACCAAAGAAAATGGAATTCTGCCCGCAGTGCGGCAGGAAGATAAATTCACGTTCTGAATGGGGAGGCCGCTGTCTCCACGAAGGCTGCGAGGCAATGGTTTGCATCGAATGCTGGGCATCCGAGGAAAAGCGCTTCTGCGGCAAACACTCAGGCGATTTCGTCAGAAGAGAAGAGCCCACCGAAGACGAGGTGAAAAGCCTCACGCTGAATTACATGGAATTCATAGAGCAGCGCATGAAAAAACACGGCCTCGACTGGACGCCGGAAGGCTTCATCAGGAAAAGCAAAACCGGAACCAGAAAGAAAAAATACAGGGACTTCGAGATGGTGGTTTATGAAAAGCACCTTTTCTCGAAAAGGCCGAGGCTCGGCATCATAGTCAAGCCCGTTTCACCTTCGGCGGAAGCGGATGCGAACGAGATCATAGAAAACGTCGGGGAAGGTATGCACGCAGTTATAGTTTTCGTAGGCAGCGCCGGCTCCATCACCACGAGGCTGAGGAAATTCGCCGAGGAATTTTCCAACAAAAAGGTTTCGCTTTTCATGGCTGACATGGAAGGCGGGAATGTGCATTTCAACCGGAGGGAAAAAATAACAGAGAAATATTCTTACTGGTTCGACCCGACAAAAACGCCGCTGAAATTCGCTGACATTCTGAAGACCTTTTCCGAAAGCGTTGCCGGCAGGAGAATAGTTTCCGTGAAGGATTTCGCCGGCGGCATGGGCCTCGGAAAAGACGAGGCTGCAAGCATTCTCAGGAAGAGCGGCCTCCTGGAAGAGGTGAAGGGCGCTGATTCTTACATATTGAAGGAATGAGGCCGGCGGAAGAAACTTATAAATTAGGAATTGCTCTATATGGATATAACCGAGTCAGGGCTCGTGGCTCAGCCTGGTCCAGAGCGCCCGACTGATATACCTGCATTCCGTGCGGAGGTATCGGAACCGCAGGTTCTGACATCGGGAGGTCCTGGGTTCAAATCCCAGCGAGCCCATTTCATGCTCAGGAGGTCTTTGCATGCAACAGGGAGATTTCGTTGAAATCGAGTACGTCGGAAAGGTAAAGCTTACAGGGGAAATATTCGACCTCACTTCGGAGGATACCGCCAAAAGGGAGAAGATATTCAATCCGAACGCCCCATACGGGCCTGCGCTTGTGGTGATGGGCTCGAACATGGTGATAAACGGCGTGATGCACGAACTTGAGAAAATGGAGGTCGGCGAAGAGAGGCAGTTCGAGGTCTCGCCGCAGGACGGCTTCGGAACGCGCGATCCCCGGCTGATAAAAATTATCCCCATGTCAAAGTTCATAGAGAACAAAATCAACCCAGTCCCTGGAACTTATTTTGACATCGACGGCATCCAGGCAAAGGTGCAGAGCATCTCAGGCGGCAGGGTGCGCGTGGATTTCAACAACCCGCTCGCCGGCAAGGCCCTGAATTACAGCGTTAAAATAACAAGAAAAATCGACGGCGCCAAGGAAAGGGTAGAAGCCCTTCTGAAATATTATAGGGTGGACTTCTCTCACGTAGTGGTCGGCGAAAAGGAAGTTGAGATCAAGGCTAAGAACGCCATCAACCCTCTTGCGAAAAAAATCGTCAGCGACATGGTCACGAAATGGGTAAAGGGCATGGAGAAGGTCGAATTCAAAGAGGAAATCGGAAATAAAAAAGCAGACAGCGACGAAGCGGAAAATTCTGGAAATAAAAAAGTTTAAATAACTTATATACATAACTTCTTTATAATTGCAGCAACTTATGTTTCGCAATTTGTAAAGGAGGGGTATTATGGGCGTCAGAAGCGTTGATATTAAGGATGAAATAAAAGAGGTCGTGAAGAGGAAACAGCACCCTGAGGTCGACGAGGAACTCAGGAAGATTCTCGAGTCCAAAAGGGCCGAGATCAAGGTCATAGGAGTCGGGGGTGCTGGAGGCAACACCATCTCGCGCATGACGCAGGTGGGCATAATCGGCGCCGAGACTATCGCAATGAACACCGACGCCCAGGATCTGCTGTACACTGATTCTGACACCAAGGTCCTCATAGGCAGGGAACTTACCGGAGGCCTTGGGGCAGGAGCCGATCCAAAGATCGGCACAGAAGCCGCGAAAGAGTCGAAAGAGGAAATCAAGAAAGCGCTGGAAGGCGCTGACATGGTGTTCGTGACCTGCGGCCTTGGAGGCGGCACCGGGACCGGCGCGGCACCAATAATCGCCGACATCGCGAAGAAAACCGGCGCATTAACCGTGGGCGTTGTCACGCTTCCGTTCGGCATGGAAGGCAAGCAGAGGATGAGGAACGCGCAGGACGGCCTTGAAAATCTGCAGTCCATTGCAGACACACTCATAATCATACCCAACGACAAGCTGCTTGAAATCGTCCCCGACGTATCGATAACCACGGCGTTCAAAGTCGCTGACGAGATACTCGTAAACTCGGTCAAGGGCATAACGGAACTCGTCACAAAGCCCGGCCTTGTTAACCTCGACTTCGCGGACGTCCGCGCGGTGATGGGCGCAGGCGGCCTTGCCATGATAGGCATGGGTGAGAGCGACACGGAGAACCGCGCGCTTGAATCCGTCGAGAAGTCGCTGAACAACCCGCTGCTTGACGTCAGCATCGAAGGCGCGACCGGAGCTCTTATAAATGTCGCCGGCGGCGAGGACATTACCATAAAGGAATGCCAAGAAATCGTCGAGGCGGTCACGACAAAGCTCAACCCGGACGCGAAGATAATCTGGGGAGCGCAGATCGTGAAGGAGCTCGGCGACACCATAAGGGCGATGCTGATAGTGACCGGAGTGAAATCCCCGCAGGTTTTCATGACCGAGAAGAAATTCACTTCGGCGAAGCAGAAAGAGATAGAAAGGGTTCTTGGAATAGACTTCGTGGAATAAGACCGCGAGACGAGACCCTTGCCTTACCTTTTTAAGGTAATTTATTTAAACAACGAATATTAATACAGATTATAATACAGGCAGGTCAAGGTCCAAGCATGGGATTAAAAGAATCTGTAGAGAACTGGAAGAGGGTGATTCAGGTAGCCAGGAAACCGAACAGGTTTGAGTTCACCTCCACCAGCAAGATATGCGCAGTGGGCCTTGTCCTGATAGGCTTTATCGGCTTCGTTATTTTCATGGCTTCGATTTTGATGTGCTGGGGAGGCTTCTGCTTATGACCATATACACCATCCGCACGACTTCGGGAAGGGAGCAGATAGTAATAGACATGATAAGCAACAGGGTAAGGGCCGACAACATCCACATAAAGAGCATCGCCCACCCCGGCGAGCTGAAAGGCTACATCTTCATAGAGGGCTCTGAAGGCGAGGTCAGGAAGGCGACGCAGGGCATAATGCACATAAAGGGCATAATAGAAAAGCCTGTCATGCTTTCCGAGATACAGCAGTTCTTCGAGACCAAGAAAACGAAAATCGTCGTCAGCGAGGGCGATATCGTCGAAATAGTGGGCGGACCCTTCAAGGGCGAGAAAGGCAGGGTGCAGAGAATCGACAAAGTCAAGGACGAGATAACCGTCGAGCTGCTAGAGGCCAGCATCCCGATTCCCGTCACCATTTCGGTCGAGCTTCTCAAGCTGGTGAAAAGGGAGAAACCGGAAACTCAAAGCACGCTTTAAAATCAATGTTTTTTAATCATTGATGATTATTTATTTCATCACCAAGTACGAGATATCAAAAAAATCCCCTAGCAAGCGACATGGTATAATGGCAACATTTAAATAGCCGACATATAATAATGTGATTATTATGCCAAAAGAGAAAGTGCAGGTAATGGTTGAAGGCGGCAAGGCTACTGCAGCGCCACCGCTGGGACCAGCTCTTGGGCCGCTTGGCGTCCCGATAAAGAAGATAATAGACGAGATAAACGCCAAGACCAAGGACCTTGCAGGCATACAGGTTCCGGTGACTGTCATAGTTGATACCTCGACCAAGAACTTTGAGATAAAGGTCGGCACGCCGCCGGTCAGCGCGCTCATCAAAAAGGAGCTCGGCATAGAGGCCGGCGCCAGCGAGGCGGGAAAGGTAAGGGCGGGCGACCTCACCGAAGAACAAATTGTCAGGATTGCTTCTGCAAAATTCGGCTCAACCGATCCCCGCTACGTAAACCAGATAAAGGGCTCGGCGAGGAGCATGGGGATAACGATAGGCAAAGGCCCGCTGAGCGAAGATGAAATAAAGGCCTACGAAGACGCCAGGAAGAGGGCGACTGAAGCCAAGATGGCAGCCGCCGCCCCTGCAGCAGCGCCGGTGGAAGGAGAAGCGCCGGTCGCAGCGCCCGTCGCAGCCGCGCCCAAGAAGGAAGAGAAGCCCAAGGAACAAAAGAAGAGAAAAATAAGAAGGGGCAAGTAAGGCTTCCTTGAAATTTTCTAATTAAAAATTATTCAGTAGTCAGTCGTCTCTATCTTCTCCGCCAGGCTTTTCTTTATCAGGAGGTCTGCGTTGGGTTCGGGCAGGGTCGTGATGTCGCCTTTCTTGAAAGGCCCGTAATTTTTCATGTTTATGCCGACGAACTTCGCGACGTCGTCGAGCAGCGTGACCATGACCAGCTTTTCGGCCTGCCTCTCCAGCTTCTCCTCCCTGCCCTTCTGGAAGCCGTTTATGCATTCGACTATCTTTTCGAAAAAGTTTCGCTCCTCGGCTGCCATGTTTTCGGGCACCACGCCGGAGTCTATGAAGCCGTGCGCGGCATTGAGGATCTTGCGCTCGCGCCGCTCGAATATCGTCTTGAGGCGGCGTTTCACCGCTTCCATGGCCCACTGGTCCGTCTCGTCGCGGGACATTTTCCTTTTCTTTTCCAGGTATTCCCTGACCTGCTCGAAGAAGTCCTCTGGCAGCTTGGTCAGACCAGCGGAGTTCCTCTCGTCCTCGAATATGCGCCTTATCGTCTCGTCGGTCAGCATGATTATTGGTTGGCGGGTGGCAATATAAAATTAAAAGCCCGGGCACGAGTGAAATCTCTTATAAAGCCGCGCAGGAAATACATCATCAACATGATTGAGAGGGATAGCCATGGCAGTGCGACAGCCCATAATCTCGGTGCTGGGTCACGTAGACTCGGGGAAGACGACTTTGCTCGACCGCATCAGGGGAAGCGCTGTCGCGCCTGGCGAGGCTGGCGGCATAACCCAGCACATCGGCGCTTCTGAGGTGCCGATAGAAAACATAAAGACATCCTGCGGCCCGCTTCTCAGCAGGATGAAAGTCGACGTTAAAATCCCCGGCCTGCTTTTCATAGACACGCCCGGCCACGAGGCGTTCACCACGCTGCGGAAGCGCGGCGGGTCGATCGCTGACATCGCGATTCTTATCATCGACATTAACGAGGGCGTCCAGAAGCAGACCGAAGAAAGCATCATGTTTTTGAAAGAATTCAAAACGCCTTTTGTTGTCGCGGCGACGAAGATCGACAGGATTCTCGGCTGGCATTCAGACGAGAACGCATGCTTCCTGACGAGCTTCGCTGCGCAGGATGCGAGGGCGCAGGACGAGCTTGAGGAGAAGCTCTACAGGATAGTCGGCCAACTCGGGGAGAAGGGCTTCCGGTCCGAGCGCTACGACCGCGTCGAGGACTTCGCGAAGGCGATATGCATCGTCCCCGTTTCGTCGGTGACTGGCGAGGGCATCCCTGACTTGCTCGTGCTCCTCACCGGCCTGGCGCAGAAATATCTTGAAAAGCGCCTCGAGGTCACGGGAGGCATGGGGAAGGGGACGATACTCGAGGTCAGGGAATACCGCGGCCTCGGGTCGACGATAGATGTAATACTTTACGACGGCGTCGTCAGCCGCGGGGACGTCATGATAATCGGCGGCGCGGGCCTGCTCGTAACGAAGGTCAAGGCCCTGCTCAAGCCCGAGCCGCTGAAGGAAATGCGCGTCGAGCGAGTCTTCCAGCCCATCGAAAGCGCCTCGGCTGCGTCCGGCGTGAAAATTTCCGCGCCCGACCTCACCGGCGTGGTCGCCGGCTCGCCCGTGAGATTCGTAAGCAACGAGAAGGACGGGAAGGCCGCCATAAAGGACATAGAGAAGGAAATCGAGGAAGTCGAAATCGAGACCGAGAACCAGGGCGTGATAATAAAGGCTGACACGCTCGGAAGCCTTGAGGGCCTGCTGAAGACGCTGAGGGGCATGAACATCCCGATAAGGAAAGCGAAGGTCGGCAATGTCTTGAGGAACGAGGTGATGGAAGCCTCCAACATGAAAAAGCCCGTCATATTCGTGTTCAACGTCGAGGTCCTTCCGGATGCCGACGAGCTGGCGAAAAAGCTCGGCGTGAACGTTTTCAAATCGAACATAATCTACAGGCTCATCGAGGATTACCAGAAATGGGAGGACGAGACCAAAAGGAACTCGGAATCAAAACTTATCGACAGCGTTACCCATCCCGCAAGGATGACGATACTCCGCGGTTACGTGTTCCGCCAGTCCAAGCCGGCGATATTCGGCGTGGAAGTTCTCGGAGGGACGATAAGGCCCGGCTACAAGCTGAGGAAAGGCGAGCATACCATAGGGGAAATCAAGGAGCTGCAGGCCGAGGGCGAGAAGGTGGAGAAGGCGAAGATAGGCGACAAAGTCGCTGTCTCTGTCGACGGCGTCACAATCGGCAGGCAGGTAGACGAGGGCGACACGCTGGAAACCGTCCTCAGCGGCAGGGATTTCGAGATACTCGAGCGCTTGAAAAGCAAGCTCCCGGAAGACGAGAAGCGCCTGCTCGAGGAGTTCCAAGCCGGCTAGGCTGAACCAATTTAAATACGGCGCTTCTAATTGATTGTTATGCAACCTTACGAGAAATTTCTGGACATGGCGTTCGAAAGGCTGCCGAAGAGATCGGAAGGCAGCGACCGCTTCCAGATGCCACGCGCGAACATCCAGCCGGCCGGAGCGAGGACGATCATAATCAATTTCATCGAGATAGCGAGCACATTCAGGCGCGAGCCTGACCACCTGCAGAAATTCATCCTGAAGGAGCTCGCGACTTCAGGCGAGCTGCAGAGCGGGAGGCTGGTCGTGCAGGGCAAGTTCAGGCCGGAAGTCGTCGACAAGAAAATCGAGCTTTACGCGAAGGAATATGTTCTCTGCCCCGCCTGCAACAGGCCTGACACGAAGTTCGTGCGAGAGGACCGCTTCCTTTTCCTCAAGTGCGAGGCATGCGGCTCCAGGCACGCGCTGAAAAAGATCTGATTTTACTTTTGCCTTAAGTCTTTAACGGCTGATTTTGTTCCTGTCAACGGCCACCATGAAGCCGGTCGTCATCCTGCTGAGCTCCGGGATTTTTATGCAGTCGCAGAACGTATCGGCCGTTGAAGAGCATATCTCGGCTTTCTGCATTATGTCGTCGTTCGTTTCCCCTTCCGAGACGTTCATGTCCCTCGGGAAGGTTATCGAGAGGATGAATTCCTTGCCGTCATAAACTGTCGTGTACATCATGGCTACCTTTCTTCCGGTCTCCCCCTCCACCATGGCCACCACGCTTTCATCCTTGAACGACGTATCGCTGCCGACGATGTTGACGCCCTGCTTCATGAGTATGCGCACGGTCGAAACGCATCCCGCCGGAAGCTGCTCGTTCCCGATTAGGGCGTTGAACTGCGCCTCGTCCATGCCCATTAGGGAAGCGACGCCTTCGGCGAAACTCGGCAGCGAGCGGAACGTGAGGACCGATAAAACGATGAGGGCGATTATGATGCAAATGCCGGCTATCATGTAAGGGTCCTTCGCGCCGAGATGCTCTATTTTCTTGACTTCGCCCGTGTATGCCCCGAGGGTGGCGAGCGCCTGTTTTTTGTCCTTTTCGAGAAGGATTTCCCATTCGGTGTTTTTCAGGCTCGCCTTCTTCGCGCTGAAGCCGGGCAGGAGGCTTTCGGCTGTTTTCTTCACCTCGTCCTCCTTCAGCGTCTGGACCTTTTCCTTCACCAGCAATCCTTCGAGCAGTTTTACGCTTTCCTTGAGCTTGGCTATGGTCGTGCTTTCCTCTTCGTCTTTCCTGTTGCGCGTTATCAGGTAAAGGCCGATTGCGGCGGTTATCGCCGCTATCAGGCCGCCTATGAAGAGGTCGAGCTGTATCAGGTTAAATGGCGTGCCCTGAAGGAAGAAGAGATATTGCCTGACGCCCGCGCCGAACAGTAGGCAGACGAAACCCGTTGCGAGCATCGCGGGTATCCTTATGGTGAAAGCCATTTTCCTCTGCATGCCGCGGAACGCGACCGAGCCGAAGACCCATGCGAGAATGACGTTCATTACTATCTGCGCTATGAAAAGTAGCATTGGCAGGGCATCCATGATGTCAGCGATGGAGGCGAAAGCCATGAATAATATTTGACAGAATCCGTATAAAAGAAGCGGTAAGTTTCCTACACGTTGGATATGCTGAAGAAGCCGGATTCCAGTATTTTGAGCAACTTATCTTCCTCTGGAATGTTCATTTCAAGCAGCGTTTTCACGTCCTTGAGCGCCTCGGCGTACATGACGCTGTTGAAAGAATTGCTGTCGCGCAGCTCCCATTCGTTTTTCGCAGACTTCGTGTAAAGAAAGAACGTCCTGCCGTTCGTGGTTATTTTGTGCGTTTTTCCCTCGAAAAGAGTTTTCAGCATAATGTTTAAACATATGTTTAAACATGGATTTAAGGTCATATTGTCCCATATTCAGCTTTTTAAATATGCGCCTTCACTATATTCACAAGAACAGGCCAGTGCCTTCGGGTGCTAGCTTGTATCGCTTGCAAGAGGCTTGTTCTTTATAATCAAAATAAAAGGTGGGAATATCGCGAAGGCAAAAACAGAAGAGGCAAAGCCGGCGGCCAAAATGGCCGGATGGATAGACTATAAAACGAAGGAAGTCGAGGACCTCGTGCTCAAGTACGCCAAGCAGGGCATGCAGAGCGCGCAGATTGGCCTGCTGCTGAGGGACCAGTACGGCATCCCTTCCGTGAAGGCGATAACCAAGAAAACCATATCGCAGATACTCAAGGAAAACAAGGTCTATGCCAAGCTGCCGGAAGACCTGATTAACATCATGAGGCGCGTCGTAGAGCTCCGCGTGCATATGGAGCGCAACAAGAAAGACTACCAGTCATACCGCGGCCTCGAGCTCGCCGAGTCTAATATCAGGCGCCTTGCCAAATACTACATAAAGAAAGGCATGCTGCCGAAGACTTGGAAATACGATGCAGAGCAGGCGAAGCTTCTGGTCAGGTAAACCCAAGGAATTTCGCCTTTTGCCGTAAAAAATAGATATTCTTATAATCCTATAAATCATACTATTTACATGAGCAAAAAAATTTTAACAATAGTAATAGCGCTTCTCATGATTTCTGTGGTAAGTTCGGCGGCAGTATTGTTTCTTTTCCCCTATGAACCAACGCAACCGCCAAGAGCAGATGACACTGGTTCAACGCAGCAAGGCGTACAAGAGGTAGTCAACGCCAATAACAAATTTGCTTTCGAGTTTTATTCGGAATCGAACAAAGGTGAAGAAGGTAACATTTTCTTTTCACCATATAGCATCTCTGCTGCCTTGGCAATGACCTACGAAGGCGCAAAGGGACAGACAGCGGATGAGATGAAATCCGTTTTTCATTTCCCGGAGAGCAGCATACTAAGGCCGAATTTTGCCGCGATTTATAATGATATCAACAGGGGGAGCGATGCCTTTGAGCTAAGAACAGGGAATGCGTTATGGGTTCAAAAAGATTACCCGCTCCTTGAGGATTATACAACGGGGGTTGAACAATACTATGGTGGGAAGGCAGCGAATTTGGATTTTGCCGGAGAAACAGAAGAATCACGACAAACAATCAATAGCTTCATAGCAGAACAAACCAACAATAAAATTAAAGATCTGCTTCCTCCAGGTTCCGTGGGTGCGCTAACAGGATTGGTTCTCACAAACGCCATCTATTTCAAGGGAACATGGAAATGGCAATTTGATCAGTCCGATACGCATGAAATGGATTTCAAAATAACTCCCACGAACATTGTTAAAACTCCAATGATGTTCATGGAACCGGATAAGGCAAGTTTTAATTATACAGATACCGGAGATTTGCAGATTTTGGAACTGCCTTACAAAGGTGAAAAAATTTCCATGCTGATTCTACTGCCTACAGAAAATCTTGACAGCATTGAAAGTTCCTTGACAACGGAAAAGCTTGATGAATATAAATCTCAAATGAAAGAAACAAAATTGGATTCAATTTATCTTCCAAAATTTGAATTTTACACAACGTATAACTTAAATAAAAATTTAAAAGCTTTGGGGATGCCAACTGCATTTGACTCCGATAATGCCGATTTCTCTGGAATGACAGGCCAGAGAGATTTGTTTATCAGTTTAGTCATTCACCAAGCATACGTTAAAGTTGACGAGAAAGGGACAGAAGCCGCAGCCGCAACTGCTGTGATTGGAACAATGAGCGCACGTATCCCAAGAAACGTGTTCATGGCGGATCATCCGTTCATATTCATAATACAGGAAAGGGGCACTGGAAATATTTTATTTTTTGGAAAGGTTGTTGATCCCACCAAATAAAATTTTCGCCAAAAGGCAAAAGTGTTTTATCTGTAATTCTCCTTTACGTATTCCTCGAGTTTGTTGAGCGATTCCTCCAAGACATCCGAGGGATTTTTTCTTTCCCTCTTTATTTTATTATCAGTGAAAGAAGTGATATTTTTAGGTAGCGCAGAAACTGCCATTAGAACAAGATTGTTTTGGCCAATAAACCATGTATACGCCATCTGAAATTTCACTATAGCTTATTCCGTTTTCAGAAAGGTAATCGGCCAACAGGTTCTTTGACTCATCCTCGCTAAACCATGTTCCCAAATTACCACCACTGCCCATTCTCTGCCCTGTAGAATTTACGTTGGCATAGTAAATGGCTTCATCATTCGCGACAAAATACGTTCTCCAGAAAACGCTGCCGCCATTTTTCGGTTCAGGTTTTACATGAGCCAGAACAGGCTCCTTGGTTTCACCCAAGGAAATTGTATCATAAATGATTTTTGATTGATTATAATCCTCGTTGCAAACCTGTTCGCATGTTTTGGGTGTTTCTAACACCTTGCCGGAATTTTCGCATTCAGTCACGCATTTCCGCAAATCGAAATTTTCTACTACTTGTCCTTCCATTCTAATCATTTCCATGAACCACGCATTGGCGGTTATCCTAGCTTCTTCCTTCGTTGCAATAGGTTCTGCTGTACCAGGAGAAATATCATACAATTGCGTCGTATTCTTTATCTCTTCTTCGGTGAAAATTGTTTGTCCTCTTCCTACATCTCTTACCAAATAATACTTGTCATTTACGGTAAAAAGGTAGCCGTACAAAGGTCCCTGTGTGGCGACGCCGATTGTTGCCGGCTGCTGCGTGCAGCCGCTTATCAGAACCGCGCTTATCACCAAACTGAGTGCAAGAAGCGCCTTCATAAATATATTTGAGGGAAAATGCTTAAAAAGCCAGGCGGAAATCTTTCGGTTTCCGCCAAAACGGCATCAGCTCCTGTAATTCTCTTTCACATATTCCTCGAGCTTGTTGAGCGATTCTTCGAGGACATTGAGCGGCGGGAGGAAGACGATTCTGAAGTGGTCGGGCGTCGGATAGCCGAAGCCCGTGCCGAAGACCGCGAGAATATGCTTCTTGTATAGGATGTCCATGATGAACTTCCTGTCGTCCGTCACGCCGGGAAGCTCGAATTTCGGGAACGCATAGAAAGCGCCTTTCGGCTTCGTGCATGAGAAGCCGTCGATTTCGTTGAAGCGCTTGTGTATGAGGTCGCGTCTTTGTTTGAGTTTCCTGTTCATCTCAGGTATGTGGTCCTGCGGTCCTTCCAACGCTGGTTTTATCGCGTACTGGAACGGCCCCGGCGCCGAAAGCCTTGACCTTGCCAGGCGGAAGACCGTGTCTTGGAAGTCCTTCCTCGCCTCTTCCGGCCCGCTGAAAATCATCCATCCTGTTCTCCAGCCGGGCACTATGTAGTTCTTCGAGAGGCCGTTGAAAGTGAGAATGGGGATGTCGCCTGCGAGCGACGCGGTCGAAACGTGCCTGTCATCGTCGAGCAGGATCTTGTTATAAATCTCGTCGGAAAAAATGACCAGGTTGTGCTCACGCGCGATGTTGACTATCTCCTGCAGCGTCTTCTTCGAATACAGGGCGCCGGTCGGGTTGTTGGGATTGATGAGAATTATGCCTTTGGTTTTGCTGTTGATTTTTTTCTTTATGTCGTCTATGTCAGGCTGCCAGCCATTCTCTTCGACGCAGTTGTAGTGGTTGTGGGCTGCGCCGATCTTGTTGACGACAGCAGTATAAACCGGATAACCTGGAACGGGCGTAAGGATGTTTTCGCCGGGGTTGAGCAGCGCGTTCATCGCCATCTCTATGCCCTCGCTGACGCCGGCGCTTGTGAGGATATCGCTCTTCGTCACGCCCTTTATGCCGTCCCTTGCGGCCTCTTTCACTATCGCTTCTCTTGCTTCATCGACTCCCGCGGAGTCGGCGTAGCCGTTAAGGTTCTTGAGCATCGCGTCATGGGCAGCCTTTATGATGTGCGGCGGAGTGACAAAATCGTAAACGTTCGGATCGCCGATGTTAAGGTTGAGGATCTTCTTGCCCTGCGCCTTCAGCTTATTCGCTTCGACCACGACGTCGCGTATAGCATACGTTACTTTGCCCGCCCTTTCGGCCGGAATAATCTTGTTCATAGTAAGATACTCTATTGTCTCCGGCTTTTTAAATTATTTGCCCTGTCGGATTCGTCAGAAAGCGAATCATTCCCACACGAACTCGAAGTTTTCGAAGTTCGTCTTTTTCTCGCGGCTGCTGATTTTCCATATGGCCATGATAATCAGGCCACTCAGCACGCCGCCCACGTGGCCGAAATTCGCCACGCCCGGTTCGAGGCCCATCAGCCCGAAGAACGTCTCCTCGACCAGCAGGAAGACAAGCATCACTGCAGCTGGCATGGGGAAGAAGCCGAGCATGTAGACCCAGCTGGTCGGGTAAAGAAACGCGTAAGCGGCCAGCACACCGAACACCGCGCCTGATGCGCCTATCAGGCCGGCGCCTATGGCCCCGTGAAGCAGGGACATGGCCGCGATGTAGAACATTGCCGACCCCATGCCTGATAAAATGTAAAGAACGATGAATTTTTTCGTGCCGAGGCTCTGCTCCAACTGGAAGCCGAATATGGCGAACACAAACATGTTTATGACCAGATGGCCGGGGTATATCGTAACGCCGGCGGCCGTCTCGACGTAGGTCGCGTGCAGGAACATGTAGGTGAAGAACTGATAGAAGTGGCCCGACAAAGCCTCGCTCGGCGTCAGCGCAAAAGCATCGTCGACTACCGGATAGGTGAACAGCTGCAGCAGCCACACTATAACGTTGGCTAGTATAATCGCGAAGGTCACTGATTTCGTGAAAGGCTTCCTTGTTGCCAGTTTCATTTTATCACTTTCTTTGATTTGTTTGATTTGATTTCAGTATTATAATAGTCGCATATCTTTTTCAGCTCGCATATGTCGCATCTCGGCTTTCGCGTTATGCATATCTTCTTGCCGAAGTTGACGAAACCCATGTTGACGATGAAGCGCTCTTTCTCCGGCACGAGCCTTTCTAGGTTCGCGCGAATCTCTTCGTATCTCGCTTTCTGCCTCGCGAAGCCCAGTCGTTTTGAACATACCTCGACGTGCACATCTACCGCGATTACCGGCTGGCCGAAGCCGTATGAAAGCACGATGTCCGCGGTCTTCGGACCGACCCCGTGCAGCGCCATCAGCTCCTCGCGGGTGCGGGGGAAAGAATTCTTGTAATCCTGCGCAAGGACTTTCGATATTTCGATTATCTTTTTCGTCTTCTGGCGGAAGGGTCCGGAAGGCCGGATGATTTTCTCAAGCCTGTTGCGGTCTAGCTTAACAATATCTTCTGGGGTTGAAACGATTGAGAAAAGGCGATTGCTGACGACCTCGGTGGTCTCGTCCTTCGCCCGCTGCGAAAGTACGGTAGAGATGAGAAGCCGGAATAAATCGCTTCTCTTTTTGAGAATCGAGGTATCGACCTCGCCGCCGTATTTTTTCTTCAGGTATGCGAGGACGATGCGCATCTTGCGCTTTTTCTGCAAGGCGTCGTTTTGGGGCATGAGAATAACTTGAATACGATTTTTAAAGCTTTTTACGAACGTTAAAGTATGACGGTCTACCAGTCGTCGGGAACGAACCCGTCAGCCTACCTGAACGGAAGAATGCTGGAACTTTACAACGATGTTGACAGGACATATACCAGAAAAGAAAATAAAACCATGGTAGGCCCTATTGCATTGGGAACTGTTATTGGTGGCTTAGTAATATCAATGACGGATATATTCTCGGATAACGGTGCTTGTTTCTTATCTTCACTTGTGCTGGGACCTGCTATTGGCGGTGCCGCCGAGTATCTTCATCTTAAAAGGATACCTAAAGGGATTAAGAGATATTATCAAAGAAAACTTGGACATAATTTCAACGAAAGAGAATTTCAGGAAATACTGGATTTGAGGAGGCATATAGCACGTGAGCGTGAGGCGCAACGAAGAGCGCCAGTGTACATCACTTCTTCGAAAAAAATAGAAAAGCGTCTTTTTGATGAATATGTTGAACTGAAGTCACAAAGCGATAGTCTTCACATGAGTGCAGATCTTCGCTCATCTGACCACAGGCGTTTGGTACTGTCTTATCATTTACATCAAAATCTACCAGCATTTGCTAATGAAAATCCAGCGATACAACTTGATCGTGGATTCCGTATCCATGATACGGAATTAGAAGCACGTAATCTAGAAAGTCAAGGTGCAGAAATTGATAGTATAATAAAAAGAATAGAAGCTTTTCATCCTGAAATAAAAGCAGAGTATGCAAAAATCTTTCCCGGAAAAAAATGATTTTTTCACCTTATCAAATTCTGATTTGTTTTTCAGTGTTCTGGCTCAGCTGAAAATGATGTACTGATGATGAATTTATATTGACGGTTTTAGTGATAAGGATATACCACTAAAAGATTATAAAACAATTAGAGCTATACGTGATTGGTTGACCGAAGACCCACGTGATTGGTTAAAATAATTATCCATTGAAAATCAGAAGTCTCCGAGACGTCGTTGCTTCAGGATTATGCTCTTCTTGACGTATTCATAGACAGATGTTTTCAGTTTCGTGTTGACGTGAGCCAGCGCTTCTTTCAGGGTTGCGAATTTCATGGGCGGCTGGCTGAGGGCGTTGCGCGTGTTCTCGAGACACTGCCACACGCCGACAGGAATGGTGTACCCTTGGTGAATTTCACGGAAGATGACGCATCTCGCCTGGCGCTTCATGCGCTCCAGGCCTTCGGCGAGGCCCAGGCGGTTCGCGTAGAAGCCGCCGCCCTGTTGGTCGGCGTAGTCGCTGCGGCCTGCGAAGGGCTCGTATTCGGCTGTGATTTCCGGCTTCTTGAGGTACTGCGCCCAGTAGGAGCCGGGCGACCAGCATTCGAAGTTCTCGTATTCCCAGTTACCGGGCATGAGCAGGATTTCATAATGGTTGTCGAGATAGTCGCTGGTATAGATCTGGTACTCGTTTATCGAAGGGCATTGCCTGACCTGTTCGAGCAGGCGGTTAGCCAGCATGGAATGCATCGCCGTTATGCTCCAGCGGGTCGGCACGAGTTTTCTGCGCTCGCGCATGCCAAAAATACCTGATGAGAGGATGGTGATGAGCTTGTAAACATCGATTCCCTGGCTGTACAGGGCGAAAGTGGCGTCGGTCGTTTTGATGTCGTCCGTAATGACTTTTTCGACCTTCGGCGAGACCTTGGGGTTGCCGGCGATGGCGAACTTCTCTATCGTCCCCGAGGGGCCCATGGGATTGGCAATGTCGGAGAATTCAAGGGATATCTGAGGGATGTGCTTGAAGAGGATCTCGACGTCCGTCGGTTTCTTCGCTATCGCTAGTTCCTGGTTCTGCTCTATGAAACGCGAACGTGAGAAGACGTTCTCCCTGTATTTCGAGCGGAGCAACATTGAGCGCAGGCGCAGTATCTCTCCGTATGGCTTGCCGAACCAGGCCTGCGGCGCGTCGATGGTGTCCACGCTCGCCGGGTCTATCGCCGCCATCGGCCCCACGTAAACGTCAGGGTAGAAGTTATGGCCGACAAAAACGCTCGTGCTCGGGCCGAAGAAGTCCTTCTTGAGCGATAGCCCTATCTGCGGCGCTGCGTTGAGCTTGGCCTGCAGCGGGCAGACGCGCCAGCCGCAGAGCTTCCTCGAGCCCTTGCACACTATGCAGAGCCTGGCGGGAGAAACCATATAATATCTGTGTAGTACAAAAATTATAAGTTTTACCCCTCTAAAACGCAGGCGGTAAAAACCTTTATATTTATTAATATTAATATAATGACTTCCAAATATCTACTAAACAATACTAAGTAAACCGTCTTAGAGCCATGTTGAAGCGAATGAGAGGTTGAGCGTACATGACGAACCAGAACCTGCTTGAGGAAATCAAAAAGGCGGAAAAGGACGCCAACAGGATCGTCGAGAACGCCGAAAAGCGCAAAAACGAGATAATTCTTGAGAGCGGCAGAAGCGCGAGGACGCTTGAAGAGAAAGAGATGGAAAGGCTCAAGAAGGACGCCGAGCAGCAGATAAAGCTTTACGAGGAAAGAGCTGAAAGGGGGATGGAACGTTTTCTTAGCGAAAAAAAGGCGGAGACAGAGCAGATGAAGAAGGCCTCCGCCAAAAGGGTGGAAAGGGCTGTCGAAATCCTCAAAAAGGAGTTCCATGACTTTCTTGGAGGGTGAGACCGCATGCTTTTCCCCAACGAGATGTCCAGGGTGACTGTCGTCTCCCCCAGAAACTATATGGAGGACACCATAAAAGCGCTTTACGAGGCAGGCGTCCTGCATCTCAAGGACTACGTGCCCATGGAAGGCGACCACTACCCCATTGGCACGCCCCTGCCGAACGCTGAAAAGATATCGGAGCTTCTTCTTGTGTTGAACTCGATAAAAACCCAGCTGGTGCTCGGGGAGACCGTAAAAAAGAAAACTGACCTTTCGCTGGACAGCGCCCAGAAATTCCTCAATGACATGCAGGAAAGGGTAAACAACACAAACAGCGAAATACGCGATACGGAAGCTGACATAAAGGAGAACGCCTGCAGGAAGGAGGTTCTTGATTTTCTCGTGCAGACGAAGATCAAGAAGTTCGAAATGCTGCGCGGCTACGGCAGCCTCGAGGTCATGACGGGCTACGTCCCCGACGTCAGGCTTCTTAAGGAGCGCATGAGCACGATAGACTCCGAAATGTTCACCTCGGAATTGAAGGTCAAAAAGGGCTTCCCTGCTGTTTTGTTCGTAAAGAAGAAGGACGTGGAAAGAGCAAAGAACGCGCTGCAATTCTCCAATTTCTGCAGGATAGAGACCGACCTGGAATGGAAGAAAGCGACCGTAGCAGAAGAATATGATGCTTTCAACAGCAGGATGAAGGCGCTCGAAAAGAAACTCAAGGCCCTTAAAGGAGAACTGGAAAACATAACCAAAGAAAGGGGAGGCACGCTCCTGGGCCTGGAGGACAGCCTGACGGCAGAGATTCGCAAGTCCGAGGTGCCGCTGAAATTCGCCGTCAGCAACCACAGCTTCATGATACAGGGCTGGGTGCCGAGAGGCAGGCAGGACATGCTGGAGAAGCGGCTCAGGGGAATAACAGAGAACCTTTACCTGAGCATCGAGGAAGTCGGCGAGGATGAGGCAGCGCCGGTACTGCTGGAAAACAAAGGTCCGCTCAAGCCGTTCGAGTTCTTCCTGCGCCTTTATTCCCTGCCAAGCTACAAGGAGATAGACCCGACCTTCATACTTTTCATGACCTACCCTATCATCTTCGGCATCATGCTGGGGGACATTGGCTACGGCCTCGTCCTGTTCGCCGGCTTCGCCTTCATAAAATACAAGATGAAGAAGATGGGTTCGGTCGCGTCAGTGCTCATGCTTTCCTCGCTGGTGAGCATAGTGTTCGGCTTCATATACGGTGAGTTTTTCGGCTTCGAGACAATAGGCAGCTTCGAACTTCATCCGCTTATAATGAGGGCCGCAGGCATCAATGCCATGCTGCCGATATCCCTCATAATAGGGATAGTGCACCTTAACATAGGCATCACAATCGCCTTCATCAACGAATTGAGGGCGAGGAAGTTCAAGCATGCCCTGGGCAAGGCCAGTTGGTTCGTAGTGGAAACGGGCGGCATACTTTACCTGCTGGAAACATTTTTCAAGATACCCACGGGCGTCGAGCCGATGATGAGTCTGGCCATCCTCCTTACGGGCGTCGTGCTGCTCACTATAGGCGAGAGCTACCGCGGCCTCATAGAAATCCCCGCGCTCGCCAGCAACGTCCTTTCATACGCCCGTATAGCTGCGCTCGGCCTCGCAGGCGTGCAGCTGGCTGTCATAATAAACAGCATGGCAGGCGGCATGTTCCACGCGGGCGGCTTCATGATAGTCGGCGGCGTGGCGCTGCTGTTCGTGGGCCATGCTGTCAACACGCTGCTTTCGCTGATGGGCTGCTTCCTGCAGTCGCTCAGGCTCCACTACGTGGAGATGTTTTCGAAGTTTTATCATGGTGACGGCGAACCGTACAAACCGTTCGGTTCAGGCTGAAACGCAAAGGAGAAATAAAATCGGAGGTGCCAATATGGCAGGAGATTGGGCAGCAATCGCTGCAGCAGCGACGATAAGCGTGAGCGCGGTCGCGACGGCATGGGCTGAGAAAGAGATAGGCACGTCGGCGATAGGCGCGATGGCCGAGAAGGAAGGATTGTTCGCGAAGGGTCTTATCCTGACGGTCATACCAGAGACCATAATCATTTTCGGCCTTGTGGTGGCGCTGCAGATAGTCGGCATGGGAGCTTAAAACGCAAGGAGAGAACATATGGGACTGAACAAGGTAGCCGCTGAGATACGGCAGAACGCGGAAAAGGAAGCGCAGAGGATAGTCGGCGAAGGCAAGAGCGAAGGGCAGAAAATACTGGACGAAACCAGGAAGAGAGTGAAGGAGCAGGAAACAGCGATGAAGGAGGAAATCGAGGCAGAGCTCAGGCAGATAGACGTAAAGATCCAGACGCTCATGAAAAAGCAGACCAGAGAATTCGAGATGAACGCCAAGAAGGAGCTCGTTGAGAAGGTCTACCAGGAATTCCTTGACCACCTCAGGAGCGTGAAAGGCGGCGAAAGGGAAAGGATATTCAAGCAGATGGCGAGGCAGACGAAAGGCCAGCTGAGCAACCCTAAAACCGTCTACGTGAGGAAGGAAGACGCTTCGTTCGCCAAGAAGCTTTTCAGGGGGATGCACGTCATTACGAAGGATATGGACGGCGGCTTCATGCTGGAAAGCGGTGACGGCAAGGAAGCGATGGACTTCAGTTTCGAAACGCTCATCGAGCTTCTGAAGGGCAAGACGCTCAAAAGCGTTTCCAAGACGCTGTTCGGTGGATAAATGAAGCTAAAGCTGAGAAGAATGAAAATGAAGAAAAGGGCAGCCAAAAGGATAAAGTTCAAAACGTATCCTTACACCGTCACGAGGGTAAGGGTGATGAAGTCGAAACTGCTGACCGAGGAAGATTACCTCAGGATGAAGAAGATGGGCACCAGCGAAATCATCCGCTTCCTCGAGGAAAGCGAATACAAGACGGAAATAGACTCGCTCTCGAAGGAGTATAGGGGGACGGAGCTCATAGAGCTCGCGCTCAACGAGAATCTCGCTCACGTCATAAACAAGCTGCTGATGATATCGCTGAAGGACGAGGTGAAGCAGCTCATAGAATTCTACTCGCTGAAATGGATACTGAACAACGTGAAGCTCATCCTGCGGACGCGCATGAACAAGCTCGGCGAGGAGGACCTGAAATACGGCATCATACCGATAAACCCCACGGGCTATGATAAATGCCTGAAGATGTACAAGGACGACGCAGAGGAATTCGTCGAAGAGCTCAGCGCCATCACTGGAATAGACATCGAAAGGCTCAAGGAGCTTTACAATGCGAACGACCTCATTGCACTCGAGAACGAGATAGACGTTGACTTTTACTCGAAGATGATCGACCTCAAGAAGAGGATGAAGCTGAAGAAGAATGACCCGCTCAGGCAGTTTTTCGACCACCTGGTAACCCTTATGAACATAAAGAACATAGTGAGGTTCAAGAGGGAGGGCATAAGCGAGGAGATCATAAGGAAGATGGTAGTTATTGAAAATCCGCTGAGACTGGACATGAAGGCGGGCAAGGGGCTTTTGAGCATCAGACGTAGGCGAATGGGAGACAAGCTCATAGAGAGCATGATACAAGCGGAAGACGTCAAGGCGGTTTTCGAGAAGCTGAAGGAGAGCAGGTACAAGGATCTTGCAACGCCCGACGTGCTGGAGAACCCCTCGAGGCTCGAGGGCTCGATAGACAAGTTCCTGCTCATGCACGCCTCAAGGCTCCTGCACAGGAGGCCGCTTTCGGTCTCGCCCATATTCGGCTTCCTGCTGACAAAGGAGATCGAGACCAAGAACATCAAGCTGCTCGTGCACGCGAAGGCGATGGGCCTTGATGAGAAAGTGATAGACAACAATCTCATAGTCATACACGATTCGGCGCTGAAGGCGCTGAAAAGGATTGAAGGTGATAAGGCACGCATGAAATAGCTGTGATGGGAAGCGAATATTTCGTGCTCGGCTTCCAGTCTGCCGGCGTGAGGCAGGCCTTCGTCGTGACGAAGGAAAACATAAACAGGCAGTTCGAGGAAGTCATGCAGAGGAAAGACATCGGCATACTCGTCATGAACAACGACGATTTCCAGATGCTGAACGAGCGCCTCAAGGAGCGAGCGCTGGTTCAGGTGAAGCCGACCGTCGTAATCCTCTCGCACGACATCTCCGCCGAGGAGAACATGAGGCTCATGATCAGAAGGTCGCTTGGAATAGACCTTTGGGAGAAAAAAGGTTAGGTGGTTATGATGGAAGAAGCGAAGGGTAAGATATACAGGGTTGCCGGCCCTGTCGTGATGGCCGAGAACATCGACGCAAGGATGTACGACCTCATGCGCGTCGGCAGCGAAAAGCTCATGGGCGAGGTCATCCAGATAAACCCGGACAAGATTACGATCCAGGTTTACGAGGATACCTCGGGCATCAAGCCGGGCGAGCCCGTGGAGAACACGGGGCAGCCGCTGGTCGTCGAGCTCGGGCCTGGCCTGCTCACGAGCATTTACGACGGCATACAGAGACCGCTGCCGGTGCTGAAGGAAATGATGGGCGACTTCATCAAGCGCGGCGCCAAGACGCCGGGCCTTGACAGGAAGAAGAAGTGGCGCTTCAAGCCCAGCGTAAAGCGGGGCGCTGAAGTGAAGGACGGCCAGGTCATAGGCACCGTAAAGGAGACGAGTGTCATAGACCACAAGATCCTTGTCCCGCCCGGCATGGGAGGGACCATCAGGGAGATAAAGGAAGGGGACTTCACCGTCGACGAGACGATCGCGACGCTTACCAGCGGCAAGAAGCTCAGCATGATGCACATATGGCCGGTCAGGAAGGCCAGGCCTGTAAAGGAAAAGCTTACGCCTGAAATCCCGCTCATCACAGGGCAAAGGATTCTCGACTCGCTGTTCCCGCTCGCGAAGGGCGGAGCCGGCGGCATTCCTGGGCCTTTCGGCTCGGGCAAGACCGTCATACAACAGCAGCTCGCGAAATGGTCGGACGCAGACATCGTGGTTTACGTCGGATGCGGCGAAAGAGGGAACGAGATGACGGAAGTACTGAAGGACTTCCCGAAACTGATAGACCCCAAAACGAACAAGCCGCTCATGGAGAGGACCGTCCTCATAGCGAACACGTCGAACATGCCCGTCGCAGCGAGAGAGGCGTCGATTTATACGGGCATAACCATCGCAGAATACTACCGCGACATGGGCTATGACGTAGCGTTGATGGCGGATTCGACGTCGCGATGGGCGGAGGCGATGAGAGAAATCTCTTCGCGTCTCGAGGAGATGCCCGGCGAGGAAGGCTATCCCGCATATCTTTCTGCAAGGCTCGCTGAATTCTACGAGCGCGCCGGAAGGGTGAAGCCGCTCGGCGTCAGCAAGATCGGCTCGGTAAGCATCATCGGCGCGGTCTCGCCGCCCGGAGGCGACTTTTCGGAGCCAGTGACTCAGTCGACGCTCCGCGTCGTGAAGACGTTCTGGGCCCTTGACGCGAAGCTCGCGCACAGACGTCACTTCCCATCGATCAACTGGCTCACTTCGTATTCGCTTTACGAGGACATACTCGAGCCGTGGTACACGAAGAACGTCGCGCCCGACTGGAGGAAGATAATAGTGGAGTGCAAGAAAACCCTGCAGGAGGAGGAGAAGCTGCAGGAAATCGTGCAACTTGTGGGCTCTGACGCGCTGCCCGAGAACGAGCAGCTCACCCTCGAAATCGCGAGGATGATACGCGAGTTCTTCCTGCAGCAGAGCGCTTACCACGAGGTCGACACCTTCTGCGACCTGAAGAAGAACTACATGATGATGAAGACGATTCTTCACTTCGCCGATAAGGCGCGCTATGCGCTGAAGGCAGGCGTTCTGGTGCGCAGCCTGCTCGAGGTTAAGGCGAAGAACAGAATCGCGGACGCCAAGTTCGAGAAGAACCACGAGAAAATCCTTTCTGACGCTCAGCAGATGATGGACAAGGAGATAGATGATTTGATTAAGGAGATAAAGTAGCGGAGGTGCTCATTATGAGAATGAAAGACTACAAGACGATAACAAGAATCGCAGGTCCCCTGCTTTTCGTTGAGAAGACCCACGCGGTCGGCTACGGCGAGCTGGTGAGGGTCACCCTGACGAATGGCGAAAAGCGCCTAGGCCAGGTCCTGGACACTTCGAAGGACATAGTAGTCGTCCAGAGCTTCGAGGGAACGAGCGGGATAGACAAGAAGTCGAACGTCCGATTCCTCGGAGACGTCATGCGCCTCAAGGTTTCCGGCGACATGCTGGGCAGGATATTTAACGGGAGAGGCGAGCCTATAGACGGCGGCCCCGACGTAATCCCGGATGAAGAGCTGGACATCAACGGAGCCGCGATAAACCCGTACGCCCGCGGCCCCCCGCAGGACTTCATCCAGACCGGCGTCTCGACCATAGACGGCATGAACACGCTGGTACGCGGCCAGAAGCTGCCCATATTCTCAGGAAGCGGCCTGCCGCACAACGACATCGCCCTGCAGATAGCAAGGCAGGCGAGGGTCAGAGGCGAGAAAGAAACGTTCGCGGTCATCTTCGCGGCGATGGGCATTACGAACGAGGAAGCCCAGAAATTCATCCGCGACTTCGAGGAGACGGGCGCGATAGAGAGGGCAGTCGTCTTCCTGAACCTTGCGGACGACCCGGCGGTCGAGCGCCTGATCACGCCGAGGCTCGCGCTGACGACAGCCGAGTTCTTCGCATACCAGAAGAACATGCACGTGCTGGTCATACTCACGGACATGACCAACTACTGCGAATCGCTCCGCGAGATCAGCTCGGCGAGAGAGGAGATCCCCGGCCGCCGAGGCTACCCGGGATACATGTACACTGACCTGGCGACGGTATACGAAAGGGCTGGCATGATCAAAGGACGTAGTGGCAGCGTTACGCAGATCCCGATTCTCACGATGATAGGCGACGACATAACGCATCCGATACCGGACCTTACTGGCTACATCACCGAAGGCCAGGTCGTGCTGAACAGGGAGCTGCACATGAAAGGCATATACCCGCCGGTCGACGTGCTGCCATCGCTTTCGAGACTCATGAACCAGGGCATAGGGAAGGGCAAGACCCGCGAGGACCACCGCCAGGTTTCGGACCAGCTTTACGCTGGTTACGCCGAAGGCAGGGACCTGCGCGGGCTTGTGGCGATAGTGGGAGAGGAAGCGCTCTCGCCGAGGGACAGGCGCCTTCTCAAGTTCGCAGAGGAATTCGAAAAGAGGTTCGTGCAGCAGGGCATGAGGGAGAACAGGGAAATAGAAAAGACCATGGGCATTTCATGGAACCTGCTGTCAGCGATACCGAGAGAGGAGCTGACAAGGATAAGCGAGGACTTCAAGAAACGCTTCTACAAGGGCGAAGGCGCCCCGCAGCACCTGACCGTCGAGCCTGTCGAAGAGAAGGCCGGGAAGAAAGAGGAAGCCAAAGAGGCGAAGACCGAACACAAACACGAGGTGAGGAAAGCTGCAAAGGCTTCCGCCAAACCCAGGAAAAAGGCGAGGAGAAGATAGCTTAGGATTAAGGTAATTATGACTGACGTCAAGGCGACAAGATCCGAGTTGCTGAACATAAAGAGGAAGATAAAGCTGGCGCATGCAGGCCACAAGCTGCTGAAGAAGAAGCGCGATGGCCTGATACTCGAGTTCTTCGACGTGCTGAAGAACGCCAGGAACCTGAGGAAGGACCTCAACGAGAAATACATAGCAGCGCACGGCAGGATGCTTGAATGCGCCGCGCTCGACGGCATGGTGAACATAAAATCCATCGCCTTCGCGCTCAAGGACAGACCAGCCATAGAACTCGAGGTCAAGAACATAATGGGCGTCACGGTCCCGGTGATAAAGGCGGGAACCGTGAGGAAGAACCTCGTCGAAAGAGGCCACGGCATAATGTCGACCAGCCTCAGGATAGACGACATGGTTAAGGGCTACGAAACGCTGCTGGAAAACATAATAGTCGCGGCGGAAATCGAGACGACCATGAGGAAGCTGCTCAAGGAAATAGAGTCCACGAAGCGCAGGGTGAACGCGCTCGAGTTCGTGGTAATCCCGAGGCTGAGGCAGCAGGCTGCTTTTATTAACATGCGGCTCGAAGAGATGGAAAGAGAGAACATTTTCCGCATGAAGAGGCTGAAGGGCGATTGAATGAATTCGACCACAAAACAAAGGATTGTAGCGATTTTCGTAGGCGCTGTCATGCTGTTCAGCATGGCGGAGATCGGCATGCTGCGCAACATCCCGGGCAATACGCCGGCGACTGCAAAACTGCCCGATGTCGTGAACAGGAAACTGACGCTGCTTGAAATGAGAGACGCGCTGACGAGCGGCAAGGTCCTGATTGAATATTTTTACAACGAAACGTGCGCCAACTGCACCGCCAAGGAGAACATGTACAAGGAA
>Ga0315282_10003510_pt1 | contig 28061 bp, 31 predicted proteins | sample YL17G07_20_MG_FD_203693 | JGI IMG/M metagenome (GOLD analysis project Ga0315282, IMG submission 203693) | Sediment microbial communities from Yellowstone Lake, YNP, Wyoming, USA - YL17G07_20 | ecosystem: Environmental > Aquatic > Freshwater > Lake > Sediment | place: USA: Wyoming | collected...
GCATGGCTCCTCCGGGGCGTTATCTCCATATCGAACCGATGCCTGGAGGGAGGGCGCTGATCGATTTCAATCGTGCCTATAACCCCTTCTGCGAGTTTAACGAAAAATATACCTGCCCCTATGCCCCCGAAGAAAACCGACTGGAGATCGCCATTCGAGCAGGAGAGAAGCGTTTCCGCTGAAGGAATCGGCACTTTCTTTATCAAAGTGAAACCTTGTCTTAGGCCATGGGCCATGTTAATATGATAGCTAAGATCATTCATCATTCGGAATTGATTTTTAGGTTTGGCGCTTAGTGCTTCGATTCGCAAATACGATCACGTATCCTCATGCTGTGAATTGAAATAATTGCTCACTCAGCACTAAGTCCTGAGTAAATAAATACGTTACCGAATTTATGAATCGATGGACTTAGATAAAATTTAGAAGAAGAGAGAAAGGGATAGTGGGCGTGGAAAAGAACGGGTATCGGAAACAAGCAATGGAAATATACCAATTTATCAGCGACCATCTCTACTTCAACCGTCCAGATATGGAAATTAAAGGAGAGCGTTTTAATTCGGCGATCCTGCTAAGCCTTCTTACCGGCCTGAAGAAGGGAAAGGAATTGATTATTGGAGAACCAGGGTTGGGGAAGACAACCTCCGCAGAATATGTCTGCTCACTCATCTACCAATTTCCATTGGGCGTGATTTGGGGGAGTGAGGTTTCAGGGCACCCGGAACAAACAGAGGAAAAAATTATTGGCAGACCGGATCTGGGCAGATTGAATCGAGGCGAGGAGGATGTGGTGTGGACCAATTTTTCCCAAATCCCAGTAAAAATTGTGGATGAGATCAATCGCCTTCCAGAAACCAAACAGAGCATGATCCTGGATGGGGTGGATCGAGGGAATTGGGAATACCTCAATGAGATGATCATTAACGAGGAATACTGTCTTTTTGCCACCGCCAATTATCAAGATGGAGGGACCAATACCATCATCGCTCCTCTGGTGGATCGATTCGATGTCATGGTGGAGTCGAGATACCCTGGGGCCAATCTTTCTTTTCTCATTGGGAAGGATAAGCGAAAAGATCATATCCTTAGACATTCGAAGTATGAAAAGGAGCTTTATCACATTCTGAAATCCAAGATCGCTTATGAGAGGAAGATTTCTAAAATGGAAGAAGTTTGTAATGCCTACGGGGAATATCTTGATGAAGTATTAGGGGTCAAGTCCTTTCAGAGACAAGACCGTGATCAAATTCGTGCAGAGATGGAAAGTTTAGAGTTGGACCTCGATGCCAGCGCCTTTACTCGAATGCTTCTCGCTGAATTGTCTTTCTGTGAACGGTATGGGCAGAAACGGGTTGTCGAAAACTGTGAAGAGGGGTGTCATTATACGGAATATCTCTGCCGCCAAATTAAAAATTGTGCCTCCAATCGACTCCCTTCCTCTATAAAGCAGTATGCGCAGGGATTGGCATGGTTGATGGAGGATTCTGAGATCGACATCGAACATATCAAGGCAGTCATTCCCTATACGTTGGCCCATCGGATCCAATGGAAGGACGAGGTCCTTTCTCAGAAAGAGAGATCGAAAAGGGATGATCCCTTCCCTATTTTTCTTGCAAAGGAAGCGGTGAAAACAGTTTCTCAGAGATATCGAGAACAGAGCGAACATCTGAAAGATGCCTTGGCGGTCGGATCGAAGGTTTTTCAAGGGGGGGATTTGGAACCCTTGGAAGGGGATCACCCCCTTTATGTGGAAGTTAAAAAAGACATCGATACCCGAAGGAGCTAAGGCGGGAACGTTTTTTTCTATCGTGTTTTTGAGAGGCTAGATTTAATGATGAAATCCCCCACCCCGCCAAAAAAGAGTTCCATTCTCCCCCCAGACAAAGAAAGCTGGATAACCAAGAATCCCTTTGAGGAATTTAAAACCTTTGCTGCCCCCACCCCTGACCTCCCCCTGGATCAGATTGTCCAATCCACCGAGGCGGTGATGGATCGGATCCGCCGGGGATACGAGAAACTTTTAGAAGAGGAGGCCAAGGAACTTGTCTGGATGGTGCAATACAATACGATCATCAAGGCTTATGAGGTGGCGGAGAAATATGTAAGGGAGGTCGATTATACGGCAGAGGATATTGAAGACTTCTGCTTTGCTTTAGAGAACACCCAAAGGATTCCGTATCTCATCCCAGGACCAGCCGGCGTCTACATTTCTGCATTATGTAACTACGCAATGGAAGAAGAGATCGTCCTCAAGCTTTCTGAGCTGAAGACAGAGATCAATCTCATTGGATTTCGACTTTCAAAAGGAAAGCGATTGATGATCGAGGGAGATACCGGCGATTTCACGGGCATTGGCCTTGAGGGGGGGGAGTTAGTCATTGAGGGAAATTCAAAGAACTGGACAGGGGCAGGGATGAGGGGGGGAAAAATTTTGATCAAGAAGAACATCGGCCTCCATACGGGTGAATGGATGATGGGAGGAGAAATTTATGTAGGGGGAAGGGTTAGGGGGCTTGGAAATATTGTCGAGGGGAAGGTCTACGAGAGGGATAAACTCGTTTATCCAGGAAAAGTGCGGTATCCCAATCTTTATTATTAAAGATGAAGAGAAGATTTGTTGAACCTCAGCGATTAAGGATGGAAGAACAACATTATCAATCGATCATTGAAGAGATTTGGCCCAAGTTGAGGAGAAAACATCTCTATCCTGAGATCCCTATGCCCAAGGTCAAGGGGATCCCTGACCCGGAGCAGGGTGAGGGTGAAGAGGGAGAAGGCGTTGGGTTGGAGATGAAACAAAAGCAGATGACCATCAATGGTGCTTTTGTTTCACAAATGAAAGACAAGATGCCTGAAAAAAGAGTCATCGAGGCTCTTCTCGATCATGGGATTACCCATTACACCTTTTGCCCATGGGATTTCCATACACATCTCAGGCTTTATGCAGAGGCAAAGAAAGTGGTGGGCGATAAGGAATTGGCCAAACAGATGTCCAATTACTTTATCGATGTCATTGCGGATACCCATTGTGTTAGAAAGAGGTTTACGGAGATTCCAGAATTACATCGAAACCTGAAAAAAGGGACGATCGAGGAAGTGATCGCTTTCCTTTACCAAAAGATTTGGGGAATCGATTTGGGAATTCCGCCTTCCAAGATGAGCGTGAAAGGACACGCAGATATTGTCCGAAGACTTGCACGAATTCCCTATTTGGATCGCTCACGATGGGGAGAGAGTATCCGAAAGTTTGCCCGCTCTCTCAAACCCCTTCTCCTTGAAGAACAGAAACAACAAGGGAGCAAGGGAGGGAAAGGGGAACACAATCCTCAAGGGGAGGACTATTTGAACCACTATTCCAACGAAGAGATCGATCAGGGTTTAAGGGATTATGCAAGGCAGACCATGGTTTTGTCCGAATTCAAAGATGTCGTGGAGGACTTTTCCGACGAATTAAAAGGGGCGGGTTATGGAATGGAAGGAGGGATGGGGAGAGGTCAAGGGAGTCCCATCGATGCAGACGTCCTTTTCTATATGAAGCTGGCGGAAAATTATTCGATCCCTATCAAGAAAGTCCCTTTGGAAGAAAAAGGGTCCCTCCATCCACATTCTCATTCTCCCTGGGAGATTGGGTCACCTTTTCAAGACGTGGATATTTGGACCAGTTTTGGAAAGATCATGCCAGGTATCACTCAGGTTTGGACGAAAAGAGAGGGGAAAGGGAGAGGAAAAATGGAAGGCACTCCCGATTGCTTAATTGCCATCGATTCTTCAGGAAGTATGATCAATCCTCGAAAAAGCCTCTCCTATGCTGTTCTGGGAGCAGCCTGTGCCACCAATGCCTATCTTCAAAATGGTTCAAAAGTAGCTATCTATAATTTCAGTGATGCCCCGATGGGGGGAAAGGATATTTTGAATTATACAGACCAGCGAGAGGACATCTACCGCGTTCTTTGTAAATATTTTGGGGGTGGGACGGCGTTGGACTTAGAGGATTTAATCCCATTGACCCAGGGGAAGAAAAACTTGGATCTCTTCATCATTACCGATATGAAAATTACCAACCTTGAGGCATTGATCGGATTTTTTGGACAGATCCAAAACCGGGTGACGGCCGTTCACATTGGAGACAACCCTTATGCAGCCCGATTTGAAAAGGCTGTTGAGAAAAGGAAAAACATCAGCATCTATACGGTCAAACGAAAAGAAGATATCCCCCACATTGTTCTCGGAAGGATAAGGGATTATTTTAACCCGACTCATATAAAAAAATCTTGACTCTTCTCCTTCAAATCCTATAATTTATTTCCAGATCATTTTTCCCTCTGAGGGATGGGGAATAGTGGGGTTGAAAGCCCTCACATGAGTCACGGGAGTCTATCAATGAAACAAGAGATTTTAGAGGCAAGATACACACATCAAGAACTTATTCGGAAATATAATTGGATTGCTCCGATCTATGATTTGTTTGGAATTATGATGGAGTCAAAAGCCCGTCAAAGGGCATTAGAGATCGCTGCAATTCAGAACGGAGAAAAAGTTTTGGAAGTCGCCCTTGGAACCGGGCTCAATTTTGTGGAGATACTGAAGAGGAATCAGAATGGATGGGTGGATGGAATCGATGTCTCCATGAAAATGGTGGAGAAGGCAAGAAAAAGAATTTCTAAAACAAAACAAAGGAATTATACCCTCCATCTCTGCGATTGTCGGCATCTTCCTTTCGAGGGCGAAATGTTTGATGTCATCATGAGCCAATATCTCTTGGACATCCTTCCTGTTGAAGATTTCATTCCTATTCTTTTGGAATTTAAAAGAGTTCTAAAAGATGGAGGCAGAATCATTTTAGCCAACATGACAAAAGGGGAGAGATGGTTGAATCAAATTTATGAAGGGATTTATAAACTAAGGCCACCTCTCTTAGCTGGATGCAGAGGGGTCATGGCCCAACCTTTTCTCGAAAAGATAGGATTTAGAGAATTTCACAGGGAATTTGTATCCCAACTCGGATTTCCATCGGAAGTAGTGCGAGGAGTGAAGAAGAACGGTTTGGGTTAAAAATTAAGAATAACCTCTAATAATTATTGAGAATTATATTGATTAAAGATTAGGCATTTTGCTAAAAAAATATAGAATAGGCCATTTTTAGATTAAAAGATTAAAGTTTTCAACAGGGTATTCACAAAAAATGTGGGAAACATACTTAACCTAATAATTCTATTGGTTAAATTAAAAGGGATCAGTTAGAGGAGGGCCATAACTGATCCCAACCAATACATCAAATGGGGGTGAAACAAGGAGGTGCTATGGTTTGATGTACTGGCTAATCAAATAATAATATATCATAATTTAAAATCAATATCTAAAAGATATTTGGCACAAGAATTGCTCAAAAAATGGTTATGAAACGAATTTTAGTTATTATTTTATTCATCTTCTTTATTTCAGACATCTCTTTTGCAGAGGTTTACAAATGGGTTGATGAAAAAGGGGTGGTCTCTTTCACAGATGATATCATGCAAGTTCCAGAGAGATATCGACTTAAGGCTGAAAAAATTGGGTTGCCAGAAGAGAAGGAAGAAACGAAAGTTGAGGGGGGAGCAACCCCTAAGAAAAAAGAGGAAACTTATAGGGATCGATTAGGAAGGGGAGAAGACTATTGGAAGGGACGAGTTGAGGAATGGAAAAAGAAATTAAGAGAATATCAAGATAAATTGGAAATTTTGAGGGCTAAGTATAATAAATTGACAGAGAGGTTTAATGATTCAAAGAGTACAGCGGAGAGAGGAAATCTTCGGAGAGAAAGAGACCAAGTCAAGAATGAAATGGACCAATGTAAAATTCAAATTGAAGAAGCCAAGAACATGCTAGAAAAAAAGATTCCGGAAGAAGCTGAACTCTATAAAGCAAAGCCGGAATGGGTAAGACAGTGAAAATATTTCATAGGCTTTAAAAAAAGTATCCATTGAATAAAAATCCACTTAAAAATTTATAACCCCCCTTTTTAAAAGGAATATACTCTTTTCCCTATTTACAATATCCTCTTTCTAATAATAAGAATATGACAATTTGTAAAAGGGTTTAAAAAATAATGAAATTGGTATTATTTTTGCTGATGATTTAATGTACAAATCTTAAATGGATATGGTAAAATATTGACCAAAATTTGAAGCAAAAAGGAGGTTTTTAAGAGAAAGTGAGGAAATGGCATTAAAAATGCATTTTTAAATTAACCCAAACTAAAAATGTACAAAATAAATCAAAAAAATAAATCTGCCTCACAAACCAAAATGGGTGTCCTCTCGATTGAAAAGAGGAAACATCCAAGGTTTAGTGTCGAGCTGCCCCTAGATTATTCCCGTGTTGATGGGAAAGAAACCTTTGGAGGGATGGTAGCGAATGCAAGCGAGGGGGGACTTCTCGTCTATCTACCCGAAAGGGTCTCGATAGGAACTTTATTGAGAATTGAGATATTTTATGTAAGAGGCTTAGAATTGGACACGGTTAAAGCGGTGGCCAAAGTGGTCTGGTGTGATTTGGCTGCCAGGGAAAGTTGGGGCGAGCACCGATATGGATTGCAGTTTCAATATATTGAAGAAAAAGACTTTAGTCGGTTAACGACTTTATTGAAAGAGGTGGGAAAATAAAAAAATATTGAGGGGAATAAAAATATTTTTATAAAGCCATCGGGCTAGATAAAAAATATGTTGAACTATTTTGAAAAATTGTTTAAAAATAAGGAGAAAAAATGAATCAGGTCTGTTCGGGGATAGCCGAGAGGGGACCCTAAATTTTTCATCCTATAGAAGGCGACTAAAAATCTCCCTCGATATGGTTTAGGGAAAAACTGCTCGGCATAAAAGGTACCTCATGGTTGGATTAAATCAGGAAGAAGGGAGATATAGAGTCCTCCTCATCGGAATCGGAGATAACACCGAAGAAGAAAAAAGTCCTTTCTGTCATAACCTTTCTAAAACCTTTAGCATTCCCTTTCTTCTATTAAAAAAGATTGTTGACCGTTGTCCTATCATCCTCAAAAAAAATCTCTCTTTAAAAAAAGCAGAAATACTTGCCAAAACCCTTAAGTCTTTCGGAGCAACGGTCTCTGTTGAAGAAAGAAGGAATTTCCCGCCCATCTCTCTCGAATTTCAGGAATTGGTCCCCCATCAGTTGGCCTTGGAGTCCTCCTATCTCCGGAAGAGGCAAAGAGGAACATGGAGTGTCACAGGAAGGGTGGAAAATATATCGGATGAGACTTTAAATGATATTTGGGCGCTTATTCAACTTTTTGGAGATCTTGAAGAATTCATTACCTTTGAAGAAACTCCCCTCCCCATTAACCCTCTCCCAGCAGGAGAAACTTCTCCCTTTAAGGTAGTCTTTGAAGGGGACATTTTTATTAAAAGGATTTCCGTTGCATTTAAGAATTCTTCTGGACAACCTATTCCAGCGGTGGATAAAAGGAAAAAGAGGGAGTGGGTGGAGGTGGAGATAGAAGACGAAGATGAGCGGTCGTCTTTCTCCGCTGAACCAGAGAGCCCTTTCCTGCATGTCGAGGAGAACAGAGAGGAGAAGGGAAAAGATGGGGAAGGGGTTGCAGAGGAACCCCTTTCACTCAATCTCGAGGAAACTTCCGCAGAGGCGACATTTGAACCTTCAGAAAAAGTTTTGGAGCTCCCCTCGGGTGTGCCAATGGAGAAGGGGTGCCAAGGAGGGGAAGAATTAGAGAAAGCCGTTGAGGACGAGACCATTCAAGGATTTATTCCAACTGTTTCAGATGAATTGGAAGAAGAAGCAGAAGAAGAAAAAACAAAAGAAAAAGAAGAAGAAAAAACAGCTTTGGACGATTTAGAACTGGATTCTGATAAAGAGGAAGTGGCTGAAGCGTCGCGCCTTGAAGCTTCAGTATTTGAAGAAGCCACCCAATTGCTAGAGGATATTTCTGGGACCACCGGAGAAGCCGAGGGTGAAGAAAAGGCAGAACAAAGGAAAGAAGAGGTAACCAAAGAAGAGACAATAGAAGAAGGGGGGCTTCCTTCATTCTCTTGGATAGAGTATTTTAGAGAGGCAGTGGAAACTTATTATCAAAGACCTCGTGATATTTTTTCGATGTGGTTTGGGGAATGTCGAAAGGAGGGTGAATTTAAAAATTCCATTCATGCCCTTTTGACCATATTGGTTCATTCCCGGTTTGATCAAGAGCACCAATCTATCAAAGCATTGGAAAACACCCAAAGGGTATTCCGACTCATCGTTCAACCGAATCTCCTCCTTGATGACCTACCACCTTTTGAGGGGACACCCTTTGTATCTGGAGAAGTTTGGAGAGACCTATTTCATCGAGCACTCCCTAAGGTCCAGCAGATTGGAAAGGTTATCCTTGAAAAAAATTATTGGAACGCCTTTGATTTGGAACAGTTGATTCAAGTCATCCCCCATATGGGTCATCAAAACAGCCGAATAGCGATCCGATGGATTAACGAATTGATTCCGGATGTCGTGGAGGTTGATTTTTCCGATACTCCCATCATCATTGGGGAAGGTATTTATAGAGTCGCCTCTCGATTAGGCATTGTGGATCCCCATTTCGACACTTATCAAGGTAGGAATTCAATGGGAGATATTAAAATCCAATCTTTTGCGAAAGAGGCTTTTCCTCAGAATCCTGTGAAGGTCGAGGAACCGATGGCCTGGATGGGAAGGGAAGAAGAACGAGGAGGACATTGTTTCCCTATCCAACCACAGTGCGAGGGGTGTCTCTTCGAAGTATTCTGTTCAAGACTTTATGTTCACTTTAACCCATCAGAAAAAGGGATGAGAGAGTGACAGAAAAACAAGAAACGAAATCCCATGTGGGGGTGGCAAATTTAGAAAGGAGGAGACATCCCCGATTTTCAATCGATTTGCCGATAGAGTACCATCTCATCCCCTCATCCATCACCCAAACAGGCCGAGCCCTCAATGCCAGTGGGGGTGGATTGTTGGTTTATCTTTCACAAGAGATAGAAATTGGTCAACATCTCAAAATTAAACTCTTTTTTGCTTCAGGTTCTCGTTTGAATTCCATCGAAGTATTGGCAGAGGTAGTTTGGATGGATATCCATTTGGGGAGAGGGTGGGGAGATTACCGATGCGGAGTAAGGTTTATGGATATCTCCCCTGAAGACCTTAGCATTTTAAAAAATTTTTTAAAAAGTCTTTCAGAATAACTTTGTTTCTTCATTGTCCTCAAAGAGGTTATTGATTTCACTCTCTTGCCAAAAGAATAAAGAAATTTTATAATGATTTTGGAGGAGTGGAGAGATGAGTGGGAAGAGCAGTTTTCCTTACCGCAAATATGATCGAAAGCCGCATCCTCATATCGTGAAGCAAATTTTAGAGGATAGCGAATTGATCGAGATGATGAAAGAGGTGCTTATTAAGGAGGGGAGGGCCTGTCCTTTTTGTCATCGGAAATTGAAAGGGGAACTTAAGGTGAGGGAAATTTGGTAAGAGAGAAATATGAAAAGAGATAATTCTGTTACCAATCATCTCTTTAAGTACTCCCCTTGCCAGTTAGTTGTTTTTAAATATCTTCATCCGGGAATTCCCGGGTGAAGGAAAATTGGAAAGGTTTAACAATAAACATATCTGCTGCGTCGCCCACACCCCCCGCGGGAATAGTAAAAGGCAGTGAGACGACGAAAATGGCAGTCCCCACGATTCCCGCAGCAACCCCAAGGGGTCTGGCGAAAATTATATCCAGGGCACTCCATCCATGTGCGACAGGGTCATCCTTCCCAAATTTATCTCCGGCCCACCCTGTTGAATAAAGACTGCCAATGACTAATGAAAGGGTCAATAATAACAGCAAAATCTTTTTAAATCCTTCCATGAGAAGTTCCTCCTTTATGATCAATTTGAATAAAACCTATCAAAGTTAAAGAGAATTGTCAACTGCTTTAAATGAAATAAAATTAGTTATGAGTATTAAATTTTAATGAAGTATTTTCATCATCAAGGAAGAGAATTCCTTGACGACGAATAACTTGAGGATCAGCAAATGAATCTTCATGAGATATAAATTGGCCACTACCGTTTCTTTTGTCACCTTCACCATCGGTTTATCCTTACAGCAAAAAGAAGTCTCGGAAATTTAAGAATGAGGTCATCATATTTAAACTTGTGTGCCAATGACACAAGGGTTGCAATATAATAATAATTTTTAATGCAATTTTTCTGCCAGATTAATAAATTGAACCGGAATATGGATAATTTATTGAAATTTAAGGATAAATACATTGGAGAATGAGAAAATATCCCTTAAAATTAGTTTATAAAAGTGACAAAGATTGTTATTTGGATAAAAAATGTCATTTTGGGATAAGGCTTTTCCCTTAAATCATGATCTCACCGAAAGGTTGTCGTTTCCTTCATCAGGCGTAATACCTTCGATTGGAAGAGGTGATTCAAAAAGCTATTCCGTTCCTTAGAGATTTCTGAAAAGTCTGGAAATCTCAAGAGAGCGTAGAGTAATTTTTTAGAGCTCTCCCTTAAAATACTTGACAATTGAATTAAAAATCGATATATCTACCCAAAATTCAAGGGGATATCTCGGTGTCCAATTAAACTATGGAATGGACATTACTTCTCAACTCTACATTTGAGCCATTAAAAGTAGTGACTTGGAAAAAAGCGATCATCATGCTGATGCTTGAAAAAGTAGAGGTGATTGAAGAATACGATCGCATGATTCGAGGCGTCAGCATTTCCTTACGGCTCCCCGCCGTGATTCGATTGAATCGTTTTATTAGAAGAAAAACTCCTATCGTTAAATTTTCCCGACAGAATCTTTATGTCCGGGATCGGGGAAAATGTCAGTACTGTGGCACCCCTTTTGAGCACAAGGAGTTGACCTATGACCATGTCATTCCACGGTCTAAGGGGGGACAAACGGAATGGACGAATATCGTGACTTGCTGCACGGCTTGCAACCTCAAAAAGGGGGGGAGGACACCTGAAGAAGCAGGGATGTCGCTGATCCGAAAACCCAGGGCACCCATTTGGATACCCCTATTGCCGATGAGCCTTGGGATCAAAGAAACCCCGGATCCCTGGAAGGATTATCTCTACCTTAATCTGGAGTTGGCTTCTTAATTTTTCTCTATGAACATCTATACTCCTATATACCTCTCATCTCTATTAAAAATTGATCTCAGAGATGAACCGTGGTAGCGGTATAGGTCAGGAGGAAGGTCTTATCAAAGCTTTTGATAGAAATAAAAGGCGGATAACCTATTGCGAAGGGATGGAAAGCAATGAAATATCTTTGGGCCCCGTGGAGAATGGATTATATTTTAGGAGAGAAAAAAAGAGGGTGTTTCTTTTGCAAAGAACTTAAGGATAAAAAGAACAAAAAAAACCTCATCCTCTATCAGGGTGAATATGTGTTTGTGGTCATGAATAAATATCCTTATACCAACGGCCATCTGATGGTTGTTCCCAAACGCCACTGCCTCAATCTGGAGCAATTAGACAGTAATGAATTAAAAGAGCTTTTCGACTTATTGAAAGCCTCCACACAGGTGCTGAAGACAAGCCTTCGTCCACATGGATTCAATATTGGGATGAATATCGGGAAGGTAGGGGGGGCTGGAGAAGACCATCTCCATCTCCATATTGTCCCGAGATGGGCAGGAGATACCAATTTTATGCCAGTGATAGGGGAAACGAAGATCGTCCCTGAATATTTAGAAAAAACCTATCAGAAACTTCACTCTACCTTTATGGATCTTTTGCGGAAAAAGAAAGTCCAGAAAGGAGGATGAAAAGGTGAGATGGGTCAAAACATTGCTTTGGATGTTGGCCTTTTTCGTGGCGATCCTTTTTTCCATTCAAAATAGAAGCGAGGTCACCCTTCGCTTCGTTTTCCCCACAGAGAATTATCAATGGTTTGAAATTCCAAAAGTTCCTCTCCCTCTCTTCTTGGTTATTCTTTGCTCCATTTTTTTGGGAGTCTTGATTGGGGGAGTGGGTGACATTTATAGACGCTTTCAACTCAAAAAGACCCTTCGTCAAAACCAAAAAACGATTGAAAGGTTGGAGAGAGAGATCCAATCGCTTCGGGGTCCTGGTTTGGATCAGCCCTCTTTTCTCAAAAAAGAGAGTTAACCTTCTGATCAGTGGAGGGGATTCTTTATCATGATGAGGGAAATTTCCCCAGGGCGGATTAAAATTTTTCTTGCATCCCAGAGTGAATTGTAGTATAGTTATTACGTAATTAGTTGGTCTGCTGAAAAAGCGGGCTATGTGCCCGCTTTTTTTTTAAAAAGCTGATTAAGCGTGAGAGATGGTGAAAAATGAGATTGTGGATAGGGTACGTGCCCTTGCCGATCCCATCCTTTTGAATGAAGGAATGGATTTGGTAGATACTGAATATCGGAGAGAATCAAAAGGATGGGTCCTTCGCCTCACTCTGGACAAAGAAGGAGGGGTCACCCTTGACGATTGTACCCGAGTCAGTCATGAGGTTGGAAGGAGTTTAGATGTAGAGGATTTCATACAAACCCCGTATACGTTAGAAGTTTCCTCTCCAGGTCTTACCCGTCCATTAAAAACCGAAAAGGACTTTATGAAATATCGCCACCGTTTGATCAAAGTGAAGACTGTCGATTCCATTAAAAATCGGCGGCAATTTAAAGGAAGACTCCTGGGAGTTTCAGAGAACCAAATTGAAATAGAAGTAGAGGGAGGGGTCTTTCAGATTCCTCTCTCCAATGTGGCAAAAGCCAACTTGGAAGTTGACCAGGATGTGCTCCGAAAGGGGCACCATATAAAATGATATTACATTTCAGGGAAGCTCCGTCCAGCCTTGGCGGAAGGAGCTTCATGTTAAAAGGGAGAGATGAATTATGCCATCCAATCTCAATTTTGTGATTGATCAAGTGGGAAAGGATAAAGGGATTGACCGGAAGGTGATCATCGAAGCCTTAGAACAGGCCGTGCTGACTGCTTCGAGAAAGAAATATGGACACCAGGGGGAGATAGAAGTCCACTTTAATGAAGAGGCGGGTGAAGTGGAGTTGTTTCAGTTCAAGCAGGTTGTGGAGGAAGTGACGAATCCATCGACGGAGATCTCTCTGGAAGAGGCCAGGGAATTGGACAGCGAAGCACAGATCGGAGACAGCCTGGGAGTGAAGTTAAATACCGACTTCGGGCGAATTGGAGCCCAGACGGCGAAGCAGGTGATCATCCAGAAGGTGCGAGACGCTGAACGAGAGAATGTTTATAATGAATTTAAGGATCGAAAGGGAGATTTGGTCAGTGGAACCGTTCAGAGGATGGAGAAGGGAAATCTCTATATTAGCATTGGTAGGGCAGAAGCCGTTCTTTTATCGAAAGAACAAATTTCTGGGGAGAGCTACCGGCAAGGGGAGCGGCTTCGGGCCTATATTCTTGATGTACAGAAGAATTCAAAGGGACCGCAAATTTTTGTTTCTAGGACTCATCCAGGATTTTTGATCAAGTTGTTTGAGATGGAAGTGCCTGAGATCTCTGAGGGAGTGATCAAAATGATCAGCGCTGCCCGGGAACCAGGTGAGAGGGCAAAGATCTCTGTCTATAGTTCGAACCGGGATGTGGATCCAGTGGGGGCCTGTGTAGGAATGAGGGGTTCTCGAGTCCAGAGCGTGGTCCAAGAACTTCGAGGGGAGCGGATCGATATTATTCCTTGGTCTCAAGATCAAGCCAAATATGTGTGTAATGCTTTGGCCCCGGCCAAAATCTCTAGGGTCTATATCGATGAGGAAAATCGTCATATGGAAGTGGTCGTGGCAGACGATCAACTCTCCCTCGCCATCGGGAAGAAAGGCCAAAATGTCCGATTAGCCTCTAAATTAACTGGATGGAAGATCGATATTAAGAGTGAATCCAGGATGGAGAAGATCTCCAGTGAAATTTTGGAAAAGTTTAAGAGCCTCCCTCATATCGGAGATGTGGCGAGCCGTGTCCTTTATAACGAAGGCTTCCGATCGATCAAGGAGGTGTCCGAGGTTGACCCAGAAGAGTTAGCAAAGGTTTTAGAAATTGAGAAAGAAAAGGCTGCTGAGATCGTCAAAGGGGCGATTCAGATGTCCCGAAGAGAAGAAGGCGCAGAGGTCAGCCAAGAAGCTCTTCCAACAACTGGTGATCCTGCTCTCGATCCGGTGGACCGGATGGAAGGAGTAGGGGAGAAAACGGCCCAACTATTAGAAGCGAATGGATTTAAGACCGTTTACGATATTTTGGAAACGAATATTGAGAAGCTTTCTGCCCTTCCAGGGATCGGGGTCAAGAAGGCGTCAAAATTGATCCAAACAGCAAAACATTATATCGAAGGAAAGAGAGCATGAGTCAGAAAGGGCATGCCCCCATTCGTACATGTATTGGATGTCGGAAGAAAAGGAAGAAAGAGGAAATGATTTGGTTGACCCTAAGTGATGAAGGAGTGGTGGTGGTGAACGAGAAGAAGCCTCATCCAGGGCGGGGGTTTTATCTCTGTCCAGATCTCGGATGTTTAAACACGGCAAAGAAAAAGAAGAGAGGGGTTGGGTTCTTGGAGACGATGGATTTCCGGTATCTTTCAGCAAAAGGTTTTTCCAAAGAGTGGAAAGGGTTGAATTAGAGGAGGAAGGGAATGACAAAGAGTAAAGTCCTCGATCTTGCACGCGAAGTCGGGATGGGGGATGACAAACTGCTTATGAAATTGAAACGAATGGGGGTGAAGGTAAAAGATAAGAAACTTACCGAACCTGAAAAAAAGGTCTCCTCCTTTGATGAGAAGATTATCGAAAGGGACTCTGAGAAAGAAATCGTTGAGAAGCGGGTCAAACCCACCGTGATTCGGAGAAGGGCAAGAACCCTGGAAGTTAAAGTGGAGGCCCCACCTCCTCTATTGGCTGTCGTCGAGCCCGAGGTTGCCACTGAGGTGGTAAGTGGAAAGATTCCAAAAGCAAAAGAGAAAGAAGGAAAGGCCGAAACCGAGCCGAAAATTTCGGAAAAGGTCATTGAGAAAAAAGAATTGAAAAAGGAAGAGAAACCTCTTACAGAGCCAACAAGAGGAAGGAAGAAAAAGGGAGCGCTTGAAGAGCCTACGGTATCTCCGGTTGAGGCAAAGGCTGAAGAGAAAAAGATCCTCCCCCCAAGATCGATCGGGGCAGTGCCAACCCAGGTTACCCTTAAAGAAGCGGGGGAAATAGCAGAAGGCAAGAAAGAGGCTGAAGAGCTTAAACCGAAGGAAGCTCCTCTAAAAAAGGTTGAGGTGAAGCTACTGGAAAAAGAAGAATTATTGGAGAAAGAAAGATTGGGGCCCCTTGCGAAGAAAAAGGGGTTTATAAAAAAGAGAAAGAGAATTGAAGAAAGGATGTTGGGGGAAGATGAGGTCGAAGGAGAAAAAGGTGAAGGGAAAGGGGTCGAACCCAGATTCAGGTCCTTCCGACCTATGAAGAAGAAGGTGGTATTAAGGACGCCGAAGAAGACAGAGGTGACTGTCCCCAAACCCATTAAAAGAATCATTCGAATCGCTGAAGTCATCGCTGTTGGGGATCTTGCAAAAAGGATGGGCGTCAAAGGTGGAGAATTGATTAAGAAGTTGATGGAAATGGGTGTGCTGGTAAATATCAACCAGCTCATTGATGCGGATGTCGCCTCTCTGGTGGCCAGCGAGTTTGGCTACGAGGTGGAGAAAGTCTCCTTGGAGCGCCAAGAGCTATTGGAAAGAAAAGAGGACCTCCCCGAACAGTTGAAACCCAGACCCCCCGTAGTCACGATCATGGGCCATGTGGATCATGGAAAGACCATGCTTTTGGATTCAATAAGAAAAACGAATGTGATGGGAGGGGAAGCCGGAGGAATCACCCAGCACATCGGGGCCTATGATGTTGAATTAGAGAATGGGCATGTGGTTTTTATTGACACCCCCGGTCATGAAGCCTTTACCGCTATGAGGGCAAGAGGAGCTCAGGTGACAGACGTGGTCGTTTTGGTGGTCGCTGCGGATGATGGGATGATGCCACAAACAAAGGAGGCGATCGATCATGCGCGAGCTGCCAAAGTTCCAATTGTGGTCGCCATTAATAAGATTGATAAACCGATCGCAAACCCAGAAAAGGTGAAGAAAGACCTTTCGGAATATGGGCTCGTCCCGGAGCAATGGGGTGGGAATACCCTTTTTACTGAGGTATCGGCCAAACAGAAGACAGGGATTAAAGAGTTGCTGGATTTAATCCTCCTCCAAGCAGAGGTTTTAGAATTAAGGGCCAATCCAGACAAACCTGCTCGAGGGGTCATTATCGAAGCGAAATTGGACAAAGGAAGAGGTCCCGTGGCAACCCTCCTCGTGCAGGAGGGAATGTTGAAAACAGGGGATGCCTTCCTCGCAGGTTCGCACTATGGTAGGGTCAGAGCGATGCTGAATGATAAAGGGCAGAAGATAGAAGAAGCTTGTCCCTCTATCCCGGTGGAGGTGGTGGGTTTTACCGATATTCCAGAGGCAGGGGAGACGTTCATCGTTGTCTCCGAAGAGAGGATGGCCAAACAGATCAGCCTCTATCGACAAGAAAAAATTCGTGAAAAGGAACTTTCAAAGTTGAGCAAGGTCTCCTTAGAGGAGCTCTATGATAAGATTAAGAAGGGGGAAGTAAAAGAACTGAATGTCATTATTAAGGCAGATGTCCAGGGATCCATCGAGGCCGTGAAAGAGGCATTGAAAAAGCTCTCCACGAATGCTGTAAAGGTCAATATCCTTCATGATGCGGTCGGCGGGATTACAGAGACCGATGTGAATTTAGCTTCGGCTTCCAATGCGATCATCATTGGCTTTAATGTGAGGCCGGGTCCGAAAGCTCAGTCTCTCTCAGAGCAGGAGCATGTCGATGTCCGGACTTATTCCGTGATCTATGATGCGATCACCGATATTAAGAATGCCTTGGAAGGATTACTTGAGCCCACTTACAAAGAACATATCTTGGGAAGGGCGCAGGTGATACAGGTTTTTAACATCCGCAAAGTGGGAGCCGTGGCAGGCAGTCTCGTGATAGATGGGAAAGTCGTCAAAGGATCCCATGCGAGATTACTGCGAGACAATGTCGTCGTCTATGACGGCCGGATTTCTTCGCTCAGGCGATTCAAAGACGATATGAAGGATTGTAGCCAAGGGCTTGAGTGTGGTATCGGCATTGAGAATTTCAATGATATTAAACTCGGGGATGTCATCGAGTCTTACGAGATGGAAGAAGTAAAAGCTCGGTTAGCCTGATGTGATACAATGAACGATGAACAATATACGATGAACAGTCTGTTACTTCGTTGTCCATCGTTCATCGTTTATGGTTCATTGTTCAGGGTAAAGAGATGGTGATCGGAATTTGTCAACTCGATCTTCGGATTCCAGAAAATCATTCTTTGAAAGAAAAACGACATGTGCTTCGCAAACTGATTGATCGGGTAAGACACCGTTTTAATGTGGCCATTTCAGAAGTCGGGGATAATGACCTATGGCAACGGGCGCAGATTGGTTTCTGTACAGTTGGGAATGATCGACGGCATATCAATTCGAGCTTGGATAACATCGTTAACTTTATTGAGCAGATGCACCTCGTCGAGATGGTGCAAACAGAAATTGAAATCATTACGGTATAATTATTTCAAAGGTTCGGATGGAAGGAAAACGTTCAGAAAAAGTAGCTGATTTGATTCGGAAAGAAATCTCCCAAATGCTGGTGAAGTCGATCAAAGATCCTCGTATTGGTTTTGTCACGATCACCAAGGTGACTGTTTCTGAGGATTGCCGGTTTGCAAAAGTCTATTTCAGCGTGGCAGGAACCCCGCAAGAGAGGGAGAGGTCCATAAAGGGTCTGGACAGTGCCAAGGGATTTGTCCGAAAAGAATTGGGTCGGCGGATCCGGCTGAGGTATACTCCTGAGATACTGTTTCAATTCGATCCCTCCATTGAGTATGCGATTCATATGGAAGAGTTAATCCAAAGCATCCATCAGGAAAAGGAGCCGAATGGGGATGAAGAGGGGAATTGATGGCCTCCTCATTGTGGATAAACCTGAAGGGATCACCTCCCTCGATGTGGTCAGAGAGATCAAACATCGATTTGGCATTAAGAAGGCAGGCCATATCGGAACCCTTGATCCCTTTGCCACAGGCGTTTTGCCTATTGTCATCAACGAGGGAACGAAATTGGTTCCCTTTTTAAGGGAAGGTCCTAAGGAATATGGAGCGACCCTCAAGTTAGGGGAGGAAACCACCACAGATGACTGGACCGGTAAGGTTGTCCTGAAACAACCATGGGAGGGAGTTCCGGCAGAAAAGATTGAGGGTATCATCCATACATTTTTAGGGAAGATTCGTCAGACCCCTCCCATGTTTTCGGCCATTAAAATGCAGGGGAAACCCCTTTATCGATTAGCCAGAAAAGGGATCGAGGTTGGACGGAAAGAGAGAGAAGTAGAAATTTATAATATTCAAATGGAGGAAATTGAGCTCCCCCTTGTCCATTTTAAAGTTTCTTGCTCAAAAGGAACTTACATCCGCACCCTGGGAAGAGATCTTGGAAGAAAGATAGGATGTGGGGCCCACCTTCTTCGTCTGAGGAGGGCTCGGAGCGGCCCTTTCACGCTCGAGCAAGCGATCTCCTGGGAAAGGTTAAAGGATATCTCCAAACCCGATGCCCTTCAACCGTGGTTGATTTCTTTGAGTGCGGCCTTGCCCAGTTTACCCGAGATGATCGGGGACGAACAATTGGTGGAGAAAGTGCGCTTTGGGAAGGAGATGATGGTTCAAGATCTTACTCCACACACCCTTCCAGCCTTCGAAAAAGGGGAATGGCTCAAGATGTCCTCTCCTCGGGATGGGTTGGTGGCCATTTTAAAATCAGAAGTGAAGGGGGCGGATATTCCCTGGGCAAATCCAGAAGTCGTGGCCCTTCGCCCGTTAAGAGTGTTTCAACCCCAAGAACGATACCCGACGGAAGATCACGTTTAGTTTAAAAGGAGGATTTCATGACACTTGTTCAGGAAAAGAAAAAAGAGATCATCGAACAGTTTAAAAACCACGAACGGGACACGGGTTCCCCGGAGGTTCAAATCGCTCTTCTCAGCGAAAGGATTCGATATCTGACAGAACACTTTAAAATACACAAACGAGACCATCACTCTCGCAGGGGTCTCCTTAAATTGGTTGGGCAGCGGAGGAGACTCCTCAACTACCTTAAAGAAAACAAAGTGGACCGATATCGAACGGTCATCGATAAGTTAGGTCTACGGAAGTAATGCCATCATGTTCTAAATGAAAAGGAGTGAAGAGATTCATATGAGTCAGAAGCTACAAATCGATTTAGGAGGAAGGCCCTTTTCCATTGAAACTGGAAAGGTGGCGAAGCAGGCAAACGGTTCGGTCATGGTGCAGTATGGAGAGACGGTCGTCCTGGTGACGGCTGTGACATCCGAAAAGAAGCGCGAAGGCCTCGATTTCATTCCCCTCACTGTTAATTATTTAGAAATGACTTATGCTGCAGGGAGGATCCCAGGAGGTTTTTTTAAGAGGGAAGGAAGACCCAGTGATCGTGAGACACTGATCTCCCGCTTTATTGATCGACCCCTGAGACCCCTTTTCCCTAAAGGGTTTCAAAATGAGATCCAGATCATCGCCACCGTCCTTTCTGCCGACCAGGATAATGATCCTTCCATATTAGGAATGATTGGAGCCTCCAGTGCTCTTTCTCTCTCCGATATCCCCTTCGAAGGTCCCATTGCAGGAGCTAAAGTGGGTCGGATTGACGGAGAGTTCGTCCTCAACCCCACGCATGAAGAATTGGAACTGAGTGATATCGATCTCTTTGTGGCAGGGAGTGAGGATGCCATCATTATGGTCGAAGGAAGCGCAAAGGAGGTCAAAGAGGAGGAGATCTTGGAGGCCATTCTGTTTGGCCATCGGTCCCTGAAACCGGTGATTGCTCTTCAGAAACAGATGAAGTCAGCCTTAGGAGTTACCCCTCGGGAATTCGAACTCCAAAAACCAGAAGAAAGCCTTTACGAAAAAGTCAGCGCAACCGCTCAAGAGAAACTCCAGGAAACCTTTCACATCACAGAAAAAGGGGAAAGAAAAGAACGATTGGAGGAGATCCTTCAGTTGACCTTTCAGGAGCTCGGGGTCCAAGATGAATCCTCACAAAAGATGGTGAGGATCGCTTTCGAAGCAATCTATCGTAAACTGGTCCGAAAATTGATTTTAGAAAAGAAACAGAGAATCGATGGAAGAAGGCTTTCAGAAATTCGTCCCATCTCCTGTGAAGTGGGTATCCTCCCCAGAACCCATGGTTCCGCCCTCTTCACACGTGGAGAAACTCAGGTCCTGGCAGTGGTCACTTTTGGGACCTCTGAGGATGAACAGAAAATAAATTCCTTGAGTGGAGAGACCTATAAATCATTCATGCTCCACTATAACTTCCCCCCCTTCAGTACAGGAGAAGTTTCCCCATTGAGGTCGCCCAGCCGGAGAGAGATTGGGCATGGGGCTTTGGCCGAAAGGGCAATCCTGCCTGTCCTCCCTTCGAGTGAGAATTTTCCCTATACCATTCGAATTGTCTCAGAAGTGTTGGAATCGAATGGGTCCTCCTCCATGGCTACAGTATGTGGATCAACCCTCTCACTCATGGATGCAGGGGTTCCGATTAAAGCTCCCGTAGCTGGCATTGCCATGGGTTTAATCTTAGAAGAGGGGGAGAGCGCCGTCCTTTCAGACATCCTGGGCGATGAGGACCATCTGGGGGACATGGATTTCAAGGTGGCGGGCACTTCTGAAGGGGTTACAGCCATCCAGATGGATATCAAAGTTCAGGGCATCTCCAAAGAGATTATGAGAAAAGTTCTCGATCAGGCCAGAGAGGGCAGATTCCATATTTTGAATAAGATGAGCGAGACGATTTCCGAACCCCGAAAAGATCTCTCACCGCATGCCCCTCGGATCGTCAGCCTCCAAGTGAAGCAGGAAAAAATTCGGGATGTCATTGGCCCAGGAGGGAAGAACATTCGAGCCATTATCGATCAGACCGGCGTGAAGGTTGATGTGGACGATTCGGGACTGGTGAAGCTGGCCTCTCCGAATTATGAATCCATCGAAAAAGCCATCTATATGATCAAGAAGCTCACCCAAGAGGTCGAAGTAGGTGCGCTTTATACTGGGAAGGTTGTACGGATTTTAGGTTTTGGCGCCATTGTAGAACTTTTTCCGGGGACGGATGGCCTCATCCATATCTCCCAATTGGCAGAGGGCCATGTCAAGGAGGTCTCGGATGTTCTCAAAGAAGGAGATGAGGTGCTTGTAAAGGTGATCGATATCGATCCTCAGGGGCGCGTTCGATTGAGTCGTAAGGCAGCCTTGAGGGAGACGAAGCCGAATGCAGGGGATAAGGGATAGAGAGAGGGGTTAAACAGCCAGGGGATAGAAAGTCATGGACGGTGAGATTAAAAATAGGCGTGATTCCTTGAATCAATCATGGATTGATACAGGATCTGGATATCAGAAGACCGTGCTCGATAATGGCATTCGGGTAATAACAGAGGAAATCCCTTATCTCAGGTCTGTGTCCATTGGAGTGTGGGTGGTGACTGGGTCGAGAGATGAACAACCCCATGAAAATGGGATCTCCCATTTTATTGAACACCTTCTCTTCAAAGGGACAGAAAAAAGAACCGCTTTCGACATCGCCAAGGAAATTGACTCCGTGGGTGGAACTCTGAACGCCTTTACAGGGAGGGAGTACACCTGTTTTTATGCTAAGGTGATCGATAAAAATTTGCCCCTCGCCATCGATCTCCTTTCAGATATTTTTCTCCATTCTCTCATGGATTTAAAGGATGTAGAGAGGGAGAGGATGGTGATCCTCCAGGAGATTAAAATGGTGGAGGATACTCCTGACGATTATATCCATGATCTTTTCAACCGAATTTGTTGGGGAGAACATCCTTTGGGTTTTCCTATTTATGGAACTTCGGACCTTGTTCAATCCTTCCCTCGAGATCAACTCCACCAATTTTTTAAGGAAAACTATCCGGCTGAACGAATCATCGTCTGCGCGGCTGGAAATTTAAAACACCTCGAGGTGGTTGACCTGGTCGACGCAACGTTCGGTCAGATTCAAAAATCGGATAAGGCGAGGGCGAGGACAAAACCCGATTCAATTTCCACGACCAATATTTGGAAGCGAGATTTAGAGCAGGTGCACTTTTGCCTCGGCACCAAAGGACTCCAATACAACCATTCCCTTCGGTTCACCTCGTATGTCTTGAATACCATTCTGGGAGGCGGGATGAGTTCAAGGCTTTTTCAAGAGATCCGAGAGAATCGCGGTTTGGCCTATTCCGTTTACTCCTATCTTCCGACTTATATTGATACGGGACTGGTCGTGGTTTATGCAGGGACGAATGAAGGTTCTTTTCAGGAGACCATCGAACTGGTCCTCAAAGAGTTTAACCGCCTCAAGAAGGGACCTTTAAAGAATGGAGAATTGGAAACTGCAAAAGAACAGTTGAAAGGGAATCTTCTCCTCAGCCTCGAGAGTTCTGACAACCTGATGACCCGTCTGGCGAAGAATGAAATCTATTTCCAGACCTATCTCCCTGTGGGAATGATTCTCAAAGGGATTGATGAGGTAAAGGAAGAAACCGTTCAACATTTAGCCAACAATATCTTTGATGAACGCTTTTTCTGCTTGACCGTATTGGGACCGATGGATGGGAATTATTTGGACAAGATCCGGTTAACCGGAAAGTAACGAATAGGCCCCGTTCTGGAGACAGGTCTCCAACAATGAAAATTTATATCAAACGGTTGAAAAAAGATCATCCAGCGCCTATGCCTCAATATATGACCGAGGGGGCCTCCGGAATGGACCTCTTTGCTTCTCTGGAAAAAGAGGTTGTCTTGGAACCGGGAGAGAGAAAACTCATCCCTACCGGGATCGCCGCGGCGATCCCTGAAGGGTTTGAAGGTCAAGTCAGACCTCGCAGTGGGTTGGCCATTCAGAAAGGGATTGGCATAGTCAATGGGCCAGGGACAATCGATTCCGATTATCGCGGGGAGATCGGTGTCCTTCTGATCAATTTTGGAAAGGAACCTTTTACCCTCCGTAATGGAGAGAGAATCGCCCAGCTGGTCATCTCACAGGTTTTTCGAGCGACCTTGGAGGAAGTCGATAATCTCCCAGCGACCCAGAGACAAGGAGGGGGATTTGGTCACACAGGGATCTAAGGAGAGGCTCAAGACGATTGATCTTTTATCAAAGCAGAGGGCATAATCGCCTCTGCTTTTTATTTGGTTCCCCTTTTCAGTTTAGGAAATTGAGATGGAACAATTGTTGGACCAATTTCTCCATTACCTTATCGTTGAAAAAGGCCTTTCCAAAAATACGATCGAGGCATACAGCCATGGTTTGAGTCGATTCTTAAATCACCTGAGGGGAAAGGGGATTCAGAAGATCCGAGAGGTCAGCAAATTCGATGTCAGGGGTTTTCTCTTGGTGTTAAAAAAGAAGAATCTTTCTTCCAAGACCATCGTGAGAAATTTGGTCGCCATTCGGACCTTCTTTCGATTTTTGATTCAAGAGGGAATTCTGGAGAGCAATCCTGTCGAAAATTTGGAATCACCCAAGGTGGCGAAAACCTTGCCAGAAATTTTGACCTTGCAGGAGATCGAACAAATATTGGAACAACCTAATCTTCAGACTCCTCTTGGGGTGAGAGACCGGGCGATGCTGGAAATGCTTTATGCGACAGGGATGAGAGTTTCCGAGCTGACTCACCTTCCAACCCATCAGGTCAACCTGGAAGGGGGGTACGTTCTCCTCTATGGAAAGGGTTCGAAAGAAAGGATTGTTCCGCTCGGAAGCGAAGCGATGAAGCGGGTCAGCCTCTATTTAAAAACAGCCCGCGGAATCCTTGCGAAGGGGAAGGAAAGCCCATCTCTTTTTATCAACCGTTCGGGGAAGGGGATGAGCAGACAGGGTGTCTGGAAGAATCTTAAAGATTATGGGCGAAGGGCTGGCCTTCGTAAGAGGATCACCCCTCACCTTCTCCGTCACTCCTTTGCCAGTCATCTTTTAGAAAGAGGGGCTGATCTTCGTTCTGTCCAGATGATGCTTGGCCACTCGGATATCTCTACCACTCAGATATATACCCATGTGACTGGAGAGAGATTGAAGAAGATTCATCAACGGTATCATCCAAGAGGCTAAGTGCCGGAATATTGGAATACTGGAGAAATTCTTGGAAGAATGGAATACTGGAATATTGGAATATTGGGTTTTGATTGAGAAATAGATGTTTTTCCCATTATTCCATAATTCCAACTTTCCACTATTCCAAAAGATATTATCCATCATTCCATTCTTCCTACTTTTTTAAAAGTTATGGAAGTGATCACCACCCACATCAATGCCGATTTTGATTCTTTGGCGTCCATGCTGGCCGCTAAAAAACTTTATCCCAATGCGGTTTTAGTCTTTCCTGGCTCTCAAGAGAGAAGCCTCCGCGATTTTTTCATCCATTCTACCCTCTATGCCTTTGAGGTGGAACGGATCAAAAATATTGATCTTCAGGAAGTGAAACGACTCATTTTGGTTGACACCCGTCAGATCAGTCGGATCGGAAAGTTTTCAGAGGTTTTATCCAAACCTGATTTGGAAATTCACATCTATGACCACCATCCTCCCTCTTCGGAGGATCTCCATGGATCCCTGGAAGTCATCTCCGAGGTCGGAGCGACGGTGACACTCCTCCTGGATATCCTTCAGAAAAGGGGAATCGATATCACATCCGATGAAGCTACGGTGATGATGCTGGGGATTTATGAAGATACAGGGAACCTGACCTTTCCTTCAACGAAAGAGGAGGATTTCAGAGCGGCTGGGTATTTGTTCCGAAAAGGGGCAAATCTCAACATCCTATCGAATGTGATCACCAAGGAACTGACAGCGGAACAAATCTTCCTGTTGAATGACCTGATCCAATCCGCTACTCGATATAACTTTCATGGGATCGATGTGGTGATTGCTGAGGCTTCTGTGGATCGTTATGTGGGGGATATTGCGGTCCTCGTCCATAAATTGAAGGATATGGAAAACTTGGATGTTCTGTTGGTCTTGGTCAGGATGGAAGACCGCATCTACTTAATCGGGAGAAGCCGCCTCGAAGAGGTGAACGTCTCAGAGATCGCCAGCGAATTTGGAGGAGGAGGGCATCCCACAGCGGCCTCTGCAACAGTCAAGGGGATGGCTCTGATAGAGGCCCATGATCGTTTGATCAAGACATTAAAAGAGATGGTGAGGCCTAAAAAGGTGGCAAGGGATGCAATGGTCTATCCTGTTAAGACCATAGAACCCGAACGAACCTTGGAAGAAGCTGGGGAGATACTGACCCGATATAACCTGAATATCCTTACTGTCCTTCAGAATGAAAAAGTGATTGGTTTGATTTCCAAACAGGTAGTGGAGAAAGCTGAATATCATGGGCTAAAAAGTTCCCTGGTGAAGGAATATATGACCACAGAGTTCTCGATGGTCTCCCCCGACACTCCTTTTTCTCGAGTCCAGGCGCTCATCATCGGACAAAACCAGAGTTTTCTCCCCGTCGTTGAAAAGGATCGATTGGTAGGGGCGATTTCTCTGGGGGACCTCATGCGAATCCTCCAAGAGGAGATGATGAAATCGGAGAAAGGGGTTTCGGTTTTTGAGAGCCAACCCCTCTACGCCCGGAAGAAGATGATTTCGAAATTGATGAAAGAGCGGCTCCCTGACCGAATCCACAGCCTGCTGATGGAATTTGGAAAGGTAGGGGATGAGTTGGGATATCCCGTCTATGCGGTCGGGGGGTTTGTCAGGGATCTTTTGTTGAGAGTAGAAAATTTCGATGTGGACATTGTGGTGGAGGGAGATGGGATTAGGCTGGCTGAGGAGTTCGAAAAGAAGTTCCCTTGCCGGATTCGAACGCATAAAAAATTTGGGACAGCGATCATTCTCTTCCCCGATGGTTTGAAAGTCGATGTGGCTACCGCTCGCTGGGAGGTTTATGATTCTCCGGCGGCGCTTCCCACGGTGGAAAGCGCTTCGATCAAGATGGACCTCTATCGGAGGGACTTTACCATTAACACCTTGGCGATCCAACTCAACCCAAAGGCATTTGGAGAGCTGATCGATTTTTTTGGAGGGGTAAAAGATACCAAAGAAAAAGTGATCCGTGTTCTCCACAATCTTTCCTTTGTCGAAGATCCAACCCGGGTCTTTCGGGCGATCCGTTTTGAACAGCGTTTTGAATTCCAAATCGGAAAACATACTCAGAATCTGATGAAGAATGCGGTGAAGGTAGGTTTTTTGGAACGTCTCTCGGGGGGGCGGGTTCTCTCCGAGCTCATCCTCATCCTCCAGGAGGGAACGCCTCTTCCCGCCCTGAAACGAATGAGAGATTTCAATCTCTTTCATTTCTTGCACCCTAATCTTAAATTTAATGAGCCAGCCGAGGTCCTTTTTGAACAGATCCGTCAGGTCATTTCTTGGTTCGACCTACTTTTCCTGGAGCAGCGATATGAGCGTTGGCTTATCTATTTTTATGGCCTCATCGATTCCTTAAAAGAAGGAGAGATTGAAGAGCTCTGCCAAAAATTGGCCATGAATGATAAGGTTAAAAAGAGGGTGGGGGGGGAAAAAATTCAGGCAGACCAAGCTCTCCTTCAAATGTTCTCTTGGATCAATACAGACCGACCTCCGAAACGTTCAGAAATCTATGACGTTCTTGACCCTCTTTCTATTGAATCAAAACTCTTCATGATGGGTAAGACCACCCAGGTGACGACCCGTCGCTATATCTCCCTGTATTTTACACAGTTAAAAGATACAAAAACGCTCTTGAGGGGAACGGATCTGATTCAAATGGGAATCAAATCAGGCCCTTTTATTAAAAAGGCCTTAACGGGCTTGTTGAAAGCCAGATTGGATGAGCAGGTGATCACCCGACAAGATGAGATGGAGTATATCTCGAAGGCCCAAGGGATGGAATAATGATCATAGACGATTCACAACCAGAAGGAAGATTAGACTATACCTTTCGATTAGAAGGATATGAAGGCCCTCTCGACCTGTTGCTCCATCTTATTCAGAAAAACGAATTGGATATCTTCAATATTCCCATCGCCATCATCACGGAGCAGTATTTAGAATATCTCCAATTGATGAAAGTTCTCAACCTGGATATCGCTGGGGAGTACCTCCTCATGGCCTCCACCCTCCTTCATATCAAATCGAAGATGTTGCTTCCCAAATCTTCGGAGGGAGAAGAAGAGGAGGAAGAAGAAGATCCAAGGGCGGAATTGGTACGAAGGCTTTTGGAGTATCAGAAATATAAACAGGCAGCGCTTGAATTGGAGAAGAGGCCCTTGTTGGATCGAGATGTGTTCATCCGGCTCATACGAGCGGAAGCCGGAGAGACCCCAGGAGAAGAAAGAATTGAGGCGACTCTTTTTGATCTCCTCGAGGCTTTCAGGGAGGTATTGGGAAGGGTCAATCCAGAAACCTTTCACGAAGTCGTCTTAGAGCGCCTTAACGTTGAGGATAAAATTCAAGAAATCCTGACACTTCTTGAGAGGGAGAATCGAAGCATAGCCTTCCATCGTCTCTTTCCTGAACAGGCTTCGCGTCGGGTCGTCGTTATCACTTTGTTGGCCATTCTCGAACTGGTGAAGATGAAACGCATCCGCATCTTTCAGATGGCTCCTTTCGAGACCATTCGAGTTTCACCAATATAAAGTCATTGAGTAATTGAGTCACTAAGTTATTGAGTTATTGGTCTTCGAGTAAAAAATGATATAATAATTAAATATTACTTAAGCATTTTTACCCAGTGACTTAATGACCCATTGACTAAATAACCATCCATGTGGAGGGATCCATGAAACGAAAACGAATCTTAATCGGGTTGGGTGTGATTGCTGCGCTTCTCATTTTCTTTTTTACCGTCCTTTTCTTTATTGGCCGTTATTCGGGAGGGAAATCCAGT